>WBZR01001551.1_pt2 | contig 21384 bp, 18 predicted proteins | sample 5204231 | NCBI WGS metagenome assembly WBZR01 (sample SAMN12412403, study PRJNA552823) | activated sludge metagenome | isolation source: activated sludge from anammox sidestream of wastewater treatment plant... | place: USA: Virginia | collected 2017-08 | reverse complement strand
CCGTATTATATATATTGGTATGGCGGTTTTGTTTTTGTAACAGTGTATGCACTTACTGATTTAATGGATGGCAGTCGATACTCATTTTTTTGGGAGCTCATCAGATGTGGACTTGGATTATGGTTGCTCTACAATCAGCAAGATTGGTTTGGCAGTTCACAATGGTGGTCTTTGGTGGTTTATCTCCTTTCTGCTTATTTTGTTTTCTCTGCAATCGTTACTGCCTTCATTGCTTTCAACCGAAGTAAGGAAATCAAACTTCAAACTGCAATAAATACCAACCCATCAACTTCCTGAATGTTATAATGCTAAGGCTTTCAGAAAATCACTTACCAAATAGCTAATCAGTTTCCCGCTGGTAGCATCAGAGCGGCCATCACTTAAACGGGTAGCTCCTTCACAAATATGAAGATAAGCGGGTTTGCTTTGCGCTCCGGTAAAACTCAGATATTTGCGTGCATGAACAGGTAATACACCTACCGGCGTCATTGCACTGCTCAATGTGTGTTCTATACAATCAATATCCAGATCAATACCACAAAGGGTTTCATCGGTAAAAGAAACCGCATGAGCAACGGCTTGTAAAAATGTTCTTTTCTCGTGAACGAAAATATCTTCAAAAGTAATACAGTCAATAAAAGGATTGTTCACCATGTCCATCCATACATTTTGCTGAATATAGTTTTCATGTAAACCAACCACACAGTACTTCTGCAAGTACCCATCATCTTCAGCATAACGAAAAGCATTACCACTATGTCTGCCTTCCGCAGGGCGATAGTCGGCATGCGCATCCAGATTGATACAATTAATTTGAGCAAGTGGTATCACACCGGCTTTGTACCAGCCTTTTGCGGCACCTTTAATGAGTGGATATGTATTGTTGTGCCCACCACCAATTGCAATGGGAACTTTTTTATTTTCTGTAATCAGTTTTACCAGATGTTCTACTTCGTCATCAATTGTGTTTACGGCATGCCGATAGGCTTCTATTTTTTCATCATTCGTTTTTGCAGTGGTATCAATTAGATATTGAATGTCGCCAAAATCATAATGACCAACCAGCAAAATATCGCCTCCATCAAAAAAATCATTACTTTGAATATTCAAAAAACTTTGCAGGAAGGGCACCCACAAAGTATCTGTTCCACCAATGCCATAATTGCCTTTGGCTCCCAAATCTTCCGGAATGCCAAACAACACATACTTGACCGATGCATTGCTGAGAGCAGATTGCAAATCTTCTCCTTCTTTTAATACCTGAATGCGTTCGCCCAGCTTGGTTTCAAAGCGGCGCAATTTTGTAAGCGATAGTAAATCTGCTTTGTTATACAGCTTCAAATGTGGCATACCCTCAAGCTTTGCAACGGTATGCAATTCTTTAGTTCCCGATTTTTCCATCAGTAATATTTATTATTTCTGCTTCTAAAGCTATGGCTTTCTTTTCAATCTCCTTTCCTTTACTCAATATTTCATTTACAAATGTTTTATCATCGTAGCCGGAAGCATTGATTTTTACATTCATAAATGCACCCAGTACTGCGGTGCGGGCACATAGTGCACCTACACAGGCATCTGTAACTGAATTAGGATTTCCCTGCTCGGCCATTGCCTTAATTACTGTCATACTATCAAAAGATAGTTGCATTACATTAAAAGGCACTTCGATAGCATATTTTGTAGCCTTTTGTATTTCATTTTTTCTTACTGCTTTCTCATCTTCGGTTGATTTGGGCAAAGCCATTGCCTGCATAATGAGATTGAACGAATGGGTATCCTCATCTACCAGTTTCAATAGTTCATCTTTGATAGCCTGTCCTTTTTCGGCCCAATTGCCAAATTCTTCCCATCGTTCATCCCATCCCTTTTTGTGTGAAGAAAGATTGGCCACCATAGTGCCCAGCGAAATGCCCAATGCGCCCACATAAGCCGAAACTGAGCCGCCGCCGGGAGCCGGACTTTCACTCGCTGTTTCATTTGCAAACGCCGTCATTTTCATATTCACCAGTTTGCTTTTATCATTGTCGCGAAGCAGGTATTCAATAATTTTTTCATCGGGGTTGAATGGAGCTAATTCGTCAAGTCCCAATGATTTTACTGCAATTTTTATCAGTTCTTTTTCTGAAACCCCCGTTGATCTTTTTTGCTTGCGCAAAAAATATTTTCCCGCATCCAGCATCGCTTTTAAGGGAACCAGCCCCACCAGTTCGCTGCCGGTAACCCGAATACCACGGGCATCGGCTTTGCGACATACTTCATCAAAGGCAATATGAACCGGCGTAACATGGATATTGGTCAGGTTAATGCTGATTTGCGCAATGCCATATTCTTCAATAAACCATCCGATTGCTTTTACACATTTCAAACTGCCGGGTTTATTTACTTTCACGCCGTTTTCCACCACATTTCTTCCGGCTTCTCTTACATCAAAAGCTATGGCATTGGCTCTGCGTGTAGAGGTGGTGTTGAGATTTACATTATATGCTACCAAAAAATCTCTTGCGCCGATAACTGTGCCGCCTCTTTTTGCATCAAATACAGCAGGGCCGAAATCGGGTTTCCATTCGGGCTGTTTTATTTTTTTAAAAAAGCCTTCATACTCACCGGCTCTGATTACCGATAAATTGCTTCGCTCCTTATTGGGTTGTGCTGCTTCATATAGAAAAACAGGTATCTGCAACTCCTCTCCCACTTTTTTTGCCAGCTGCTGAGCATAGCCGGCCGTTTCTTCCATTGAAATATTGGAAATAGGAATCAGCGGACAAACATCGGTAGCACCCATTCGCGGATGTTCCCCTTTATGTTTGCTCATATCTATCAGTTCACCTGCTTTTTTTATAGCCTGATAAGCCGCTTCAACTACTGCATCGGGTCGGCCTACAAAGGTTACTACCGTTCGGTTGGTTGCTTTTCCCGGATCCACATTGAGCAGCCTTACACCTGTTACTTTTTCTATTTCATCAGTAATTTGTTTGATAATACCCAGATCATTTCCTTCGCTGAAATTGGGCACACATTCTATCAGTTGCATAAAAACCGGATTTTGCTGCTAAGATATTGCTTAATTGATGGAGTAAGAATTCAAAATTTTTAAACTTTACTTTTCACACATTTGGTTTATTGATTACAAATTCCACACTTCATTCTGTATTTTTGGAATGTATAAGATAAATAACAGCCTCAATTCAATTTTATGTCAACCACAATTAAATGTCCCAATTGCCAGCACGAGTTTGAACCCAATGACAGCATTCGTGAAGAAGTGCAAAAGGAACTACGCAATAAAATGACTGAATGGCAAAAACAACAGCAGCAAAAGTTGGACGAACAATTAATTTCTGAAAGAAATAAAATTCAAAAAGAAGCTGAAACCTTATTACGAAAGTCTATTGCTGCCGAGTTTGAAAACAAATTCAATCTTCAGGATCAAATAAATAAGGAAAATGAAGAAAAACTAAAACAAGCCAGGCAACAGCAATTGGAATTTTTGCAAAAAGAGCAACAACTAAAAAATAAAGAAGCTGAACTGGAGCTTGAGCTTCAGAAAAAAATGAATGCCGAACGAGAAAAGCTGCAAGTAGATATCAAAGCACAGCAGGATCAAAAATTGACCGCAATTGAAAACGAATACAAGCTTCGTGAAAAACAATGGGAAGAAAAATTTGAAGCCCAGAAAAAACTGGCTGATGAAATGAAACGCAAAGCCGAGCAGGGCAGTATGCAAATGCAAGGTGAAGTGCAGGAAATTGCGTTGGAAGAAATGTTGCGTACCGCTTTCCCGTTTGATATGGTGACTGAAGTAGGCAAAGGCATTCGTGGTGCAGATTGTATTCTTACGGTACGCAATAATTTTGGTCAGGAATGTGGTAAAATCATTTTTGAAAGCAAGCGTACCAAAGATTTTGGCGGCGACTGGATAGAAAAACTAAAATCGGATTTGCGAAATGTTCAGGCTGATGCGGGTGTCATCGTATCGCAGGTATTACCAAAAGAAATAAACGGATTTGGAGAAAAAGATGGCGTATGGATTTGCGGCTTCAATGAAGTAAGACCGGTGGTGCAAATGTTGAGAGATGGCATTATAAAAATATCGGCCGCACTGCGAAGTCAGGAAAACAAGGGAGATAAAATGACTTTGCTTTATAATTATCTTACCAGCAGTGAGTTTGCCGAGCAATGGCGTGCTATTCGTGAAGGATTTATGAGTATGAAAATATCCATTCAGAAAGAAAGAGATGCTATGGAAAAACTTTGGAAAGCAAGAGAAAAACAATTGGAAAAAGTGCTGTTAAATGCTACCCATATCCGCGGTAGTATTGATGGCATATCGGGACAAGATGTGGATTTGAATTTGTTGACCGAGGGAGATGAGAGTTAGGAGAGGTAGAGATTGAGATTGAGATTGAGGTTAAGGTTGAGATTGTTGAATGTAGTTGAATGTTGTTTAAAGTTGTTGAATGTTGTTATACTAATAAACTATCCAACTAATAAACTAATAAACTAATCAACTAATAAACCAACCAACTAAATATCCCCCACCACCCAGGTCAGTACCAACTCATCAAAAATCCGATACTCAATGGCAAGTGCAGTATGCGTTTTTGCAAAAAAACAGGTTATAGCTTCTTCAGATTGTTTACATGATGCTAATTGAATATGCTGTTTGAAATCTACAGCCCCTTCACCATACCATTTAAACACTGATTCCTTTGCCGACCAAATAAGCGTAGGTGTTCGAAAATTTGTACCTGTTGTTGAGATATCATCTATTCCAAAAATGTTTTTTTCCTGCGCTGAAATAAACTTATTGACAATGCTCAATATTTTTTCTTTGGGTTCTTCTACATCCACCCCCACCCTGTTTTTACTACTTACGATTGCTGCGGCAAAATCGCCGCAATGTGAAATGGAAAAATGATACCGTTCATCTGGCAAAAAAGGTTTGCGGGTATCAGCAATCTGAATCAGATCATACGGAAAATCGGGAAATAGAAACTGAAGCAAAAAACGCCCTGCCAGGTGTTGCAGCCGCTTGTGCGGATGTGTAACGTCTCTGTGTGCGGGTACATTTCGTTTAAAGAAGTCTTCCGTCTCTTCTATCTTCCACACACCCAAGCGGGTGAATTCGTTAATTTGATGTTGAAAAAATATTGGCATGAGTCATTCATTCGTGGGTAAATTGCCGGGCAAAATCAGATAAGTAAAGATATGCAGTTGACATAACTGCCGCAATATTTTATAAGTAATAGACAATTAAAAATTAATCAGACTATCCAAAAATATTCAATATGATTCTTTCCGATAAACGTATTCTTGAAGAGATAGATAAAGGTACTATTAAAATTGCACCTTATCACCGCGATTGTTTGGGCAGCAATTCTTATGATGTTCACTTGGGCAAAACGCTGGCAACCTACAAAGAGCACATGATTGATGCCCGCAAGCACAACACCATTGAATATTTTGAAATTCCCGATGATGGCATTGTGCTCTATCCGCATATATTTTACCTCGGTGTAACAGAAGAGTATACCGAAACACATGCACATGTTCCTTTTCTTGAAGGCAAATCTTCTACCGGCCGGCTTGGAATTGATATTCATGCTACTGCCGGCAAAGGCGATGTAGGCTTTTGTGGACACTGGACTTTAGAAATTTCGGTAAAGCAACCGGTAAAGGTTTATAAAGGAATGCCCATTGGCCAGTTGATTTACTTTCCCGTGGAAGGTGAAATAGAAAATCCTTACAACAAAAAGAAAAATGCCAAATACACCGATCAGCCTGATAAGCCGGTTGAAAGTATGATGTGGAAGAATAAGTTTTAACTATCAGTCATCCTAACTTTATTCCCAGGGTACAGGTATTTTTGGAAATGCAGCATACGTTTCTCCAAATGTTTTCCAGGCTTCCAGCACGGTCCTGCTTTCATCAATAAAATTGCCCCCATATTGTGATGGAGTATAGGAAAGTCTGTCGGCCTTCATTTGACTAATTTCTTCATCAGTCATTTGAAGAAACTTAAAGGCAGCCATTTCTTCTTTAGAAAAACCATTTGCGCTTAATTTCGTTTGGTAAGCCTGCATATTACTCTGTTTTAAATCGAGATTTCCTTTTGCCTGGGCCTGCAATGCGGTAAGAAATTTATCCCATTTGTCACAAGCAATCAATAATGCATCACCTACTTTCTTTTTGTAATAAATAATTGCCTGTGCTTGTTTGTTTGTCCAAAAATCGTCGTTAGCCAGCTTTGCCCCACCCTGCTTATCATTGCTGCTCACCAAAGCCTTCATGAGGGAATGTGCTTCTAAATAAGCTTCAATAAACTCATTTCCCGATTTGCTTAATGCGGGATTTTTAAAAGGCACTTGTTTCAAACTTTGATAATCATAAGGAACTGCTTTTGCAAATTCCTTGTAGTTAGGGTCGGGCGGGTCGCCATTTAGTGCATCACTTATTTTTCTTCCATTTTCGGTAATAAAATCAAGAATATGACTGAACATATTTCCCGGCGAAAAAGGATTCACTTTATCTACAATAGTACCCAATGGATCTGTAGCCAAACCCAAACCATTTTGTGCATTGTCAGCCCCTTTCAAAATTCTGTTTGCTTTGTCTAATGCATCATTTCTATCTGAAGGATTTTGTTTTTGATTTGATGAACCCAATCGCTGACGAGGAGGCTTTGGAATAGCCGGATGATCTGCAGGATTAAACTCCTTTAATTTCCGATAAGGAATATTTATTTCAGAAAATTGCCCACCACTTTTACTGTTAGTTATTTGAAATTGTTTTTGGCCGGCACCAAAATAGCCATCATCCTTTACATAAATCTGCAATTTCATATATGAATAGCCACTGGGAAAATAACGAATATAAAAGCCCTGAGGCGTAAGTGACCAGCGACCCAATTTTACGTCTCTGCCACCTTCATCGGGCACCACACCGGCAAGTACGGCAACTTTTTCAAGGTCATCATATTTTGATTGGGCACTGCCTAGCATATTACGCATTTTGCTTTCAGCCTCTAATATTCTTTTAACAGGAGCAGGTGCTTTGCTCATAAGCTTATCCAATTCTTTTTGTGCTACTTTATTTACAATACCCTTATTTAATTCCATCATTTGTTTTGCATCTAAAAGCTTAGAAGCTGTTATCAAATACTCCTTTGGCATATCATCAAAATTGGCACGGGCAATAATTGCCCAAATCAATACCTGTATATCCAGCTGTGTAACTTCAGGATGTTTAATGCCATTCATCAACAAACTTTTGATAATATCTGCCTTGGGCCCTTCTAAGGGTGCATACGAATAACCATCACCATTTATTTTGGCCGGGCCATAAGTGCCGGCTTTCATACAATAACTTTTTAAATGAAACTCCCAAACACCGGGAAAAATATAGAAGGAACCATCAATGGCACGAGGCAGTTGATCTCCGGGCAAAATCACTTTGGGCTCAAAATCATCTAACTCAGGTGCTTCTGTTTTGGCATCTTCCAGACTGGTTGTTATGGGTTCTTTGCCCTTCAATACATTGCCTGCATCCGGTATTTTTTTAATATTCAAATCTTTCAACTTGCCAAATGGATTTTGTGCAAATGAAAAAATGCTTGAAACAAAAAGCACTGTGCAGCATAATGTTTTTCTCATGATACCATTTAAATTTTTACAAATCGGTTATGCAATCTATAAATCAAATCTAAATTAGCTGAATATCATTATTTGATGAAGAATAATTGAATGAGGTTGCTCATCTTTTATTGCAACCGATTCCTTTATATTAAAGCGCATCCTTACCATATTTTTTATAATACGCAATAAGCCATGCCACTACTTCATTATAACTTTTTTTGCCGGCCGGCTGATTATTGGCTTTTAAAAATTCACCATATCCTTCCATAATAATATCCTGCAATGGATTTGCATATCGCCTGAAAAATGCCTGATACTCTTTAACATCTTGCACCAACACGGGATGCCTTTTTTCCTGATATGATTTTGCAAGTACAGAATCCCTGCGAAACAATTCAGAAATCGTGTAGTTATACATATCAAAATAGACCGAGTATCTGAATATATTTGACTCATAAGACCTGCAGGCCAGAAAGCCTACAAAATTGGCTTCATTTTCTTTGGCGTAGCCCAACTGATGCGCAATTTCATGAGTTGTAACAAAGGGTTCCAGAAATCGGGGAATGGTAGTATTTACCTGGGCTTCGCCCGAAAATGGATTATAATAACCCTGAAAACCAAGATAATTGCCCAGATAACTGTAAATAGATGGCTTTACAGAACGTGAATTGTACTTTAAAAATTGAAAATTTTTTGAGGCCAACTCATAAGCTTCGTCAGCCGAGGCAAACAAAGTTCTTTTCCGGTCAAATGAATCTCTTTGCGCCTCTTGTACAAATGCTGCATAATAATTGACCCGATTTTGGATGACAGATGCCAGCGTATCAAGGTCGGCATTGGAATAGGCTTTTACATCCAGTTTCAATTGATGGGCAATTCCCAGCCTGTTATAATTGAGACCCCAAAGCAAATTAAAACTTACATATAAAAATAAAATAAAAAATATAAACTGTTGAAGACCAGCAACCCAATAGGCTCTATTTGTTTTTTTTCTAACGATAGCTTTGATAAGCCTAAATGTCTTAATAACAACAATAAAAATCAGAAACGCATAAAACAGGTCGCCAATGCTGATGGGGAGCCAGCCAAAAAGCAATCGCTGAATACGGGAGATTACCGGATAGATCTTCAGGCTATAATTAGTTTCAACCCAGCTCGGATACCAGGAAGCCCATTTAATTAATATGGTGAGTACAATAATCAGTACCCAACTCCAACTTTTCATCAACCGGCCGAAAATACGTGCTATCAACTGCTGCAAGTGCTTAAAAATTAAAGGTTAATGTAAAGGGCTAAAAGTAATAAGTTTCAGGTAAAAAATTGAATTTCATATTCTGAAGTTGCTTATTTTACCTTACCTTTGCGCCCCGTCTCGATAGTCTTGTTCGGAGGCAGGAAAAAAGTTGAAAGATGAACCACCGCAGGGAGTTTTCCATACCATTTGTGGGGTTGAAGCCCGGAGTTCATGAATACAACTATATTATTGATGATAAGTTCTTTGATGATTTTCAATCGCAGGATTTTACAAACTGTAACGCACAAATAAAATTGCTTTTGGACAAAAAAAGCAGTTTTATGATTTTAAAATTTGAAGTGGGCGGCAGTTTGCAGGTAGTGTGCGACCGGTGCAACAGCCAATTGCCACTTGAGCTTTGGGATGATTTTACTATGACCATAAAAATGGTAGAAAATCCTGAAGAGATGAATGAACAGGAAGACGATCCGGATATGTACTACATAGCGCAAGGCGAAAGCCATATTGATGTAGCCGGATGGATTTATGAGTTCATCAACCTGAGTATTCCCATGCAAAAAACTTGCAACTATGAAAACATGGAAGGGCCGCATTGCAACCAATCGGCTCTGGATATGTTGAAGAAAATGAATACCGACGAAAAAAAAGTCATAAAAGAAAACCCAATCTGGAAAGGGTTGGAAAAATTTAAAGATTTAGATTAACAATTAATATTTGAGTCATGCCAAATCCGAAACGCCGGCACAGCCAGCAAAGAAGCGCCAAAAGAAGGACGCATTATAAAGCCACAGCGGCTACATTAACTACTGACAGTGCTACTGGCGAAACACATGTACGCCATCGTGCACACGTAAGTGAGGGAAAGTTGTACTACAAAGGAAAAGTAGTTGCAGAGAAATCGCCTGTAAAAAAATAATCAGGCCTCTGGCCTTATTTTAAATTCCAAATCTCAACTTTGACATCACTTGTTGTCAAGGGGGTTTGGAATTTATCTTTTAAAAATTACAATGACGATTGGGATAGATATGATGGGGGGAGATTATGCTCCGCTTGAAGCCGTAAAGGGACTGGCTTTGTATCTTGCTGATGCACCTGTTGAAGTAAAGCTGTTACTGGTAGGCGATAGTAATCAAATCCATCAACTCATCAACGAACATAAAGTTGATTCCAAAAACATAGAAGTGGTACATGCCGAGCAAGTGATTAATATGCACGAGCATCCTACAAAAGCCCTTCGTGAAAAACAAAAATCTTCTATTGCCATTGGTTTTCATTTATTGGCTACGGGCAAAATGGATGCCTTCATCAGTGCAGGCAATACCGGTGCTATGCTGGTAGGCGCTTTATTCAGCATCAAAGCTCTGGAAGGTGTTATTCGTCCGGCAATCTCAACCATTGTTCCAAAAATAAACGGCAACACAGGTCTGCTGCTCGATGTAGGATTAAATGCAGATTGCAAACCTGAACACCTCAATCAGTTTGCCATTATGGGTTCGGTATATGCACAATTAATATTAGGAATTGAAAAGCCCAGAACCGCATTGCTGAATGTGGGAGAAGAAGAAGGGAAAGGGAATCAATTGGCGCAAGCCACATACCATTTGCTTAAAGAGAATAAACAAATTCATTTTGCAGGCAATGTAGAAGGTCGTGATGTGTTGCAAGATAAAGCTGATGTAATGGTTTGTGATGGATTTACCGGAAATATCATTCTTAAAATGGCAGAGTCTCTTTTTGAAGTAGGCCGACAGCGAAAAATTGAAGATGAATTTTTAAATCGTTTCAATTTTGAAAGCTATGGTGGCACACCGGTATTGGGTGTAGCCAAACCGGTAATAATTGGTCATGGCATATCAGGCGCAACCGCTTTTAAAAATATGATGGTGCTGGCCCAAAAAATGATAGAAAAAGACGTGATGAATAAAATGGGTGAAGCATTGGCTGTATAAATCTTCTTGTTACAAACATTCTCAAAAAAACTGTTGATAATTAATTCAAAAACATTTGGCATAAAAGCTACGGAACTGTATTTTTGCCGTCCCTTAAAAGGAAGGATGCTTTAAAACATTCTTTGGAGATCTCGTAGCTCAGTTGGTAGAGCACAACACTTTTAATGTTGGGGCCCTGGGTTCGAGTCCCAGCGGGATCACCACCAAGAGGTTGTCTGAAAAGACAGCCTCTTTTCTTTTTGCCTTTTTTTATTTTACGTTTGCATAAATATTCCACTCACATGGCCTCTTATTTCAATGACAAAGTAGTTATCGTTACCGGTGGTACCGATGGTATCGGCAAAGCATTAGTAATACAACTGATAGAAGCAGGTGCCAAAGTAGCAACCTGTGGTCGCAATCATGATAAGCTTTATCAATTGCAAGCCTCCTACCCTTCGGCCAACCTGCATACCGTTGTGGCTGATGTAAGTAATGAAAACGAATGCAGACATTTGGTGGAGTCCACCATCAAAATGTTTGGCGGTATTGATATACTTATTAATAATGCCGGTGTATCTATGCGTGCCCTGTTAAAAGACACAACACCGGATGTAATTAAGAAAGTAATGGACATTAATTTTTACGGAACTGTTTATTGTACCAAATATGCTCTGGACTCCATCATCAGTCGCAAAGGGACCATTGTGGGTGTTTCATCTATAGCAGGTTACCGTGGGCTTCCGGGACGCAGTGGCTATTCTGCCAGCAAATTTGCAGTACAAGGCTGGCTGGAAGCAGTACGTACCGAACTGATGGGTGATGGTGTGCATGTAATGTGGGTATGCCCGGGTTTTACTACATCCAACATCAGACAGGCTGCTTTAAATAAAACAGGCGATGCACATGGCGAAACGCCAATGGATGAAGGCAAAATGATGAGCTCGGAGGAATGTGCACAACACATCATAAAAGCCATTCGCAAGAAAAAAAGAACACTGGTGCTTACCTTCACCGGAAAACGTACCGTGTTTATGGAAAAATTTTTTCCTAAGTTAGCAGATAAACTTGCTTACAAATTTTTCTTTAAAGACGGTAAACTCGTAAAATAAACGAAAGCAATCTTGCCACTTATTACGCTTACATCCGACATTGGCAGCCCCGATTATCTGGTGGGCGCAATAAAGGCTAAGCTGTTGCAGATTAATCCCGAATTTCAAATCATTGATATTTCACATCACGTTCCTGCTTACAATTTTTCTCAGTCTGCCTATTTATGCCGTAGTGCATTTAGAAATTTTCCGACTCAAACCTGCCACTTGATTTTGGTTGACCTGTTTGACAAAAAACCTGAACAACTGTTGCTTGCTTTTCATCAGCAACAATACATTTTGTGTGCCGATAATGGTTTACTTTCTATGATTCTGGAAGAAACGCCAGAAATTGTAATTGGCTTGCCGGTAAATACAAATGCGACCATTAACACACTCAGCCTAGTAAAAATAATGGGAGAAGCCGTAAATAAAATTACCCGAGGCGATTCTATAAAAGACATTGGCATTGCCGATGTAAGTTTTGAAGAAAAAAGGGCGCTGCTACCCTTGATTACCGACACATCAATAGAAGGTCATATTATTTTTATAGATAGTTTTGAAAATGTAATAACTAATATTTCCAGAAAGCAATTTGAAGAAGCCAGAAAGGGAAGAAATTTCAGTATCGTTTTTAAAAGAGATGAAATCATAGTTCGCATCAGCGAAACTTATGCCGATGTAAGAGAAGGAGAAAAACTTGCTTTATTTAATAGCGCCGATTATCTGGAAATTGCTATCAATAAAGGAAATGCCGCCGGCTTATTTGGCTTAAGAGGTTTCTCCGATAAAGCTACTCAGGCGCAACTCACCTACCAAAAGGTTAAAATACATTTTGACTGATTTTAAGCCGCTGTTATTAAGCGCCAAAGTGGGTGAAAGTGAACTGAATATCCCTATTTTTGCCAACCGCCTATGGCGGAAAAAAATCATCATTTTATGAATTTCAGAAAAACGAATAACATTACCGGCTGGGCCGTGTTTGCCATTGCTTTTCTTGTTTATTTTTTCACACGGGAAGCAAGAGGTAGTTTGTGGGACTGTGGCGAGTTTGTAGCTTGTGCCGATAAACTGGGTATGCCCCACTCTCCCGGCGCCCCATTGTTTGTACTCCTGGGCCGTTTTTTCATTATTCTTTTTGGCGATAATGGCAATACTGCTGCCAATGCCGTGAATACCATGAGTGCTCTTGCCAGCGGTGCTACCATACTGTTCCTTTTCTGGTGTGTTACACATTTTGCACGCAAAATGTTTGTAGGTGTAGGTGAAGAACTGAACAAAAATCAAATGTTTACGGTAATGGCCTCAGGTGTAGTTGGAGCATTTGCTTATACATTCAGCGATTCTTTTTGGTTCAGTGCCGGTGAAGGTGAGGTTTATGCGCTTTCTTCTTTCTTTACCGCATTAGTATTCTGGCTGATGTTGAAATGGGAACATGCTGATGAAAAAGCGGGTGACGACCCACAGGCAAGACTGCAAAGCGACCGCTGGATTGTTTTGTTATTTTTTATGATGGGACTTTCCATTGGTGTTCACTTGTTGAACTTGTTGACTATTCCTGCTATCGTAATGATTTATTATTACCGCAGATATAAAGCCACAACCAAAGGCGCCATCTGGGCATTTGTTATCGGATGTTTAATAACCGGTATTGTGCAAGTTGGCGTTATTCAATATTCAATGAAAGGGGCCGGACAGTTTGATGTATATTTTAAAAATACGCTGGGTATGCCTTTCTATTCAGGATTTACTGTTTACTTCTTAATTCTGACCGGTTTGATTGCTGCATTTTTCCGTTTTAAAGAATCAAAACTTTCGCAAACTCAATTGATGATTTGGTTTGCTTTGTTTTTATTTATTTCTGCTTTGCCTTTTGTTATCAAATCCGGTTCGGGCATTCAGTTTTTCCCATTGTTATTAATAATTGGCGCAGCAGTAGCCATTGGCTATTTCTTAAAACCATCTGCTTTACGCATTATTAAACTTTCTCTTTGGTGTTATGGTTTTATGATGTTGGGTTACTCAATGTATTTCACCACATTAATTCGCTCTACAGCCAATCCTGCAATTGATATGGTGAATGTGGACAACCCCATCACATTAGTGTACTACCTCAGCCGCGAACAGTATGGACAAGCACCATTGGTATATGGCCCGCATTATATGGCCAACTATAAAGAAGACCCCGAAAGACCTGGTCGTGTAGCCATGACAAAGGGTGAAATGGAATATGTAAAAGGAAAGAATAAATACATCGCCATTGGCACTAAGGATAAGCCGCAATATGAGAGTGAAGACATGCAGGTGTTTCCTCGAGTGTGGGATAATGACAACCAACAGGGCCACGTTGATTTTTATGCCGATTGGCTTAGCTTAAGAGATTATGACCAAAACGGAAGACCCACAGGATATCAGCCCCCCAGCTATGCCAAGAACATGGAATGGTTCTTTACTTATCAGATGGGCTTTATGTACTGGCGCTACTTTATGTGGAATTTTGCAGGCAAGCAAAATGATATACAAGGCTACGGCAACAAAATGCATGGCAACTGGATTTCCGGTATTTCATTTATGGATAATTCGAGACTGGGCGATCAGTCAAAAATGCCTGATGCACTTAGAAACAATAAGGCAAACAATAAACTGTTTATGTTGCCATTTATTTTGGGCATAGTAGGTTGTGTGTATCAATATTTAAGAAACAGAAAAGACTGGGTTGTGAACTTCCTGCTTTTCTTTATGACAGGTATAGCCATCGTATTCTATTTGAACCAACCCGGCAATCAGCCACGTGAGCGGGATTATGCTTATGTGGGATCTTTCTTTGCCTTTGCCATCTGGATTGGTTTAGGCTTGTCGGCTATTGTAAAAACCGCACAAGAGAAAAAAGATAAACGCCTCTTTTCTGATATGCTTATATATGGCGGCGTGCTTACCTTTCTGATAACCGTGATGAGCTGTATGCCGGGCTCCGGTAGTGATATTCTTTCAACATCATTAATGGCAACGGCACTTTATCTGGCATTTGCTGCCGGTGTTACCATGTTGGTAAAAGCCATTTCGGGTGATGGTAAGGATTGGAGTAAATTAAATATTGCCGCTACGGCTATTTGTATGATTGTACCGGTATTGATGGCGCAACAGGAATGGAATGACCACAACCGCAGCCATAAAACAACGGCCCCCGACTTGGCTACGGATTATTTGGAAAGCTGTGCTCCCAATGCCGTTATTTTCACTTTTGGTGACAATGATACTTATCCCCTTTGGTATGCACAGGAGGTAGAAGGTGTAAGACCTGATATTAGAATTATCAATACCAGTTTGCTGGGTATTGACTGGTACATCAATCAACTACGTACGAAAGTTAACAATGCCGACTCGCTGGATGTAATATGGAGTCCTGAACAAATAGAAGGACACAACAGAGAATACCTAAGATATAAGCAACAGGGCGACCCCAATGTATTTTATAACTTATATAATGTAATGAAGAATACAATGGGTAAACCGGTACTTGATGCAGAAACGGGAAGAGATGTAGGGCCTGATGCCTGGCCGGTTGCTCGTTATTTTATACAGGTAGATACAGCTGCTGTTCGCAAAAACAACACAGTGAACAGCGATGATATTGTTGTCCCAGAAATCAGGTGCGAAATTCCAAAATCAAAGCTGGAAGGAGGTTTGAGTAAGAGTGATTTTGCTATGTTGAATATTATAGCATCCAATGCAGCCAGTGGCTGGAAACGTCCTATTTATTTTACATCTGAATTTGGTTCTCTTGGTTTTGGTCCTTACCTCAGAAAAGATGGTCTTTCATACAGACTCATTCCTGTGGTTACAACATTTGACCCCAATAGCTGGGTGGTAGAATCAAGTGTACGCAGTATGGGATTGAGCTCGCAATTGGGCGATATAAATTCCAATGCTATGTTTAATAATTTGTCAACTAAATACAAATTTGGAAATGCAAATGTGAAAGGCGTTTATTACGATGAAGAAAACAGAAGGCATATTTTAGATATACGTGAAATATTTGCAGAAGCCGCCGGCGATCTGGCGGATAAGGGAAGAAAAGAGGAAGCTTTGAAACTTTTAGAAAAATTAGAAAAAGGCATCAGTACAGATAATTTGCCATACGCCATGCCCAGCCGTTATTATGGCAGCAGTCACAACCAAACCGGATTGATACTGCTTGAAGCTTATTATAAAGCTGGTAAAAAAGATATGGCAGAAAAAGTAAGACAGGCTTTAAAAACCGATATGCAGCAGCAGAAAGCGTATTTTGATTATATGAAAGAAGAAAGGCCTGCTGACTATGAAAGTTATAAACGTAGCGAAGATGCATTGAATAATATCTATTTGATGGTGTTGGAAGAAATTGAGAAAAAATATGCACCCGCTTCTCCTACCGAAAAAGCAGGAGGCGAAACACCCGGACAGATTAAAATGCCGGGAGATTCGACAAAAAAGAAAGATTCACAGTAAGTAGTTGCAATCAAATTTTTAAAACCCTTTGGCTTTTCCGAAGGGTTTTTTATTATATCAAGATTTATAAAGACGCCGTTTATTTTTATCAAAGTATAAAAATGTAAAACAAAAATTACGGTATTTAGGTTCATTTGAGTACATAAAAAAAGTGCTGAGGACATCAGCACTTTTCACTTATCCGGTATATTTATTTCTCTTTACTCTTTCCAAACTTATAACCAAACGATACGCCACCATAGTATGGAATAAAATAACCACTTCCAAAAACAGGCGATATAAAAGCCCTGAAGGTAAAGCCGCCATCGGCAGGTTGCATGCGATAACCTAAAAGTACATGGCCAAATGTGCTGGAGAAGTTATCTCCATCAGCTAAATCACCCGATCCAAAAACAGGTGTTACGCCTGCACCTACTTCAAAGAAATTACGATTGTCTTTACTTATTAAATAGTTTAATCCAACGGGAACAAAAACAATTCCGGAACCATCTATACTAAAACCTCCTACACCAACACGTCCACCAAAACCTCCATTGGTTTTACTAAAGCGAGTGTCAAAATTTAATGAAGCTAAACCGGGGCCACCCAGTTCAGCATACACCGACTGCGCAGTAGATGTTTGCGATACAGCAATCATTCCAAATAAAATAATAAAGAATTTTTTCATAACTACAATTTAGGGTTAATGATAATTTACTATCCAAATATATCCAAGTCAACAATAAAGACAAATTATTATTAACGATTTCACAGAATATTCACTTCCCTTTCTAACCGAATGCCGAATTTATTAAAAACGGATGTTTCAATTTCTATACTCAAATTCATAATATCAATACCCGAAGCAGTTCCATAATTCACAAGCACTAATGCCTGCTTATCAAAGCATCCCGCATCTCCTTTACGTATTCCCTTCCATCCACATTGCTCTATAAGCCAACCGGCTGATAGTTTCATCTTGTTTTTACCTGCAGGAAAAAAGACTATTTCAGGAAATTTGTTTTTTAGATTTTGACAAATGTCAATTTCAACTATTGGATTTTTAAAGAAGCTCCCGGCACTACCCAATATTGCAGGGTCGGGTAGTTTCGACCGGCGAATGTTTATTACTGCATCTGCAATTGCTATTACTGATAATTTTTGCACCTGCATTCGTTCCAACTCTTGCGAGATAGCACCATAATTTGTAGAAAATACAGGTGTTTTTCTTAGCTGGAAAATTACACTCAGAATAGCAAACTGATTTTTAAATTTTGACTTAAATACACTATCGCGGTATTTAAAATTGCAGTCGGTGTTTGAGAAAGTTTTGATTTTTCGCTCCTGAAGATGAAAAGCCTCTACACTCCACAAAATATCTTTGATTTCTACACCATAAGCGCCAATATTTTGTATAGGTGCTGCACCTACATTGCCGGGTATCAATGATAAGTTTTCCAACCCACCCCAGCCTCTTCCTACACAATATTGTACAAACTGATGCCAGTTTTCACCCCCACCAGCTTTTACATACACAAAGTGAACATCTTCATGCACCACCGCTATTCCCTTACATTCATTCTTTAATACGAGTCCATCAAAATTTTTGGTAAACAGAATATTGCTGCCGCCACCCAGTATCAGCAAGTTTTTCATATTCAGCATATCAAGGGAGTCCTGCAGCTGTTCTTCATTTTCAAAACAGGAAAAATAACGAGCAATGCATGCTACATTAAATGTGTTATAGGATTTAAGTGAAAAATTTTCCATCAATTGCATACGGCAAATTTCGTTAAACAGCATCATCCAACAACGGAAGCGATACAAAAAAAACAGAACCCTCTCCTATTTGTGTTTCAAACCAGATATCGCCTTTTGCCTGCTCCACAATTCCCTTACACATAGCAAGACCAAGCCCGGTTCCTGATGATTTTGTTGTAAAATTTGGTACAAAAATGTTGGCACATATTTCTTCGGGTATTCCTTCACCGTTATCTTTTATGCTGATAATAATTTTGTCTTGCTCTCGCTTCTCGTCAACAGTAATTTTGCAAACTTCACCGGCTTTTGTTGCCTGAACAGCGTTTGTAAACAAATTAGTGAACAAACGATTCATTTGTGTCTTATCGGCAAAAACCATAGCCTTATCACTAATGGGATACCAAATAATTGTTACATCAGGATTAGGTTTGTAAAGTTCCTTTAATGAAGCAATGACTTCGTGAAGATCAAATTGTTCAGCATTTGTGTTTCCAATATTTGCAAACTGAGAAAAATCGGCCGCAATTTTTGACAAATGATCAATTTGTTCAACTAATGTATTCGCCACATTGGCGGAAAGTTCTTTTACATTTTCATGATTATTATTGATGGCCTTTTGTAAATACTGAATACTCAGCTTCATGGGCGTAAGTGGGTTTTTAATTTCATGAGCCACCTGTCTTGCCATTTCTCTCCACGCACCTTCTCTTTCGCTCTTCACCAGCAATGCGGCACTATCACCCAACTTTGCCACCATTTTATTATACTCCGCTACCAGTTCACCTATTTCATCATTTTTGTTCCAGCTGATAGGCTCATTCTTTTTTCCAAGATTAACTTCTTTCATTTTGCTACTGATAATAGAAAATGAACCGGTAATCCGATTGGTTATAAATAAGGATATAAGACCGCCAATTAAAAAAATAAAAGCATTCAGATTGATGATGGTTACCAGAAAATTTGAAATCTGCTGTTGCAGTTGTGGCTTTGATGTAAAATAAGGAATATTGATATATGCATACGGCCTTCCGTTTCTTTCTTTTTCCCTTACAGGCGAGTAGATACTCAAGTAAGAAAAATTTCCAATCTTTTCTTCCTGAACATGCAGCACCTGTCTCATCTTATTTAAATGATAATATGCAAGCGGATCCATTTTCTTGCTGAGCACTCCTTTGGTATAAACATTTGCTTCCGAAGATAATTGCAGGTTTCCTTTTAAATCATAAACATTTACATCCACACCATGTATATCCGAAACATCATTTACAAGCTGCTGCAATCCGGTGTTGGATACAGAATCGTAAATGGTAAACAAATCATCAAATGTACTATGCTCCGCCATTCGCTTCTCCATTTCATTTACCATAATCTGCATGGTACGGCTCAGCTTATCACTGTTATTACGATAGTAACGGTTGATAAAAAATGTAATGGTGGCTACACCAATAATCAAAAAAGAAATGACACTAACAAAAATAATGGTGCTGTGTATCTGTCCTCTGATGTTCATTTGAAATATTTCCCTGAATCTGGGCATACCCAACCCTCTTGATAATAAAAAAGAAATACTTCTTACCAGCATCACCAGAAAAATAAAAGAACAAAACAAATATGAAAATAAGGTGATGGCAGCAATCATCGTTTCTACTTTTCGGGCTACTACAATTACTTTATCATTACTATACCTAAACCATAATTCACTATAAGCGCCATTGTCTCTGTCTTCAAACTCATTTTTTGGAATCTGATCATTTGTAATGGAAGTAGCAAATGGATAATTGCCCGGTGGAGAATGTAGTTGTTGATTTACATACACAGCCGTAGCATATACCTGAGCATTGTCTGCGTCTGTATTTCCAAACTGACGGAATAATTCGGGGAACAAGGCATCTCTGCTATAGCTTTTCAGATTTGATACAATGAAGAATGTGCCAAGTTTTTTGCCTGCTGAATCATTTACTTCCCTTTTGGTTATGTAGCTAAACCGGTCGTAAGCGGTTTCATAATAGTATAGTCCGTCTTTTGAAGTAGGTTTTGCCTGTACATTGATGATGGTGTTCAAAGCCGCATAAGAAGTGCCATCTTCATTGTGCTGTGGTTTATCATTCGCATCATACACATATAGCCGGGTGTCGTATTTGTTCAGGTAGCCTTCATAGTTGCCTGCAATAATGCTATCACGCAGCAGATTTCCCTCACTTTCATCACTAAATCTTGAAAAGTTTTGGCTTAGAAAATCGTTATCGAGATATTGCAATGCAATATTCATTAATAATTCGCCTGAAGGATCTGTTTGCACTGCCAGCTTTTCAGCCATTCGTTTCCGCTTTTCCTTTTCCACTTTTTTTATTTCTACCAGCATGATTGCGGCAATAGACACAGAGAACAGAAATATCCAGGTAAGTATGCCTGTAATATTAATTTTTACTTTATTAATAATGATCCCCTTTCGGTTTAAAAGCCAACTATAAACAAGCAACCAACACAAAACCGGTAAGTGGAACAATACGTCATTGTTTCCGGATCGTATCGTAAGATATATCAAACCCAAAACTGCAATAAACAAGTATATCCATATCTCTCTATCTCCAAAAAAACGATAGGCATATTTCAAAATCAATCGTGAAAAAAAATAATATGAAAGCGATAAACAAGCCAGTAATGCAAAGCCAATTACCGTATAAATATTAAGTCCAAAAAAATTGGTAACATCAAATGAAATTTTAGAATCAGCAACAAGACTTTTTACAACTGTGGCAAGCAAGAATGTAGCACTTACCAATAAAAGTACTGCTCCAATAGCATAACCCCATTTTATTCGTTGCCGTTCGCCCGGTATTTCTTTGTTTTCATCTTGTAATTTCGACCAGGCAAATATGACCAGCCAGCAAAATAATGCTGCATTAATACATAAATCGCCCAATGATTTCTGAACAAAATTGGAACCATAAATTAACGGGCTAAATAAATCGAACTGACGCAAGTAAAGCAATGAAGGAAACAAGTAAATAATAAACCTCAATATGATCAATACGATTGCCAGCATGGCAATAGCTTTCCAAGCACCATACTTTCGGAAAAAGGCCTCTGTAAAATAATGTAAAGCGATAAGAAAAAAAAGTAAAGCACCCAACCGAAAAAAGTTGGTAACCCAGTTATTATACACAATTGCATCGGCAGGCCTGGGAGCCAGCCAGAACACCGGAGTGCCAGATATGGTGTGCACCGGATACGCTGTCGGAGTAGCG
>WBZR01002147.1_pt1 | contig 21387 bp, 17 predicted proteins | sample 5204231 | NCBI WGS metagenome assembly WBZR01 (sample SAMN12412403, study PRJNA552823) | activated sludge metagenome | isolation source: activated sludge from anammox sidestream of wastewater treatment plant... | place: USA: Virginia | collected 2017-08 | reverse complement strand
ACCCGGAGGCGGTGTGGTGGGGGCAGGAGGCCTTCGGCATGCCGATCCACGACAACTGGTGGCAGACCGAGACCGGCGGGATCATGATCGCCAACACGCCGGACATGGACATCAAGCCGGGCTCCATGGGCAGGCCGCTGCCCGGCGTGGAGGCCTGCATCGTGCGCCGCGGCGCCGGCGGCGGCATCGAGGTCGTCGGGGAAAGCAATGTCGAAGGCGAGCTGGCGTTGAAAACGGGCTGGCCTTCCATGTTCCGGGGCTACCTGCATCAGGAAGAGCGCTATCGCAGGTGTTTCCATGGCGAGCTGTACCTGACCGGCGATCTCGCGAAGCGTGACGAGGAAGGTTATTACTGGTTCGTCGGCCGGGCCGATGACGTGATCAAATCCGCCGGCCACCTCATCGGCCCGTTCGAGGTGGAGAGCGCGCTGATGGAGCATCCGGCGGTGGCCGAGGCGGGCGTCATCGGCAAGCCCGACCCGGTCAGCGGCGAGAGCGTCAAGGCCTTCGTCTCGCTGCGCGCCGGCTACGAGCCCGGCGAGGAGCTCAGGCTCACGCTGCTCGGCTTCGCGCGCAAGCGCCTCGGCGCCGCCGTGGCGCCGAAGGAGATCGACTTCCTCGCCGCCCTGCCGCGCACGCGCAGCGGCAAGATCATGCGGCGGCTGCTCAAGGCGCGGGAGCTCGGCCTGCCGGAGGGCGATACCTCCACGCTGGAGCCCCCGGCGTGAGCAGCGCAGGCATCCATCCCGTGCCCTGCGATCGCGCCGTGGCGTTCGAGCTGCTGCGACAGATGCTGCGCATACGACGCTTCGAGGAGAAGTGCGCGGAGCTCTACGGCGCCGGCAGGATCCGCGGTTTCCTGCACCTGTATATCGGCGAGGAGGCGGTGGCCGCCGGCGTCATAGGCGCGCTCAGGCCCGGGGACGCCGTGATCGCGACCTATCGGGAGCACGGCCACGCGCTGGTGCGCGGCATTCCGGCCGAGGTCCTGATGGCGGAGATGTACGGCAAGCGTGCCGGATGCTGCCGCGGTCGCGGCGGTTCGATGCACCTGTTCGATGCCGCGACGCGCTTCTACGGCGGCAACGCGATCGTGGGCGGCGGGCTGCCGCTGGCGGTGGGGCTGGCGCTCGCCGACAAGCTGCAGGGACGCGCGCGGGTGACCTGCTGCTTCTTCGGCGAGGGCGCGATCGCCGAGGGTGCCTTCCACGAATCCATGAACCTCGCGGCGCTGTGGAGACTGCCGGTGCTGTTCTGTTGCGAGAACAATCTCTATGCGATGGGCACCGCGCTCGGCCGCTCGGAGTCGCAGGTCGACCTGTGCGCCAAGGCGGCGAGCTATCAGGTCCCGGCGCGCAGCGTCGACGGCATGGACGTGATCGCCGTCAGCGAGGCGGCGCGTTCCGTCGCCGAGCACGTGCGCTCGGGCATCGGCCCGTACTTCGTCGAGATGCAGACCTACCGTTTCCGCGCCCACTCGATGTTCGACCCGGAGTTGTATCGCGACAAGGCCGAGGTCGAGGAATGGAAGAAGCGCGGCCCGCTGCACACCTTCACCGACCGGCTGAAGGCCCAGGGGATGCTGAGCGAGGAAGACTTCCAGGCGCTCGACGCCGAGGTCAACCGCGAGGTGCAGGCGGCGGTGGACTTCGCCGAGGCGGCGGAGTGGGAGGCGGTCGAGAGCCTGGCCAGCGAGGTGGGAGCGACCTCCACTTGAGCGCCGGTGCCACGATCTCGTATCGCGAGGCACTGCGCCAGGCGTTGCGCGAGGCCCTGCGGCAGGATGCGCGCGTGTTCCTCATGGGCGAGGATGTCGGCCGCTACGGCGGCACGTATGCCGTGAGCAAGGGCCTGCTGGAGGAGTTCGGTCCGGAGCGGATCCGCGACACGCCGCTCTCGGAGCTGGCGTTCGTCGGCGCCGGCATCGGCGCTGCCCTGGGCGGGATGCGGCCGATCGTGGAGATCATGACCGTGAACTTCAGCCTGCTCGCGCTCGATCAGATCGTCAACAACGCCGCCACCCTGCGGCACATGTCGGGCGGCCAGTTCAGCGTGCCACTGGTGATCCGCATGGCCACCGGCGCCGGCCGGCAACTCGCCGCGCAGCACTCCCACAGCCTGGAGGGCTGGTACGCGCACATTCCCGGCCTGCGGATCCTCGTCCCCGCGACCATCGACGATGCGCGCGGCATGCTCGCCCCGGCGCTGGCGGATCCCGACCCCGTGCTGATCTTCGAGCACGTGCAGCTCTACAACACCGAGGCCGTGTTGTCGGAGCAATGGCGGCAGGCCGACATCGGCCGCGCCCGCGTGCGCCGGGCCGGCAGGGACGTGAGCCTCATCACCTACGGCGGCTCGCTCGGCAAGGCGCTGCAGGCGGCCGGGACGCTGGCCGGCGAGGGCATCGAGGCGGAGGTGATCGACCTGCGCGTGCTGCGGCCGCTGGACGCGGAAACGGTGTTCGATTCGGTGCGCAGGACGCACCGGGCGGTGATCATCGACGAGGGCTGGCGCAGCGGCAGCCTGTCGGCCGAGGTGAGCGCGCGCCTCGCCGAGAGCGTCTTCTACAGTCTCGACGCCCCGGTGCTGCGCGTCTGCAGCGAGGAGGTGCCGGTGCCGTATCCCAGGCACCTGGAGGACGCCGTGCTGCCGCAGGTGCCGGATATCATCGCGGCGGTGAAGGAGATCGTGAGCGGCCATGATTGAGTTCGAGCTGCCTTCGCTGGGCGCGGACATGGACAAGGGCACGCTGCTCGAATGGCGCGTGCGGCCGGGTGACGCGGTGCGCAGGGGTCAGGTCGTCGCCGTCGTCGACACCACCAAGGCCGCCGTCGACGTCGAGTGCTGGCAGGAAGGCGAGGTGCACGAGCTGCTCGTCGAACCGGGCGCGACCGTTGCCGTCGGCACCACGCTGGCGATCATCCGCGAACCCGCGGATACGCCCGAGCAGCTCGCCGGCGCCCGGGCGCGGATCGCGGCCGCCTGCGCCGCACCGGCAGTGCCGGCAACGCCGGCGGCCGCCGCCGAGGCGGCGGAGCGGCGCGTGTCGCCCGCCGCCCGCAGGCGCGCGCAGGAGCTGGGCGTGGCCATCGACGCCGTCCAGGGCAGCGGCCCGCACGGCGCGGTGACCATCGCCGATGTCGAGCACAGCGCCGCGGCAACGGCGGCGGCGCCGGTCGATCGCGTCCGGACCCTGCGGCAGACGATCGCCATGTCCATGGCGCGCTCGAAGCGCGAGATCCCGCACTACTACCTCGCCGAGGAGATCCATCTCGCCGCCGCCGTGGAGTGGCTGCGGCGGGAGAACGATCGGCGTCCCGTGACCGAGCGCCTGCTCGTCGCCTGCCTGTACCTGAAGGCCGTGGCCCTGGCTGCGCGCAGGCATCCGGCGCTCAACGGCCATTTCCTCGACGGTGAATTCCGCCCGAGCGGGGCCGTGCACGTGGGCGTGGCGATCGCGCTGCGCGGCGGCGGACTCATCGCGCCGGCGATCCATGAGGTCGACAGGCTGAGCCTCGGCGCGCTGATGCGCGCGATGTCGGACCTCGTCACGCGCGCCCGCGCCGGGTCGCTGCGCAGCTCCGAGATGGCCGACCCGACGCTGACGGTGACCAATCTCGGCGAGCAGAGCGTCGATGCGGTCTTCGGCGTCATCTATCCGCCGCAGGTGGCGCTGGTGGGATTCGGACAGCTCCGCGAGCGTCCCGCCGTCGTGCAGGGCGAGATCAGATTGGCGCCGACGGTGACGGCGACCCTGTCGGCCGATCACCGGGCGAGCGACGGCCGCGACGGTGCCCTGTTCCTCGCCACGGTGCGCGCACTGCTGCAACACCCGGAGAACCTGTGACCATGACCGAGACGGATGCGGACTCGCTACGGCAGACGGTGTTCGCGGCGCTGCGGCCGATCGCCCCGGAGGCCTCCCCGGGGGAGGTGCGCGGCGATCTGCCCCTGCGCGATCAGATCGATCTCGACTCCATGGATTTCCTGCATTTCGTCGTGGCCCTGCACGATCGGCTCGGTATCGACATCCCCGAGAGCGACTATCCGCATCTGACCACGATCGACGCGATCGTGGCGTACCTGCAGCAGCGCCGGCGCGCGAACGGCTAGGCCGCCCCGGTTCGATTCATTCCTCGCCCTGCTCCCGGCGTCCCTGCGCGCATCCCGTCGCGCACCGCGGCGGTGGCATCGTCGCCGAGGATGACATACCGTAGGCCGGTATGTTCGACGAACAGGTCAAGTTAACGCCGTGGTGGTGGGAGGCGGCGCCGCCGGAGGTGGCGAAGCCGCCGCCCCTGCCGCGCTCCGTCGACGTGGCGGTGGTGGGGTCGGGCTACACGGGACTGTCCGCGGCGCTGACGCTCGCGCGCGCGGGGCGCAGCGTCGCCGTGCTCGAGGCGCAGGCGCTGGGCCACGGCGCGAGCACCCGTAACGGCGGCCAGGTCGGCAGCGGCAACCAGAAGTTCACGGTGCGGCAGCTCGTCGATCTGTACGGCGAGGCCAGGGCGCGGGCGCTGGTCAACGAGGGCACGGCGATGCTGAGTCATATCGCCGAGCTCATCGAACGCGAAGGCATCGCCTGCGAGTTCCGCCGGGTGGGGCGATTCCGCGGCTGCATGCATCCCGCGCACTATGAATCCATGGCACGCGGCATGGAGGATCTGAAGCGCTTCGCCGGTGTGGAGTTCTTCATGGTGCCGAGGGAGGAACAGGGCGGCGAGATCGGATCGGATCGCTACTTCGGCGGCTCGGTGCTGCCCAACGACGCCGCACTGCATCCCGGCCTTTATCACCAGGGACTGGTGGAGCGCGCGCGCGGCGCCGGGGCGCTGCTGCTGCCGTTCACGCCGGTCACGGGCATCGCGCGCGTCGGGGCGCGGACGCGCGTGCACACTGCGGGCGGTGCGATCGAGGCGCGCGACGTCCTCGTCGCCACCAACGGCTATACGACCAGGGCACTGCCGTGGGTGCGCCGGCGCGTCATCCCGGTCGGCTCGGCGATCATCGCCACCGAGGAGTTGCCCGCCGAGCGCATCGCGCGGCTTATGCCGAAGGGCAGGGTGTACGGCAACAGCGCGCGGGTTTTTCACTACTTCCGGCCCTCGCCCGACGGGCGCAGGATGCTCTGGGGAGGACGTGTCGGCCGCCTGGGCTCGCAGACCTCGACCGGCGCCTTCGAACACCTGCGCAGGGAGATGGTCGCGGTGTTCCCGGACCTGGCGGGCGTGCGCATCACGCACTGCTGGAGCGGCAGCATCGCCTACACCCACGACACGATGCCGCATATCGGATGTCACGACGGCATCCACTACGCGACCGGGTACTGCGGCACGGGCGTGTCGCGCTCCACGTACTTCGGGCACAAGGTGGCGTTGAAGCTGCTGGGCGATCCCGGGGGCCGCACGGCGTTCGACGATCTCGAATTCCGCACTCACGCCTTCCACTGGGTGACGCCGCTCGCCGTGCCGGTGGTGGAGGCCTGGTACCGGATACGCGACGCGATGGGACCGTAGGGGTCCCGCACTCCGGGCGCAGACCGCAATCGCAGCGGCATGCCGCCGGCGGCGGCAGCGGCCTGTTACACTGGGCACGGATACACGACGGGCACCGGCATGACAAGCGGAGGGCGGCAATGAGCAGCGTCAGAAAGAACGTCTCCTCGGGCGGAGTCTACGAGTCGATCTTCGGTTACTCCCGCGCGGTGCGGATGGGCAACCATGTCCACGTCTCCGGGACCTGTGCGCCGCCCGGCAACGAGAACAACGACGCCTACGTGCAGGCGCGCGCGGCGCTGGAGATCATCGGCCGTGCGCTCGCCGAGGCCGGCGCGACCTTCAACGACGTGGTGCGCACCGTGGTCTACATCATGGACATCAAGGACGCCGAGCTGGTGGCGAAGGCGCACCTGGAGACCTTCGATGCGATACGGCCGGCGAGCACGCTGGTGCAGATCACCTCCGCCCTGCGCCCGTGGCAGCGCGTGGAAATCGAGGCCTACGCCATCTGCGGGGAAGGTTAGCGGGACCGGCGTCGCGATGCGCGCGCCGCTGTCGCCGCCGGCCCACGCAGCGGGGCCGGGCGGACCGCGGCGCGCGTTCACCGCAGAAAGCCGGCCGGTCCGGTGTGTGCCGACGACGCCTGCCAGCCGGTCAGGCGCTGTCGCTGCAGCGCGACATCCGCAGTCACGGCAGTATCCGGCGCCGATCGGTGAGGGCGCCATCGCAGCCGCAGCCTGTCAATGGGGTCGAATTTTCCTTCGCATCTCTGCCGTCCCGGACTGATTCCATCGGCCTGCAGTACGCGATTCGCGGGTATGGGTTGCATGGGCCACGAAGCCGTGATGCAGTTCATCCGAGACGCTGATGCGGGCGCGATTCTTGCCTCCATGCCTGCTTGGCACCGCACGGCAGTGAGCGGTGGCCGGGCCGATGTACATGGCATCGGCGGGCCCGGCGCACTGCGGCGGTCAACGGCGCCAACGAGGGGATGATCTGGATGAGCACCGACGTGAATGGTTTGTACTATCTGCCCGGCGCATCGAGCACGGCGCGCGTGGCGGAGCTGACGAACGGGACGCCGACGGCCGACACGAACACCATCGTGACGGTGGCGGTACTGGAGGGAGGCGACGGCGCACTGCCGGACATCCGTGATGACTGGCAGCGGTGCCTCGCGGCGGCGCCGGATCACCAGCAGCTCTTCAGCTTCGAGTATTTCAGCGCGTGGCTGCGGTACGAGGCCCGTGGCGGACGCTTTTCCGGGGAGACCCGGGTGCTCGTGGCGCGCCATCGCGACGGTGAAGTGCTCGGCATCCTCCCACTGGCATGCAAGCGCTATGGCCTCCTGCGCATATGGATGCTGGCGGGACCCTATGAACCGCTGCGCGGCTTCCTCTGCCATCCACGTCTGATCCACGAGGTGAGCGAGGCCTTCGCGCGCAAGCTGGTGTCGATGCACATCTGGCTGCAGGCGGTCCGGATCGGACCGGTCGACATCAGCTTTCCCGAGGTGGCGCTGCTGCTGGAGCACATGAAGCGGCTGACCGGGCGGCTGGCGTCGTTCGAGACGCCGGCGGCGGTGTACGCCACGGGCCTGCCGACGACCGTGGCGCAGTTCGAGGAGTGGGTACGCGCCTCCAAGGCCCGCAGTCGCATCGCCTCGCGGCAGCGGCGCCTGGAAAGGGACGAGGGCCTGCGCATCGAACGCTACGCCAACCCGGGCGGTGAGCTGCTCGGCCGGATCCTCGAGGAGTGCCGGCTCGTGGAGTCGCGATCCTGGCTGGCCACGGCCGCCGACGGCCGGTTGCGTTTCACCACGGAGGAGCAGTTGAGCTTCTGGCGGCACCTGTGTGATCGCGATGCCTCGGCGCGCCGGGACGTGGATTTCTGGGTGGTCTACAGCGGCGAGAAGCCGGTGGCGTTCGACCTGGTGATCACCCTCGGGGTAGTTCGCTACCTCTACGCCGGTCAATACGACCAGGACTACTCGAAGCACGGGCTCGGATGGATGCTCTACATGGCCTACACGCGCGAGGGCATCGAGCGCGGCGTGCGCACGATCGACATGGGGACCGGCAGCGTGGAGTACAAGCAGCAGGCGGGCGGCGCGGTTTTCGACGTGCGCCGTGACTCATGCCTGCTTCCGGGCGGTGTCCTTGGAACGGCTGCCGCGAAGGTGCTCGCGTCCGATCGTTGGCGGCGGCTGTTGCGTGGCATACGAGACTGGAGGCGGATCGGATTGGCCGGTATCCTGGCTGCAGTCGCGAGCCGGCAAGCCGAGATGGGCGTGATCATCGCGGGCGACGATGTCGTCGCGGCGCCCGTGCTGTTCGCGATGCTGCAAACGCTCGTCGTGATGGCATAGCAGACCCGCCGGCCATCCGCCGCATCGGTGGCGCAGCCACAGCCCTTCTGTCCGGAGGGCGCTGGCTTCCCGTGCAAATGGCTGAGCCTGGTCTTCGCCGCTGACCTCGGCCTGGACTGGCCGGGACCGTATGGCGCTACATCCGCTCGTCGTGATGCGCGCCGCCGCGCAGATCGGCCATCTCGGGCGTGACCTCCTCGAACCGCAGCACCTTGCCGCCGTGCCTCCGGGCGAAGGCCTCGGCGTCCCCACGCCGGCCGAAGGCCGCGAAGGTGGGGCCCATGGAACCCGTCATCTCGCTGCCCTCCACATAGAAGGCCTGGCGCGCGTCGATCCACTGGTCGCGCGGATCGTTCCAGTCGGCCTTCGCCATGTCCTGGGTGTAGGCGGCGACGACGCGCCGGGCCTGCTCGGGTCTGAGCAGCATGGAAAACATCTCGACCGTGTCGCAGAAGAACTCGGGCCCGCTCTCCGCGTACTGAAGCTGCGCCTTCGGTCCCGGATAGTCGCGCAACAGCATGCCATCCAGGGCGCAGGCCGTGTCATCGCCGGCCTCGACGGGCGCCGCGGAGGTCGGCGCCTTGCCGCAGGCGGCGAGCGCCAGCATCAGCGCCAGCGGCAACGCGCGGGGTGAGCAGAGCGTGGCGGTGCTGACGGTCATGGCCCCTCCTAGGGTGTGCGAAACGATCTATAGGCCAGTGCGAGCGGGACGGCGATCCAGGCCAGCATCACCGCGCCCAGCAGCCAGGGACTCGTGAGGGTGTCCGGCATCGCGGTGGCCAGTCCGTACAGCGCGCGCATCTCCTCCATCGCGTAGACGTTGAGGATGCGGAAGACGTCAGCCGGATTCAGCAGCAGCAACGCGGGGAACACGTCCGCGTAAGGCTGACCCGAGGTGGCCACCATCAGTCCCAGCAGGATGAGATCGTAGACCAGCACCAGCAGGAACCATGAGGCGATCGCCATGCCGCTCGCCGTCACCCGGTTGGCGGCCTTTACCGACAGCAGCACGGCCAGGCTCAGGAACGTGCAGCCGAGCGCCAGCGTGCTGAGCACGAAACCGCCGTAGCGCGCAAGCGCCTGCAGCCCCACACCGTAGGACAGCACGACGCCCACCAGACCGAAGCCCGCGACCGTGGAGATCGCCAGCGCCGCGGCCAGGCCGAGATACTTCCCGAGCAGCAGTTCCAGGCGCGAGATCGGTTGCGAGAGCAGCAGGTCGAGGGAGCCGCGCTCGCGCTCGCCGACCACCGCGTCGTAGCCCAGCATCAGCGCGATGAGCGGCACGAGGTAGATGACCAGGCTGACCAGGCTGGTGATGGTGACGTCCATGCCGTGGAAGCCCACGGCGCCGCCCTGTGCGGTGCCGAAATAGGCGATGACCAGCGCGAACACGGTGAATATGCCCGCGACCGCGATCACCCACTTGTTGCGCAGGCGATCCCAGAATTCCTTGCGCGCCAGTACCAGCAGTACCCGCAGATCAAATTTGCGCATTCTCGTCCTGCTCCGGTGCGGTGGCATAGCCGAGGAAGACGTCCTCGAGCGAGGGTTCCAGAACCCTCAGATCGTTCGGCGCGTGCTCCGCGGCGAGCAGCGCCGAGAGCACGCCGACCTTGTCACGCTGCGTGCAGGTGATCGTGCACTCGCCGTCCTGGCCCGTCTCGATCGTGCAGCCGCGGAATCCGCCGAGAAGCTGGCGCGGGTGGCCATCGACGTGCGGATGCCAGGCGGCGTGGATCCTCACCGGCAGGTTCAGGGCCTCGCGCAGTTGCTGGATGGTGCCCGCGGCCTGCAGCCGGCCGCCGCGGATGAGGGCCAGGCCGTCGACGCGATCCTGGAGCTGGGCGAGGTTGTGGGAGGAGATCAGCACGGTGACGCCCTGCTGCTTCAGATCGTGGAGCAGGCGGTACAACTCGCGGATGCCTTCCGGGTCCAGGCCGCTGGTGGGTTCGTCCAGGAACAGCACGCGCGGATCGCCGAGCAGCGCCTGGGCGAAGCCCAGCCGCTGCCGCATCCCCTTGGAATAGGTGCGTACCGGCCGATGCGCGGCGTCACTCAATTGCAGCCGCTGCAGCAGCGGGGCGCAGGCGCGCGCATCGACGGCCTTCATGTCGGCGTAGAAGCGCAGCGTCTCGGCCCCGGTGAGATTGTCGTAGAGGCTCACGTTCTCGGGCAGATAGCCGATCCGACGGCGCACCTCGCGAAAGCGCGGCCCCAGCACCGGCTCGCCCAGGATCCCGATCGAGCCGGCGTCGGGCGCGAGCAGGCCCAGCATCAGCCTGATGAGCGTGCTCTTGCCGGCCCCATTGTGGCCGATGAGCCCGTATAGCCTGCCGGCGGATACCCCGAAGCTGACGTCGTCGACGGCGAGCACCTCGCCGTAGCGTTTGCGCACACCCCTGACGTCAATGGCCGATTCGTTCAATCCACGTCCTCCAGTCGGTGTGCGAAGGCCGCATGCGCGGCCGCTCGTCGACGATGCTGGGCGCGCGCAGCAGCGGGAACTGCTGGGCGATCAGCCGCAGCGAGAACACGGCCGGGCTGTGCAGCAGCAGTTGCACGTAAGGATAGCGCCACACCAGCCGATCGACGATGTCGTTGGCGGTGTACCGCACGTCGCCGAGGCCGTCGCCGTTGCGGTCCCAGCCGCTGTAGTTGCTCCAGTAGTTGCCGCCTTCGACGCCCCAGCGTTCATCGCGCGTGGCGACGTAGCGGATCTGCTCCTCGTTGCTGATGAAATCGTTGTTGTCGACCTGGTTGCGGTAGGAGCCCGCCCAGAGATGCACGCCGGTGCGGTTCCCGGCGACCAGGTTGTTGCGCAGGATGTTGTACTCCGCGTCGTAGACGAAGAGGCCCTTGCCGTTGCCGATGACGATGTTGCCCTCGATGACGGAATCCTGGATCGTCCGCAGCATGATGCCGTGGTCGGTGTTGCCCCAGGTGACGTTGTTGCGCACGGTCTGGTCGCGCACCTCCATGAGCGCCAGTCCGCCGCGATTGAGATAGGACCAGTTGCCCTCCCAGAGGTTGTGATGCGAATTCATGTAATGCGTGCCGTAGCGCACGTGGTGGATGCGGTTGCCGCGGAACACCGCCCGGTCGGAGACGTCGACGTAGATGCCGTCGCGCACGAAGCTGATGTGGTTGTCGAGGATGCGCGCGCCGCGGGTGTTGTAGATCTGGATGCCGTTGCCGCGCTGCGCCGACTGCAGATCGCGCTTGCCGGTGACGACGTTGCCGGCGATCTCGATGTCCTCGGCGCCCTCGACGCGGATGCCGAAGAGGTCGTAGACCGCATAGCAGTTTCGCACCCTTGCGCGCGTGCCGGTCCTGCCGATGAAGACGCCGGCGTCGGCATTGTTCAGGTCGGTGCCGCTGTCGCGGATGATCAGGCCCTCGAGCAGCACGTCGGGGCCGAGGATGCGGATGACGTCGCCGCGGCCTTCCGCGGATAGGGTGGGCCGGTTCACGCCGCGCAGCGTCAGCGGCTTCCCGATGCTGAGATGCGCCGCGTAATGACCGCGCTCGATGAGGATCGTGTCTCCCGGCGCGGCGTCGGCCACCACCTGCCCGAGGTCCGTTCCGGGCTGCACCCGCCATTCACGGCCGTCGGCGGCGGGACTGAGCAGCGGCAGGAGCCCGAGCCAGGCGAGTCGCCGCAGCGCCATCATTTCAGCCAGGGCAGGGTCGCCAATATGTCGAGCGCACCAGCGGCCTGCAGCGCCAGGAACAGTGCCGCCGCAATGAGGAGGTTCTTGGTGGCCACATAGAACGTGACGTCCATCCACGTGCCGGGCCGGTAGTTGCGCCCCCACCACGGGCCGTCCTTCACCAGCGGCTTGTAGTGCATCCGGGTCATCACCTCGTAGACGCTCCAGCCTATCCACCATGCCAGCATGACGGCCGGGCCGATCCGTTGTGTCGCGCTCAGGATCCAGGCCGTCGTCACGGCCACCGCCAGGAACGCCGCGATCGCGCGGATGGCGAATATCTCCCGCGCGAAGTCCGCGGTCCACGGGAACAGGTGGAACCACAGTTCCTCGCTCAGGCGGCCCGAAGGCGCGGCAGCGGGCCGCACGCCCTGCGGCGTGAACACCATGGCCGGGGCCGGGCGGGGCGCGGTGGACAGCGGCTCGAAGTAGCCGGAGTCCGCGATGTGCGTGAGCGCCAGGCCCTGCTTCTCGCGCGCCTTGCGCTCCTTCACCAGGGGCGGGCAGCTGTGGGCGTCGTAGTACAGGACCATGCAATCCAGGCACAGCAGGCATTCACGTTGATCGATGCGGCCGTTGCGGTCGATGGCGAGCTGGGTGCAGCCCTTGGCGCAGGCGGCGCAGGTCGTGCACTCCGATTTGCGCCTCAGGCCGAAGAACCGGAAGGTCGACGGCACCGCGAGCGCGGCCCCGAGCGGGCAGAGATACTTGCAGAACGGCCGCTCGATGAACAGCGAGAGTACCGCGAGGAACAGCCAGTAGGCGACGAACGGCCAGGAGCGGGTCCACACGCCGACCAGGAAGGTGCTCTTGAACGGCTCCACCTCCGCGTAGCGCTCGGCGAGCGGCATGGAGTAGAACGACAGCCCGAGCAGGCCGGCGAAGATGAGGTACTTGCTCCATTTGAGGCGATCGTGCCAGCGCTTCGGCAGGCTGAACTGGTGCTTCTTCAACCCGGCGTGACCGGCGATCTTGTGCAGCATCTCGCTGCCCGCGCCGTACGGGCACAGCCAGCCGCAGAACAGGCCACGCCCCCAGATGAAGACGGTGACGATGATGAACCACCAGAAGATGAAGATGAAGGGATCGGACAGGAACAGCTCCCACTTCCATTCGTAGACGATCGAGTGGAACCAGGTGAGGACCTGGGTGATCGAGGGCTGCGCCATGGCGTAGACGCCGAGGAGCAGGACGCTGACGGTCCAGATGAGGTACTTCGGACCCTCCAGCGGCGTCTTGTCGCGCCGGCTGCTGGCCCGCACCAGCTTGTCGCGGTTGGCGTACATCAGCGCCGTCAGCAGCAGGATGAGCGCGAAGCCGCCGAGCTCCCACGCCCTGGCCTTCCACACCTTCACCCACGGCGGTGTGGGCCGCCGATACTCCGGCCTGCCGCCCTGCATGTAACTGCCGGGCAGCCAGTACTCGGAGGAGAAATTCGCGAAGGAGCGTTCGCCGGACTGCGGATCGACGCGGTTGGCCAGGAACACCAGGCTCCACGGATAGGCGGCGGAGAAGCCCTCGCGACGGATGATGAATATCCCGGATTCGGCGAAGACCGGGGCGCCAGGCACCTTCACCGAGTACAGATTCTGGTAGTCGAGATCGCGGAAGGTGAAGGTGTCGATCTCCTGCGCCACCTGTATGCGGTCGAAGATGCCGCCGCGCACGAAGCCCGAGCCCTTGAACGAGCCGGTGCCGTTGGCGGCGATGAAGATGGCGTGCTCGTTCGGCTTCAGCCCCGCCATCAGGCGCCGGTAGTTCTCCGCGCCGAGTATGGCACGGCCGATGGGCGGTGCGTTGAGATACCCGAAATACATGTCGATGTAGGGCTGATCGCTCTTCTCCAGCCCGAGTTCCGCGGCCTCCACCGTCAGGCGCTGAACGCTGCCTTCCTTCACCATCTCCGTCCAGCCTGCCGCCGGCTCGCGCTCCGCGAAAACCGGCTGCGGCCGCACCTTGGCCTGGATGATGCCGACCTGCTTGGCGATCTCGTAGCCGCTGCGCAGGATTACCTGATTCTCGGCGATGACGGTGACGGTCGCACCGCTGATGGCGTCGACGCCGATCGTGCCCTCCTCCTTGCTGACCGATCCGACCTCGATCTTGCTGCCGACGAACTTTCCGACGTACTGCCTGGTGAACCTGGTGAGCTTCTCCTCCGGTATGCCGACCAGGAGGATCGGCTCGCTGTGCTTGAGGATCTTCACACCGGTGATGATCCCGTCGGTGTCCATGCCGATGAGCGTCACCACCGGCTTGCCGGAGTAGGCGGGTATGTCGACGATATCGGTGGACAGGAAAACGTAGCCGATCAGCGTCCGCTCATCGGCGTCCTCCTCGTGCGTCGACTTCCGCCCTTCGTTCAGCTCCTCGGGGTCGTGATCGCCCGCCGCCGTGGGCGCCAGCCCGGCATCCCCGTTCTGACCGTCGTCCTTCTCGCCTCGATCCCCGGCCTTGCCGTAGGCCTCCACGTATGCCGGCCGTCCCTTGCGGACGGAGAAACGCTCGGCACCCGGCAGCACCTCCTTGCAGGGCAGATAGGCGCAGAGATCCGGGTCGGTGGAGATCTGCGCCGGCAGCGGCGCCTCGTACGCGGCCGCGTGCGCGGCGGCGGGTGCCAGCCAAGGCAGCAGGACAATCGGCGCGGCGAGCAGCAGGCGTCGGAGCGCATCGCCGCGCGGACTGCAGAGGGCGCGATCGGTCATCACGGCAGGATAGAGGAGAAAGGTCCCGGCGGACAGTCGCTGCCGTCCGCCGGGGGAACTGCCCGTTACGCGGAGCGCTCCACCACCAGCCGCGAGCGCATCTCCAGATGCAGGGCGTGGCAGAAGTGCGTGCAGTAGCACCAGTACACGCCCGGCTTCTCGGCGAGGAAAGTCACGGACTTCGCCTCCTGCGGGTTGATGATGAAATTGATGTTGTACTTCGGTATGGCGAAGCCGTGTGCGAGATCCTCCACCTTGTCGAGGTTGGTGACGATGAGGGTGACCTCGTCGCCCTGCTTGACGCGGATCTCCGGCAGGCCGAAGGCCGGCGCGATCGCGGTGAGGTGCACGGTGACCTTGCTGCCGTCGCGCTCGATGCGCGAGCCGCTCATGTCCTTGGTCGCGAGCGGGAAGTCATCGATGTTGCGGACCTGGGTGGTCTTGATGGCGTCGCGCTTGACGATGATGAAGTCGTGCGGCTCGGGGTAGACCGGGGCCTCGTGCAGGGTCACCAGCTTCTCGCCCGAGATGTCGATGAGCACCTCGTTCTCGGGATGCAGCGGTCCTACCGGCAGGTAGCGGTCCTTGGAGAACTTGCACCCGACGGCCAGATAGACGCCATCGCACTCCCGGGTCTCGCTCATCGAGGCATTGAGATGTCCGGGCTGGTAATGGACGTCGATGCGGTCGACCACCACCTTGGCGTTCTTGTCGCCCTTGAACGCCGCGATCGCGGCCTCGATGTTCCATTTGACGATCTGGCTGTCGAGGAACAGCGTCGTGAAGGCATGACCGCGCCCGTCGAAGGCCGTGTGCAGTGGTCCCAGGCCGATCTCCGGCTCGGCCACGACGGCGTCGCGCGGGTCCTTCAGGTTGCCCTCGAACCATTCCAGCACCTTCGCCAGCTCGATGACCGAGGCGGTCGGCGAGAGCTTGCCGGAGCAGATGAAGTATTTGCCGTCGGGGCTGGCATTGACGCCGTGCGGATTCTTCGGGATGGGCACGTAGGCCACCAGCGCGGTCTTCGGATCGGGGTTCGCGGCCTTGGTGCCGTCGACCACCGGGGTGTCGGAGCCGGGGATCTTGACGAACTTGCCGTCCTTCACCGCCTGCTCGATGCGCGCGACGTTGAAGAAGATGCAGGCATCGCGCTCCGCCGACATCATCTCGCCGTAGACCATGCCGTTCTCGGTGTTGTACTGGTTGGAGGCCGCGAGCTTCCCGTCATAGGAGGTCGCCACCAGGTCCATGTTGCCGTCGATCTTGCACTGCCAGCGCACCTCCATGGTCTCCGCGTCCACGCAGGTGAACATGGAGTAGTACTGCTTGGTGTCGTCCATGTTGCCGCCGTCGTTCGGCAGGGGCAGGGTGAACTCCCCGCCGCAGAACACGCGGGTGGTGCGGTTGATCGCCGGATCCACCGGGTCGCGCTTGTCGGGGAAGATGCCGTGGAAGCCCTGGATGTTCGGCAGCTCGGTGATCCTGTCGCATTCCAGCAGGTCGCCGCGTATCCGGCCCAGTCGCCCGTGGATCTTGTCGTTGGTCCAGAAGTACCTGCCGTCGTAGGTGCCGTCGGCGTAGGAGCCGTGCACGTGATGGGTGTCGCCGGTGGTGTACTTCAGCCGGCCGTCCGGCTGCGTGCCGACGACGGCCCTGGACTCGTTGGTGATGCCCCAGCCGCTCATGGGATCGACGTTGAAGACGGGAATTCGCTTGATCTCGCGGCTGGAGGGGATGCCGAGCACGCGCACCTCGCCCGAGTGGCCGCCGCTCCAGATGCCGTAGTACTCGTCGAGCTGTCCGGGCTTGACCTCGGCGCTGTGTGCGGCCGGGGCGTCGGCGGCAGGCGCGGCCGTCGTTTCGGGGCCGGCGGGCTGTTTGCCGCAGGACGCCAGCCCCGCGGCCACACCGGCGCCGGTCAGGCCGACCCACGCCGCGGTGGTCAGGAACTGACGGCGATGGACGCCCTCCTGCTGCGTCGCGTCGGTCTCGTTGGAACTCTCTGAATTTTCGGTCGAATTTGTCATGTGGATCTCCGGTGCCATGCATCAGGTATGCCTGGCGGACGCAACCCCGGCGAGGCGCCGTCCGTCACCCAGGAAGCTCTTTGCCTGCGACAAAATGTCACACCGCTTCGGTGCGGCAACCTTGATGAGTGTCAACTCGCGGCGGCATGCGGGCGGCCACGCGCGCCCGTATTGACGTCGATCATTTTTCTCGCGGCAGGGGGCGGCGGAGGGGGGTTGACGGATATCAAGGGCAGCACGGCGGCGAGCCGGCGAGAATAGCCGTGTGCACGGCTCGGAGGGCGGATGAGAATCGAGATCGACGCGCGCGGCATGCTGCCGCCCGAGCCGTTCGAACGGGTGGTGGAGGCGCTCGAGGGATTCGCTCCGGGCGACGAGATCGTGCTGCTGCTCTATCGGGAGCCGTATCCGCTCTACGACATGCTGGCCCGCAACGGCTATCGCCACAGCACCGAGCACGACGAGGACGGCACCGTGCGTGTGCGCATCACCTGAGCCGCAGGCCGGCGCCGGCGGCGAGGGCGCCAGCCTCAGATTCGCCGTGCCGTACCATGGAGGTCGAGGCAGTCTGCCGCCCAGCGATGTCAGGGAGCGGTCTGCCCGGTTCGTGCGCGGCTACCGCTGCGCGATACATCCATGTACCGCTTGCTACCGCGGGTGCGTGCTCGTCCGTCCCTGCTGCGCGCGCACCCTGGGCGCGCCTCGCACGAACCGGGCAGACCGCCGCACGCCGCCCACGCGGCAGACCGCCTCGGGCAGCCTGAATCACCCGCGGCGGATCAGCCGGCGAACTCGCGCAGGCGCCGCAGATCGTGTATGACGATGTGCCGGCCGTTGACGGAGATGAGACCTTCCTCGATCAGCCGGTGCTGGACGCGCGAATATGACTCGGGCGTGAGATTCAGGCGTGAGGCGATCACGTGCTTGGAGGTCGGCAGATCGATCTCCACCCGCCCTTTTGATTCCGGGTCGCACTCGCCCACCGCCTGCAGCAGGAAGCCGATCACGCGCTCCAGGCCCGAGCGCAGCGAGTAGGACTCCACGTCCTGCACCAGGGCGTGCAGCCGCATCGACAGCCCGGCGAGCATGCGCCGCGCGAACATCGGATCGCTTTCCAGCAGCAGGAACACCGGTTCGCGCGGGATGCGCAGGACGACGGAATCCACCAGTGCCGCGGCGAACACCGGATAGGGGCGATCCATGAACATTACCGCCTCGCCAAAGCTCTGGTTCGGCCCGAGGATGTCCACCACCTTTTCGTCGCCCTGCGCAGAGGAGAAGCCGAGTTTGATCTGCCCCCTCACCACGACGTAGAAGCCGGTGGCGGGATCGCCCTTGTCGAACAGGAAGTCGCCGCGCTGGAGCGTCCTCTCGCGCGTGCCCGCGGCGACGGTCGCGATCGCGTCCGGACTGACGTTGGCGAAGATCGGCAGTCGCAGCAGGACTGCGTGTATGTCCGAGTTGGCTGGCTGCATGCGTGCCCCGTTCCGATCGCTCCTTCCGCGGGCGCGCCGCATGAATGCGCGGCGCAGTGATGGCCGAACAGGCCCGCGATTATAGCGAGGCCCGCGCCCTCTCGCCGCCCGCCCTCAGCGCAGCGGTGCGTAGATCCGGCTCAGTATGGCGGCGGTGAACTGCGCGCGCAGGTAGAAACCGAGTGGCAGGGCGGCGGCGCGGACGCCATCGCCGTCGTCGACCATGGTGCGGGCGCCGCCGCTCGCCGCCTTCGGGCGCACCTGAAGCACCGGGCCCATCTCGCCGCGGATCTGGGCGCTGCGGCCGAGAGCGATGAGCTCCATGTGTTCCTCCCAGTCCCGGCGCAGCAGGGCCTCTTCACGGGCATCCGGGCTCCACAGGACGGCCTGGCCGATGCGCCGCATCGGCAGCGCGATCGCGGCCGCCGCTTCCACCGGCACCCACAATACGCGCGCGAGCTTGGCGCGGGCGACGGAAGTCTCCCAGCGCGCTCCGGCCGCCTCCCGCATGGAGATCGCGCAGACGTGGGTGGACTCCTTCGGCGCGCCCCGTGCGTCCACCGGCAGGGTCTTCACCTCGATGCCGAGCTCGGGGAAGTCGGGTTCCGGTTTGGACCCGGCGCTGGCGCCGAGCGCGGACTCGACGAGCTCGCCGACCCAGCCCTTGGCGCGGCGCAGGTCGGGCGGCACCGGCCGTTGCAGCGAGGCGGCCACATCGCCGAGCCTGGCGCCGGCGAGCATGCGCGCGCGTCGCAGCAGCTCCTCCTCCGTGCGCGGCCTCGGGACGGCTGCCGGCACGCCGCCTAGTCCTGCGCCAGCGCCTCGGTGATCGAGCGGCGCAGGCACTCGAACTTCACCTCATCGCGGATCGGCTTCCCCTCCATGTCGGTGAGGAAGAACAGGTCCTCCACCCGTTCGCCGAAGGTGGCGATGCGGGCGTTGTGAAGGCGGACCCGGCAGAAGCGCATGCCCTGCGCGACGCGCGCCAGCACGCCGGGACGATCCGTCGTGACGACCTCCATGATCGTGCGCCGGCTCGACCTGTCGTCGCTGAACGTGATCCGCGTCGGCACGGAGAAGCTGCGCAGCCTGCGCGACGGACGCCTGAACTGGGCTGCGGGCAGCGTCTGCGCGCTGATGTTGCGCCCGATCGTCGCGACGATCTCATCGGCGCGATGGCCGCGCTCGATGAGCTTGCCGCTGTCCGCGTCGAGCACGATGTAGGTGTCCAGCGTGTAGCCGTCCTCCGAGGTGATGATGCGCGCATCCTGCACGGTGAGGCCGAGCTGATCGAGCGTCTGGGCCGAGACCGCGAACAGGAAATCCTGGTCGCGCGCGTAAACGAAGATCTCGGTGCCGCCGCGCCGCGGGTTGGGGCGCAGCAGCACCAGCGGTGCGGGGTTCCCGCCGTGGCCGAGTATTACCTCCGTGTGCCAGGCGATCTCCTCCGGCGTGTGGCGCAGGAAGTAGTCCTCGCCGACGGCGTCCCAGTGCCGGAGGACGGCGTCCTTCGGAAGCGACTTGCGGCAGAGCAGGGCCAGCGCCTCGCCCTGCACCTCCATGACGCGTTCACGCCGCTGTATCGGATTTTCAAGGCCACGACGCAGCGCGCGGAGCGTCCCGCGGAAGAGCTCGCGCAGCAGCGCGTCCTTCCAGCTCGTCCACAAGGTGATGTTGGTGCCGCGGATGTCGGCGACCGTGAGCAGGTACAGGTAGTCGAGGTGCGTCTTGTCGCCGAGCATGCCGGCGAAGTTGTTGACGACGTCCGGGTCCGAGACGTCCATGCGCGTTGCCGTGCGCGACATGAGCAGGTGGTTGCGCACCAGCCAGCCGACCAGCCTGGTGTCGTACTGGCTGAGGCCGTGCTGCTCGCAGAAGCTGACGGCCTCGTGCTCACCCAGCTCGGAATGATCGCCGTTGCGGCCTTTGGCGATGTCGTGGAACAGGCCGGCGATGTACAGCAGCTCGGGCTTGGGCAGATGTGACATGATCTCGCGGCACAGCGGCAGATCCTCGTCGCGCTCCGGCGTCATGAACTGCCGCAGGTTGCGCACCACCGCCAACGTGTGCTCGTCGACGGTATAGACGTGGAAGAGATCGAACTGCATGAGGCCGACCACTTTGCCGAACACGGGCAGATAGGCCTCGAGCACGCCGTAGCGGTGCATGCGCGCGAGCTCGTGGCCGATGCGCCGCGGCTGCCGGATGATCTCCATGAACAGGCTGCGGTTGCGGAGATCGGCGCGGAACTTCTCGTCGATGACGTGGCGATGGTCGCGGATGAGGCGGATCGTGCTCGCGCGCACGCCCTGGATCTCCGGGTTCCTCTGCAGCAGCAGGAAGACCTCGAGCATGGCGAACGGATAGCGCCGGAAGACGTGCTCGGAGGTGGCCTCGATGTAGCCGTTGCGCACCTGGAAGCGGGGGTTCAGCGAGATCACTTCGGCGGGTTTGTCGCGCTCGAGGATGGCCTCCTCGAACAACTCCAGCAGCATCTCGTTCAGGCGCTGCAGCTCGAGCGCCGTGCGGTAGAACATCTTCATGAACTGTTCCACGCCGCGATTGTTCTCGCTGTCGCGGAAGCCGAACTGCTCGGCGATCGCCCGCTGGTAGTCGAACAGCAGCCGGTCCTCGCGCCGGCCGGCGAGCAGGTGCAGACCGAAGCGGATGCGCCACAGGAAGTTCTGGCCGGCATCGAGGGTCCTGAACTCCTCCTCGGTCAGAAAGCCGTGCCGGACCAGCTCGTGGAGGGTCTCGGCCCCGAAGTGCCGCTTCGCCACCCAGCCGATCACCTGTATGTCGCGCAGCCCGCCGGGTGCCTCCTTGATGTGCGGCTCCAGCCGCTGGGCGGAATCGTGGTGGCGATGGTGGCGCGCGGTCTGTTCGGCGAGCTTGGCCTCGAAGAACGCTGCCGTCGGCCAGATGCTCTGCGGGCCGGTTACCCGGCGCATCTCCTCGAACAGGCCCGGATCGCCCGCGAGCAGGCGGGCCTCCATGAGACTGGTGACCACGGTGACGTTGCGTTCGGCCTCGGCGCGGCACTCGGCCACCGTGCGGACGCTGTGACCGACCTCCAGCCCGATGTCCCACAGGAAGGTGACGAACTGCTCGAGGCGCTGGCTCATGCCGCGATCGGTGTCCCCGGCGAGCACCACGGCGATGTCGACGTCGGAGCCCGGGTGCAGCTCGCCGCGTCCGTAGCCGCCGACCGCCACCAGCGCGAGCCCGGTCTCCGGCAGCCCGTTGGCCCGCCAGGCCTCCACCAGCACCCCGTCGACGAGGCCTGCCATCTGCCGGACGAGGGATTCCACCGGCGCCCCGGTCTCGAAGTCCTGGCGCAGGCGCGAGCGGCCCTCCGTCAGGCGGCGCTTGAACAGGGCGATGGACTCGGTGGTGACGGCGGGCCGCTGGTCGAGAGGTCCGGCGAGCGGGGTGCCGCTCACGAGAACCGCTCGTCCGGCCGGCGGGTCAGGACCTCGAATCCGCCCCCGGTGACCAGCACGGTATGTTCCCACTGCGCCGAGAGGCTGCGATCCTTGGTGACCACGGTCCAGCCGTCCGGCAGCAGGGTGACGAAGCGCTTGCCGGCGTTGATCATCGG
>WBZR01002146.1_pt1 | contig 21391 bp, 19 predicted proteins | sample 5204231 | NCBI WGS metagenome assembly WBZR01 (sample SAMN12412403, study PRJNA552823) | activated sludge metagenome | isolation source: activated sludge from anammox sidestream of wastewater treatment plant... | place: USA: Virginia | collected 2017-08 | reverse complement strand
AGGAACTGGGCCACGAAGACTGGGCGCGCCTGTTGAAGCAGACGCTCGATGAAGAAAAGGCCACCGACAAGAAACTGACCGCCATGGCCGAAAAGAATATCAATCCCGAAGCGCCCGGAAAAACGACGTCTCGGCGAGCGGGGGCAAAGCGGAAAAGCGCCGCGGGCAGCCGCAAGCGCACGGCGGCGCGCGGCGGCAGTAGCTCCGCTCGCAAGTCAAAGACCCAGTCCAAAAAGAAGCATTCCGCGCGCCGGAGCGCCTGACAAAGCAGGAACCCACGCAGGCGCTTGCATCTCCCGCTCCTCGCCATGGGAGCGGCGTTTCTGCTTGGGTTCCACCTCGACCGCCTTATCACGCAAAGCGCGACCCGCGCATCCATCTTGCAAAACGAGAGTGATTTGACACGCGCGTGAGGCATGCTAGCATGCCTCAAACTTTACCGTCCGGTCGGTAAAGTAATGCAAGGCCATCCGTGTCGCCATGGCGAGAATTGCGCGCAAAGAACAGGTGCTGGGTTCGGCTGCCGAACTGTTCGCCGCCGAGGGTTTTGCGGCGACCTCGGTGCAAAAGGTGGCCGACCGCGCGCGCCTGACAAAGGCCGGCCTCTATTATCACATCCGCGATAAAGAGGACCTTCTCTTTCGTATTTGTGATCACTCCATTTCGACCATTCTGGCCGGCGCTCGGCAGGCGATGTCGCGCGTTTCCGACCCGCAGGCGCGCATCGCTGCGCTGATCCTCAATCATGCCGAGTTCTTCCGTAATCATCCGGACAACTTGACGGTCCTCAATCGCGACCTCAACGCGCTGTCGCCACAACCGCGCGCCGCCATCAGGAAGCTCGAGCGCGCCTATCTCGAACTGCTGCGCGGCGCGATTTCCGATGGGCAGAAGGCGGGCGTTGTCCGCCGCGGAATCGATCCCACCGTCGGCGCTTTCACGATTCTGGCCGCGTTGAACACGCTGCACAATTGGTACGACCCGAAAGGCCGCATCGGATACCGGTCCACGGTTCGGCAGATCACGGCGGTGCTGTGCCAGGGTCTGTTCACGACGAATGAGGATGCAAAGAGGAGCGCACGCAATGGATAAGCGGCTGTTCGATCGTTATTTGGAAGGAGAGCGTCCTCTGGATTACGAAACGCTGTCCGGCATCCCGATCGATACGGTCTACGGGCCCGGCAACCGTTCGATGACGGAACAGCCCGGAGCTTACCCGTTCACGCGCGGCATTCATCCGGAAATGTATCGCAAGCGGTTCTGGACGCGCCGGCAGCAGTCCGGATATGGCGCCCCGGCCGACTCGAACGAACGGCTGATTTATCTTCTTAAGATCGGGCAGACGGGACTGAACGTCGATTACGACGTCCCGACCAAGCTCGCCATCGACCCCGATCATCCCCTCGCCGAGGGCGACGCCGGCATGCAGGGCACATCGGTGGCGACCCTTGAAGACGTCGAGACGCTCTATCAGGGCATTCCGATCGAGAAGGTGAGTTCGACCCTGATTTGCCAGCCGCCGGCGTCGGCCTTCATCGTCGCGACCTATGTGCGCTTGGCCGAGAAGCGGGGCGTTTCCCTGGACCGCTTGATCGGCACCATCATGAACTGTGGTTTCACCCAGCTCGTCGGTCCGACTTATCTGTCGAACACCGCGTTTTTTCCTATCGAGTTCACCCATCGCATTGGACTCGACGTGATGGAATATTGCGCGCGTCACATGCCGAAATGGAACCTGGTCAATGTGAACGCCTATAATATTCGCGAGACCGGCGTGAACGCCGTTCAGGAAGCCGCCTTTGCGATGATGGTCGCGAGCGAACACATCGAAGGCCTGCTCGCGCGCGGGCTCGATATCGATTCGTTCGCCCCGCGAATGGCGTTCTTCACCGCCGCTCACCTCGACTTCTTCGAAGAGATCGCAAAGCTTAGAGCCATGCGCCGCATCTGGGCGAAGTTGCTGCGTGAGCGCTACGGCGCGCAGAACGAGCGTTCCTACTGGTTCCGCACCGCCATTCAAACGGCCGCGCTCGCGCTCACGGCGCAACAGCCGATGAACAACATCGTCCGCGCCGGCATTCAGACGCTGGCTGCGGTGCTCGGCGGATCGCAGTCGATTCACACGACCGGCTGGGACGAGGCATTCGCATTGCCGACGGAGGAATCGCATAAGCTTTCGAACCGCACCCAGCAGGTGATCGCGTATGAGACGAATGTGACCAAGACCGTCGACCCGCTCGGCGGATCGTATTTCGTCGAAGCCCTGACCGACCGCATGGAGGCGGAGATCGGCGCGCTGATGGATGACATGCGGGCGCGAGGCGGATATCTCAAGCTCTTCAAAGAGCGATGGATCGAAGACCGCATCACCGAGGCGCGTTACGACCTGACGGACCGCATCGATGATGGAAAGCTGCCCGTGGTCGGCGTCAATTGCTTTCAAGATGAGGACGACAAGCCGCCGGAAATGCGGTTCTTCCGCATCGGACGCCCGAAGATCGAGGAGCGCATCGCCTATATCCGCGCCTATCGGGCGGCTCGCGACGCGAAAGCCGTCGGGCGGGCTCTCGATCGCCTCAGGGAGGATGCGGCGAGCGGCGTCAACATCATGCCGGCTGTGTTCGCAGCCATTGACGCCAAGGCGACGCTTGGCGAAGTCGGCGAGACGTTCCGCCAGGCCATTGGCCACACGATCGTGCACTGACGTGGCGCAGAGCAGGGACAGCAAAGGAAAGAGCAATGGCCAAGGTATTGATCGCCAAAGTCGGCACAGATGCACACGATATGGGCGTGACCGTCGTTTCGCGCTGGCTGGGCGCCGCCGGACACGAGGTGAAATTCATGGGTCTCTACAACACGCCCGCCCGCGTGGCGGAAGTGGCCCAGGAATTCCGGCCGGACGTGATCGGGCTGTCGTTCTTGGGCGCCGAGCCGGTCTATATGTCGGCGCGCGTGCTTGAAGAGCTTGCGCGGCGTGATCTGGACTCAATTCCGCTCGTTGTCGGCGGCGTAATCACTCCGGAAATGGCGAGCGAGTTGGATGAGCTTGGGGTCAAGGCGGTCTTCACGCCGGGAACCTCGCGGGATTCCATTCTCGACGGGATTGCCGATGTGCTGAGTGGAACGCGCCGCAATGCGCCGCGCCACCAGCAGGTCAACACGCATTCGCCTGTCCAGCCGATTTGACGATCGCCGGGGAGGGGACCATGGCGGAGGCGCGTTATCTGCATCACGCGATCGAGCAGCTTGATCGGGACGACATTAAGGCGATCCAACGCACGAAGCTCGCCGCGTTGGGAGACCGCCTGTCGCAAAGTCCAGATTGGGTCGCGCATTTCAAGAAAGCGGGACTGAGCCCGAAGGACCTGCACGATCCGGCCGCGCTCGCTCACGCGCCCATGCTGGAGAAGGCGGAGCTGCGCTCGCGCTATCCGTTCCCGATGCTCACCGTTCCAGCAGAGGAGGTTGTGCGGTTCTTCGCGACCTCAGGCACGACTGGATTGCCGGTGATGTTCGGCTTCACGCGCCGCGATCTCGAAGAACTGCTTGCGCGCCAGGTCGCCCGCCAGCTCGCCTGCATCGGGCTCAAGACCGGAGACCGCGCCTACCAAGGCTACGGCTATGGCCTGTGGATCGGCGGACCGGCCTTTGATTTGGGCCTCCTGCATCTTGGGGCGACGACGTTTCCGGTCGGCCCCGGCCGCGGCGAACTCGTGGTGGAATGGATGCGCGATCAGGCCTGGTCGTTTGCGTCGGTCTCGCCGCTCTGGCTGATGACGCTCACCCGGATCGCGCGCGAGCGCGGGATCGATCCCAAGCGCGACTGGTCGATGCGGATCGCGGCGCTCGGCGGCCAGTCCGTGTCGCAAGCCTTCCGGGATGAACTCGAGGCGGCGATGCCGGCCGGCTTCAGAGCCTATAATGTTTACGGCACGACCGAAGCCGGCGGCCCGATCATCTCGGTCGGCTGCCCGCATTCGCATCAAAACGACGAGATGCACCTGATCAACGAGGACACCATCCTCACCGAAGTCCTCGACCCCGTTACGCTCAAGCCTGTCGAGCCGGGGGAGGTCGGAGAGGTGGTCGTCACCACCTTGGACAAGCAGGCGTCTCCGGTCGTGCGTTGGCGCACCCGCGACCTCGTTCGGCTGTCCAAGAATCCACACGACTGCCCATGCGGACGGCGCGGCATGCCGATGATCGGCCGCGTGATCGGACGCTCCGACGATATGCTGAAGGTGCGCGGCGTCATCGTGTATCCATCGCAAATCGAGGACGTGATCGCCGCCACGCCCGGCACGGTCAAGGAGGCTTGGCAGATTTATGTGGACAAGCGGGACCAGACCTATGAGTCGATCACGGTCGCCATCGAGCAGCAGAGCGGCGCAAACCGCAGCCCGGAGCAGCTCGCGCACGCCGTCGCCCACAGCCTCAGCAACCGGCTCGGCCTCAAGGTGCCGGTCGAAGCCTACAAAGAGGGATCGCTGCCCCGTTACGAAGCCAAGGCCCAGCGGGTGATCGTTCGCAAGGACGGCGAGCTTCCCGCGCCCATTCGTTCGTCTTAATCCACTCGCGTGCATACGCAGAAAGCGGCGGCATGTTTCCCCCTGAGCGCATCGTGTGCCTGACCGAGGAGACGGTTGAGACGCTCTATTTGCTCGGGGAGGATGCGCGCATCGTCGGCGTCTCCGGGTTCGCCGTTCGTCCGCCGCAAGTGCGCGAGAAGCCGCGGGTCTCCGCCTTTACCTCCGCCGATATCGACTCCATCCTTGCGCTGTCGCCTGATCTGGCTCTCACCTATTCGGACCTGCAGGCGGACATCGCGGCGCAGCTTATCCGGCGCGGAATTTCCGTGCACGCCTTCACGCATAACGATCTCGACGGCATTTTAGCGATGATGCGCATGCTCGGCGCCATGGTCGGGGCGAGCGGCAAGGCCGAGCTGCTCGTTGAGGAATTCAAGCTGCGCCTCGAACAGGATTCGTCCCGGCGACAACCGCGCCCGCGCGTCTATTTCGAGGAGTGGGGCGAGCCGATGATGTCCGCGAGCCGGTGGATTTCCGAACTGATCGAGGTGGCTGGAGGAGTGGATGTTTTTGCGAGCCTGGCGCGCAACAAGGCGGCAAGGGACCGCATCGTCACGCCCGAGCAAGTGGTCGCGGCGGCCCCCGACATCATCATCGGTTCGTGGTGCGGGAAGCGTTTCGAGCCCGGCCACGTGAGAGCACGCGAGGGCTTTTCCCTCGTTCCGGCCGTTCGTGACGGTCGATTGCACGAGATCGACTCCAGCGTAATCCTGCAGCCGGGTCCGGCGGCTCTGACCGATGGGCTTGACGCTCTGCGGTCCGCGATTTGGGACGTCGGATCGCAAGGGAGTGCGTCGCGTGCATGGGAGTCGTCTGCAGAGTAGTCTGCGGCGCCTGATGCGAGACCGCCGGCAGGATTTACTCGGCGTGCCGCCAAGTCTCTGATTTGATTGGTCGGAGTGGCAGGATTTGAACCTGCGACCCCCTCGTCCCGAACGAGGTGCGCTACCAGACTGCGCTACACTCCGACTGCGGGGCGTCTTATAGCGTCGGCCCTCCGGCCCGGCAAGGAGCGTTGAAAAAGGGAATAGTTGAAAAGGGGCTTCGATGGGGGCATGGGAGGCCCAACCGCGTCGTTGATTGCGGTAGGCGCGGCCGGTATGGTCGCGCCTGCCTTCGTAGCAGCGGCAGCCGTTGGCTAATGGACGGCAGATTGGGGCGTAGCCAAGTGGTAAGGCAGCGGATTTTGATTCCGCCATTCCCAGGTTCGAATCCTGGCGCCCCAGCCAGCCAGTCTGGCGGCTTCTGCTCGAAGAGCGTCTCCGCAATTGGTAGCGGCTTCTGTGGTCTTCCCGACCATCGCCACAAGATCATCTTCGTCGCCGATTTCGCCCAACGAGTGCTCAAGCATCGTCGCGCTCTTGCGCGAGCCGTTCCGCTGCCGCCGGATCGCCAGTGACGCCGCCGATAAAGTGGCGGCGAAAATGCGGGAGCTGCCCGTCAATGACATGTTCGCAACGAACGGCAAGGTCCGGGAAGATGGACGCATGGTCCACGACATGTACCTCGTCCAGGTGAAAGGGCCGCAGGAATCGAAGCATCCCTGGGACTACTATAAAATCGTCAGCGTCATCCCGGGCGGCGAAGCATTTCTTCCTCTGAACGAAAGCGAGTGCCCGCTGGTCCGGAAATAGTTCGCTGTGAAAACATCCAAGCCGTCGAGGGAGGGCTCGGTCGGTTTGGACTGCGGCCGAGTTGAGGGTTAGCCACCCAGGTAAGCCTCGATCACGGCCGCATCGTTGGCCAACGCGCTCGCCGCGCCCTCGAGCGCCACCCGTCCGTTCTCGAGAACGTAGCCGCGGTCGGCCATCTCCAGCGCTTTGCGGGCGTTCTGTTCGACCAGCAAAATCCCAATATCGGCGCCGCGCAGCTCCGATAACTTGAAAAAAATCTCCTCGACCGCTTTTGGCGCCAAACCCAACGATGGCTCGTCCAGCATCAGCAATCGGGGATCGCCCGCGAGCGCTCGCGCCAGCGCGAGCATCTGCTGCTGGCCGCCGCTGAGGGTTGACGCAGGTTCATTGCGCCGCTCGGCCAAGACTGGAAAGAAGGCGAAGGCGCGTTCAATTGCTTGCGGGGCGCCGCCCGGCCGCAAGTAAGCCCCCATCAGGATGTTCTCCTCGACGGAAAGGCTTGCAAAAATGCGCCGTCCTTCGGGAACAAGCCGAATGCCGCGCTGGGCGACCCGATGCGCAGCCATGCCCGTCAAATCCGTGTCGTCAAATCGGATCGCGCCGCGACGCGGCCGCAGCGACCCCATGATCGTGCGCAGCAATGTCGACTTCCCGGCGCCGTTCGCGCCGACAATGGCCACGATTTCCCCTCGCTGCACCCGAAGCGAAACGTCGGTTAAAACCTGGATCGCGCCGTAGCCGGCGCACAAGCCTTCGGCGCGGAGCATGTCAGCGGGCGGCTCCGAGATAGGCATCGATCACCTCCGGATTGGCGCGAATTTCTGCTGGAGAGCCCGAACCGATCAGACGTCCGAAGTTGAGAACGAAAATGCGCGAGCAGACCTGCATGACCAATTTCATGTCGTGCTCGACGAGAAGAATTGTGTGCCGCTGCGAGCGCAACGCGCTCAGCATCGCGCGCAGTTCGCCCGTCTCGGTCTCGTTCAGCCCCGCGGCCGGTTCATCCAGCAGGAGAAGCTCCGGCGAGGTTGCGAGCGCGCGCGCGATTTCAAGCCGGCGTTGCGCGCCGTACGGCAAATGCGCCGCCAAATCCTCGGCTCTATGCGCCAGGCCTACTGTTTCCAGAAGCTCCAAAGCCTTGCGCCGGCGCGCGATTTCAGATCCCGTTGCGAACGGCGACAAGTCCGCGAGCAAACCCGACCCGCGGCAGCTTTGCGCAACGAGGATGTGTTCAAATACGGTCAGGCTACGGAACAGACGGATGTTTTGAAACGTGCGCGCAATCCCAAGCCTTGCGATTCGGTGCGGGTCGAGTCCCGAAATGCGTGCGCCGCGATGTACCACCTCGCCCTCGGACGGAGGATAGACGCCGGTAATCACATTGAAGACGGTCGTTTTCTCGGCGCCGTTCGGTCCGATGAGTCCGACCAACTCGCCCGGTTCGACCGAGAACGAGACATCGTCCACAGCCGCGATCCCGCCGAACTGCTTGCGTATTCGCCTGAGTTGGAGCAGCGCCGTCATGCTGGCCGCAGAACCTTGCCGCGCATGCGCTTGAGCATGCCGAGCGTAATCATGCCCTCCGGCCTTAGCACCATCATCAGCACCAGGATCGCGCCATAGGCCGTCAGCCGCCAGTCGGTCAGGAACCGAAGCGCCTCAGGAAGAAAGGTGAAGACGACGGCTCCGATGATCGCCCCCCAGAATGTCTGGACCCCGCCGAGGATCACGAACAAGACGGCGCTTGCCGACACCAGGAAGTTGAAATTGCCGCTTTCGATATAGAGAACGTAATGGGCGAACAGCGCGCCGGCGACGCCTGCGATCAACGCGCCCCAGGCAAACGCGGCGAGCCGCATCGCGAAGATATTGATGCCGACTGAGCGTGCCGCTTCGTCGTCGTCGCGCACAGCATAGGAAAGAAGCCCCGCGCGCGAGCGGTCGAAGGCGAGAAACATCAGCGTGAACGCGGCGACGAAGCCGTAAATCATCTCGATCGTCACACCCGACATGCCGCGCATGCCGTACGCTCCGCCCGTCGGTTCAAAATTCTGAAAGAAGCTGCGGGTGACTTCGCCGAAGGCAAGCGTGACCATGACGAAATAAATGCCTTGCAGGCGCAGGACCGGACGGCCGATCAGGAGAGCGATGAGCGCCGGACTGGCTCCGCCCAGCGCGATCGCGGCGTAAAGATCCCATCCGATATTGACCGTGAGATAGGATGAGACGTAAGCGCCGATGGCCATGAAGCCGGCATTGCCGAGCGACAGCCGATTTGTAGCGAGAATGGCGTAAGCCGATAGCGCGAGCAGGATGTTGATTCCGGTCGAAGCCAGAACCCCTTCGTAATAGACGTTCATCGCGCCGCTGTCCTCATGAACCTACCCGCGGCCTTGATAGGCGGGAAAGAGGCCCTCCGGCTTGAGGGCAAGGAACGCAAAGAAAACCGAGAAGATGACGAGATCGCGGTAGCCGGCGTAAAGGTAGGCGTCGTTCATGGTTTCGAGCAGGCCAAGGGCCAGCCCGCCGATCATCGCTCCGCGCAGATTGCCCAGGCCACCGATCACCATCGCCACCATCCCGATCAGTCCCTGACGGATGCCGATCAGCGGAGTGACCTGCGAGTAGACGAGCGTCGTCAGCGCGCCTGCAACCCCGGCGAGCGCGCCGGAGATCAGAAAGGTCGTCATCGTGATCATGGATGGCTGCACGCCGTGCTGGGCCGCGGTTTCAGGATCATCGGCTGTAGCCCGCAACGCGATTCCCCACCGCGTGCGGTGGATCGAAAAATCCAAGGCGATCATCAAGCCGAAGGCGGTGCCGAGGATCGCCATCTGCATGCCTGAAACCGCAACCCCGGCCAGCTCGAACTGGAAGGCTGCGCTCATGTCGGGAAAGCGCGACGGGTCCGAGCCGAACATCTGAGTGGCGATGCTCTGCAGCAGGATGCCGAAGGCGATCGTGGTCAGCATCGGCGACAGAAAACTTGCGTGGCGCAGCGGGAAGAAGCAGGTGCGTTCGATGGCGACGCCGATCAGGCCCGCGACAAGGAAAGCGGCGGCGACGCTGACCACAAGCGGCATGCCGGCGGCCGCCGACGCAATGCCGGCGAACGCGCCGGCCATGAACAGTTCGCCATGCGCGATATTGAGCTTGTTCAGCACTCCCAGGACCAGCGTGTAGCCGATCGCGATCAGCGCGTAGGTGCTTCCCAGCGTGATGCCGTTGACGATCTGCTGCGCAAGCATGGTTCGGGATGAACCTGAAGGCTGATTAACGCGAACCGATCAATCGCCAGCGGCCATCGCGCGCCTCGGCCACGAACACGTCCTTGACGCCGTCCCCGTCCTCGTTGAAGCCTCTGCTGGCGATGCCCCTAAAACCGCGCAGCGCCGTGAAATAGGTCATGATGCGGTCGCGGTCCGCTTCGAGCGCATCGGGCGTGTTCTTGACGCCGCTCTTTGCGATCGCTTCGGCGATCATGAAAACGGCGTCATAGGCGTTGGCCGCATAATAATCGGGCGTTTGCGTGAATGCGCCTGGATACATCGTTTTCGCCCGCGCCGCATATGCCGCTTTGAATTGTCGGCTTTCGGCGTCGTCGAGCTCTTCATGCCAGATGGTGCCCGCGAACGTGCCGTCAATGGCCTTGCCCCCGCGCTCCGGCATGTTGCCTTCCATCAACGGCGCCGTGCCGAAGAACGGCTGCGTGACGCCTTGCTTTCGGGCCTCCAGAATAATGTTCAGCGCGTCCGGTCCGAGCGCGCCCAGTCCGATCGCATCGGCATTCAGCGATTTCAGGCGCGTCACCTGAGTCGTGAAATGCAGGTCGTGGGTCTGGAACGTGACGGGGTCCTTGCCGGTGGCCACTTCGAGCCCATGCGCCTGCAGGGCGGCGGGCAGAACGTTGGTGCCGAGCGAGCGCGCAACGGCGTCTTTTGCGTCGCTGATGACGGCGACGCGCTTGAGCCCGTAACGCTCCTTTGCCGCCTTGACGACCGCCTCGGCGATCTTGTCCTCGGTCAGCGTATTGCGGAAGGCATAGGGCCGGTTGGCCTTGGCGACGCCGGGCTTTGACGATGCGACCGCGACCTGCACGATTTTTAATCGATTGCCGAGTGGAAAGGTCGCTTCCGCCGTGCTGCTGTAATGCGGCCCGACGATAGCGATCACCCTGTCATCGCCTGCGACCTTGCGCACCGCCGTGATCGCTTCTTGCGGATTGGAGCCTTCATCGGCGAAATAGAGCTTGATCGGCACGCCCGCGACCCCGCCTTTGGCGTTGATCACGTCGACGGCGGCTTGCGCTCCGATCGCCTCGCGTTTGCCCACATCGGCGGCCGAGCCCGTCACCGGAACGACCACGCCGATCCGGATCTCGCTTCCCGCGAGTTGCTGGGCGGAAGCCCCAGCGGCCAGCAGCAGCGCCGATGCGCTCAACAAGGTTGCGATGATGTGGCGGCCTGATCCCATGATTTCCCCCCATATTGACTGAGTGTCGCATAAGCGGTCGCTTCGCCTGCGCAAATTATTAATTGAGTTTCTTTTAAAGCGCCAGCGGCCAGCTATTCTGCTGGCAGTGCAACCACAAGTGCAGAGATGATTGGCGGGTCAATGCACTTTATAGTATCGTGAGCGTGTTAGGCCGCTGTAGGGTCGGCGCGCATTCCGCCCTGGGCGACAGTGAGCTCAATTTCTGTTGTACACGTCTTCCAGCCGGACAATGTCGTCCTCGCCGAGATAGCTGCCGGTCTGCACTTCGATCAGTTCAAGTGGGATCTTGCCGGGGTTCCTGAGCCGATGCACCGAGCCGACGGGGATGTACACCGACTCGTTCTCTTGAATGATGCGTTCGTCGCCGCCAATCGTCACCTCGGCTGCGCCGCGGACGATCACCCAATGCTCGGACCGGTGCAGGTGTCTTTGCAGCGAGAGAATGCCGCCTGGATAGACCACGATCCGTTTCACCTGGAATCTGTTTCCTGCATCCACGGAGTCGTAATAGCCCCACGGGCGGTGGATACGGCGATGCTTGTTGGCCTCTTCGCGCTCTTGCTGTTTCAGAGTCGCAACCAGATCCTTGACCTGCTCGGCGCGATCACGCGGCACGACCAGCACTGCGTCCGGCGTCGAGATGACAACCAAGTCCTTCACGCCAATAAGCGCAGTCAGCGGTCCATCGGATTGGATGACGCAATTCTCGGCGTCGATGGCGACGACCGGGCCGCGCGCGGCGTTTCCGGACTGGTCATGGTCTGACACTTCGCCCACGGCGTCCCAACTTCCGATATCCGACCAGCGAAACTGGCTTTCAATCACCGCGGTCTTGTCGGTTTTCTCCATGAGCGAGTAGTCGATCGATTTACGCGGCGCGCGGCTGAATGCGGCGGAATCAATCCGGACGAACTCAAGATCGAGCGTGGCGGCGGCCAAAGACGCCTCGACGGCTTCCACCATCTCCGGCTCGAATCGCTTGAGTTCGTTGATGAGGACATCGGCCTTGAAAAGGAAGTTGCCGGAATTCCAGAGATACCCGCTCTTGACATAATGCGAGGCCGCCTCGGCGTCCGGTTTCTCTACGAAGGCTCCGACCCGGTATAAGCGATCGAAGGAGAGCGGGTCCCCCGGACGAATATAGCCGTAGCTCGTCTTTGCCTCAGTCGGCCGCAGACCGAAAGTCACAATGTAGCCGGCGGCCGCGGCGTCGCGCCCGTCAATGCAGGTCTTCAAGAAAAGGTCTGGATCCAGAATGACGTGATCAGCCGCGAGGGCGAGCACGATGGCGTTCGGATCGCGCTCGCGGGCGAGCATGGCGGCCGCGACAATGGCCGGACCTGAATCGCGACGCGAAGGCTCAAGCGCGATCTTCGGTCTGATTCCAATCTCTTGCGCCTGTCGGCTCGCGAAAAACCGAAACTCCTCGTTCGTGATGACGACCGGCTGGGCAAAGACGTCCGGGGCGGAAACCCGTTTGAGCGCCTGCTGGTAAGTTGAGAAGCGGCCCACAAGCGGCAGAAACTGCTTCGGATATGCGTCCCTGGACACCGGCCACAGCCTGGTCCCGGCCCCTCCGGCCAGGAGAGCCGGATGCAGGATATCTGGATGCATGCCTCTGTTCGCCCCGAGCGACAAATCTGCTTAAAGAACGTGAGACGCAAAAGGCGCGCCCTGAGATTGAACGGAGATGATTTTTAGCGGCAACTCTGCGTATGCACAATCGCTGCGAGCGCCAAGGACCCTAGATTTATGCCATAATTCCGCAAAGGAACGTGCGACAATCGTTTCCGATGCTAAGCCTACCCCATCCTAAACTGGCGAGCGGCGCTTAGATCGATGAGCTTTCTCGATAGCGGAACGGCGATGCAGACTGAACGCGCCTTTGGATTACAGCGGCGGCTCATTATCGACCTTTCCAGCACCGCCAGGTGGACTGGCCCGCCGGTCGGCATTTTTCGAGCCGAGCGTGAAATCGCCGGCTGGATGCTGGAAAACGTGCCGGGCGCAGCATCGGTCTTCTTCGATCCGATCAAGAAGGTCTTTCGCACCTTTCTTCCGGAGTGGACCGGCAAAATGCTTCAGGGCCGCGCCATTATTGACGCGTGGGGCATGCCGAACCCCTCTCCATTTTATCGAAGCCGACGAGATCGGATTCCCTCATCGATTAAGCCCTGGGCCGATTGGGTTCTCCAGTCCCGGCGCTCGTTGTTGCGTGCGATCGAGAGGAGAAGGCTCACGACGCGCTCGGAGCGCGCCAAGGACATCATCGATCGATTGCAGAAGGCCGCGATGTCCGCGAAATATCGCCGGGTCATGTTGCTGGCGAACGGGGCGCGACGTGACCTCGTGCCAGCCGATCTGATGCTGGGGGATGAACTCGAATTCAATGCCAACGACGTCGTCTTGTGCGCCGGGTTTCCGTGGGCTCACCTCGACATGCAGCGTTTGCGGGCGCTGAAAGGGCGGCGCGGCTTTTCTCTTGTCCTGCTCTGTTACGACATCATCCCTCTGCTCTATCCTGAAATGTATCAGTCGCATGATGTGACCGCTTTCCGGCAGTATTACAATGAGGCGTTCCCGGCGGCCGATCTCGTCATCTTCAACTCACGATGTGTCGCAAATGATGCGCATGCCTACTGCGATCGGAATGGTCTGCCGATCAAGAAAACGGCCGTCTGCCCGCTCGGCGCCGACGCCGTCCACCTGACCGGCAATCGGCATCGGCAATTGCCCGACGGTCTCGAAGACGGGCGCTATATCCTTTTTGTGAGCACCATCGAGCCGAGAAAGGGTCACGACCTCCTTTACCGCGTCTGGCTGAGACTCCTTGCGCGGAACATTCCGCAGACGCATCGGTTCAAGCTCGTCTTCGTTGGCCGTCCGGGCTGGATGGTGGACGAGTTGCTGGAGGCTCTCAAGACCGATGCTCGGTTGGCCGGAACAGTTCGGCTGCTCTCGGAGCTTGACGATGAGGCGCTGGCGGCGCTTTACAAGGGCGCGGCTTTCTGCGTGTACCCTTCCCTGTATGAAGGTTATGGATTGCCGGTCGTTGAAGCGCTCCAATTTGGCAAAGCGGTGATTGCCTCGAACGGCGGAGCCCTCCCCGAGCTCGTCAACGGGTTTTCGCCATGTCTCGATCCTCGGAACGAGGACTTATGGCACGTCACTCTCTCCCGATGGATCGAAGATTCCGGAAGCAGGGCTCCGTTCGAACAGGATATCCGGGCGCGCTTTCGACATCCGACCTGGGGCGCCGCATCCGAATTGATCTACCAGGCTATTGAAGAGCTGCAGCGCCCCGCGCATCAAGCCGCGGCTGACTTGCATTCATGAGCGATTCAGTCGCCTGGGAATTGCCTGCATCCCGCTTTCGCTCTATTCAATTCATCCGAGGCGGGGGAGGATGATGACGATCTGGGTCGATGTCACTGACCTGATGCACTGGGGCTTGCCCCAGGTCACCGGCATCCAAAGAATCCTGACCGCGATCCTGGTCCCGCTCACGCGCAACTCGAATGTTCGGCTCGTGCATTTCACCAAGGCGAACAGCTTCGTTCCCGTGGAGCTGCACGAACTCCCGGATACATTGACGAGCAGTTGCCATCTCAGGGAACACATTCGCGGCAATAATGCAGGATGCGAGCTGGCGCCGAACAAGATCGGAGAGCGGGGGTCTCGTGGATTTAGGCTAAGGCCGCTGGATTGGCTCACCCGCTCCGGTCCCGCGCGCGTCAAACGAGCCGTCGAGGAATACCGAAAAGCTTCTAAAGAGCTTCGGCGATCGCTCCTTGAATGGCGGTTCAAGCGCTCCGCCGACGCGACTCCTACGCAAGGCGAAGCGCATGCGACGACGGACTTTAGTGCAAGCAGTCGCCCCGCGGAGCACCCGTTTTCTGCCGGCGATGCGCTGCTCGTATTTGGAGCGAACTGGGGCAATCCGAAATACGAAGAGGCGCTTCGCTCGGCGCGAACCCATGCGGGCGCGCGGCTTGTGTGCCTGGTATGCGATTTGATCCCGACTCTGCATCCTGAATGGGTGACGGAGGAAATCAGCAGAAAGTTCACGTCTTTCATTCGCAGCCGCCTGCCGGTTTCGGACCTGGTGCTCACGATCTCTCATTTTTCCCGAAATGAGATCGCCCGCTACTGCGCCGAGTCAAGCTTGAGAGTGAACGACGTCGGCGTCATCAGATTGGGCGATGAATTGGTCGGTTATTCAATTTCGAATCGCTGCGAGCTCCTAATCCCGCGCGTTGCGCCGGACAAACCGTTCGTTTTATGTGTATCGACAATTGAGCTCAGAAAAAATCATGCTTGCCTTTATGTCGCGTGGAAGAGGCTCGCGGCCGAACTCAAAGACGCCTGTCCCGATCTGGTCCTTATCGGCGCTCCCTATATCTTGATCGACAACCTCATGCACCAGATGCGCAATGATCCGCTCGTGAAAGATCGCATCCATATTCTCACGGACGTGCCCGATTCCGAACTCGTTTGGTACTATTCGAATTGCCTGTTCACCGTGTATCCTTCGCTGTATGAAGGATGGGGGATTCCTGTCGCAGAAAGCCTATCGCTTGGACGGTATTGCATCGCATCCAATGCGGGCTCGATCGTTGAGCTCGGAGGCGATCTGGTCGACTATTTCGACCCGCTCGATTCCCTAATGTGCTTCAAGCTTATCCGGCGCGCAATCGAACGACCGGATTACGTGTCACAGCGCGAGCGGCTGATCCGCGAGAGCCACAAGCCGTTTCCATGGACCTCCACCGCGCAACAAGTGCTGTCCCTCGTCGGCGCGCTCCGCGGTAACGAAGTCGATCAATCTGAAACGTTTGCAATCGAGGCACGATGATGTCCAGCAGCGACCTTCGCATGATGCAGGCGCGTATCGACGCGGTTCGTTGGTATCATGAATTCGACTTTCCAAACGGCCTCGCCGCCCGCTCCAAGAACCCGGAAGCGCCGTTTCACAGAGCGCTTTGGAAATTCATCGAAAGCCAGCTCGACAAGATCGAGTTCAAGGACAGGAGCGTGCTCGACCTTGGTTGTTGGGACGGCTATTGGAGCTTCTACTCCGAACGGCGGGGCGCCAAATCCGTGCTCGCCTCCGACGATTGCACTCAGAACTGGGCGGCGAGTTCGGGACTGCTGTTGGCGAAGGAATTGTTCAATTCCAGTGTTGAGACGAAACTCGACGTCTCTGTGTACGAGCTTGGCCGGCTTAACCAGACGTTCGATATCATTCTCTGCATGGGGATCTACTACCATCTGGTTGACCCTTTCTACGCATTCGCGCAAGTCCGCCATTGCTGTCACAAGGACACGATCGTCGTGTTTGAAGGCGATGTTTCCGAAGGGCCTCTTCCCAACACGTATTACTTGGATATGTCTCCGCCGTTCATTTCCACCTTTGTTCCCACGCACAAGGCGCTCGACCGAATCCTGCAAGCGACGTATTTCGAAGTGCTGTCGCAGGCTCAGCTCGCCAACTATCCTCCTCCCCCTTTCAAAAAACGCTTGCGCATGGCGCGCGACGCAGTTCTGGGCAAGTTCGAACGCCGTTGTCCCGTTCTCAACCGCAGCCTGCGAGTGTGCCGCCCCATCGAGTGCAACAACTTGATCCACGATTATCGGCCGCCATTCGGACTTCATCGCTACGACGACCGCTTCCGAGAAGAGCACGCCGCATTAGCAGTCTAGGCGGGTTGTGCGGTCCGACAGTCGCGCAAATGGGGGCGCCTGATGAGCAAGACGGCCTTGATCACCGGAGTGACTGGACAGGATGGGGCGTACCTCGCGAGCCATCTTTTGAAGCAGGGTTATCGGGTCGTCGGCGCGATCCGGCGAAACTCACTGCCGAACGTCGCCCGGCTCGAGGAGCTCGGCGTGATCAAGGATGTCGAGCTCGTCGGCTTCGAACTTCTCGAATTCAGCAACATTCAGCATGTGATCGAACGCTACAAGCCAGATGAGGTTTACAACCTGGCTGCGCAGAGCTTCGTTGCGAGTTCGTTTGAGCTGCCGACCTATACGGCCGATTGCGACGCGCTCGGCGTGGTGCGCCTCCTTGAGGCCATTCGCGTGGTCAGGCCTGACACCCGCTTTTACCAGGCGTCCACCTCGGAGATGTTCGGCAAGGTGCGGGAGACGCCGCAAACCGAGACGACGCCCTTCCACCCGCGGAGCCCCTACGCGGTGGCGAAACTCTATGGCCATTGGATAACGGTCAACTATCGCGAGAGCTACGGCATGCACGCCTCGTCGGGCATCTTGTTCAATCATGAATCACCGCTGCGCGGGCAGGAATTCGTGACGCGCAAAGTCACGCTTGGCCTCGCGCGCGTGAAGCACGGACACGCGGAATGCATTGAACTCGGCAATATGGATTCGAAGCGGGACTGGGGCTTCGCCGGGGATTATGTCGAGGGGATGTGGCGCATGCTGCAGCAGCCGTCGGCCGACGATTACGTTCTGGCGGCCGGCGAAACCCATTCCGTGCGCGAGTTCCTGTGCCAGGTGGGCGCCGCGCTTGGGTTCGATATCGTCTTCGAGGGCGAGGGCGTCGGCGAACGCGGCATTGACCGCAAATCCGGAAAGACCGTCCTGCGCATCAACGAGAAGTTCTATCGACCGGCCGAGGTCGATCTTTTGCTGGGTTCCCCGCGCAAGGCCGAGGCGAAGCTTGGATGGAAACGAAGCGTGAGCTTTCCCGAACTGGTGCAAAGCATGACGCAAGCCGACGAGCGGCGCGTCCGCGACAACAATGTCCGCTTCTGAAGCGAGCGTGACGCTGCGAGGGACCGGTGAACCGGAGCTTCGGAAGGCGCTCTGGTCATGCCGCCGAGCGTTCGTTGGGACGGCGGCTTTCAGCCTGATCATCAACGTGCTGATGCTGACCAGCGCGATTTTCATGCTGGAAATCTATGATCGGGTGCTGCCGAGCCGAAGCATCGCCACCCTGATCGGGCTTTGCATCATCGCCGCCATTCTTTTCGCAGCTCTGGGCATGCTCGACGTGATCAGGAGCCGGCTTCTGGCGCGCGCCGGTCAGGCGATCGATCAAGCTCTCGCGCCAAGGGTCTTCGATGCGCTCGTTCGGCTGCCGCTCAAGACTCGCAATGGGGGCGACGGACTTCAGTCCTTGCGCGACCTTGAGGCCATACGTTCCTTTCTCTCCGGCTCAGGGCCGACGGCGCTGTTCGATCTTCCATGGCTGCCCTTCTACCTCGCCCTTGTTTATGCGTTTCACCCCTTGCTCGGCGTGACCGCCTTGATCGGCGCGATCGTGCTGGTTGCGCTGACGCTCGCCACGGAGCTTTTGGCGGGCAAGCCGATCCGGACTGCAACCGGCCACGCGATGGCCTGTTACGCACTCGCGAACGCGTCTCTTCGCAATGCCGAGGTGCTGGCCGGGATGGGTTTCGCTTCGCGGTTGGCGGACCTATGGAAGCGCAGTAACGACCGGCTATTGGCGGCCCAGCAGAGCGTAAGCGACATTACCGGGGGATTGGGCGCAGTCGCGCGCGTGCTGCGCATGGTGCTGCAATCGGCGGTGCTGGCCATCGGCGCTTATTTGGTCATCCGCCAGGAGGCGAGCGCGGGTATTATCATTGCTGGCTCGATTTTGGCCGCGCGCGCCCTTGCGCCAGTCGACATGGCGATTGCGAACTGGCGCATGTTCGTATCGGCGCGGCAAAGCTGGAAACGTCTTGGCCAGCTGCTGGCGTTTCTGCCGCCACGGCCGATGCCGATGCTTTTGCCGTCGCCGTCCTCCAAATTCCAGGTCGAGAACGTGATCGTTGCGCCGCCAGGCGAACGGAAGATCGTGCTTCGCGATGTCGGATTTGCGCTTGCAAGCGGTCAGGCGCTTGCTGTGATCGGCCCCAGCGGATCGGGCAAGTCCTCCCTGGCGCGTGTCTTGGTAGGCGCCTGGATGCCGGTGGCGGGCGGGATCCGCCTTGATGGGGCGGCTCTTGACCAATGGGCTCCGCAGCTCCTCGGACGGCACATCGGCTACGTTCCGCAGGATGTCGAGCTGTTCTCCGGCACAGTGGGGGAAAACATCGCGCGCTTCGATCCCGATGCGGACCCTGAGGCGGTGATCGCGGCGGCAAAGGCCGCCGACGTGCATGATTTAATTGTAAGCCTTGCGCAGGGTTATGACACCGAAATCGGAGACGCGGGCGCGATGTTGTCGGCCGGCCAGCGCCAGCGGGTCGCGCTGGCGCGCGCGCTCTATGGCGAGCCGTTCCTGCTGGTCTTGGACGAGCCGGACGCCTCGCTTGATCAGAACGGGGAACAGGCCCTGCTGAAGGCCATTGAAGGTGCGCGGGCCCGCGGCGCCATCATAGTCGTCATATCGCACCGCCGCACCGTCCTGAACGCGGTCGATCTGGTGCTCGCCCTGGATGGCGGCCGCCCGTTAGCCTTCGGGCCAAAGGAGCCGGTGCTGCAAAGGCTGATGCGGCCATCAGGCGTCACAGTTCAGCCGCTACGGACAATGCCCGATCCCGGGAAGACGCAAGCGTGAGACGGTCCATGGACTTAACCGCGTCGCACGGCTCGATCCAAGCGAACCTCTGGGCCGGCATTGCCGTTACGGCGCTGCTGGTCGGGAGCATCGCCGGCTGGGCGGGGACGACCAACATCGCCGGCGCGGTGATTGCGCCGGGCGCGCTTGTCGTCGACAGCAACCTGCGCAAGGTGCAGCACCCGACCGGAGGCGTCATCGGCGAGATTTTCGTGCGCGACGGCGACCGGGTACGCGCGGGCGACATCCTCGTGCGTCTCGACGCCACCATCACGAAGTCCAATCTCGCCATCGTCAGCAAGGGATTGGATGAACTTCTCGCGCGCAAGACGCGTCTCGAGGCCGAGCGCGACGAGCGCGACGGCGTCTCCTTCCCGCAGGAGCTGACGGCGCGCGCCGCCGATGTGGAAGCGGCGCACATCATGGCCGGCGAGCAAAAACTGTTCGAATTGCGGCGCGCGGCGCGCGCGGGACAGAAAGCGCAGCTTCGCCAACGCATCGCCCAGCACCTGCAGGAAGTGGACGGTCTCTCGGCTCAGGCCGCCGCGAAAGCCCAGGAAATCGTGCTGATCCGAAGGGAGCTCGCCGGCGCACGCGAGCTATGGGACAAGGACCTTTACCCGATCACCAAGCTCACCCAGCTCGAACGCGAGGCGACCCGGATCGAAGGGGAGCGCGCGCAACTCGTCGCCACAGCCGCCCAAGTGCGGGGCAGAATCAGTGAGGCTGAGTTGCAGATCGTGCAGCTCGATCGAGACCTGGCGAGCGAAGTGGCGCGGGAGCTTCGGGAGGCCGAGGCCAAGATCGCCGAGCTTCAGGAGCGCGAGGTCACGGCCCGCGACCAGCTCAAGCGAATCGACATTCGCGCGCCGATCGGCGGCGTGGTGCACCAATCGACGGCGCACACCGTCGGAGGCGTGATCACGGCGAGCGGCGATCCGATCATGCTGATTGTCCCTGAGTCGGATGAATTGATCGTCGAGGCAAAAGTTGGTCCGCAGGACATCGACCAGCTCTATGTCGGCCAGCCCGCGACCTTGCGCTTGCTGGCGTTCAATCAACGCACCACCCCTGAAATCGACGGCGCGGTCAAACGCATCTCGGCGGACGCCATGCACGACCAGCGCACCGGCGCGGCCTACTACACGATACGCATTGCGCTTGCGTCCGGCGAACTCGCGCGCCTCGGGGACGTCAAGCTCGTGCCCGGCATGCCGGTCGAAGCCTTCGTGCGAACGAGCGACCGCCGGGTGATCAGTTATCTCATGAAGCCGCTGACGGATCAGTTCGCGCGCGCGTTCCGGGAGAGGTGAGGGCTCCCGGCGTGTTCGTTAACCGAATTTAAGAAAGATCAAGTAGCAATTCGCTGGGGCTTGAGCTTTGCGCTGCCTTGCCAAACCATGGGGCGGTGGCTAGCATGATTTCGCCGAACAAAAGGCATGGCGCCGGCAGAAATGGGGCGGCTGCGTGGCATGCCCAATAACCCGCTGTGCAATATTGTTGGGGCTGCTCCTCATGACGGTAACGCCGGCGCCGGCCAACGTCGACGAATGCGGTGCCTTGGTCCGGCGCATCGATGAACTGCTCACCATCGCCAAGCTGCGCCCCGAAGACGCGGCGCGCGTTAGGCGATTGCGTGAACAAGGCCTGGCCTTGCACCGCCAAGGGCGGCCGGACTGCATCGTCCCTCTAAGAGAGGCCGCCATTTTGCTGGGAATTGAGAAGCGGTCCAAGTGAGCTGAGCGAGGCCGGCCGCGTGGTCCGGAACTCGCGGGAGATTCAGGGTTTCTGGGAGGAGTTCACATGCCATCGACCCCTACTCAAATCACTCCGTCGTCCAATGCGTATCTGGGCGCCATCCAGTGGGGCGGCTGGGAGTGGACCGACGGCGTCGGAGCCGGAACCAACATCACCTATTATTTCGGCGCGGCCGGCACGGACCTGCCCAGGCTGCGGTCGCGGGTCGGCATGGTGTTCCAGCACTTCGAGCTGTTTCCGCATCTGTCGGTGACGGAGAACCTGACGCTCGGCCAGATCAAGGTGCTCGGCCGCAAGCCCGAGGAAGCGCGCGAGCGTGGGCTGAAGTACCTGGAGCGCGTCGGTCTCAGCGCGCACAAGGACAAGTTTCCCGGCCAGCTCTC
>WBZR01002145.1_pt1 | contig 21406 bp, 16 predicted proteins | sample 5204231 | NCBI WGS metagenome assembly WBZR01 (sample SAMN12412403, study PRJNA552823) | activated sludge metagenome | isolation source: activated sludge from anammox sidestream of wastewater treatment plant... | place: USA: Virginia | collected 2017-08 | reverse complement strand
GGTATGGCGGCGCCTGTCTGTTGATTGCTGCCGGGGCCTGGGTGGCCATCCACCGGAGCATCTTCGCGCCACTGGAGGCCCTGGCCGGTACAGGCGCGGACACCGGCGATCCCGGGACGGCCACAAACCTCACCGAACGCCAAGACGAATGGGGCATGATCGCCCGATCGCTCAGCGCCATTCGCCGGGAGATGCTGGAATGGCGGGATCACGCGAATCGAACTGAAAGACGGCTGGAATCCCGACTCGCTGCCCAGACGCGGGAGATTCTCCGCGACCTGAAGCGATTTCAGCGGGAGGCATGGATTGACGCGCTGACCGGCGTGAAGAATCGGCGTCTTCTCGAAGAAAAGCTGCCGGAAGTATTCGCTGCGCAAAGGGCCGCGGGGCACGATCTGGCCATCGCCATGATCGATCTGGACAACTTCAAGAAACTAAACGACACCTGCGGTCATCAGGCCGGTGACGCCGTTCTGAAATTCGCGGGTGAACTATTTCGACAATGCCTGCGCGGTCATGACATTGCCGTCCGTTACGGCGGGGACGAGTTCGTTCTGATTTTGCCGGGGTTATCGGCCAAGGAGGCCTACGCCCTCATACGTCGCATCAGCTCACTTTTCGTTCAACGAGCCAAGACGATGTCGGAGGTTCAGATTCCCATCGGCTTTACCACCGGCATCGCCAGCCTCGAGAACAACGAACCGAGAACGCCGGCCGATCTACTGGCCTGCGCCGACCATGCACTGTACCAGGCCAAAAAGTCCGGTCGAGGCCGAGCCCGAATCTGCGAGCCCAGTCACCAGGGCGCGGTTCGGCACCCTTAACAGTCGCGTCGCGTCATGCTTGGTCATTCAGCACTTCCTGTCGCCGCGCTCGACAATCGATAAGTCACTACTATAATGCCCCCGAGATAAACCCTCGCACTCTTGCTAGATTGAGACGCCCATTGACGCCTACCCAACGATGCCTTTCGGCATGCCGCCTGTTATTCACCTTTTCGCTGCTTTTTGCCATCGCCGGTTGCGGAAAGGCGGTGCACTTTGTCGCCAATGTCGCGACGTCGGGCGATCCGTCTGAGGGAATTACTTATTACCTCGGCGGCGCGGGCCCCATCGGCAACGTCGGGTCCTTCGATGTGCCGCACGGACTTCAGGAAGGCGGCTACACCGGCGCCGTTGAAGTCATTACCTGGCAGGGCCTTACTCACGCCGGCGATCAAATGAATCTCGCCCGAAACCGTGAAAAGGGCGCCGAGTTTGCCGCCAGCATTCGTACCTACCGGCGGGCGCACCCGAATACGCGTATCAACATCATCGCCCTCTCGGCAGGCACCGGCGTTGCGACATGGGCGCTGGAGTATCTGCCCGAGGGCGTCATGGTTGATCAAGTGGTATTTCTGGGTTGCAGCCTCTCCAGCCGCTATGACATGACCCGCGCACTGCGGAGGATTCAGGGGCAACTCTATGTGCTCTACGCCCCGGGTGATCCCATTCTGGCGAAGGTCGTCTGGTACACCGGGACGGTCGATCGCGCGCCGGCCGAAGAGGGCGTCGCCGGGCTGCGCGGCTTCAGGCTTCCCGCCGTTCGGGGGCCCGATACCGAGCGCCAGTATTCCAAGGTGCTCAATGTGCCCTGGCGGATCGACTTTTCCGACGTCGGCTATGACGGCGGTCATATCGATTGCACGTCCCGCCTATTTGTCCGAACCTATATCGCGCCCGTCATCATGGGGAATGACGAACCCCTGGTCGGCGAGCGCGGCAGGCATGCTGAAAGCCCATTGGGTTTCGCCGCGACGACGACGTCCCAGCCCGTATCTGTCAACGTTCAGCCCGTCGAAGGTCTCGTTCCGTGAGCAAGAAGGGAACCGGGCACCGAGGTTCGGAGCAACCGGGCAAGCTCACCGGGCGACTGTCGGCCCATGCGAGACGGCAACAACTGCTCGAGACTTCGATCGCGTGCTTCGCAGAGTTCGGCTATGAGGGAACCACGACGGCGAAACTGGCGCGGGCAGCCCACGTCAGCGAGCCGGTGCTCTACCAGCACTTTCACAGCAAGCGAGATCTCTTTGTCGCGCTGGTCGATCAGGTCGGCAAGGAAGTCATTCGGGAATGGAAGAAGGCGATCGCGCCGCTGCGTTCACCGCGCGACCAATTGCGCGTGCTGCTTCGGCTCAACCCGGCAACCACGGACCCGCGCACGCGGCTGCTCTACCAGGTGATCTTCGCGGCGCAGGCGCAGATTCACGAGCCGGAGATCGTCGCGGCGCTTCGCGGGCACTACGAGCAGTATGCCCACTTTCTGACCAACGTCATTAAGAAGGCTCAGCGAGCCGGACAGGTGCGTTCCGACGTATCGGCCGTAGGACTGGCCTGGCAGCTCATCCACGCTGCCATCGGGTTTGCACTCATCAAGCCATTGGAGATCGAGGGCCACGCCACCCCCGCAACGGTCGAACAGGCCATCGGACTGCTCATCGAGCAGCTTGCCGGTCAGCGGGTTGAGAAGGATTGAGCGGGAAGCGACGATCGTCGCCTATTCGTGCGAACTGGACGCGGTGGATTCGACCTTCTTCGACTCGGTCGATTCGAAGCGAGGGGCCGGGGACTCCGCCTGTTTCTTGACTTCCTTGATCTCGTCGCCGGTGTCGGCGAGGCCCTTTTTGAATTCGACGATGCCCTTACCCAGGGACCGCCCCACTTCCGGCAGCCGTCGCCCGAAGATCAGCAGGGCGAGCAGGCCGATGATGAGCATCTCGGGCCAGCCCAGGTTATTGAAGAATGCAAGGGATTGTGTGTGCAGCGTCATAGTGGGGCTCCGAACAAGTCAGGGATCGAACTCCCTTTCCTAGGAATCATATCTCGAATCGGCAGGATTGGCTAAGCCGGCGTCCTTCTTTCTTAAAAACCGCCGATACAAACAGGGCGGAAGCGGTCGTGGGGACGAATTCCGCCTTCGCCGGCAGCACCGAATTGGGGAGTTGACCGGCCCGTAGAGTTGGTTTCCTTGAGTTCCAGGCCGGGAGCATCGACCGATGTGCGGAATTGCCGGGATTGCCGCGACAGAGCCTCGGACGGCGATAATTGCCCCGCGCCTCGACGCCATGCTCAGACTTTTGGAGCATCGAGGCCCGGACGGGGTGGGCACCTGGCGGGATGAATACTGCGCGCTGGGCCATCGACGGTTGGCGGTCATTGACCTGCATACCGGCCGTCAGCCGCTGACGAACGAGGGCGGCGATGTGCATGCCGTCGTCAACGGGGAGATTTACAACTTTCTCGAGTTGCGCGAGGGGCTGCTGAGCGCGGGGCATCGCTTCTCGACGACCGGCGACAGCGAAACGGCGATCCACCTTTACGAAGATCATGGGGACCGGTTTGTCGAGCATCTTTCCGGCATGTTTGCCGTCGCCCTTTGGGATGCAAAGCGGCGTCGACTGGTTCTTGCCCGTGACCGGCTGGGCGTCAAGCCGCTGTACTGGCACTTCGACGGAGACCGGCTTGTCTTTGCGTCGGAAATGAAGGCTGTACTCGCTGCGTGCGGTGAGCAGGCCGTCGAACCGACCAGTCTGATTGACTACCTCACCTTCGGCTTCATTCCCTCGCCGAAGACGATTTTTAGGGGCATCCACAAACTTCCCGCGGGGCACATGCTCACCTTTGAGAACGGTCGCATCACCGTTCGCGCGTACTGGGATCTTCAGTATCACGGCGTGCTGGATGGGGATGCGGAGTCGGTGGGCGAATCGCTTTGGGAGGGTTTGCGGTCGGCAACGCGGCTGCGCATGATCGCCGATGTGCCGATCGGCGCGTTTCTGAGCGGCGGGGTGGATTCGTCGGCGGTCGTGGCGTGCATGGCCGAGCAGATGCGGAGCCCTGTGCGGACGCTGACGTGCGGGTTTGAGGATGCCGCGCATGATGAGTCGGCGCATGCCCGCGAACTGGCTGCTTCGCTCGGCTGCGATCATCACACCGAGCAGATTCGACCGAGTGCCGCCGAGGTGATTGATACGCTTGCGTGGCACTTCGATGAGCCGTTCGCGGACTCGTCGGCGATTCCCATGTATTACATCTCGCAGGCGGCGCGGCGGCATGCCAAGGTGATTCTGTCCGGGGACGGGGGTGACGAGGTTCTGGCGGGGTATCGGCGGTATCGGTTTGACGCGTTCGAACATCGGGTGCGCCGGGCGGTTCCCGCGCTGGCGCGACGGGTTGTGTTTGGCGCGCTGGCGGGAATCTATCCGCGGACTTCGGCGCTTCCGCGCATTTTGCGCGGGCGCAGTACGCTGGGGAACCTGGCGTGCGACGATGCGACGGGGCACGGGCTGTCGGTCGCGACGATGGAAACGTCGGAAGCGATGGACATGCTGCACCCGGACATTCGCGGCGGGGTGAGGGACTATGACCCGCTGGATCACGTTCGGCGGTTTTACAGGGCATGTGACGCTCCCGACCATTTGAGCAGGTGCCAGTACGTTGACATCAAACTGGGGCTGGCCGACGGAATTCTGACGAAGGTGGATCGGGCGAGCATGGCCCACGGGGTGGAAGTGCGATCGCCGATGCTGGACTTTCGGTTTGTGGAGTTCGCGTGGCGGATCGCACCGGCGCTTCGCATGCGCGGTGGGCAGGGCAAGTATCCGCTGCGGGTCGCGGCGGCGCGGCGGATCGGCGCGGCGGCGGCGCATCGGGCAAAGCACGGATTTGAAGTGCCGATGGCGCGGTGGTTTCGCGGCGAGTTGGGGGAGACATTCAGACGACGCGTACTGGACGGCGCGGGGCCGGCCGGCGAATGGCTGAGCGAACGAGCCATTGGTGAGACATTCAGGAGGCACGCGGCGCGGTCGCGCGACATGGCGCCGACGCTTTGGAAAGCGATGATGCTCGATGCGTGGCTGCGCCGGCTAGGCGAGGGATTCGAGCGAACCGGGAACGTGGACAGGGCCGACTCCCCCACCGCGAAGGTGCCGGCCGGAGTTTGAGTCGTCTGACGGGTCCATTCGGCGAGGATTGGTAAACGTTGCATCCGCTGGCGGTACGAAAACTGATCCTGCCGATTCACGAGATGATCCTCGGCCGGCCGACGCTGCGCTATCTGCGGGAGCTTGAGACGTCGCAGTGGTGGTCGGCGGACCGGCTTGGCGAGCTTCAGCAGCAGAAGCTTCGCAGGCTTCTGGCGCATGCGCATCGAAGCTGCGCTTTTTATCGAGAGCAAATCGAGGACGCCGGCGTCGATCCGGAGACCGCTACGCTCGGCGATCTGGCGCGGATGCCGACGACGACGAAGAATGACATTCGCGGGGCGCTCGACGACATGTGCGCACCGCTGACGCCGGGCGGGCTGCGCGATGCGGCGACAGGCGGATCGACCGGCGCGCCGCTGCACTTTCGACTGTGTCGCGGGCGGCAGGCGTCGGATCAGGCGGCGCGGGCTCGGACACGGCGATGGTTCGGGATCGAGCCGGGCGAGCGCGAGCTTTATCTGTGGGGTTCTCCACTGGAAGTAACGGCGCAGGACCGATTGAAGGCGGCGCGCGACCTGCTGACGAATCACCAATTGCTCGATGCCTTCGACATGACACCGGCGCGGATGAGCCGGTACATCGGGCAGATTCGCCGGTGCGACCCGGTGCACATCTTCGGCTATCCCAGCAGCCTGGCGCGGCTGTTTCGGCACGGACGTGAGACGGGGCAGGCGATGACGACGCCGTCGCTGCGGGCGGTCTTCGTGACGGGCGAGGTCTTCGGCCGCGACGATCGGGCGCTGATTGAGGAATGCACGCCGGTTCCGGTGGCCGACGGCTATGGCTCGCGCGAGGGCGGTTTCGTGGCGCACCAGTGCCCCGTCGGGTCGTATCACGTGACGATGGAGAGCCACATCGTCGAACTGATCGACGCGGACGATCGGCCGGTCGGCGACGGCGAGCCGGGCGAAATTGTGCTGACTCATCTGGACGCATACGGGCATCCGTTCATTCGCTATCGCACCGGAGATATTGCGCGGGCCGCGCATTCGCCCTGCCCCTGCGGGCGCGGACTGGCGGTGATTGCCGGGATCGAGGGACGGCGCACGGACATGCTGCGCACGGCCGGCGGCGGGCTGGCCCACGGGCTTTCGGTGATCTATGTGCTGCGCGAGTCGGAGCATGTCAGCGAGTTCCAGATTGTTCAGAAGGCGAATCTCGATCTTCTGGTGCGCATCGTCGCGCGATCGGAGATGCCGACGGCGGAGCGCGAGCGGATCGTCCGGCAGCTTCGGCAGCGCATCGGCGGGGATATCGCGGTGACGCTGGAATTCGTGGAGCGCATCGCGCCGGACCCGTCGGGGAAGCATCGGCATGTGATGGGTGAGCGATGAGGGGGTGGCGAAAACTACGCCTTACCAAATGGTCTCCCGCCTTGATCATCGCGGCTGGATCGATACTCATTTCTCCATTCCACGGATACCTGAAGAACGAACTGGGGTGGAGCGCCGAGTCCCGTTCCATCCTTCTCTTTTTTTTGCTGTTTACGGTTTTACTCATTATCTGGCGTTTGGCGCTGCGGCGCGAGCGAACCCTCGACTTGATCTTGTCGGAGTACATCTGCCTCAAGTGCGGAGCCAGCATTCCAGAAAAAAACGACGGCGGCTGCCCCAACTGCGCGAAACCGGATTCTGACAACATCTCCCTTATCTGCGAGGAATGCGGCGAAAGCGTGGCACTGTCTGCGGAAACACGGGGCACGGTCCAGTTGTGCCCGCGGTGCGGCAAGCCGGGCGACGTGCCGAAGTTTTCTCGGGGCGAGTAAGCCGGTTCGCTGCCAGGCCGTCGGCAGCCCGAATCGGGCGTGTGAAGCTGTCGCTTTTGAAGTGACATAAGGTGACACACACCTTTCGGGGACTGTGCCAACACTTGTGGCGGGCATGGGTTGCGATGTTGCGCGAATGGGGTGGTTTTTTGCGCGCATTCGAGTGACTCCGCCACCCCTGCCGGGGTGGAAGATCTTTCGCAACTGTAACCACGGGTTGCGCTCGGCTTGCTTCGCTGCGCCTTGCTGCACCCGTGGCTACAGTCCGGCGCCCCTTTCGGGGCTGAAAAAAGGCACAAGGCTTCGATGGTTCGAAAGGTGACAATAGGCGAAAAAGGTTTTGGGGGGCGTTGGCAAGTCGCGTGGCGGGCATGGGTTGGGATGACTCGCGGTTTGGGTGGTTTTTTGCGCGAAAAAACGCGCGGCGGAGCCGGGCCTTGGGACCTGGGCTGGAACGCAGCAGTGGAATAGTGATCGGGGAACGGCGCATAGTTGTTGGGTCAAGGCAATCATTCCCATAGCTTGATGCTTGCTCACCGTGCGCGCGGATTTTTCATGGGAACGAGCGGCGTTGGTGGGCGGGGAAGGGCCCCCGGTCATGGACCGCAGCTCAATGGAGATTGCTGGGGCGCTCCATATTTCGCGCGGCGCATCGCGCGATCGGGAACGGTGGTTCGGTGAAAACCAGACATGGGAAGGGATTCCCATTGGGGTGGGTGCGAGAAAGGAATCTCGCAACAGCGTATGCACCCTCGCCCTGCGTTTCGGGCTGGCATGAGAGGGTGCGAGGATCAAAATTCGCCGAACACAAGAGGTGGCGCTACGGAGGGCGCGGAGGGGGCCGCGTGTGCTTGACGGCGGGGGCGGGGCTGGATAGTGTGGGGTCCTTGGTTACTTGTCTTGTGGACTGATGGAAGCGACGGGAACGTGATGAACCGGAAGCCGATTAAGCGAACAATCGTTAAGGCGATTCCGCTGATTATTTGGCGGAGCCGGGGAGCTTCCTGATCGGGACGAGATTCGAATTCGATCAATAAGAACCCTGGGAGCCCGAGCGTTTCCGGGGTTTTTTTATTGGCTGACGGATTGATCTGCGCATGGCGACGATGGTTGAACCAGTTTTGACGGACGGCCCCAGCCGGTCGGCTGTGGAACCGGCGCTTCGGGAGGAAGTACGGCGGACGTTTCGGCTTGCGCTGCCGATCGTGGGGTCGACGATGTCGGGCATGCTGCTGGGGTTCACCGACTTCCTCATGGTGTCGCGGCTGGGGACGGCGGCGACGGCGGCGATCAGCCCCTGCACGATGCTGCTGTACAGCGTGCTTTGCCTGGGGCTGGGGATGGCGAACAGCGTGCAGACGTATGCGGCGCAGTCGATGGGCCGGAGGCGGCCCGCGGAGGCGGCGGCGTATGCGTGGCAGTCGGTGTACATCGGGGGTGTGTTCGTGCTGATTGCCTATCCGGTCTCGCGCCTGATGCCGCTCTTATGGGGGGCTGTGGGCCACGAGCCGACGGTGCAGGCGATGGAGGTCGCGTACAGCCAGGTGGTTTTGTGGTGCATGCCTCCGGCGATCATGTGCGTGGGGCTGGAGGGATTCTTCAACGGGATTCAGCGGCCGAAGGTGGCGCTGGTGTCGGTGCTGACGGCGGTGGGCTTCAACGTGCTGGCGAACTATGCGCTGATCTTCGGGAGGCTGGGGATGCCGGAGATGGGCATCCGCGGGGCGGCGGTGGCAACGCTGATCTCGTGGATGATTCGGCTGATGATGCTGGGGATGGTGTTTCTGTCGCGGGAGTTTCGATCTTCGTTTCGGACGAACGAGTCGTGGCGGCCGAGCGGGGAGCGGATTCGCGCGATCATCCGACTTGGCGGGCCGACGGGAATTCAGTGGATGCTGGACGTCGGGTCGTGGTTTGTTTTTCTCACGGTGCTGATCGCGGGGTTCGGGACGCGGACGCTGGCGGCGTCGAACATCGCGCTGCAGATGATGCACGTTTCGTTCATGGCGGCGCTGGGGATCGGCGGCGCGGTGATGTCGCTGGTGGGACACGCCATCGGGGAGAAGAAGCCGGAGCTGGCGGCGATGCGTGCCCGAGCGGGGCTGGTTTTGACGATGTCGTACATGGCGTTCATCGCGGTGGTGTTCGTGACGACGGGGCGTCATTTTGTCGGATTGCTGTCGAGCGACGCGGAGGTGATCACGATCGGGACGCACGTCCTGTTCTGGGCGGCGGCGTTTCAGATCTTCGACGCGATGGGGATCACCTATGTGCATGCGCTGCGCGGGGCGGGCGACACGCGGTGGCCGTCGATATTGGTGATCATCTGCAACTGGGGCGTGTTTATCACGGGGGGATATCTGGTGTCTCGGCACGTGCCGCAGCTCGGGTATCACGGACCCTGGATGATGTGCACGACGTACATTATTCTGATCGGCTTGGCCCTGCGGTGGCGGTTTATGCGCGGGGCGTGGCGGAAGATCCGGCTGTTTACGGATGACGAGCCGGTACTCGGGGGAGACGTGGCGACGGCGGTGTGCGAGGTGGAGCAGATCGGCGTGGGCGCGTAGGTGAGGCAAGGAGCCCGGGAACGCATCCGCGGGCTTGAAGCGCGTTGGGGCTTTTTTTGAGTCGCGGCGCGGCGGAGTCTATTAAGCATGTTCAAAGAAGTGCCGAGCAGTTTTGACTTCCCGAAGATGGAGAAGGATATCCGTACTTTCTGGGAGTCGAACAAAATATACGAGCAGTCGCTGAAGCAGCGCGAAGGCGGCAAGCCTTTCGTCTTCTTTGAGGGCCCCCCCACCGCCAACGGACTGCCGCACCCAGGGCACTGTCTGACCCGGGCGATCAAGGATTTGTTCCCGCGGTACAAGACGATGACCGGGCACTACTGCCTGCGCAAGGGCGGGTGGGACACGCACGGGCTGCCGGTCGAGGTGGAGGTGTGCAAGGAGCTTGGCATCCATACGAAGGAGGAGATCGAGAATTACGGCATCGAGGCGTTCAACCGCAAGTGCCTGGAGAGCGTGTTTCGGTATACGAAGGAGTGGGAGGACCTGACGCGGCGGCTGGGGTTCTGGGTGAATCTGGACGAGGCGTATGTCACGTATCACCAGAGCTATATCGAGAGCGTGTGGTGGTCGCTGAAGACACTGTTCGACGCGGGGTTGCTTTATCAGGGGCACAAGATTGTCTGGTGGTGGGCGCAGGGCGGGACGGCGCTATCGAGCGGGGAGGTTGGGCAGGGGTATCGAGAGGTGGATGACCCGAGCGTATACGTGCGCTTCCCATTGGTGCCAAACGTCGAAACGTCGAAAGGTCGAAACGTCGAGATTGAGAAGGCGCTGGCCTCGGGTAAGCCGGTGAGTCTGCTGGTTTGGACGACGACGCCGTGGACGCTGCCGTCGAATACGTTTGCGGCGGTGCATCGGGATTTTGACTACGCGATTGTGCACGATGAGGAAACGGGCGAGCGGCTGATCTTCGCGGCGGGGCTGGTGGAGGCGATCGGCAAGAAGGCGAAGAAGAAGTCGTGGACGGTTGAGGCGACGATCAAGGGGGCAGACCTTGTCGGGCTGAGCTATCGGCCGCCGTTTGACTACTATCGCAAGCGGCCGGCGAAGGACTTCGTTGCGCACGCTGAGGCGGGGATTCCGCTGGGAGATTATAAGTCGGAGCTTGTCGCGGGCGGCACTGACTTTGCCTGCTGGCGGATTCTGCACGCGGACTTTGTGACGCTCGACAGCGGCACGGGGCTGGTGCACGAGGCGCCGGCCTTCGGCGAGGTGGACTACGAGCTTTTGCAGGAGGAGCGCAAGCGCTTCAAGAACCCTGAGTCGATCCCGCTGCTATGCGCTGTCGCGCCGAACGGGAACTTCACCGCGGATGCGCCGACGTACAAGGGGCGATGGGTGAAGGATTGCGACAAAGACATCGTGCGCGAACTGAAGGAGCGGACGGTGCCGGGCTCGAAGATTCCGCTCCTGATGCATCAGGAGCAGTATCGCCACGATTACCCCTTCTGCTGGCGGGCGGAGCAGGACCCGTTGATTCAGTATCCGCGGAGGAGCTGGTTCATCCGCACGACGCAGTTCAAGGATGCGATGCTGGAGAACAACCAGCACATCAACTGGCTGCCGGATCACATCAAGAACGGGCGCTTCGGGAAGTTTCTGGAGAGCAATGTCGATTGGTCGCTTTCGCGCGAGCGGTATTGGGGCACACCGCTGCCGATCTGGGTGTGCGAGAGGTGTGGGCAGATGGAGGCGGTTGATTCCTATGATTCGCTTCTCTCCAAGCCGGGTATCGATGGGCTGGGCACATGGGAGGCGGCGAAGAAGGAGGACCCGGGGCTGAGCGAGCATCTGAAGGTGCATAAGCCTTACATTGATGCGATTACGTTTGCGTGCGCGAAGTGCGCCGCTAGTGGGTCGGAGTCCGCCCGGACTGAAGTCCGGGGCTCCTCAGAAGGCACGCCGGGGCGGATGCGGCGGGTGACGGAGGTGATTGACTGCTGGTACGACAGCGGTGCGATGCCGTTTGCGCAGTGGGGTTGGCCGCACCAGGGCGGGGAGATGATGTCGGCGCAGTTTCCGGCGGATTTCATCAGCGAGGCGCTGGATCAGACGCGCGGGTGGTTTTATTCGCTGACGGCGATCAGCACGATGTTGTTCGGCGAGAAGGGCATTGCGCGGATGCAATTGGGGAAGGAATATCCGGTGCCGTTTCGGAACTGCATCGTGCTTGGCCTGCTGATGGGCGAAGACGGGCTGAAGATGTCGAAGTCGAAGAAGAACTACAAGGAGCCGACGCACATATTCGAGCACGAGGGTGCGGACGCGATGCGGTGGCTGTTCTTCTCTGGGCAGACGCCGTGGACGAGCATTCGCTTTCAAGAGGCGGCGATCGCCGAGGGGCAGCGGGAGTTTCTGATTCGGCTCTATAACTGCTACAGCTTCTTTGTGATCTACGCGAACATCGACAAGTGGACGCCGGACGGCAAGGTCGCGCGCGGATCGGCGAGCGAGCTGGATCGATGGATGCTGTCGGCGCTGGATGCGTGCAGCGTTCGCGTGTACGACTGCATGGAGGCTTACGACAATTACAACGCGGCCAGGGCGCTGGTTGAGTTTGTCGATGCGCTGTCGAACTGGTACGTCCGCCGGAGCCGGGAGCGATTCTGGCGAAGCGGGATGGATGAGGACAAGCGGTCGGCCTATGCGACGCTGTATCACTGCCTGGTGGAGACGGCGAAATTGATTGCGCCGTTCACGCCGTTTATCGCGGAGGCGATGTATCAGAATCTTGTCGTGGAGGGCGGCAGGGAGAGCCATGGAAAGCAGCCTCAGAGCATTCATCTTTGCGACTATCCGGTGACGGCGGAGACGCGCTCGCGGGTCGAGGCGCGGATTGAAAAGACGCTCAACGAGGAAATCGAGATGGTCCGGCAGGTGGTGTCGTGCGGACGGGCGGCGCGGGCGGCGACGAAGCTGCGCGTGCGGCAGCCGCTGCCGAAGATGGAGCTTTTCCATCGGCGGGCCGACTTGATTCGCAAGCACGAAGCGCTGATCCGTGACGAATTGAACGTGAAGCAGATCGACTTCGTCAGTGCGGCGGCGATCGATCAATATGTCCATTACGACATCAAGCCGGACTTCAAGAAGATCGGCCCGAAGTTCGGCCCGCTGGCGCCGAAGATCAAGGCGGCGCTGGGGGCTCATCCGAATGTGGATTCGATCGTGAAGCAGCTCGAACAGACGGGCACGTACACGCTGACGGTTGATGGGCAGGAGGCGGAGCTTTCGACGGACGAACTGCTGGTCGAGCTTCATGCCCGAGAGGGATGGGCGGCGGAGCGTATACCGGGTCAGGGGATTCTCGTGCTCGACACGCATCTGACGGACGCGCTGCGGGATGAAGGGGTGGCGCGGGACTTTGTGAACGTCATTCAGCAGACGCGGAAGAATCTGAACCTACAATACGAGCAGCGGATCGACCTGGCGATCGTCGGCGGACCGGAGGTTCAGCGGATCGTCAATGGATTCGCGGAGTACATTCGCGGCGAGACGCTGGCGCAGAACCTGCTTTCGACGCCGATGCCGGACGTTGCGCCAGCGAAGGCGGAGTCGGAGGGGCTGACGGCGGAGATCAGCGTGAGGCCGGTTTAGCGCGGGTCGCCGAAACGATTGCGAGGTCAACATGACGAGACTTGAACTGCTGATCGATCGACTTCAGGTGGCGCGGGGATGGACGCAAAGCCTGATCGCCGACATTGAGGAGTCGCGCTGGTTTGAGATGCCTGGCCCCGGCGTGGGGCATCCGGCGTGGCAGATCGGCCACCTTGCGGCGTCACAGGTCGCGCTGGTTCACATGCGGTGCTTCGGGAAGAAGTCTTCGGATGTGGTGGGCGAGTCGATCATTCCGACGTTTGGCCGGGGCTCCACGCCGGTGGCGGACAAGTCGAAGTACCCCCCGCTGGCCGAGATTCGATCGATGTTTGACGGCATCCACGCGGATGCGATCGGACTCATTTCAAACATGAAGGACGCGGAGCTGGACGAGTCCGTGAGCGGCGATCCGCATCCCCTGTTCAAGACGAAGGGCGGCGCGATCGGGATGACGGCGATGCACGAGACGTTTCACGCGGGACAGATCGCGATGACCCGGCGCATCTTCGGCAAGGCGCCGCTCAGATAATGTTATGAATTGCCGGGCGAGGCGGCGTTGACCTGGGCGCCGCGCTGCTCTTTCTTGACGACTTCGCGCACGCGCTTCAGCGCTTCGACGTACGGCTCACCGATGGTCCGCTCTTCGGCAGTGGTGTGCTCGATGATCCATTTCTGCATTTCGTCCTGCGACTTGGGCCCGCTGCCGCGGAAGCTGCCGGCGACCTTCTTGGTGAATGCGGCGTCCTCGGCATACTGCGTCAATCGGTCGCGGATGAAGTCGTTACGCTGCTGGGGCGTTGACTGCTCGGCATACTTTTTGGCGTCGTCCATGAAGGCCCGCTTGGCCTGACGGAAAACGGCGTCGGCGAAGGCCTGGCGCTGCTCTTCGTTGATCTCGTCGAGACATTCCTTGAGCTCGGCATCGCGGCCGGGCTTCATCATCTGGGTCTTCCACTGCTCGAGAAACTGCTCCTGCTCGACCTGTGCGAGCCGGGCGAGTCCGCGGGAATCGGCGATGTAGTTCACCAACTCGGCGGCCTTGGCCGTGGCGATGTCGGGGCGCGACGGTGTCATGGCGATGTCATATCCGAACCAGCCCGCAATCAGCAGGACGCCGGCCATGCCGCCGATGAGGGCGGCCGGGCGATGTCGTTTCACTACTTGTTTCACTTCACCTGTCGTCATCAAGAGCCATCTCCATTCGGCCGTTCGCGTAGGGCGTCCGGGCGAGTCCATCATTCATACGAGGAAGCAGTCTATCGGGCAACCTCATCACGGGCGGTGCGAGGTTTGAGATCGGCGTTGAGGGTATTGAACGAGCCCTGGCCGTCGCCTTTGTGAAAGGGCTCGAACTCCGAGATCAGCGGCATGTCGGCCCGACCCATGCCGAATCCCTTGGCGGAAGCCAGCGATTCCTGCCCCACTTTTTTCCCGGCATAAACATCGCCCATGAGCCATTCGTAGCTGGCGCCCTCGGTTTCGCGCCAGGTGGTGCGGGACCCGAACTGAGCGGACAACTTGTGATCGGACGGCAACAGGCGCCGATCGGCGGGGCAGAGGAGCACATCCGTTTCGCCGGAAAGATAGGGCTTCAACACGTCGCCCAATGTCGGCCAGGCAGGATCATGGATTTGAACTGACCGGAGCTTTGAAACGGCCGGCCAGATGTCGCCCGAATCCTGAAGATAGGCCGTCAGGCCTTCGCCGATTGCGCCCAGATTGGACAGGCAACGGGCCCTATCTTCGGCTACGCCCTTCGCCCGATAGCCGGGAATCAGGAACATCCCCGCGAAGCAGATGACCACAACGCCGATGAGGATTTCGATCTTGGTAATGCCTTGTCTCACAGACTCGAACCAATCCGATCCGCCGCCGGGACCTACGGGTCCCGGGGCCTGGAAATCAAACGGGCTCCAGCATCCTAGTTAACGGATGTGGAGCCCTCACATGATTGAACTTAGGTGGGCGGCGGGCCCTCGTCAAGGATGGCCTGCTCATAGACCCGACCGATCTCGTAAGATCATTCTTCAACGCGGTTTATTGCTGAGCCCGGAGCAAGGCCGGGGTCTAGCTTCGCGACGTCAGGGCCTCGATCGGCTTTTTCGGAGCGCCACCGGGCAGCCAGGTGCGGATTTCGCTGATTTCCGGCTCGATGGATTTAACTTCCTTGCCGCAGAAGGTGCGGATGACCATTCGGCGGGTTTCCCGGGGGAGGAGCGGCCCGCGCCATTCATCATCGAGCTGTAGGGGCGTTGCGGCCCAGACGGCTGATTCGGTGGCTGCATTGCCATCTCCATCCAGTCCCACGAGTCGAAGCGAGAGCATGGAGACGGTCTTGTCGCCCGTGTTCTCGACGCTGACTGTAGCCCTGCGATAGCCCCAGCGGTCGGTGGTTTCGCCGATGCCGGTGCAGATTTTCAATTCGTCGCGGTATTCGGGGGCCCGAACATCATCGATCGCGTCGGCCAGGACCGGGGGCAAGGCGGCCCTGATTTCCGGCAGGGTCTGCGCTGCCTGCTGGACGAGATCCACGAGATTTGTCGACTTCTTGTCGAGGAGTCGAATGCCGTACACCGCGACCCCGGAAACGCAGACGATCGCGGTCACAAGGACCGAACTGAGCCCCAGTGCGGTTACGGCCAGGAAGCCCATGGGCTTGCGGACGACTGCGGTGGATGGATCATTAAACATGGCGAAACTCCCTTTATTGCGCACACTGCCGAACGACGGCGCTGTCGTTCCGACTGAGTGAACCACGCTACCAGTTGTATTGGCCGCGACCGGGATATTATTTCCGCGATCGCGGCAGGGAACCGGCCAAACCGGGCAGCCGGGCCTGTTTGCGCCCATTGAGGGCTTCAGGCATCCTTAGAGCTTGTCCGATAAGAAGGCGTGACCGGGTGGGAAACTCGGCAATAACGGCCGACCACTGGCGTCGCCTTCCGGAAGATTATGGCGGACATCCTCGATCAAAGCGAAGTAGACGCCCTGCTGGCCGCCGTGTCCAGTGGAGACACGTCAACATTTGAGAGTCGCGGCGGCGAGCCGAGCCCGCGCGAGTTCAGCGTCTACGATTTCAAGCGTCCGGAGCGGGTGAGCAAGGACCAGATGCGCTCGCTTCAGGCGATCCACGAGGGATTCGCCAGAAACTTCGGGGCGTCGCTTTCGGCATTTTTGCGGACGATCGTTGAGACGCGCGTGGCCACGGCGGAGCAACTAACCTACAGCGAGTTCATTCACTCGTTGCCCAGCCCGACGTCGTTCAACATGCTTTCAGCGCCGCAGCTTGCCGGGCAGGTTTGTCTGGAGTTAAGCCCGCTGATCGTGTTCCCGATTGTCGATCGGCTTCTGGGGGGCACGAATTCGGACATCTTCATCCCGCAGCGACCGCTGACTTCGATCGAGCAGCGACTGGTGAATCGGATCATCGATCGAGCCCTGGGCAGTCTGACCGAGGCGTGGTCGGAGCTTGTGGAAGTCAAGTTCGAGCTGGCCGGTTCGGAGAGCAACCCGCATCTGGTGCAGATCGTCGCGCCGAATGAAGTCGTGGTGGTCATCGGCTTCGAGATCAAGGTGGGCTCGCGCGCGGGGACGATGAGCATCTGCATTCCATTCAATGTGATCGAGCCGGTCATCGGCAAGCTCGCGGTGCAAAGCTGGCTGGTCTATTCGACAGGCGGAAGCACGTCGGATCAATCGCGCCATGTGACGCGGAACCTGCGGAAGGCGGAGTTGCCGCTGACCGCGATGCTGGGCGAGACGACGATCACGGTGAACGAACTGATGGACCTGGCGCCGGGCGACATCATACAACTGGAGAAGCTGATCGATCGCGACTTTATCCTGGAGGTGCGCGGTCAGAAGAAATTCGCCGGAAAGCTCGGCAAGCTGCGAGGCAAGCGCGCCCTGCAGATCACGCGCAATGCCGACTCCGAAGAGCCGCTCTGACACGATCTGTATCTGCGCGACAGCCGCAAGCCGAATTGCGATTCAGAGAGCGCCGGCCGATTCCAAGAAGAACGACTCACGGACAGGCCGTACCCGCCCCGCCGTTGGCCAGGACTCTTGCCGTGAAGAGCTGGATGTCCTTGCCGTTGAGGGCGCCGTCCATGTTGACGTCGGCGCAGGGGTCGCCATTCTTGGTCAGCAGGGCCGAGACCATGGGCGCGATGTCGTTGAAATCGACGCGGCCTGAGCGGTCGATGTCGCCGCGGCAGAAGCACACGTCCTCGCAGGCATCGTCGATTCCGTTGAAGTCGAAGTCGCCGAAGCAGAAGGAACCGCCGCCCTGAGCAATGCCTCCGAGGTCGTCGCAGCAAAGCGGGTCGATATCCAGACAGAATCCGCCCGGCAGGCAGCAGGCCTCATTAATGGTGCAAACCTCGAAAAGCCCCTGAGGCACACCCCCCATTCCCAGACAAGTGCCGACTTCCATCTGGTTACAGGTTGAGTTCGGGAGGCAGCACGGCTCTTCGCAGGCATCATCGACGCCGCTTAAGTTGTTGTCTCCGAAGCAGAACGAGCCCACGCCGCGCGGCGTGCCGCCCATGGTGAAGCAATTGAAGGGATCGAGGTCCATGCAGGTACCGTTGGTGAAACAGCACGCTTCATCATCGAGCGGGCAGGTGGTGTTGGGGCCGAGTGGAACGCCGCCGAAGTGCACGCAACACTGGGGATCGATATCTTCGCAAGTGCCATCCAGATACATGCATGCTTCCGGGGCCTGGCAGACCGTGCCCGCACCCATGGAGCTGCCGCCGGCGACGCCGCAGGCCGCGACCGTCAGGTTGGCGCACGAGCCATCGGGCAGACAACATGCCTGAGTCGCCATGCACACCGTGGTGAGACAGGTTGAACCCGGCGCCTGCGGCGTGCCGAACAACGAGCGGCAACTGGCGGGCGGGAGATTCATGCAGACGCCTGAGGGGAGACAGCATGCCCGATTGGCCGTGGGCGCGTCGCCAGTTGCGGTGAAGAAGAAGGGATCGGTGCTTTGGGCATTGAGCCCGCCGAGTCCGCGTGCGACGAAGGCGCCGTAGTAGCGGTTAGCGATGGACTTCAATTGCTGATAGTCGCCGAGAATGCGCTGTCGTGTGCCGAGCGGACCGGGATCTGGGTTCGGCGAGAGCGGTGACGGAGCGACGAAGTTGGCGAAGTCGGCAAGCTGCGAATTGGTGGCGATGGTGGCGAAGACATCCTGCGACTGTACGAACCGAACCTGCCATCGCTTAGTCGTGGGGTTGTAGGTGGTGAACATGACGCCGATTTCGCCGGATGCGAGGACGGCGATACAGGGCAGCGCGGCATCGACGCCGGCGGGAGAAATCGTGCGCTCTGGACCGGGCGTGTAGGCACCGCCGGCGGCTGGGACGAGGGCGCGGAATCGCAGGCGATTTGCGCCGGTTGCGTCCTTGGTACCGTAGGCGACATAGACGACGTGGGTGTTGGGATCGACGCCGATCGAGGTGATGCTGCCAAGCAGCGCGTTGTTGCCGCCCATCTTCACGCCGGGTGCCTGATTACTGAGTCCAGCGCCGATGTTGAGTCCGTTGTTTGGCACTGCGGCCGGCCCGATGCCCCAGTTCTGGCCGCCATCGGTGGTGCGATTCAGGACGTAGTTCATCGCCTTGAGGCCGGTGGCGGCGAATGCGTTCGTCCCCTGGGCGTGGATGTTGTAGACATTTCCATTGGTGCCCATGGTGATGCGATTGCCGGGGTTTGTCGCCATGGTGCCCGCGGTATGGACGGATCGGTCGCGCGTGAAGTTTGGAGGGTTCGCGCCCAAAGAAACGGCGTTGCGGATCAGCGGCATGGCTCCGAAATTGTCGTAGGCGACGTGGACGTTCTGCTGGGCGGCGTTTACGGGATCGCGTCCGACCCAGAGCCAGGGCTGATCGGAATTGCCGAGAGATGAAGCGACGTTGTTGTTCGTCGCCTGGGTCACGCCGAGATTGACGCGCCAGCTCCACGCGGCGGCACTTGCGGGATTTGTCGTCCGGCCGCTGTAGATGTTGCCGTCGGCCTTGAGAAAAGTGATGTAGAGCACACCGTTGGCGTCGTAGTGCGGGGTTTGATCGCATGGGCAGCCGTCGGCGGCGATGCCGGGCGGCGCGGGAATGGTCAGATGCTGGGCCCAGGTGGCGCCGCCGTCGTTTGAGTACCAGAGCGGGGCATTTCCATTCTGATGCCACAGGGTTCCCGCGAAAGATAGGATGACAATCTGATTCGTGTTGGTGGGATTGATCGCGATGCTGGGCTCGGCGCCGAAGGTGGCGTTGGGGACGCTGAACCCTGACGCGGCAAGAACGTCGACGACCGTCACACCGGCGCGCGGCGCGGCGCCGAAGATGTCCTCGGCGGCCAATGGCTGCGCTGCCTTCTGCGGAGGCGGTCCCTGTTCGGGCCAGTCGCCCTTGAGGCGCTGGCAATCGGGATCGCCGGCGAAGGCCACGGTGCAGATCGGCAAACTCAGGACGGACAACGATCGTGACAATGCGCAGGATGACATGGCCATTCCTCCACAAATGACCGGCGTTATGAAACGGAGACGGCCGTCTCAATTCGCCGAAGAGAAAGCGCATCGATCGTGTCGGGACCTTTGGGAATAGGCCATTCTTCGTCGGCTATGAAAGATGGGAAGATCCGCCTGCCGACCGACGCCTGAATTGAGAGACGATCCTGCCCGACAACCAGGCGCAAGTTTAGCCGACTTGAATCCGCAAGATCAACGGCCGGCTCGAAGAGTTACTAACCGCCTACGGGGCCACCGGTTGCGCCCGGTTCGGTCATGGCTCGCGGATCGAGTAATGACCTTAGCTTTTCCTCGGAAACAACCTTCTGCTCCAGCGCGACTTGCCGGACGGTCTTGCCTGACTTGAATGCCTCCTTGGCGATGGCGGCGGCCTGGTCGTAGCCGATGACCGGCGCGAGCGAGGTGCACATGGCGAGACTCTGCTCGACGAGTTCCTCGGCGCGCTGGACGTTGGCCTCGATGCCGGCGACGCAGCGGTCGTTGAAGACGCGCACCGCGTTGGAAAGGATGCGCACGGATTCCAAAAAGTGATGGGCCATGACCGGCATGCCGACGTGCAGGTCGAAGTTACCGAGGATCGTCGCGGCGCTGGCCACCACGGCATCGGCGCCGATGGCGTGGGCCGCCGACTGCATCAGCATCTCGCACATGACCGGATTCACCTTGCCGGGCATGATCGAGCTGCCGGGCTGGGTGGAGGGGAGATTGATCTCTCCGATGCCGCAGCGCGGACCGGAGGAGAGAAAGCGGATGTCGTTGGCGATCTTGATCATGCTGACGGCGATGGTGCGGAGCAGGCCGGATGCCTCGACAAAGCCGTCCTTGGCGTGCTGGGCCTCAAAGTGATCGGCGGCCTCGACGAAATCGATTTTCGTCTTCTGGGCGAGGCGCTTGGAGACGCGTTCGCCGAATCCCTTGGGGGTATTGATGCCGGTGCCGACTGCGGTGCCGCCGATGGGTAATTCGCGCAGGGCGTTGATCGCCTTGTTGGCGCGCATGACGGAGAGCTTCGCCTGGGCGGCGTAGCCGGAGAACTCCTGGCCGAGGCGGATCGGCGTGGCGTCCTGCAGGTGGGTGCGCCCGATCTTCACGATGCCGTCGAAGTCCTTCGCCTTGGCGGCCAGTCCGGCGGCGAGTTTTTCCAGAGCGGGCACGAGATCTTCCTTGAGGGCCGCGGCGGCGGAGACGTGCATGGCCGTCGGAATGACATCGTTGGAACTCTGCGACTGATTGACGTGGTCGTTGGGATGAATCTGCCCCTTGTCACCGCCGGCGAGTTGCACGGCGCGATGGGCGATGACTTCGTTGGCGTTCATGTTGGTCGACGTGCCGGAGCCGGTCTGGAAGACGTCGACGACGAAATGCTCGTCGAGCTTGCCGTCGATGACTTCCTGGGCGGCCTTGCCGATCCAGTCGGTCTTGTCCTTCGGGACGACGCCCAACTCGGCGTTCACCTCGGCGGCGCACTGCTTGATGAGGCCCATGGCCCAGATGAACCGGCGGCCCAATCGGTAGCCGGAGATCGGGAAATTCTCCACGGCCCTTTGGGTGGACGCACCCCACAGCGCGCTGGCGGGGACGGTCATGGGGCCCATTGAATCCTTCTCTATTCGCGTTTCCTGCGGCATGTTGCACCTCTGAATGAAATCGCCGACTCGCTGCGGCCGTCGGGCATCACGATACGCCAGCGGGCCGACCATCGCCAGCATGGCCGGACGAGCGGCAATCCGCGTGCCGCCGAGAGGATGGAGGCGAACGCAAGCCCGGCAGGACACGGGGTTTGACGCCCCGCGCGGCGAGGAATTAACATGTCTTGTCTGTCCAACGCCATCCGACGATTTGCCGCGTTGGTTGGACCCCAACTACGGAGAGAAAAGCATGGGACGCCTCTACCAAAACATCATCGAAACCATCGGCCG
>WBZR01001032.1_pt2 | contig 21409 bp, 27 predicted proteins | sample 5204231 | NCBI WGS metagenome assembly WBZR01 (sample SAMN12412403, study PRJNA552823) | activated sludge metagenome | isolation source: activated sludge from anammox sidestream of wastewater treatment plant... | place: USA: Virginia | collected 2017-08 | reverse complement strand
CTCCATAGCGCACTCATAAGACATTTGCGGTCTATCCAAAAAACACAGGATAGAGTGCGTGCATACTTCAACAATAAAACAACGAGGTATGCTGCTGCATGTTAATACTATTATGAGACGGTTAATATGTTGTCGGATGGATGGTTGCACACCGTGAACAGGCCGCATTGGCGCAACGACTTATCGCGGATAGCTGTGAAAAACAGACTATCAGGCCTGAACAACTGGTAATCCACGCCGATCGTGGCTCAAGCATGACGTCTAAACCCGTGGCGTTTCTCTCACGTTCGTTCGAGACAGGTCTTCTCTCTGATCTGGGAATAACAAAAAGTCATTCTCGTCCTTACGTCAGTAACGACAACCCTTATTCGGAGGCTCAGTTTAAAACCCTCAAGTACAGACCTGATTTCCCTGGTAATTTCGGTTCAATTGAGGACGCCAGGGTATTCTGCAAAAACTTTTTTACCTGGTACAACGCAGAACATCATCATTCCGGCATCGGTCTCCTAAAACCAGAAGATGTCCACTATGGACGTACGGATCAAATTATGAAAGAACGTTGTCTTGTCCTAAAAACCGCCTTTGAAAATCACCCTGAACGATTCAAAGGTATATCACCTAAACCACCAAGTGCGCCTGTGGCTGCTTGGATTAATAAACCAAAAACGGAAAATACTCTGTGATTAGAGTCTAAATTATTTTTAAAAGTGTCTAATTTCCATTGACATATTCCGCTGGGTAAGTGTTTAAATGCAGGTAAAACATTCATGGAAATGTCGAAGTTTTCCCCTGTCTTGGCGCTGGAGAAAATTGCTTCGTAATAATGAGGTCAGCTTAGAATTTATGCGTGCAATGAAGACTTATAGGTTTATACAATCAAAGTGGTAAAAAACGATCTTAAATGCTCATCCTTGCATTTTTTTGGTCTTAAACTTCACGAAAATATCATTCGTTTTTTCATCGATAAGTATTTGAAAATTTTCTGCACGACGTTTTTTCTCTTTGATAAAGAGCTTTTTCAAAAAAGAAGGACATATCGTAGAGGTAAGCACTATTACCATGATAATAGAAGAAAATACAGTGTCATTCAACAAACCCAAGTCTCTCGCTATCCCTGAGAGAATCAGGGTTCCTTCCAACTTCATTGTCATCCCGATTCCTATAAACATACGGTTTATACCTTTTCCAATTGGGCAAACACCACAAAATAGTTTCCCAATAACTGCAGCGCAAGTTATTGCAAAACCGAGGAGTATTGCCTCCATGTTCAAAATGCTTTCCAGTTCCACCTGTGCACCGACTCGCACAAAAAGTATTGGCACAAGAATCATAGAATATGGGCGGATAAAGCGTTCCACGTTTCGGTATTCTTTATCATCAGAATCTTTAAATTTTACATTTCTGAGCAGCAAACCTGCGGCAAATGCCCCTATCACGCCATGAAGTCCGATTGATCCGGAAATAAAGGCAAACAGAAGGGATAAAACCATCACGATAGAAATTTTTAAACTTTCTGCAGTCTTGTTCGTTAAGAAATTGCCGAATCGCTCGCCATATTTTATTGCGATTGTCAAAACAATCGTCAAAAAAGAAAATGCAATACCGACAGTAAACAATACATTCATTGCAGATACCACACCCTTCGTAGCAATTCCACTTACTATCCCAAAAGTCAATATTACTATAATTTCAGTAAGAAGGGTTGCTCCAGTTATAATTCTGCCCTCAAGGGTATTCAATGCTTTTAATTCATTCAGGATTGCGAACAAGAGTCCGGTACTCGTATTGCAAAGAATGATGGCCAAAACAATTTTCGAATTAACTGAGGCATCTGAGAGAAGGAAATTACTGACGATAAGGCTTAATCCGGCAGGTGCTATTATGCCGCCGAGGCTTACCAAAAATGAGGAAGCGCCCACCCGTAATAATGCCCTGATATCCGTATGAAGCCCTGCTGTTAAAAGAAGCAACAACGTCCCAAAGTAAGATATCATCTTCAAAAATGGCATAGTTCTTAGAAAATCAAAAAACTCGGATCCCGTTAAAAAGAAGAAATTACCCAGTAGTATCCCTACAATTAAATTTCCAACCACCTCAGGAAGCATCGCCATACCAGCCAACCAACCCCCTATTTTAGCTGCAATAAGAGTAATCGCAACCGCAATGATAACACTCAGAGTCGGATTGGTATGCCATATTTCCCAGGTATATTTTAGATTTTCTGTTTTTTTTGTTACCTCTCGTTGAATTTCAGGCAGAGGAGTTGCTCTTTCGTGTTCTTTTGCACCTCCATCCAATACACCTGAAATCCCTTCCTTTACTGGAGGAGTAGATTCCTCCCCGGGAGCTAAAGGCGTTCCGTTCTCTCCCATAGTGTGTGATATATTTTCTACACCAAGTGTATGTGTGCCTTTCGCCTCTCGCGGCAGAAGTTCACCACCGGCTATAATGTTGTTATGAAATTCCGGAGTAGCAACTGTCAGTGGTGCACCTTCTTCTTTAGTTTTTTGAAAGGTATCTGAGAAAGAGGGAATCAGTTGACGATTATCGTAAGTCAGTGATTTCTCCACATAAGCATTTTTTTCTGCTTTTTCAATGGGAGTAAATTCTGCTGCGATAAGAGGCTGAAGTGACTTATCATGTCCCGTATTTGCCTGATTTGCATCTTTTTCAATAACAAGAGATCTCTGCCCATTGTCTGATGCGATTTCTGTACCTGAAGTCGTTGGCATTGAATGGACATCCATTTTTTGTTTGTTGTCAGGAATTTTGTCCTCTGTGACTACTGAACGATAATCCCCATTTGTAGAAAGTCCTTCCTGAATATCTTTTTCCTCCACTATATCGGGAGACAAAGGAGATTTTTCGTCTGTAACGGCCTGGAGAGGAATCTTGTCCACAGTGGATGTTTGAGTTCCATTCTTCTCACCGGCATGGGATTGTTCTTTAGTGACAGACACGTGAAGATCATCGGGCAGAGAGACAGTCCGGTGCGCATCTTTTCTTTCGACTGTTAACGGCGTTTCGTTTTCCGCAACAACTGGCAGATGTTCACTATCGGGCAATTTTCTCTGGAATACTTCTTTCTTTGCAATCTCCAAATATTTTTTTAAGTATTTCTTTGGAGAAAAAATTTCCTCTATAGTAAAAGGACCCATTTTCTCTTTGAGATTGACGGGAATTTGATTATATCCTATGGCTAGCGCAGTCTGCTCCGCTCCTAATGGAGGCGAGCCAACTGCGCTCAGGCAACAAAAGAAAATGGAGCTGATTACATAAACCAGGTTAGAATTGATAGTGCGCATCGTATCATAAAATATAAGAAATTTTAAAATGGTGGCCACTTGGAGAAACTATAGCCCAGTATAATTTCGTTTACTTATTTGTCAAGGGAATGTAATTATTGTTGGGGGGATGGATAAAAATGTGGCAAACGCAAGATAATGGGGAAAAATCTTACGGTGAAAGTTGGGGTCTTGTGACGGCTAGTGTCAAGGGATGGCCTGGAAAAATAAATTTAAAAAAAATATTTTTAAATTTATTTTCATGCCATGGGGACATGTTTCCGTCATACAGTATCCAAGATGAAATATACCTTTTTTTATTCCAAGTGAAATGATTTATCCCTCGCCAGGTAGTGTTTTTTAAAATCGTATTTGATAATCAGGCGCCCTCCGCTTTCTTCGCTTCCAAAGGGATTTCGACATCCCTGGTATCATAAAAGGCATCTATATTCTGTTTGATCGCCTGGGCATTCTTTTTATTCTTTCCACGTAATATTTCCACTACCTTATTAATATAGTATTGTTCCTCCTGGGTATAAGGCCAGTTCTTTCGTCTTTCGATACCTTCATAAGGGATGATTGATGGCTTTTCCCCGCTTTTTATCAATTCTATGAGATTTATGCCCTGGTTGGCGTAAAACGAGACTATCTCCAGGAATGCCGTGGTATTCGGCGGGAGCGGGATACCACAATCCTGCAGCTTCGCCCGCACCTTTGCATCTAGCGCGGATAATTCTGCCGTTCCCTCCGCTATCTTCTGCCTTTCGCTGTCAAATAACCTCTTTAAAGAAGCAAAACCGTCTCGCCCTAAAATTGCATCCACCGTCGTCCCGCATATCTCGGCTATCCGCCGCAATACAGGCTGGGGAGGGAGCGTCTCTCCATACTCGTAACGTTGATAAGTTGCGATTGAAACATCAATTTTTTTGGCAAATTCTATTTGAGATAAATTTTTTCTTAATTCTTTAAGTCTTTGGCCTATTGCTAGATGTGAATATTTATTCTTCATAACATCAAAAAATGATATATTTTTATTTGACAACATCAAAATATGATGTATAATTTGAAACCATGATTACCACACGGCAGAAAATTAAGATAGAATTCATCAAAAAAAACACCTCAGGGTTTGCGATTGCTCGTAAAATAGGAGTGACCCGGGGTGCCGTGTATCTCGTGATACATGGCAAGAGAAAATCAAGGCGCATCCAGCAGGCGATTGCAGATGCGATTGATATGCAGGTAAAAGACCTCTGGCCCACCAATGGCAACGGGGAACAACCCCCCAAGCCCTCCTTAAAAAGGGGGAAGCAGAACAGACATAATAAACTATGAATCGTAAGGGCGTCAAGGATAATTTTTTGAGTAGGGGCGTATGGCAATGCGCCCATACGAAAGGAGATAATTGTATGGGTAGCGGAACGGCAGAAATGGTTGTGGTGATCCCGCGTTGCTGGCGGGTGCAGAATATAAGCGAAGGAAATGTCGTGTTTACGGACACGGACGGCGAAGGGGTGCCTCGGTCGATGTCCCTGTCAGTAATCACAGACGGGGCGCTCCGGCAACTCAAACAGATATGTCTGGGGAAGATACATAATCTCGTGATGGATCGGGCGGGGATATGCAAGCACATCGAGGAGATAAACGGGGAGCTGGACCGCAGGAAGAACGATAATGCCTGCGCTCCGGACGGGAAAGGCCTCCCCCAAACCCCCTCCAGAGGTGGACAAGGTATGACTGCCAGCGGGGGACAGTTATGAGGGAACGACAATACTATAATAAGGTACTGGATAAGTCGCTCCAGATCATCGATGCCCTGGGTTATCCGGAATACGTGGAGATGTCCATCGAGGACTTGAGCTCGTCGCTCAAGGTGCCAAAGGGCACGCTCATGCCGTACTTGTCCGTATTTGAGCGGCACCAGTGGATTGAACAGACGCCGGAACGCAAGTGGCGCATCGCCGCGGGGCTGACGCGTTTTATTGTGGGGTTTAAGCGGAAACACAATCGTGTGGTGGATGAATTGAGGAGCATGAAGATGGAACATCTGGATGATTGACACACCCCCAACCCCCTCACAAGAGGGGAGTATTAATAATAATGTATTGGGCGCCTCAGAGCGGCCGCCCCCGCGCGTAAGGTTCTTCTCCTCACCTGCGCGCGGGGGGTAGACTTTTAAAAAAAAAGGGGGGGGGAGATGAGGTATGGGCGAAGAAAATAGCAAATTTAGTGATGGCAAGTTGTGTGGACGAGTGATAACACTCGCCGATTTAAAAACAATAATGGATGCTTGTGATTTAGTTATTGATGAAATCATTGCTCAAGGCATAGAAACTTTTACACCAAGTGCGATGGAGGGGAAATTACAACAAAAAGTGCTGCAGCTTGCGAAAAAAGAAAAAATAGTGGCAATCGTAGATGGAGACATTGGTTTTTTGGTGGGGATAATATCCTATGCAGTTGCCACCGGATTTTCGGTTGCATCAATACAACACACAAAGGTTTCTACGAATAAAACGTGGGATATATCAAAATTTAATGAAAATTAAAAAAGTATGGCATAGAAAGGCGGATCAATGAAAAAAGACTTTGAGATAACAGAAGAAATGAAAAAAAGTATCGATGCACAAATGGAAATCGAGGAGATCAATCGGCAGAAAAGAGAGGCAACAAATTTTCTAACAGTTGCAAAATTTTGAGGATAAAGGGCTCAATTATTTTGAGGGTTATTTAACATCTTTAGCTCATCAAGAAAGCTTTAAACAGATACAAACAGCAATAGCTTTATAGTACATTTATAAGATGCAACTCTACAAAGAAAGGGGGTTTAGGAATTTCGTTGATTATTGCAAGGCAATAGGAATGAGTAATGGTGCTGGGTATGAGTGGGTAAGGAATATTGATGAGTTCGGGGTTAAGGATTTTTGCAACCTGTTAGAAAAAATTGGCTTAAAGTTAAGATTTTTCCGCGAAAAAAGAAAAAATAGTGGCAATCGTAGATGGAGACATTGGTTTTTTGGTGGGGATAATATCCTATGCAGTTGCCACCGGATTTTCGGTTGCATCAATACAACACACAAAGGTTTCTACGAATAAAACGTGGGATATATCAAAATTTAATGAAAATTAAAAAAGTATGGCATAGAAAGGCGGATCAATGAAAAAAGACTTTGAGACAACAGAAGAAATGAAAAAAAGTATCGATGCACAAATGGAAATCGAGGAGATCAATCAGCAGAAAAGAGAGGCAACAAATTTTCTAACAGCGTTAGAAAATTTGGATGGAAAAGGGCTTGATTATTTTGAGGGATACCTGACATCTTTGGAACATCAAGAAAGCTTTAAGCAGATACAATATGCAATGGCTTTATATTACATTCATAAGAATCAACTATATAAGGCGAAAGGGTTTAGGAATTTCGTTGATTATTGCAAGGCAATAGGAATGAGCAATGGTGCTGGGTATGAGTGGGTAAGGAATATTGATGAGTACGGGGTTAAGGATTTTTGCAACCTGTTAGAAAGAATTGGCTTAAAGTTAAGATTTTTCCGGGAGGTCAAGGCCCTCCCCGAAGAGGTCAAAACCGCCGTCGTCAAGGGTGAAAAAATCGAGATCAACGACAAGGAATATGACCTTGCGAAGGGCGGGAAGGAATTGCGTGAGGTGGTAAAGTCATTAGTCCATGAAGTCAACAAGGCAAAAACGGAAAAGAAGGGCTACGACACCCACGAGACATGGAATAAGAAGCTCGCCAATAAAGACGTACAGATACAAAGGCTTACGGCGGAGATTGCGAATTTCAAAACCCCGCTAGAAGATGCTGAGGCGATCAAAAAGCTTGAAAACCTCAAGATACAGCTTCGGGGCGTTATCCGCATCATTGAGGCGTTTGATGCAAAAAAATATAGTGAAGAGGTGAAAACGGAATTGTTGTTGACTGCCCAGTTTGCGCACGACAGGGGCGAGCTATGCCTGGGCCGAATACTTGACGAAATCAAATGCGACCGCGTTTCGCTGGAAGTGGCGGAGGAAAGTTTCTTGCAAAATTGGGACAAAGAGGAGGCATAGGAATGCCATGGAGCAGGCACTCGGACAAGAGATTGCAGGTAAATTACACCACGCGGGAAAGAAGGAGCGGGGAGAGGTCGTGCAACACTACATGAAATTATATCAAATCAGCCAGGGCAAGGTCTACAGCCTGGCACTGGCGGGCGGGTACAAGCCCCGCCTCCGGTCGCGCGCGGATAAAGGGGTAATCCGCTGCGACATCACGGATGACGAATTGAAACTCATCGCGGGTATGCAAAAGGCCACAAAGCGGCGCAACCGCAAGATGCTCATGCCCACCACGGTTGCCCATGAAATCGTCAATGACGTGCGGAAGGCGGAGGGGAAAGAAATATTGGACGCCACCACATCCACGATTAACCGGCACTTGAGAATCCGCGGGAAATCGAGGAAGCACATGCTGAAGAACTGGACGACAGAGGACCACAAAACCCCTGCCTTTTGCGTCTCCTTAAAGGCTGAATTTTGTAATGAGTGGCATGTATTCGACATCACGCCCTGCATACAGTATTATTTCAAGCCCAAGAAAGGCCTTGCCCAGCACGATCAGAATTTAGAGCTGTATCCCGGCAAGCTGGAGAACTTCAAAAAAATCGGGGAGCACCTGCATCGGTACGTCATTATTGACGTGAAAAGCAACACCTACTTTTTTAAATACTACAACGCTAAAGGTGAAAATCTGGCTGATCTCCTGGACTTCCTCTATCATGCGTGGTCGCACAAGGAAAAATATCCATTTTGCGGCGTGCCATTCAATCTTTATGCAGACAAAGGTGCCGCGAACAAATCGCAATTCCTGCGCTCCGTCACCGATCGGTTAGGCATCAATCTCCATCATCACAAGGCAGGCAATTCGCGGGCAAAAGGCATCGTTGAGGAGCGCATGAAGTACATACAGGAACACTTCGAGTGCAAGACCGCCTTCCGCCCGGCCATGTCGGTAGATGAAATCAATGCATGGTCTTTTGACTTCTGCGTAAAAGACAACGCCACGGCAATCCATAGGCGCACGGGCGCAGCGAGACTTGCCCGTTGGACGTCCCTTATCCTGCCAGAACACAAACGCGAATTAAAATGCACGAAAGAGCTTTTCATGGGCCTCGCTATTAGCAGCCCGAAAGAGGCCGTTGTCGGAGCATATATGTCCATCCAGTTCAATGGAGAGGAATATTACATTAAAGGTCCGGTCAATCGAGGCGAGAAAATCCTAGTAGATTACGATTATCTGGAGCCTACGCGGATCAGGACATGGGTAAAGGACATTGATGGAAGTCGTGGCATGCAGCTCGAAAACAAATTGGTTACCTGGAACAAACACCGCGAACGGGAAGACGCTGTGCAGATCGGCAAGGAATATAAGCGTCTGCCGGATACGCCTGTCCAGACGGCAATGAAGGAGATGGATGGGCTGGACTACTCGAAGGTGGCAGAGGTGGTATTCGGGCATGATAGGGAAAAGATTCCGGCGAAGATCGCCTACATTGAGCGGCAGGGGGTGGAGATTGATTTGGGTGTGCAGAATGCCGCCGCGGTAGAGACGCACGGCCGTGCGTCTGTACAGGATGCGGATGCGGATGCGCCGGAATCGGTATTTTACCCAAGGGCGGATGTCTATCGGGAGATCCGTTTCCGCACGAAATTGGATCGTATCACGCCATTGCAATCACAAATAATTGATCACATTGTGGGCGATAAAGATCGCATAGAGGATGCGATCATTGAGGAGATTGTGCAGCATTTATGTGGCGCAGAGACGCACGCCGTAGAGACGCACGGCCGTGCGTCTGTACAGGATACGCACGGCCGTGCGTCTGTACAGGCAGGGTAAATAATTTCAAAAGAAAAAAGGAGAGATGAATGAGACATACATCAAAAATGTGGGACAATGCGCCGAATAAGCCCTTGCGGTTCAAGCAGCGCCTGGCTGAGATGGGGAGATCGCATGCCTGGCTGGCTAAGGAGTGCGCGAAGAAGGGCTACAAGATCAGCAGGATAAGCATTTGGGGCGTGATCAACAAACAGTATAGGACGCCCGAATATGACCGGCTGAAGAAGATTATCGAGGAGGTTTTGTCGGATCACAAGATTGCGCTTACCGGCATTTGGAATTATCTGCCGGGCGCGGAATACAAGATGGGGCGCGTGCGACCAAAGGGGTTCCGCTATGCAACACGCCAAAAAAAGCATGACAGGCGGGTGAATCCTGCCGTTTTAAAGCTCATTGAAGGAAAGGAGGTGGAGTTGAATTACACAAAGAGTTATTTAGAGGATGAAGTCTTGCGGCATTTTGGGCTGGAGAGCGATCCATTTTACGACATCCTGGATTTTACGGACGTATGGATCTCGCCGCGGCTTAAAGTGGTGGAAAGGCGTGTGCAGGACACCATCCGTCGCCACGGCATTATGGCGATTGTGGGCGAAATTGGCAGCGGGAAGACTACCTTCCTCCGGTATTTTCTTACGAAAATGCTCAAAGAGAAGTCGGTCAAGATTATCTACCCTGACCGGATGGATCGCAAGGCGCTCAACGGGGCATGCCTCACGCAGGCCGTTATCACGCAACTGGGCGGGCAGCGCATACCCAGAGGCGCCGTGCAGCGCGACGCCCTTGCCCGCAAACTGCTCGAGGAAAACGTAAAGATGGGCACAAATCCGGTGTTAGTACTGGATGAGGCGCACGATCTCAGGGAGGAGGCCTATATCGCCCTGAAGCGATTATGGGATTCTGGCATGATCTTCAAACTTCTATCGATTTTGCTGGTTGGGCAAGGCGGCGTGGATGAGCACAATACGCCGTATGAGCTCATGGACCGGCTCCAGAACAACCCATTTATCAGGGAATTCGCCGAACGTTGTTACGTGGTGGATATTGGCAGCCTGAATGGCTCAATGAGCCAATACCTTGATTTCCGCTTTAAAAAAGCGGGCGTAGACGTGCATAAGATTTTTGGGGATAAGGCGCTCGGCATGCTTAGTAAGCGCGCGGATGTACCGCAACTGGCCAACAACATCGCCATCAGGGCCATGGCTGCGGCGTACAGGGATGGCAAATTTCAGGTGGCGCCTGAGCATGTGATGGAGGCGTGGTCTGACACGCATTAATATGAGATTGATTCGATTGACGAGCATTAAAGGCTATAGGGGTATTCGGCAAAGCCACGCAATCTTTTGTTGTGATTTTTGCGCCGCGCAGATCGAATTGCCTATGAATGCAGGCAGGCGCAATGCATCTTGCAGATGCATGGAGAATGGAAATATTTCAAAAGAGATTTTAAAACGAAATAGCTCGAAACGCTGTTGTTTAAAGTGCGACAAGGAATTTCGCTCGGAAGGCATTCACAATCGCATTTGCCCGGCATGTAAGGATTCCAACGAACAGGTGTCGCTCAGAGAAGTAAAGAGAGTGCAAGTCAGAACCTCTGAAAAGGTGGGGTACCGGACAACGCGTCTGGATATTTTATGGCTTTGAAAGGGGGTAAAATGAAAAAACCAAAAAATTTTTTGCAGAGGGGGGGTGATAACGTGGCACGAATTAAGGTGGAAAAGAGCATCACAACGCAAGATCAGGCCTTTGCGGCCATGGCCAAGCTGAATCAGATCGACACCCGGCTTGCGATGTGGGAACTCTGTGAGGCCGAGCAGATCGCAAAGGTGCGGGAGGAACACGTCTTATTGCAGCGCAAGGCCGGGCGCCTGGGCATTGAGGCGGAAAAGGCGCTGTTGGTCAAGGAGCTGGAAGCCTGGGCACAGGAGGCATCGGCAACGTGGGAAAGGAAAACACTCGAAACACCGTTCGGCAGGCTGGGTTTCCGGATGACTACACCGGCGGTGGCATTGGTCAAGCGGGTGGCAAAGAACTTTAAGGACGCGGTAGAGCTGGCGCTCCTTTACTTACCCGATTTTGTGCGGAAAACGCCGGAGATCGACAAGGAAAAAATCCTTGCAGCGGAACGCGAAGGCACACTGGAGATGGATAAACTGGCCAGGTGCGGACTCGTAGTAAATCAGAAGGACGAATTCTGGATCGAAACGGCGGCCAGCAAAGATCTGGAAGATGCGAGTAAGAAGTTGAAATGCGCGTGAGTGTTCACCGCAAAGACGGAAATTGAAATGGGAGGGCAGCAAAATGGCAGAAGCAGCAGTAGTAGTAGAGACGCACAGCCGTGCGTCTGTACAGGAGACGCACAGCCGTGCGTCTGTACAGGAGACGCACAGCCGTGCGCCTGTACGGGGGCAGGAGCAGGATAAGGTGGCAAGGCTGATCGAAGATCGCCTGGGGGCGTTTGAAAATGCTATCAAAGAGAGCGAAATGCTGGAGATTGACGGCCTGAGCCTTGAGGGTGAGCGGTGCGATGAAACGGATGTAAAATGCCGGATCAAAGTGATCAATCACCATAATAAGCAGGCGTACGAGGTGGAGATCGACAGCATTACCCGCACTCCGCTTAAAGACCTTATCTGTGCGCTTGAGACGGGGGAATTCGTGAAGTGTTTCGGGATTACCCGAATCGTCGGGTATTACTCGCGGGTGCAGAACTGGAATTCCAGCAAGACCGCCGAGCTGGCCGATAGAAGGAAGGGCAATTATTGGGAAAAAACGCGGATGAATTCTGAGAAAATTGGGTTGTTGCACGAATAACCACGGAATTTCTGTGGGGTGGGCATTGCCCACCCTACAGAAGCTATCTTTTTAGAAAGAAATAAAATGGCAGAAGCGAGAATTATAATTGTTAAAAAGTGTAAAAATTGCCCATATATAGTTTTACCGCAAGCAAGATATATTGATGAGTATTGTCGTTTGGATCCAAGTAAAACGCTGGGTGATATAAATATTGTGCAGGATTGGTGTGTTTTGGAAAGGGTAGACGATGAAAATAGAATGTCTTGAAGCAATTGATTTATCGATAGACATGGAGTGCATGAATTTTGTCTATTGGTTTGCAAGCGCCACCCCCGACGAAATCCTTCGGGCGTGGGAAACAAAGCCAAAAGAATTGGAAAGACTCCTGGATAAATATAGAAGCGATGTCCAACTTATGGGCATGATATCGGGAAAGAAGGTATCAATTGGCGACGAAGGCTGATAAATTCCAGGTATTAAAGGCGATATTTGCGGAAGCGAAAAAATACGGCATCCCCCAGGAGACGATTCGTAACGATATCGCCCCGGTCATAATCGGCAAACGGCTCAGCAAGGCAAATACATGGGAATTGGGCAAGGTGCTGGATCACATCAAGGTATTGCATGGAAATGCTCCTGCAAAGCCGCCAAAAAAGGAATATGAATCCACCCACGCCGGACTCCTTGAAGAAGTGCGCGACCTGGCGATTGAACGCTATGGCCACGAATATGCAGAAAAGCTTAATAACTTTGCCGAACGATTCCTGGAGCCGGACGGGTTCCGCAAGATGAAGATCGCAAAACTTAAAGAATTCAAACGGAGGTTGAAGGAATTGAACGAAAATGATCCATGGATCAGGAGGTAATTGAAAATGGATAATGAGCAATGGATAAAGAGCATAAAAGTCGAAGAGCTCTGCGAACAGCATCAGGACTTTGTGCGGTGCATTGGGTGGGAGGATACGCTAAAACTCATTAAGGCGTTTGGCAAGACCGTGCTCTATTTCTCTAAGATCAAGCCCAACAAACCATTTAATGAGGATTACCAGCGCATAGCCCAATTGGTCGGCCTTGAAAACACCCTGAAGCTGGAAAAAACGTTCCGGGGCGAATGGGTCCACCTAAACGGCCTGGATGAAGTCATCAGGGAGAAGAAGCACGAGTATATCATAAAGAATTTTAAAGGTAATAATCAGCGCGCGCTGGCGCTTATTACCGGTATGAGCGAGCAGTGGGTCTATGAAATTATCAAGAAAGACAGACGCAAGAAATACCAGGCACGGCAATTGGGATTGTTTTAATCGCTAATCGCAGGGGCACGGCGACCCGTGTCCCTGCGACTCCACCACACAACGCCCCATAATCCCCAACACCCTCCCCATAAACGGGGGGAAACATCGGCAAAAAAGCTTTAAACTTCCTTGAAAGACATAGCCACAAAATAACAGGATAATTCCTTCCGTCATTCATCTCCTGCCTGTGCAGGGCTTTGCCCTGCGCAGGACTAAAACCAAGAACTTTACGGAGGAAAGGCATGTATCCGAATCACGTCAGCAAATCCAGAAGCGGCGCTCGTTTTTCGTTTATCGTAGTTCTTTGCCTATGCGTCTTTACAGCGAGTTTTTCCGGCTGTATAGGGAAGCGCAAGGCGCTGGTTGCTGCGCACAACTCTGTGGGCGAGCTGCTGCTCTCCACACAGAAACAGGCAAAGGCGCTCTACGCACAGAAGGCAATCAGTGAGGCTACGTATAACGATATAAGGATAAATTGGCTTCGGGCTCAGGCTATCTATCTCAAGGCGTCTGATGTGCTGGAGAAGATAATCGACAACGACTCGGGGGACGTGAGTCAATACACGGAGCTGATCACGCAGGTCAGCGTAATGGCGTCAGATATAGCTTTATGGCTCAAGGAGGGCAACGCAGATGGATTCGCAATTAATAATAACCCTGGTATCGCAGCTCATCCCGCTGATAACGAAGTTAGTGGTGGAAGTGCAAAAGGTTCAGGGATTGAATGAGGAAGATCGTGAAGGATTAAAGAAGTCTCTCAGGGAGATGTCGGCAAAGGTGGCGCAAGAGACGTGGAATGAATCTGGAGGCAAATAAATTGACTGACGTGACTAATATGACTTGCCAGAAAATGGGTCAATATTGTGATGTTGCTTTGAAACTTGAAACGATTCACGGAGAAATAAAGAGTCAATTGTCGAGCAATATCGAAATCACGAAGTCGATTCGTGCGTCGCAGGATGCCTTTAACGCGCGCATCGAGAGGATACTGGAAAAGCAGGAGACTCGGATTGGTGCTGCGGAGAAAAAGATATGGTATGCATCTGGCACGGTATCGGCTGTAACGGCGGCGATTACTGCGGGAGTTGAAAAGATCATAGGGGGCTTGCGATGAATAGAGATCGGATTTTTAAGCAGGGGTTACTGGCGCAAAAGCAGGATCGGCTGGCAGAGCTGGAGATTAAGGCCGACAGGTGCCGGAAAGACATAAATATTTATCTGTTTAATTATGATGGCATCAAGGGCATGGAGTTTGATAAGGCACGGCAGGCGTTTGAAGACCTGACCGGCGTGGTGATTGAATATCAGGTTGTCTCCGAAGAGATCAGGAAAATCGGAGAAGATTTGTAACGTGTGGAAATGTATGCATTGTTGAGTGGTTTGAAAAATTCGGGGATCAACCTCGTGGCTTATGTAGTCGAAAAGGATTTTAAAATCGCTTTGCAGTATGTGGATAAAGACGATCTGGTTGGGTATGGTGTCTTTGGATTGCTCAGGGCTGCGCGGGAATATGACCCTGCAAAAGGCATAGGCTTTCCGGCCTTCGCCTACAGAAAGATAAAACAAGCTGTTCTGGATTTTGTCAGCCAGAAATGCCAGCGGCAATATACGTATATCGTGGACTCCGGAAGGACGGTTGGGGGTACATGCAACCAGCAGGAGGAATATGATATTGAGGACGAAAGGGAGTATGTAAGGCGTGCGGTTGATAGCATGCCTGCGCCGCACAGAGAGTTTGTTAACAAGTATTTTTTGCAAGAGACCCCGGTGAAAGAGATGCTGAAAACGACCGGTATGAAAAGACACAGGCTGTTTCAGTTGAGAGCGCAAGCACTGGTGCTTTTAAAACGAAGAATTAAGGAACCTGCCCATCGCAGGAAGAATCATAAAAAACCAGGGCAGAGTTAAAGAATATGAGCAAATTCCAGGATTATTATAAAGACGCCGAACGGCTCGCGGTCAAAGAAGGCAGGACGCAGCGCGAGATCGGCAACTTGCTGGGCATCTCGGAAAAGACACTCTCCCGATGGTCGTCTGACGGTCAGTGGATGCGGCAGAGGAAGGAATACCTGGTGTCCACCAAGACCGGACCAATCCAAAGGCTGGAGAAAAGACTTTTGGAGCTCCTGGAAGATACGGAAATAGATGCCCGGAAGACGGATGAGTTGTACAAGATACAGCTCCTCATTGATCGTATGAAGGGTGGATTCGACGTCAAAGGGGCAACGATCGAGGTGCTGGATCGATTCACAAAATACCTCGTGCGGGTTGAGGAAGATAAGCAATTATTGGGAAAGATATCGGATCATATCCACGGGTTTTTTGAGGAAACACGGCGGGGATAGCGCACGAAATGAAAGGCCAAAAGTGCAAACGGCACATGAAATGGCCTGTCATGGAGGGGCCGATCGGCTCCTGCGTCCGCCCCTCCATTCTCACGAGAAAAAGAGCCCTGTCATTTCGAAGGAGCGACATTAAAGCTGTCATTTCGAAGGAACGAAGCGACTGAGAAATCAAGATTCCTCACTCCGTTCGGAATAACAAATGGCCGTTCGGAATGACAAATGGCCGTTCGGAATGACAAATGGCCGTTCGGAATGACAAATGGCCGTTCGGAATGACAAAGAATGAATAAGAGCAGAAAATGTCAATAACGAAAAAATTCTCCAAACGCGAATACGAGCTCCGGGCGAAAGAGATCATTGCCCGTATGAAACAAGAAGCTACGCCTTTTAAGGACTGCTCAGAAAAGGCTAAAAAGGAGCGTATCGAACGGGCAAAGAAGGATCGTCTCTGGTTCTTTGAAACTTATTTTCCTCATTATTTCAGTAAGCCCTTCGGCGAATTCCACAAAGAGTGGAACTCCCTTGCAGACGTGCCGGATGAGCCGGTATTCATCGCCGCGCCCAGGGGACACACAAAGAGCACATTCTTTACGTTGGGTGTGCCGGTGCATGATATTTGTACGGGGAACCGCCATTTTGTCCTGATTATTTCAGATACCGAAGACCTTGCCGCAGACTTTTCCCAATTCATTCAGCTTGAACTTGAGGAAAACGAGAGGATTAAGCAGGATTTCGGGGATCTGACGAACCAGGGTAATTGGGAATCGAAAGATTTTATTACAAAAAACGACATACGGGTAAAGGCCCGTGGACGCGGCCAGAGGGTCAGGGGTTTGCGGAACCGTCAGTACCGCGTGGATCGCATTATCATCGATGACCTGGAAAATGATAAAAACGTGAAAAATCAGCGCCTCATCAAAGAGACGATTGACTGGATATTAGAGGCCGTGATCAATACCCTGTCCGAAGGCGGGTCGATGACGATGATCGGGACGCTTTTATCCAAAAAGAGCGTGCTGGCGCAGATGATCGGCATGAAGGAAGAACCCACCCCTAACCCCTCCCAGGAGGGGAATAAAAAAAGTCCCCTCCTGCCAGGGGATAAAGGGGTGGATGAAAACCCTAGATTTATATCAAGACTTTACAAAGCAGTAGATGATAATGGCGAGCCGCTCTGGCCTGGTGGGTGGACAAAGGCGCGTCTGACGCAAAAGAAAAAGCTTGTCGGGAGTATCAGGTTCAACAAGGAATTCCAGAATGATCCAAAGGATGACGAGGGGTTGTTCCGCGAAGAGTGGATACGGTACTACCACCCGGACGAAATCGCCGGGAAACCCTTACGCAAGTATACGGCGATTGATCCGTCTATGGAATCAGGGGCGTCAAATGACTTCAAGGCGATTATCACCATCGGGATTGATTTGGACGGCATTATCTATGTGCTGGACGCATTCATCCGGCGTTGTTCGGTGGATACCATGGCAAGGGTGGCGTATAGCCGCTACGAAGAGTTTAACCCGCTCATTATGAGCATGGAAGAGAATGCCCTGGGCGAATTTGCCCGGAGTCCCTTCAAACTGGCGGCAATGGACAAGAAATACCAATTGCCACTGAAAGGGATAAAGCATTCCGTTTCCAAGGAGGCACGGGTCGGACGGCTGTCGCCCTTTATCGAACGCGGGCTGATCCGGTTCAGAAAAGGGCAGAGCGACCAGGATTTATTGGTTGAGCAACTGATCTATTTCCCCTCCACCACCGTCAACGATGACGGTCCTGATGCGCTGGAGGGCGCCGTTGACCTGGCAGAAAAAGGTTCGGGGATTATTGAATATCAGTCGTCGGGCATACGGCGGGCATCAATGGGGCGTGAAATGGCAAGATTTGCAGGGGAAAGATTGTAAAGACGCACAGCCGTGCGTCTGTACAGGATGGAATGAAATATGGCAAAGAATAAAAAACCAATAACCGATATGATCTCAACGATTCAAAACGACATTGTTCTGGATTATATCGGCACTACTGTCTTGAATCCCGATAAGGTGATCCAGTACGAATCGGGCGGCAAAGGTATAGAGTTGTTCGCAGATATACTCCGTGACGCCGAGGTATCGGCATCGCTGCAAACGCGCAAGCTGGCTGTTGTCGGGAAAGAATGGGAAATCTTGCCGGCCTCAGACGATGCCCGGGACATAGAGATCGCCGATTTTGTGAAAACGGCATTTCTGCGGTTTGATTATGACTCGGCAAGGATAGCCTTATTATCCGGAATTGTTCTTGGTTATAAGCCGGCGGAGGTGCTTTGGGAGTATGATGGCGCTTCTGTTTGGATAAAAGACATCGTCGGGAGGGCCTCGAGGCGGTTTGTCTTTGATCTGGACGGCAATCTCAGGATGCTGACGTTCCAGGACCTTATTGCAGGCATTCCGCTTCCGGAACGCAAATTTGTCGTCTTTCGCAATATTTCGTCGAATGGAAGCTATTACGGCGACGGGCTGGGATCAAAGCTTTACTGGCCGGTCTGGTTTCGTAAAAACGGGATCAAGTTTTGGGCAATCTTTTGCGATAAATTCGGTTCTCCGACGCCTATCGGCAAATATCCCGCAGGCACGCCGAAGGAATTGCAAAAGACACTCCTGAAAACCCTTGAAGCCATACAGCAGGAATCAGCCGTAACGATCCCCGACAATATAGTCATCGAACTCCTGGAAGCAACGCGATCCGGAACGGCAGGCACCTATGAATCGTTCTGCGCGTATATGGATAAGAGCATAAACAAGATCGTACTTGGGCACGGATCGGCCATTGAATCCACTCCAGGCAAATTAGGCAGTGAAACTCAGGTAAGCGAAGTGCGCGGTGAATTTCTTAAGGCTGACGCCGACTTGCTCTGTTCCTGTCAAAACAAAACGATTATTCCCTGGCTCGTTGATTACAACTTCCCTGATGTTAAACAATATCCGCAGGTATGGATCCGCACGGATGAGGAAAAGGATTTAAAACCCATTGCCGACCGCGACCTGATACTTGCCCGCGACATACGGCTCCCGATGACGAAGAAGTATTTTTACGAGACCTACGGCATCCCGAAGCCGCAGGAAGGGGAAGAATTGGTGGAGATATACCCACCCCCTGCCCCCGACAGCGGGGGACAAAATACGAGTGGCGGCGGGTGGCAAGGCATGAATTACGGCGGGCGGCAAAATACAAGCGGCGCAGCGTCATACCTGTCCCCCTCTGCGAGGGGGATCAAGGGGGAGGGCTTCACTGAACGTAAATGCCCGCATTGCTTCGCCGATAAGGGGATAAAAGCCCCTGACATAATGGATAAACTGACCGAAAACGCACAAGGGCAGGCAAATCTTGATCCCTCTATTGAACAAATTAAGAAACTGTCAAACGAGGTGGGTAGTTTGGAGGAATTGCGAGACAGACTACTCGATATCTATCAAGGCATGGATCCGGTGGAATTGGGCAATCTCATGCAAAAGGCCTTTACCGTGGCAGACCTTGCGGGGAGGTACCGGAAGAAAAAATGAGCATAGACTTTTCAAACGTGCCCTTCGAAGAGGCAATCCAATACCTAAAAGACAAGGTTAATATACCCACGGAGAAGTGGACTGATATCTGGCAAGGCATGCATTCACGCGCCTTTGTTGTAGCAGGGGCAACCAAAAATGAATTACTGACGGATTTCCATACAGCTATCAACAACGCAATTGCAGACGGCACTACGATAGAGGATTTTCGAAAGGCGTTTGACGATACCGTAGCAAGAAACGGCTGGAGCTATAAAGGCGAACGCGGCTGGCGCACAGGGGTTATCTTTGATACGAATATGCGGGTCGCTTACGCCGCAGGGAATTATCAACAAATGATGGATAACAGAAAGGAAAGACCGCTCTGGCGATATGTAGGCGGCTTGTCTGAATCTCCGCGCCCATTGCACCTTTCATGGAGCGGGACAACGCTTCCTCCTGACGACCCGTGGTGGGATACCCATTATCCGCCAAACGATTGGGGCTGTAAGTGCGAAGTAGTAAGCCAGACACAGGACGAAATTGACGAATTGCAAAGAGAAGGCGTAGGGATATCTGAAGCAAGGCCGAATGACGGCACCTATCAATGGACGGACAAAGAAGGCAATACGCATACAATCCCAAACGGCATAGGGCCAGGCTGGGCATATAACCCAGGCAAAACGGCATGGGGTGAGCAGTTGTCTGAGGACGTGATGAACGAATGGAAGGCGCAAGGCGCCGGCGCATACGAAAGGCTTACGCCGGGTAATTGGGAATCATACGGGCAAAGCGATACGGTGCCCTTTGATGCTTCAAGGGATTTGCCGGAATATGAAATTCCTAAGACAAAGAGCGGCATGCAAGCGGCGGCAGCAAGGATTTTGGGAGGAAACGAGAAAATCTTTTCGTTTCAGTCAGGCGAATTCAGATATGACACCCTGGTGAACGCTAAAACTTTAACCGATCACATCGATCCCAACAGGGCGCCGTATCTCCCCTTTATAGCGGAAACAATGTCAGATCCCTTCGAGGTATGGCTTTCATTTGAACAACATAAAGGCACAGGGAAGGTTGAACTCAGGCAGAGGATTATAAAAGGTATTCAGATGGACAAGGGGAAATACTTATTAAACGTAGCTGCCGCAAGAAAGGGTATGCTGGAAAGCTGGACTTTTATCCCTACCAGTAATCCTGGATATATAAATAACCAACGCGTCGGGAAATTGATCTGGAAGCGATGATAGGATCACTCCCCTCCACAGCAGGGGCGACGCCAGGCAATGGTTTTAGGAGCTGTAGTCCAACCAAGACCTCACGAAAGTATTATACTGCAGATTATGAAAAGCACAAAGGAAAATGTTTGAAATAAAAGTGGACGATAGCGGGGCGATTGCCCTCATGAAAAAGCTGCAAGACAGGATTTCGGATTTGACGCCGGTCATGCGGAACACCGGCGAATTGATAAAGACCTCCGTAAAAAGAAATTTTGAGGTCGGCGGCAGATATTCGGAGGAAGGAAGCTGGCGCGGCGGGACTCAACCATGGCAGCCATTGAGCATAGCCACCCTCTTTGCCGGAAAGGCCGGCAGGTATGTCGCGAAGAGCGGAAAATACAGAAAGGGCGTAGAAGAGAGGTTTAAAAACAGGCATATCCTGATCAAGCGCGGGCGGCTGATGAAGTCTGTTAATTATCAGGCATCAAAAAGCGGGGTGCGTGTCGGATCGAATGTGGTGTATGCAGCGATCCACCAGTTTGGAGGGCAGGCAGGGCGGGGACGAAAAGTATCTATACCGGCAAGGCCGTATCTGGTAATTCAGGATACAGATATGCAGCGCATTAAGGATAATTTGAATAAATACCTTGCAGGAGACCCTGGTTAAAGGCGCGATGCCTGGAGACGCACAGCCGTGCATCTGTACTGCGGATGAGAAATCAGGATTCCTCTCTTCGTTCGGAATGACAAAGATGCGTTCGGAATGACAAAGGGTTGTTCTGCTGGTTCGGTAATACATTTAAAAGCCCCAACGGCCTCCCTTGTCAGGGTATGGAGCTGACAAGAAAACGCCGATGGACGTATGGTAGCCTAAAACAATCCGGAGGCCTTAAAAGGGCTTTAAATGCGTTTTAGAGGAAATGAGGGGTTTTGTTTAAAAAATGGACAAAAACAGATCTTCGTTCGGAATGACAAAGATGCGTTCGGAATGACAAAGGGTTGTTCTGCTGGTTCGGTAATACATTTAAAAGCCCCAACGGCTTCCCTTGACATGTTAAGGAGCTGT
>WBZR01002142.1_pt1 | contig 21417 bp, 9 predicted proteins | sample 5204231 | NCBI WGS metagenome assembly WBZR01 (sample SAMN12412403, study PRJNA552823) | activated sludge metagenome | isolation source: activated sludge from anammox sidestream of wastewater treatment plant... | place: USA: Virginia | collected 2017-08 | reverse complement strand
TTCTTCCTTGGCTTGGGGTCCTTGGCTCTCTGGTTCATTCGACCAGTATAGAGCCTCTCCCCCTCTTGTCGCCCTCGCCCTGCTCACGTTTGACGTCCCGCCTTCCAGCTTAACTTGTGACGGTATGGCTTAAACTTCGCCCGCGGCAAGCGTTCCGCGGGGCACGAGGCCCGCGCGCCTGACCGCTGCCATCCGCGCACCCTGCCCCGGCCACCAGGAGCCGCCGCATGCCCCGCGCCATCCCTCAGCCCGAGGCCGGCCCCCCCGCCCCGCCCTCCGACGCTGGACCGACGGGCGATCTGCTGTCCGACATCCTCGACCGGGTCGACGGCTGGCTCAAGTTCGCCGAGGCCAAGAACCTGGCTGTCACCATCCTCACCGGCACCGCCAGCGCCGCCCTCATCGGCCTGCTGCGCGGCGCCGACGCGATGCCGCCGCTCGCGGCCACCGCCTTCACCGCCGCCGAGCTGGCGTTCCTCGCCGCCCTGGGCACCGCGATCTGGTCCTTCCGCCCGCAGCGCGCCCCCGCGATCCGCCCGACGCCCCCGCCGCCGGGCGCCGCCGACAACCTCTTGTACAGCGGCCATCTGGCGGCCTACGCGCCCGAGGACCTGGCGGCCGAAGTCGCCCGCCGTTACGCAGGCGCCGCGGCCTACGATCCCGCCGACCACCCCTTCCACGTCGCGCTGGCCGGGCAGATCGTCGTCAACGCCGTGATCACCAACGCCAAGCTGCGCGCGTTCAACCGCGCGTCGGTCTTCGCCCTCGTCGGCCTCGTGCTCCTGGGCGCGGGGCTGGTCGTGGAGCTGGTCCGCTGACGGCCCCGCGTGCCGCCACCGCCGGCGCGTGGCCGACGGGCACCGTCGCGTTCCTCTTCACCGACATCCAGGGCAGCACGGCGCGCTGGGAGCGGGACGCCGACGCCATGCGCGCCGCCCTGGCGCTGCACGACGTGGCCTTGCGGCGTGCGATCGACGCCCACGGCGGGGTGTGGTTCAAGCGCGTGGGCGACGCCGTCCAGGCCGCGTTTGCCACGGCCGCCGATGCGGTGGCGGCCGCGGCCGACGCCCAGCGCGGCCTGTCCGCCACCGCGTGGGGCCCCGACGGCCCGCTGGCGGTGCGCATGGCCGTGCACGCCGGCGAGGCCACGCCGCACGGCGGCGACTACGTCGCGCCCTGCCTCAACCGCCTGGCGCGCTTGATGGCGGCAGGTCACGGCGGGCAGATCCTGCTCAGCCAGGCCGTGGTGCTGCTGATGCGCGACGACGTGCCGCCGGGCGTGACGATCGAATCGCTCGGCACCCACCGCCTCCGTGACCTGATGGCCCCCGAGGACGTGTTCCAGGCGACCGTCGACGGCCTGCCGGGCGTGTTCGGGGCGCTGCGCACCCTCGATGCCCGCCCCAACAACCTGCCCCAGGCGCTGACGCCGCTCGTCGACCGCGCCCAAGAGCTGACGGCGTTGGGCGCGCTGCTGGACCGCGCCGGCGTCCGGCTCGTGGCCCTGACCGGACCGGGCGGCATCGGCAAGTCGCGCCTGGCGCTGCAGGCGGCCGCCGAGGCGCTCGACGCGTTTCCGGACGGCGCGTGGTTCGTGCCGTTGGCCGCCGTGCACGACCCGGCGCTCGTGCTGCCCGCGCTGGCTGCCGCCCTCGCCGTGCGCGAGGGCGGCGGCGCGCCGCTGGCAGCGGCGCTCGCAGCCCACCTGGCCGCGCGCCGCACGCTCGTCATCCTCGACAACGTCGAGCAGGTGCTCGGCGTCGGCCCCGACCTCGTGGCGCTCCTCGAGGCTTGCCCCGGCCTCAAGCTCGTGGTCACCAGCCGCTCACCGCTGCGCGTCCGCGGCGAGCACGAGCTCGCCGTGGGGCCGCTCGCGCTGCCGGCCGCACCAGGCGACGGGGCGCGCGACGGCGGCGGCCGGCCGAACGCGACCGGCGGCGCGGGCCGACCCGAGACCGCCGCGGCGATCGCCGGCAGCCCGGCGGTGATGCTCTTCGTCGGCCGCGCCCAGGCGCTGTCCGCCGCCTTCGGCCTCACCGACGACAACGCCGCCGCCGTCGCCGAGATCTGCCGCCGGCTCGACGGCGTGCCGCTGGCGATCGAGCTGGCGGCGGCACGGACGCGCCTTCTGCCGCCGGCGGCCCTCCTCAAGCGGCTCGAGGGGCGGCTGTCGGAGCTCGGCGGGGGGCTGCGCGACCTCCCGCCGCGACAACAGACGCTGGCCGCGACGCTCGACTGGAGCCACGCCCTGCTCGACCCCGACCAGCGGGCGCTCTTCCGGCGCCTGGCGGTGTTCCGCGGCGGATGGACGATCGAGCTGGCCGAGGCCGTGTGCGCCTCGGACGTCGCGACCGGCCCCGAAGCTCCGGACCCCCATCCGCCGCGGATCGACGTCTTCGACGGCCTCGCCGCGCTGGCGGACCTCAGCCTGATCCAGGCCGCTCCCGCCCGCGCCCATGGCGAGGCGCGGTTCTCGATGTTCCGCGTCGTGGCCGAGTACGCCGCCGAGCGACTGGCCGAGGCCGGCGAGGCCGACGCGATCGCCCTCCGGCATGCCGCGGCGATGACGGCGCTGGCCGACCAAGACCTCCGGCACAGCGTCGGCGAGGCGCAGGCCGAGCGGCTCGACCGCCTGGCGGCCGAGCACGCCAACCTCGGCGCGGCGCTGGACTGGTTGATCGCGCACGGCAACGGCGACGCCGCCCTCGCCCTGGCCGCCGACCTCTGGCGCTACTGGTACCTGCGCGGCCACCTCCAGGAAGGGCGCTCGGCGCTGGGCCGTGCGCTGGCCTGCCCGGGCGCGGCGCCGGTCAGCGAGGCGCGCGCCCGCGTCGCCAACGGGCTCGGCGTCCTGGCGTGGCTGCAGGGCGACTTCGCCGCCGCCCGCGCGTCGCTCGAGGAGGCTCGGGCGATCGCCGCGTCGCTCGGCGACGACGCGCGGCTGTTGCGCATCAACCACAATCTGGGCATCGTGGCCGTCGACGAAGGCGATCTCGCGACGGCGGCTGCGCTCGCCGAGTCCAACCTGGTCGTCGCCCGCCGCGTGGGCGACCGCCATGCCGAGGCCGGCGTGCTGCATGCGCTTGGCGCGCTGGCGGCGGAGCAGGCCGACTTCGGCGCGGCGCGCGCGCGGTTCACGGACGCGCTGGCGATCCAGCGCGAGCTCGACGACCGCGAGGGCGCGGCGGCCACGCTCATCAACCTGGCCGAGCTGTGCCTCCTTGCCGGCGACCTTGAAGGTGCCGCACGCTGCCTCGACGAGGGCGAGCCGCTCGCCAACGCCGTCCACGACATCTGGACGCTCGGGACCATCCACCTCAGGCGCGGCGAGCTGGCCCTCGCCGACGGCCGCCTCGGCGACGCGCGGCGCGCGCTGGCCGCCGCCGCCCGCCAGCGCATCGACGCCGGCGATCAGAAAGGGCTGTCGCGCGCGCTCCCGCCGGTCGCCCGCCTCGCGCTGGCCGTCGGCGACGCCGACAGCGCCGCGCGACTCCTCGGTGCCGCATCCGCGCTGCGCGCGCGGATCGGCGCGCCGCTCCTGCCGCGCGAGGTGCTCGTGCACGATGCCGACGTGGCCGCGGTGCGCGCCGCCCTCGGCGCCGCGGCGTTCGGGGCGGCGTGGGCGGCGGGAGCGATCCTGAGCCCCGAGGCCGCCATCGCCCTGGTCTTGGACGCCGGCGAACGCGGCTGACGGCCGCGCGCCGGACGCGCGATCGACGACCCCCCTACCGCCGCCGCAGCGCCCGGAGGCGGACCGCGTACGGCAGCCACACCCGCGCCGGCTCGACCGTCAGCGCCCCGGTGTCGGAGAGCGCGCCGACGGTGGCGCGCACCAGGCCCGACCCCGGCCGCGTGCCGGCGACCGTGGTCACGGCCTCGCCCCGGCCGTCGGTGGCGGCCGCGCGCGCGGCCAGCCGCCCGATGTCGGTGTCGAACGCGACCGTCGTGCCGGCCGACGGGTTGCCGAACTCATCGGCCACCCGGGCGACCGCCCGCGCTTCCCCGCCCACGCGGATGGCGTCGGGCAAGACGGCCAGCTCGATGCTCGCCGGCGGACCGGGGACGAACGGGATCTCGAGCGCCTCGCCGAGCGCGCCGCTCGTGGCCCGGACCGTCGCCGTGCCGGTGCGGATCCCCGCCCGCAGCGTCGAGGTCACCGTGCCGTCGGCGTCGGCGCGCGCCTCGGTGACCGACAGCAGGCCGAGCGTGGTCGAGAGCCCGATCAGGGCGTCCTCCACGCCGTTGCCGAAGGCATCGCGCAGCGTGGCGGTGACCACCGTGGTCTCGCCGCCCACCGGCAGCCGTGGCCGGGCGGCGGCGAGCGTCAGCGACTGCGGCGGGCCGGCGGTGAAGCGCACGCGCACCACGCCCCCGCGGTCCCCGGTCGACACCGCGCGCACCGTGGCCAGCCCCGTGCGGTCGCCCGTCGTCAGCGTGGTCTCGGCGGTGCCGTTGCGCGTCTGGCTGACCGCCGGGGCCACGGCGCCGAGGTCGGTCGTGAAGAAGACCGACGTGCCGTTGGCCACCGGGTTGCCGAACCGGTCGGTGACGCGCGCCGTCACCTTGCCCGTGGCGCCGCCGACCGTCAGCCGGTCGGGGCCGCGGACGGTCACCGTCACCACGGCGCCGGGCACCACGACGAGGTTGGCCGACGACACGTTGTCCTCGGGCGTGCGCTCCGCGGCCTTGGGCGTGCCGGCCGTGGCCCGGTTGGTCACCTCGTTGCGCGGGCCCCAGCGCAGGCTGGTGTCGATGCGGGCGCCGATCGTGAGCAGGCCGACCTGCCCCGGCCGAAGCTGGTCCACGCGGAAGCGGTAGGGCGGGCCGTCGGGCAGCCGCTCGATCTCCGGACCCGGCGGGAAGAACGCCGTCCGGAACGTCGGCGACACCAGGCCGCTCGGCAGCGGGTCGGCCACGTCGAGGTCGAACACCGGGCCCGCCCCGACGTTCTCGACGCGCAGCGTGAACGTGACGGCCTCGCCGGGCACCACCACCGTCTGCGGCTCGGCCGACTTGGTGATGCGGATGTCGAGCGCTTCGAACGCGATCGACGCCTGGCCGGATGCCGCGCCGGCCGAGGCTTGCACGACGGCATCGCCGGCCACGCCGCCCGTGCGCAGCCGGGTCCGGGCGACGCCGCCGGTTGTCGTCAGCGCCATGGCGTCGAGCGTGCCGAGGTTGGTGACCACCAGCACCGAGGTGCCGTCGCGCACCGGGTGCCCGAAGGCGTCGCGCACCGCGATGGTCAAGTCGGTGGTCGCCGTGCTGTTGGCTGGCAGCGACGGGGCCGCGGGCGAGATCACCACCGTGGCCGGCGGTCCGGCCGTCAGCGCGATGGTCCGCGTGTCGGCCACGTCGCCCGCCGCCGCCCGCACGTTGGCCACCCCGATGTCGACGCCGCTGGCGAACACCGTCGCCGCCCGCCCGTTTTGTGTCAGCACGCGATCGGGCGTGACGCTCCCGAGGTCGGTGCTGAAGCGCACCTCCGTGCGGTCGGGCACCGGCCGGCCGAGGGCGTCGCGCACGTCGGCCGTCACCGTGGTGGTCTCGCCGCCGACCGCCAGGCTCGCGGCGCCGGCCGTCAGGGCCAGCGTCGCGGGCGGTCCGGCCGTGAACGGCACGTCGAGCGTCGCGGACGGCGCGCCGTCCGCGCCCCAGCCCTGCGCCGCGATCCGGCCGGTGCCGATGGCGGCGCCGGCCCGCAAGCGCGTGACCACCTTGCCCATGCGCGTCGTCAGCCCGGCGACGAGCACGTCGGCGTTGACCTCGCCCGACGCGACGGTGAGCTCGAGCACGTGGGTGCCCGCGCCAAGGCCGGCCGCCAGCACGCGGTCGACCCACGCCCGGCGGGGGCCGAGCGTCGAGATGGTGCCGACCGGCCGGCCGTCGATCCGTGCCGTGAACGTCCCGGGGCCGATCACGGTCTGCCCGTAGCGGGCGAGCACGGCATCGCCCTCGAACGACCAGGTCAGCGTGGCGCCCGGCTGGCTGGACCGCAGGTAGCCCGCACCGCTGAACGGGCCGAAGGTCGCGCTGTCGAACTCGCCCCACTCGCCGGAACGCTGCACCGCGCCTGGCCCGGCCGCGTACTCGACCTCGACCCGTGCGCCGGGCGCTTCGAGCGTGCCGCCGCCCTCGATGCCCAGCCACACCAGCGTGCCGTCCGCGGCGGGGCGGCCGGCGGCGTCGGTCAGCGACGCCGTCAGCGTGCTCTCGGCGGTACCGTTGGCCACGAGCTGCGGCGGGTCGGCCGCGAGCTTGAGCTGGCGCGGCGTGCCGAGCGCCGGCAGGTAGCTCACGGTGCCGAGCGCCGCGTCGTCCGGGCGGTGCTGGATCAACGCCTCGATGTCCGGGGCGTAGGCCGTGCCCCACGCGTTGTACGTGGCGTCGACGTCGTGCGACGTGCCCGCCCCGGCGCGCGCGTTGACCAGCGCCAGCGCGGCGCCGCCGTTGCCGGCCAGGGTGTTGCCCTCGCCCGCGAAGCCGCCGAGCTTGATGTCCGAGACCGCTCCGGGCGCCGTGGCGGCGGTCTCGACGACGCGGACGCCGTCGGCGTTGCCGGCGACGGTGCTGCGATGCAGCCACATGCTCTCGATGTCGACCACTTGCAGGCCCGGCCCGGCCCCGTCCACGACGGTGACATCGGCGATCTCGAACGCGCCGAGCACGCGCTCGGCGTAGATGCCGGCGCCGAGCGCGCCCGGCGGGCGCCGCGTGGCCTCGATGGTGCCGCCCTGCACGCGCACCATGGTCAGCCCCGCGCCGCCGCCGCGCAGCGCGACGGCCCCCCGCGGGGTGCCCGCGCCCGCGCCCGCGCCGATGACCCGGTTGAGCAAGAGGTCGACGTGGTCGAGCCGGCCGCCGGACGCGACCGCGACGTCGATCCCCTCCGCCCCGGCGCCGAGCACCGAGTTGTCGACGATGGTGACGTCGGTGCCGAGCCCCGCCAGCCCCTGCCCGCCGAGGTCGTGCACCGCGATGCCGCGCTGTCCCGCCGTGCGCAGCGTGTTGCGCGCGATCTCGACGTCGTCGCCGTGGGCGCGCACGTGGATCGCCGTGCCCGCCACCGCGTCGATCGTATTGTCGGCGACGGCGGCGCGCGTGGCGCCGGCCACGACGATCCCGTCGCGCCCGCCGCGCACGTGGTTGGCGACGATGGCGAGGTCACGGGCCCAGGCGGCGACGACGGCGGCATCGCCCGGCGCCCCGGCGCCGACGCCGCTGAAGTGGTTGTCGGCCACCCGGCCGTCGACCACGTCGGCGTCGACCGCCGCTGCCGGCCGCCCCGGCGGCGGCGGCACGGGGTCGCCGACCCGCCGCCCCGCCAGCCAGACGCCGACGGTGTGCGAGATGAACCGGAAGCCCGACACCTCGACGCCGGCGACGTCCCCGCCCGCGGCGTCGACCGTGAGCGCGACACCCGGCTGCCCGCCCGACCGCCCCACCCACACGGCATGCCGATCGGGGTCCGGGGCCGCCGACGGGTCGCCGACGCCGGGGCCCTGGAAGGCCAGGCCTTTCCCCGCCGCCAGCACGGTCTCGGTGTAGCGGCCGGCGGCGACGCTGATCACGTCGCCGTCGGCGGCGGCATCCACGGCGGCCTGGATCGCCTGGTAGCACGGGCGCTGGCCCTCGCAGCCGGCGGTGTCGTCGACGTAGCGCACGGTGCCCGACTGGGCGTGCCCGGGCGCAGGGCCGGCCGGCAACGCCGCGAGCGCGCCGAGCGCGGCGAGCGCCGCGAGCGCGACGGCATGGCCGGCCGGCCCCGCGGGCCGCCGGCCCGTCCTACGGGCAGAACGCGACATCGATGTCATCCAGGGTCATCCACACCCGACCGCCCAGCCCGTCGTTGACGGCCGAGGCGTACAGCCACAGCGACCGCCCGCGGTAGGCCGTCACGTCGATGGTCAGCGTCCGCCGCTGCCACGACTCGACGTTGAGCCGCTCGCCGAACACCACGGCCACCGGCGAGCGCTGGCCCTGCTGGTTCTGCTCGGGGTCGATGTCGTAGACCAGCATGAGCTGCCGGTCCGGCCCGCCGCCGGGCTGCGCCGCCTGGTACGCCCAGGCCCGCACCGTCATCGTCCGGGCGTTCGCCGGCACCGCGAGCCGCTGCCAGGCGGTCGAGTAGCTGTAGGTGTTGGGCTCGTCCGACAGGATGCCGAGCAACAGGCTGCGGCGCCCGCCGTGGACCATCGTCTCGAGGTAGCGCGGCGGCCGACCGCCGCGCAGCACCCAGGCCTCGCCCGTCTCGAACCCGCCGTTGACCAACGGGTGTGCGCACGGGTCCGCCGTCGCGGTGCCCGTCGCGGTCGGTCGCGGGGTCGACGACGGGCGCGGCGTCTCGCTCGGCGCGGGCGTGTCGGACGCCGTCGGCGTGGCGCTGGGCGTCGGGGTGTCCGACGGCGTCGGCGTCACCGACGGCGTGTCGGTCGGGGTCGGCGTGTCCGTCGGGGTCGGCGTGTCGGTGGGCACCGGGGTGTCGGTCGCGGTCGGCGTGCGCGTCGCCACCGGCGTGTCGGTCGGCGTGGGCGTGTCGGACGCCGTCGGCGTGACGCTGGGCGTCGGGGTGTCCGACGGCGTCGGCGTCACCGACGGCGTGTCGGTCGGGGTCGGCGTGTCCGACGGCGTCGGCGTGGTGCTCGGCGTGGGGGTGTCCGAGGGCGTCGGCGTGATGCTCGGGGTCGGCGTCTCGGTCGGCGTCGGGGTGTCCGACGGTGTCGCGGTGACGCTGGGCGTCGCGGTCGCCGTCGCCGTGCGCGTCGCGGTCGGCGTCGCGGTGGCGGTGGCGGTGCGTGTCGCGGTCGCCGTGGCGGTTGCCGTCCGCGTGGCCGACGGGGTGGCCGACGGTGCCTGCGTGGCCGTGCGCGTCGCCGAGGCGGTGGCGGTCGGCGGCGGCGCCGTGGCCGAGGGCGGGATCGGCGTGCTCGTCGCCGGCCGCGGGGTCGCCGACGGCGGCGGCGGGCTCGTCGGAGGCGCCGACGTGCTCGTCGGCGGGACGCCGGTCGGGGGCGCCAGGACGGTGACGAGGCCGCCGCGGGCACGGTGCTCGATCGGGACGGCGAACTCGTCGAGGAGCGTGTTGTCGACGAACGTCAGCTCGCTGGTGCCGGGCGTGCGGCCGCGCACCCGGAAGCGCGCGACGACCCCCGACCCGCTCGCGCCGACGCGGTTGAGCACGGCGAACGAGTAGAAGACCAGGCCGTTGGCTTCGTCGACGCGGTTGTCGGGGACGAACAGGTCGTCGGGCGGCGGGAACTCGCCGCGCGCGATCTGGATCCCGGCGGCGACGGGGTCGTCGTCGAGCACGTCGACGATCCGGGGGTCGTACTTGACGAGGATGTCGCCGCCGTACAGGTCGGTGACGTCGCTGAGGCGGATCTCGATGGTCTGCACGCCCCCGACCGGGAGCGTCGCCAGCGCGGGGTCGAGGACCAGGAGCGTGAACAGCGGTTGGTTGCGCAGGGCGATCGGGAAGAACTGCGGCCCGATGGCGCCGCGCGGCGTCGGGCTGGGCCCGGGCGTCCGGGTGGGCGGCGCGACGCCCTCGACGCCGAACGGGCTCGTGTTGCCCTGGCTGTCGGTGGCCGTGGCGGTCTGCCGCGGCCCGTTGAGCGCCGTCGGCTTCTGGTAGAAGAAGAAGCCGTTGGCGTCGGCAAAGGCGCTGCCCTCGAACGTGTTGCCCTCGTTGTCGTTGTCCGAGAACACCTCGACCAGGCTGTTGGGCGGGGCGATGCCCTCGACCGTTCCGGCCGTGATCCGCGTGATGATGGGCGCGGCGAGGCCGGCGTTGCCGCCTTCGTCGAGCGCGATGCCCGGACCGGCGTTGCCGGCGATGCTGTTGTGGCTGATGGTGTTGCGCAGGGTGGCGCGCCCGACCACACGGATGCCGGCGTTGTCGTTGAACGCGATCCGGTTGCCGGCGGCGGCGACGCTGCCGCCGATGAGGTTGTCGTGCGCGCCGTCGTCGATCAGGATGCCGTCGCTGCCGTTGGGCAGCGGGTCGACCCGCGAGGCGGCCGCGCCGATGGTGTTGCCCTGGACGACCGTGTTCTGCGTGGCGGGCGACTGGATCCAGATCCCCTCGCCGACGTTGCCGCTGATCAGGTTGCCGCCGGTCAGCCCGCCGATGACCGTGCCCATCGGGCCGCCGCCGACGACGATGCCCTGGCCGTTGGCGATGGCGGCCGTGCCGGCCGAGTTGGTCCCGATGAGGTTCTGGTAGATCTCGTTGTCGTCGGTGCCGGCGCCCATGACCGCGATGCCGTCGAGGCTGTTGCCGCCGATCACGTTGCCCGGGGCGCCGCTCTCGGGGCTGGCCGTGGTGATGTCGCCGATGCGGTTGGCGTGCGCGCCGTCGGTGATGATGACGCCGTGCGTGGCGTTGCCCTGCCCGGGGGTCTCGTTGCCGTCGACGCCGATGCGGCTGCCGAGGACGTACGTCTGGGTCACCCCGCGCCCGCTGAGCGCGATGCCGATGATGTTGCGCACGAGCGTCACGCCCTCGCCGTTGCGGCGGCCGCCGATGGTGTTGCTCCGCGCCTTGCCGGTGACCACCAGCGCGGCGTTGAAGCTGTGCATCGTCACGCCCTTCACGGTGTTCTCGTCGGACGTGATGACGAGCCCGTCGAACACGTCGCCGCCGATGCCGGCGGCCAGGACCACGCCGCGCCCGACGCCGTCGATGGTGTCGCCGCCGGTCGACAGCGGCGGCATGCTCGGCCGCGAGACGTGCCGGACCTGGAGCGCGTCCTGCGTCGGCGTGGCGCCGGCGGACGGGCTCGCCGCGGGCGGCTGGATGAAGATCGTCGCCGGGTTGCCGGCGGGGAACACGGCGGCGTCGAACCGGATGGCGTCGGCGACGTTGGCGCCGGGCGTGCCGGTGACCTGGGCGCGTTCGGCCGCGCTCAGGGCGGCCGGGGGGAGGTCGCCGACGGCCAGCCGGATGGCCTCGCGCAGCGTGAGCCGCCCGTCGCCCACGTTGCCGGGGTCGGCGGCGCTGTTGACGACGATGGCCGCGCCGGTCTCGAGCGACGGCGTCGCGGTCTCGGTCGGCAGCACGGTCTCGGTGGCCGTCGGCGTGGCGGTGCGCGTGGGCGTGCGCGACACGGTCGGCGACCGGGTGGGCGACGCCGCCACGGTCGGGGTGCTGGAGGTGGTCGTCGCCGAGGCCGTCGCGGTGCCGGTGCGCGTCGCGCTCGGCGACGCCGTGGCGGTGGCGGTGACGGTGGCCGTCGCGGTGCCGCTCGGGCCGACGGTGGGCGTGCCCCCGCTCGTCGTCGGTGTGGCCGCCACGGTCGGCGTCGGCGGCGGCGTGGCCGTGGCGGTCGGGCTGGCGGTGGGCGTGTCGGACGGCGTGGGGGTCGCGGACGCGGTCGGCGACGGCGACGGCGTGGACGTGCGCGTGGCGGAAGGCGTCGGGGTCCGGCTCGGGGTGGCGGTCGGCAGCGGCGTCTGGCCGGTCGGGCCCGGGAACGACGCCGGGGTCGGCGTCGGCGATGCCGGCAGCGTCGTCGGCGAGACGGTGCCGGTCGGCGGCACGGCGCGCACGAACGGGAACATCACGAAGAACACGCCTTGGGTCTGCGTGATCTGGTAGCCGGTCTGGGCGTCGTTGGACAGCGGGTCGTACTCGACCGGGTAGTCCACCACCCGCACCAGCGAGTTGACCGGCAGGTGCTGGCCGCAGCTCGGCTCGCTGATGCCGTTGGTGGTGTAGGTGCGCACGATGAAGAACTGGACGACGTTGATCTGGACGCCGCTGATCAACGGCTCGCCGGGGTCGCGGGCGCCGTCCTGGTCGAGGTCCTCGTAGGCGCCGAGGCAGATCTCGATGCGGGTGACGGCGAGGTTGATCGTGCGGTCCTCGCCGGCGTTGAAGTTCTCGGTCTGGTCGGTGGTGACGCCGTTGACCTTGAAGACGAAGAACTCGTTCTCCTCGGGGCCCTCTCGGCCGGGCGTGGACGGGTCGTCGCCGGGCACCAGGATGTCGTAGGTGGCCACGCCGTCGGCGATCACCACGGTCGTGGTGGCCAGCACCTGGGTGCCGAGGTGGGCGCTGACCAGCATGCCCGCCGGAGCGGGCGCGCCGTAGTAGGTGACGGTTCCTCGGTAGCGGGCAGGTTCGACCGGGGCATCGGGCGCCGGCGCACCGTGTGCGGCCGTCAGTCCACACAACGACGCGGCGAGCGCGACGGCGGTCCACCGGCTTCGGTTGAGGGGTCGTGACACGGGCGTCCTCCTTTGGGGTCCGGGCGCGGCCGACAGCGCCCCGGATCCTGAATGCAACCTGCCCTGAACACCCATTATAGCGCGGCTTAACGCGTTTGTCACCCCCTAGGCGTCACCCTCTCTGAAGCCGACGGCCGGGCATTCGCGCGAGGTTCCACGGCGGCCGGGTCGCGTTGGCGCCGCGAACGGTCGGTTGCCGCGATCAGATCGAGATGCCGACCGGCTCGGGCGGTCGCCGGATGAATGGGGTGGCCGAGGAGATGGCGCAGGGACGGTGCTCGGAAGCGTTCCAGAAAGGTGAACCGCCCTGAGTTCGGTGGAAGGCAGAAGCCCGGGATGGTGGTATACTATTTCATTGATGGAGCAGCGATCGTCCATCCCCGTCACACGACCGACGCGCGATTGGGGGACCTTGGATGGACCTTTGGGTCGCTATCGGCCGGCTCCGGCGTGCCGCTGGCGCCCAGGAAGAACCGGCCGCATGATCGGCAAGGCCGCCGCGTGCGGGGTAGCGGTCGTGTTGGCGTCGTCGTGGTCCTTGCCGGTCGCCTTCCCCGCCGGCGCAGCGTTTGACCGCGACGGCCGGGGTGGCCCGTCGCTTGTCGCCCCGGCAGAAGGACTGGGGCCGAGTGACCCGGCCGAAATGGAGGCCTTCCTCGACGAGCTGATGGCCAGCCAGATGGCCGAGCACCACATCGCCGGGGCGGCTGTCGCCGTGGTCAAGGACGGGAAGCTGTTCGTTGCCAAGGGCTACGGCCAGGCCGACATGGCGATCGGTCTCCCTGTCGATCCCGAGCGGACGGTCTTTCGTATCGGGTCGACCGGTAAGCTCTTGGCCTGGACGGCGGTGATGCAGCTCGTCGAGCGCGGCAAGCTGGATCTGAACGCGGACGTCAACACGTACATCGACTTCCAGATCCCGCACACGTACCCGCAGCCGATCACCCTGGGGCACCTCCTCGCCCATACGGCCGGCTTCGAAGACCTGTACCTCGACTTCGTGTCGCTGGCTCCCCCGGACCCGCTGCCCCCGGGTGCCTTTCTCGCGACCCATATCCCGGCACGGGTGCGCCCCCCGGGCGAGGTTCCGGCCTATTCGAACTACGGCGCGGCGCTGGCGGGTTACATCGTGGCGCGGGTTTCGGGTCAATCGTACGATGCGTACATCCAGGCCAACATCCTCGACCCGTTGGGCATGTCGCACACCTCGGTCATCGGCGTCCTGCCCCCGGCGAGCGGTGCGCTCGAGTCCATCGGGTACGTGTTTCAAGACGGGACATTGGAGGTCTTCCCGCGGCTGTACGGTCCCCTGGACCTCGCGCCGATCGGCTTCATGGGCGCCAGCGCCACGGACATGGCCCGCTTCATGATCGCGCACCTGCAGGATGGTCGCTACAGCGATGCCGACATCCGTGCGGCGCGCATCCTGCGCGAGCCCACGACACGCCAGATGCATGGCACGCTCTTCACCTCCGACCCACGCATCTTGGGCACCGCCCACGGGTTCTTCGACTTCAGCGACAACGGTCAGCGGACGATCGGGCACAGTGGCACGGCGGAACCGATGCACTCGTTGTTGCTGCTCTTGCCCGATGAGGAGTTGGGCGTGTTCGTGGCCTACAACACCCTGGGGGCCGAGGCGTTGATCAACCAGCATCTCGGGTTTCAGAGGGCGTTCTTCGATCACTACTATCCTGTGTCGACAGTTGAGCCTGTCCGGCCACGTGCCGATTTCTCCGAGCGCGCCGGTCGGTTCACGGGCACCTATCGAATGACCCGGACGGCTTACACCACCCTCGAGAAGTTCAGGGGCTTCTTCGGGATGGACACCATCGCGTTCGACGATCCGGGCGACGGCACGCTCGCCATGACGTCGCCTTGGGGCGACTGGCACTTCGTCGAAGTCGGGCCACTCCTGTTCCGCCAGGTCGATGCCCCATTCTATCTCGCCTTTCGCGGCGACGACCGCGGCCGGATCACCTACCTCTTCACCGATTACACGCCCCAGTTCGCGTTCGAGAAGCTGCGTGGGTACGAGACTCCCGCCTTCCACATGGCGCTGTTGGCGGGCTGCCTCGTCGTGTTCCTGTCGATGGTCCTCGTGCTGGCGATCCACGCGGTTCGCAGCCGCCGACCGGGCTGCGAGCGGGACCCCTCGCCGCGGGACGCCCGTCACGCCGAGCGGATCATCTTGGGCATCTGCACCTTGAACGTGTTGTTCGTGGCCGGTGCGATGCGATGGAACAACCCGACGCCGTCCATGGGCATCGCCACCGAGTTTCGGGTCGTGCTGGCGCTGGGCGTCGTGTCCGCCGCCCTGACGGCCGCCGCCTGGGCCTACACGGCGCGGGCCTGGAAGGCCGGCTACTGGGGCACCGCCTTCCGCGCCCACTACACGCTGACCGCGGTCGCGGCGACCGCGTTCGTCTGGTTCCTGCACCACTGGAACCTGCTCGGTTGGCGCTATTGACCGATGCGCTGGGTGCGCCGGTGCCGACCGCGAAGCTGCGCTCCGGCAGCCCGGCGATGCGGATGAGGAGTTGCCGGTCGGCATCGAGCCCCACCGCCACGGTGAAGATCGGCGTCCCGGTTTCCCGCAGGCGCCTGGCCTCGTCCAGGGTGGCCGGCTCGGTGCCGGCGTCGGGCGGGCTCGCCAGGCTCGCCAGTGCGGCGAAGGTGACCACCGACACGCGGTACCCGCGCGCGCCGAGGAACCCGTCGGGCGTGTCGCCGTCCATGAGCGCGCTCAGGCGCCCATCGCGGCCATAGATCAGCACCTTCCCGCTGGCGCCGTCCGCCACGTACAGCCGTCCGTCCGCATCCAGCCCGATGTCGAGCGGTTCGAAGGGCCAGGCCTGTTTCGTGGCGGGCCAGGTGGCCGCCAGCTCGCCGCCGAGCTGCGTCGGGGCCTGGCGCGGGCTCTCCGGATTGCCGGTGTCGGCCGGGTCGAAGGCGGGAGCCGCGGCCACCACGGCGAGCATGGCCGAGGCCGCCAGGGTGCCGAGCGCCGCCAGGGTGATGGTTGAACGGGCGAGGTGGGCGTGCCTGGCGTTGTCCCTTGGGTGGGAGCGGACCGATTCACCGGGAGTAACCCTCCATCCGGGCGCTGTCGGACAACCGGCGCGGATCGCCGCGCTGCCGGGTCCGCCTCGTCGCCCTGCTGCCGTTGCGTCACACGGACCGTCGGCCCCTGGCGGCATCCGGCGCTGCCGGGCCGCGGCGATGCAGCCCGTTACTTGGCACGGCGTCGGGCAGCCCTTATGCTAGAAGGTGTGAGCCCATGGCGATGGAATCGCGGTCCCCGCCGCCGGAACCGGAGCTTGGAGATGCCGGCCGTGGTCGGGCCACGGGTGTCGTCTGCCGGCCGTGGGCAGTGGGTGCTCTTGGCGGGTGTGGCGCTGGCTGGCGCGGTCGCCATGCGGGTGGGGCTGCCGCGGGGGCCCGTCTCGCCCCTCGCGGTGCCACCGTCAGCCCGCGCGGTGGCGATCCCCGGCGGCGGGGTGGATCCGGGCGACCCGGGACCCCATGCCGCAGGCTGGCGGACGGTCTCGGTGACCGATCCCGACGGCGGCACCTTCGCGGCCCTGCTGACCTATCCCGCCCGAACGGCCACCGAGGGCGCGGCACCCGATGCGGCGGGCGCGCCCTACCCCGCGGTCGCCTTTGGCCACGGCTTCTTCCAGGCGCCGGAGCGCTACCAGGGCACGCTGCGCCACCTGGCGAGTTGGGGCTACGTGACCATCGCACCGGCGTCGCACGCCGGCCTGACGCCGGACCATGCCGCCTTCGCCGCCGACCTCTACCAGAGCCTCGACTGGCTGGTGGCCAGGTCGTCGGAGCCTGACGCCTGGTGGACCGGCCTGGTGGACCCGGCGGCGCTGGGCGCCTCGGGCCACTCCATGGGCGGCGGGGCGAGCCTCCTGGCGGCCGCCGAGGCGGCGACGATCCGTGCCGTGGTCAGCCTGGCCGCGGCCGAGACGCGACCATCCGCTGCGGCGGTGCTGCCGCGGGTCGATGCGCCGCTGGCTTTCATCGTCGGCCAGGCGGACCGGATCGTACCGCCGGCCAGCACGGCCGCGCTGTACGAGGCCGCGGGGCCGCCGCGCCAGCTCCTCGAGCTGGGCGGTGGCACCCACTGCGGCTTCCAGGACGACCCATTCCCCCTTGTCTGTGATGGCGGGCGCGATGAGGGCCAGTTGCCCCGCACCCGGCGCCTGCTGACGGCTTTCTTCGAGCTCTACCTTCGTGGCGACGCCCGGTGGACGGAATGGGTCTGGGGGCCCAGCCCGTACGACGGTGAGGTGGCGGCCGCACGGGTCGACCCCGGCCTCTCGCTGCTGCCGGCGAAGAGCAGCGTCCTCGTCCCGGCCGGCGGCACCGCGGAGGCGCCATTCACCGTGACGAACACCGGCCGGGCTGCCGCGCGCTTCGGGTTGATGGTCTCGTCGGGCACCTGGCCCGCCGCCTTGAGTGCCGACACGACGCCCGAGCTGACTCCCGGCACGGCCTTTCGGGGGACGGTCACCTTTGGCCGGCCCGCCGGGGCGCCGTTGCCGGCAAACCCCCTGAGCTACACCATCCGCGCCACCGCGCCCGACGGCCGCGGCGCTGCCTTCGCCATTGTTCTGGTCGACGGCCGGGCGCCGGGGGCGGGCCCGCTTACCTTGCCGTGGCTGGAGCGCCCGCCATAGCGTCCACGCAACGGGTGTGACGGCCGAGCCGAGCCGTCCGCCCCGGTTCGATTGCCGCCGTTCTTGGCCGCTTCGGCAACCTCCGTTGACAAACGCCGACGCCGAGTCGGTGCAGCCCTGCGGCGAGCGCCTTGACGCCGGGCGGCACCGGCCCGCGGTCGATGCCGGCCGCCGCAGCCGGCGTGCCGACAGCCCTCGGGCACAGAGACGCCGACGCTGTCGGCGTGCGCAGCGCCGAGATGGTCTCGATGGCTCAGGCGAGCCTGCATGTCGGGCCTTCTCCTGGGCCATCGGTGGGATCGAGGTCCACCGACGCGGACGGCCTCGCCCAAAGCGGGTGCGGGCGGGACGCGGCGCGACAGCGGCCGTGGGCCGCATGGCTGCCGCACGCTGGATGATCGTCCGGCGGGGCGGAAAGGTGCCATGCGGGCGGTGGATGCCACACCGGGCTGTTTCGTCTCGCTCAGGTGTGGCTACTTGAACCGACCGACGGTGGTCAGTGATCTCGACCTCGGCCTGGAGCGTTCAACCGACCTAAGTGTCGTCTGTTCCGCGAGCGGTGACGTCGCGAAAGCGGTCGGCGCATCGTGACTTCGTCGCCCCATCGCCGTCGAGCCTTGAGAAGCTATGGATCGGCTGCCTGTCGTGTCGGCTGCACGGCCAATTCTCGGGGCCGGCGGATCGGAATCGGGCACCGGTAGTCGTAGAGGTCAAGTTGACGAAGGTGAAAAGCGCGCTGCGGTTCGCTACATCGGGCATCGAGCCATGCCTTCACGCGCCTTGTTGGATCCGCCCAGATGAGATCGCTTTCGAGAAGCCATACGCGGCTCGTTAACGCCCCTGAATCCTGCAGGATCCGTTCCACCTCTGAATCCGTAACAACAGCGGGATAGGGCCACGGGATCTCACGCAGCGCCGTGACGCCGTAGAATCGCATGGCTCGCTGGGAGTGTCCACTGATCATAATTAGCGTCGAGCCGGGCGAGCCCGAGCTGTTCAGGATCGCTGCTGCGCCCCGATAGTCCATCTTGGTGACACCGACCAAGTCCACACTCGTCTCGGTCCCCATAACGAGCAGCAGCAGAGCAGTGGATGTCAGAAACGGGCCTCGACCGAATCGCCGCAGCGATGTCAGGCCGAGGGCTAGGCAAAGGACGAATGCCGGCGTGGCCACCATGACGTAGCGATCGGCAAACAACGGAACGCGCCAACCCACAATACCGAAGCCGACAATAGGGCCGAGGAGACTTATCCATGCAAGCAAGGTGCTACGGTGCGTGCAGAGGAGAGACGACTGGCGAGCCACCGTCGCCGGGGGCGGTCTGATAACAACCGAAGCAACTAACAGAAACACAATCAGAGCGACGCCAGTGATGCCAGTGGTCGCCGCGCCATTCAGCCCAAAAAAGACGATGGTCGACATGACCAATTGCGAAAAGCGATCATGCGAGAGAGGGATACCGGTTCCCTCTAGAAACAAGCGCACCGGCCAGAACGATGCGAATGCCATCGACACGCTGGCGAGCACGACGATCGCGAACAAGCGCCGTGCGACGACACCGCGTCCGCGGCACGATACGATCATGCCGATCCATACGGGGAACATGAGGAACCCCATGACGTGGATCAACGTGGTCGCTACGACTGAAGCCGTGAAAGCAATCCAGAACCGCACGTCGTCCCGGCGCATGGCATAGTCAAGCGCTAGTATCGACGCGGCTGCCAGGCATGCCAACCACGCATACATCTTTAACTCTTGTGAGTACCAGACCAGATACGGCGATACCGCCGCTGTGCCGCCAGCGATGAGTCCTGCCCTACGACCAAACCAAACACGGCCAAGTGCAGTGATGAGCGCAACGAGCAGCATGCCGGCGATCACCGACGAAAAGCGTAGCGTGAACGGGCTGAATCCCACGTACGCCGCCCACGCTTGCAGACCCAGATGGTACAAGGCGCCGTTCCAGCCCGGGCGCCCAAAGTTCGCCAGGGCCCAGTTCAGGCTTTGCTGTGCGTACCAAGCGGAGTCGATCTCGTCGCGCCAGAAACTCTCGGCCTCCAGGCGACCAACGCGCAAGGCAAAGGCGACGACCAGCAGGAGCACGGCTGCCGGGCGGGCAATGCGCGAAACGGTCACGCTTGGCAACAATTCCGACCCCGCTTGCTTGGCTGCCGCGTCCATGGTGGTTCTCGCGCAGGCTACTCAAACAGGATCGCCGCGCGTGCTCCGCCCGCACGATTGCCAGGCCTGTACGCTGGTAGAGGGCCAGACGTCGCTGCGGCCAACGGTTGTTGCGGGGGACTCGAACCGGCGCGCTGGCTGGTTGTCAACGACACAACATCGAACGCGGGAGATCCAGACTCCAGTACCACGCCCAGGAGGACCTGCGGCTTGGAGGGATCGCATCTCCGGCTGAGCACGAGATGCGTCAACGTCGCTTCAATGTGCCATGAACCTCGTCTCGACATGTCTTGCCCGCCGATCACGGACCATGCCTGCTCTCGGTCGTCGAAGAAGGCCAATCGCAGCATAGACTGCTCGTGATTCGAGAGCGATGGACTGGGGCTGATCTCTGCCAGCGAACGCACAATCCGGAGCGGCGCATGGTATTGCTCCGGCATCTGCCCGTTGACCCAGATGCTGAAGCAGTGGGGCTGTCCGATCAGGCGCGTGCCGTTGGCGTCCTGTGTGCCTGCAGGGATGAGATCCGTCGGGAAGGCGAAGAAGATCGCCCCATTGGGGAGAAAACCCCGTGACACATCGACTACGAGCTTGGGCGCGGCGCCATTGAACGTGCCGCCCTCAGGACCGATGTAGCCGTTCGGGGAACGCGTTGATCTCGGTTCCGGTACGCTGAAGAATCGAGTGGCGACCACCGCGCTTGGGTTGTTGGCAAGCCACAGTGTCGCCATTGCCGTGATCACGACGGTCGCCATCAATCCTGTCCGATGCGACGTATCGCTCATCTGGCAACCAAGGAGTCCTGTCGATTGACCATCAACGTCGTGCCCCAATCTTCTCTGAAGCCGTGAGACGCCCCTCATCGCGTCAAGCCGTCCTTGATCCTCCACAGATTCGGAGTCAGAGTACGAACTGCTCCACGTCGTTGCCTGCGGGGTCCGATCCGCTTCAACTTCGCCAATCGGTCGCAGATTCATCGTGATCACTCCGTGATTATGATCTGTAAGTGATAGAGGCAAGAACTAGTGACGATCGGCGCTATCGATTGGGTACGGGCAAGTACAGTAGTGTTCCCTCTGCTTAGAGTGCGACAGCAGCGATGGTGCCGTTGGGCGATGGCTTGGTGGCGGCGCCACCAGCGGGACCAGGCGATGACCCATTCGGCGGGGTGGATGACCGTGAACAGGATCTGACGAAGCAGACGCCGGATATCGGGGATGCTCAGGGGCACAAGAGACCCCGACCGACCTTGAACGCCGTTATCGACTGTGTCTGGCAGCGATGCATGGACCCCCCTATTGTCGCGGCTGAGTCCGCCGCGTGATTGGTCGCTTCGGTGACAGAGAGAAAGGCGTGGGCCAGTGGAGCCAGGCTGATGTGCCGATGCCAACCATCCCAGCTCCTCATTTCGTAGTGGTCGAGACCGACCTCGCCCTTCGCTTCTTCGATGTCCGTCTCGATTGTCCAGCGGCTGCCCGCGACGCGGACAGGGGTGGCCAGCGACGTTTCCACTGGAAAGAAGCAACGGTGGACCTTGCTCTCGGCGGGGTCACTGACGCTGCGCTGGACGAGGTTGCCGCGGCGCCACGCTGGGAGGAGAGAGGTCGACGGCGTCACCAGTTGCCAGTCGCACAACCGGGGTCCTTGGCTCCAATCGCCCGCGCTCAGGCTCTGCCAGTCATCGTTCTTGAGTCCCGCGACGACGTCGCAGAGCGCTCGCGTACGCCTGCTGATCGGGACACGTGCATCGTTGTGGCTGGTCGCCATGACGTAGCCAATGTGTCGACCTTCCAGGCTGCGACGGAGCTGCGGATCGTCGCCGTAGATACTGTCGCCAGCCACCCGCCTCGCGGGCACGCCTTCGTCGAGCGCTCGCTCCACCATCGCCCACGCCAAGGCCGGTTTCGTCTTGAACGCGACTGTCTCCGGCACACCGACCTTGGCGCGTCGGGCTCGGTCATCCGCCCAACTCTTGGGCAGGTACAGCGCCCGATCCAACAACGCCCGCCCTTTCGCAGTTGCATAGCCCAACAACACCGCGATCTGGCAATTCTCCACCCACCCTGCCGTCCCGCTGTATTGTCGCCGCACTCCCATAGAGTGGGCTCCCTTCTTGAGAATGCCCGTTTCGTCGATCACCAAGACCCCCATCGGGTCGCCAAACCTCCGATGATGTACCGTCGCATGGTATCTTCTCAGGAATCCGGGGAGGCTGGCGGCTGGGTAAAGCGACTGGCCAGTGGACGGGAAGCAGGGTAAGATAACCGTATGGAGGCGCGAGGGGCGTTGGCGGTGGTGGCGGCGATGGAAGCC
>WBZR01002140.1_pt1 | contig 21453 bp, 16 predicted proteins | sample 5204231 | NCBI WGS metagenome assembly WBZR01 (sample SAMN12412403, study PRJNA552823) | activated sludge metagenome | isolation source: activated sludge from anammox sidestream of wastewater treatment plant... | place: USA: Virginia | collected 2017-08 | reverse complement strand
CCAGGCACAGAACAAAAAACAACTTGGACGTTTAGTCATTGGAGCGCTTAGAAAAATACAGAAGAACCCTGAATTGACCAAGAAATTCTTTGAGAATTATTTAACATAATCAATGCAACGAACTATAATGACGAAAATGAATTAACAACCTTTCTTCTGGCTGATGCCTTGGATGATCCGCATTTCTTATGACTCAATACCCCGTAATGCATAGTGTTTTTCCCTAATACCTTTATCAGTTCATTTGCGGGCATGGGCATACCGAAAAGATAGCCCTGCGCCATGTCGCAATTATGGGAACGTAAAAATTCCAATTGCGCTTCCGTTTCCACACCTTCAGCTACTACTTTCTTGTTGAGTCCATGTGCCATATTGATAATCGCCTTGGCTATCGTTACAGCGCCTGGACTGCTCGCAACGTCTTTCATTAAAGACAAATCTATTTTTATTCCGCTCACGGGCAAGAATCGCAGGTTATTAATTGCGGAAAAGCCGGTGCCAAAATCATCAAGAATGATTTTTATACCCATGCCGCACAGTTCTTCCAACGTTTTTATGCTTCTATCCATGTCTTCCATAACAGTACTTTCCGTGATCTCCAAATCTAAGGCCCTCGAATTCATGCCCGTTTCTTCTAATATCTTCCGGATAATTTGCGGTAAATCATGACTCCGGAATTGCCGTGCTGAAACATTTACAGAAAGAGACGTATTCGCATATCCCGCGTCATGCCAGACCTTGTTTTGAGAGAGGGCTTCTTTTATTACCCATCTGCCGATAGGCTCGATCATGCCCGTTTCTTCAGCCAGGGGTATGAATTCTGCGGGAAAAACTAAACCATCTTGTGGGTGTTCCCAACGAATGAGAGACTCAACGCCGATGATATTACCATCCGCTAAAGAGACGATGGGCTGATAATACATTTTGAATTCGTTGTTTACAATTGCCCTTTGGAGGTCTGCCTCCATCTGTAACGCCTTTACCGCATGGGCGTGCATCTCTTTGTCAAACATCGCATAATTAGATCTGCCATTCATTTTTGCACGATACATTACCGTATCGGCATCTCTCAGAATATCCTCCGGCCGGTCGTAATATTCCTCACTCAGAACAATCCCTATGCTTGTGCCGGTAAATACACTGTGCCCATTCAGGCAAAAAGGGTCCTTCAGTCTTTTTAAAATTTTTTCGGCAATGACTTTTGCGCACGAACTCTCTTTTATATCGTTAAGGAGAATAACAAACTCATCTCCGCCAAAACGTGCAACAATATCATTATGACGAAGGCACTCCTTGAGTCTTTCTGCAATCGAAATTAGTAGTTTGTCCCCGGTTGCATGCCCAAGGCTGTCGTTTATGACCTTAAAACGATCGATGTCGAGAAAAAGCACGGCAAATAAAAAGTCTTTATTCGTCCGTGCAGATTCTAACACTTTCTCCAGATGATTCATAAACAACTTTCTGTTAGGAAGGCCGGTCAATGAGTCATGAAAGGCATTATATAACAGTTGTGCCTCAAGGCGCTTTTGCATAGTAATGTCTCGTGATATACCGATAATTCCTACCGCCTCGCCCTTCAAATCCCTTAAAACGGATGCAGATAGGTAGGAGGGAAAGGTTTCTCCAGTTTTCTTTTTTTTCATTACTTCTCCGGAAAACACCTTTTCCTGTCCAATTTTTTCGCTAATATCTTGCCATTCGTCGGGATGGGCAAAAAGAAAATGAATTGGTTTGTAAAGCACATCATATTTGTTATACCCAAATACCATTTGTGCGGCTGGATTAAATTCAGTAATCAGGAGATCTGTATTGGTGGCTATGATCATGTCAATCGAACTATTAATAAGATTTTCTGCATAATCTTTGGATGCCACCAATGCCTCCTCCGTGCGTTTTCGCTCTAAAGCATGACGAATAGAACGCTCGAGCAAAGATGCACATATCTGCCCTTTAACCAGATAATCTGATGCACCGGCCTTCATGACCTCTTTATCAATTTCATAATCGTCTTGCCCGGTCAATATAATGATGGGTCCCTTGTACCCGATCTTCACTACCTCCTGCAAAAGATCCAATCCTGTTTTTGCGCCAAGACGATAGTCGAAAAGACATAGATCAAATTGATTATTAGTCAATAGTTTGAGCACATTTTCATGCGTCTTTTCCCAATACAATTCAAATTTCATCAATCGTATTTCCGAGAGCAGATCTTGTGTTATGATATAATCGTCTTCGTCGTCATCGACAAGAAGTATTTTCAACTTCTCTTTGCTCATAGCATTCTCCTGTCTCTTGATTCACACATGATTGCTTGCTCGTCATAAACTAGTCATAAGTACGTCATATAATCGGCAATTGCAAACAAAATGTTAATCATTAGGAATAAATGAATTCTGTCCTTCTGAAGGCATCGTTGCTGGTATTAATTTTATGGAATTATTTGCCAACACTCACCGGTACCTTAAAAAAACGGTGATGGTCAGGGGCTATTTTTTACCAGTGAAAACGGGACCAAACTGTTTCCGAAGCATCAGGACATTATTCTACGCAGCAGCATCATTATTACTGTTTCGGCACTACTCATACGCAAAACGACTCACGGTACCGTAGGTTTGTCTGCCCAAATTGTTCCAAGAGCATGAAATCTTTTATATTTGTAAATCCAACTTTTGTCATTCTCGTAGCAAGAAGACAAACGGCGTCTTGATTAAAGACAAATTCAACACCCCTTCGAAAACACGGTACCTTTGCCGCATCGGATTACTTTTATGTTTCCGCAGACTTTGCTCAGAGGATTTCATCTTCTTTCATACCCATTTTTTTCTTCTTTACCCTGCTCCCCCATGTCTCCCCATTTTACTTTTTATCTTGTTTTTGACGTTACCCTGAAATTACCCCAGGGTAACATCAAAGTCATGATAAACAAAAAAGAGTGTGGCGAGGCAAGAGAAAGACGGGATTTGAGGTTGGTACATTTTCTGTGGATACAAAAGAACCATCCAACAAGAGGGAATATAAGGGAATGGTTCAAATCGGCGCTGGTCCAGATCTGGCTAATTTCAATGCGTCCGTAACACCTGTTAATGGTTTCATGCTGGGGCGGAAAAAGAGACCAGACAAAGGTCTTCGATACCTTGTTTGAGGATGGGTTGATTGTCTTTTACGGTAAAGCGGTAATCGGCTTTCTTGCCTTCAACGAGACACCGTGCTATCTGCAGCGCTACAGTATTTCATACATCTCATGTTTCCGTGAAGACCTTGCATAAGATGACATCGGAAGACTTGGCGCCAATCACCACATCATCCCCTATTCTCAGGTTCAAACGACGCACTTCTTCTGTATCGATAAGGGTCTTAAAATACTGACCTTCGTGCAGAACGGTAACCGCAGCCATGATAGCATCTGATTCTATATCTACCACCTTCCCTGCGATCTGGATACGGGTGCTGAGCCGCCTGCCCATAAATATCTCTTCCGGTATCCCCTGCTTGACTACCTTCCCTGCCTCCAGCACGATCACATAATCAGCCAGTTTGTACACCTCCGTCACATCGTGAGTCACGTAGAGCGTGGTTATGCAAAGCTGTTTGATGATCCGTTTTAAATCCTCCTGTAATTGCCTGCGTGTTTCCCAATCCAGCGCTGAAAGCGGTTCATCCAGGAGCAGGATGTCCGGTCTTCTGGCCAGGGCACGGACCAGGGCAACCCTTTGCTTTTGCCCCCCGGACAACTGGGCGGGATAGAAATGTTCGTATCCTGACAATCCTACCAGGGATAAAAGGTCTTTTGCCTCTTTCAACCTCTTTTTTTCTTTTATTCCATACGCTACGTTTCTCTCCACCGTTACGTGAGGAAATAAGGCATAGTCCTGGAATACGAACCCTACGGAACGTTGCTGGGGGAGGATGTTAATTGCCTTTGATTCATCATACCACACTTCTTCTCCCTTATGGATCATCCCTCCGTCAGCCCTTTCCAGACCGGAAATCAGGCGCAATATACTCGACTTTCCCGACCCTGAAGGGCCAAATAAGGCTGTTACTTTTTCGTGAGGAATCTCAAAGTTTACATCCAGCCCGAACCCTCCCCATCTTTTTTTAATACGGACTTTTATCAAGGCAAGGCCTCCACATTACCATTAGAACATGCGCATAAAAAAGCGCCTGTTAATAAAGTAAACTATTGCAAGTATTACAAATGAAAATGCCAGCAGAATGGCCGCATAGATATTTGCAGTTCCGTAATTCAGCGCCTGCACCTCGTCATAGACAGCTACTGATGCAACCCGGGTAACTCCCGGTATGTTTCCTCCGATCATAAGTATCACCCCAAATTCACCCACGCAGTGTGCAAAGGAGAGTATACAGCCAGTAATCACCCCTTGCAGGGAGAGTGGGAAAATAACGAAAAGGAAGGTATATAATTTAGACCTGCCCAGGCTCCATGAAGCCTCAAGCAATTTTTTATCCACCCCGGCAAAAGCCAATTGAAAAGGCCGCACTGCAAAGGGCAGATTGTAGATGAATGAACCAACAACAAGTCCTTGAAAGGAAAAGGCGAGCGTCTTATGGAAAATACCTTCATACCAGCGCCCGATAAAACTATTTCCGCCAATAGCCATGAGGAGATAAAAGCCCAGGACCGTTGGTGGAAGAACAATGGGTAAGGCTACCACAGACTCAACGAAGAATTTTCCGCGAAACCTTGAAAAGGCAAGCCAGTAGGCGAAAGGGATACCCAAGACAAATAATAAAAGCGTTGTAATGGTAGAAAGCTTTAAGGTTAAAAGGAAGGGAGCCGTAAAATTCATGAAACTAATATTGTAGTTTAAAAGATATGTGGTCTCTATGCGCCTGCGGACACGGATATTTTACCTGATAACAATTAATATGCAAGTAGTTAACATAATTTAATGTATGGGAATTTTAATATTTATGGTAGGGGCGAAGCATGTGCTGTTGTTATGTTTTCATGAGATGATAACCTTTGAACAGCACATGCTTCGCCCCTACGTCTGGCTGCAAACAAAGTATCTGAAGGCCTAATGAATTGCTGTGCATTATTCCTGTTTATTGTAAGAGTCTTACTATGTCTGAGAGGTTTCAAACGCAGCCACAGGAGTACTGTGGCTGTGTTTGAATTATTATTACCCTCTGCATGGTATCTGTTTTCTTCCTGATTAGTCTACCATAATCATCACGTTGGAGGCCTTGATAACCGCATAAACCTCTTTGCCTTTTGCCAGTTTCATCGTTTCTGCGGAATGTTTGGTAATGACCGATACAATTTCACCCCCTCCCGGCAACTCTATATCCACTTCTGTATCCACCATACCATGCTTCACCTCTTTGACCTTACCTTTCAAAATATTACGAGCGCTGATCTTCATGTCTTTCTCCTTTCCTGCGGAGACGGTTCCAGATCACCAATCTCCATGATAAAAATTAAGGTAACACTTTAGTTTTTTGAAAAAGTAGGGGCGAAGCATTTGCCTGCTTGGGATGTGAATACATTTATATCAATTTATGGCAAATGCTTCGCCCTTACACCGTGCGGTAACATTGTTATTATTGTAATTTTTCAAAAAACTAAAGTGTTACAAATTAAGATATCTGGATCCTCAGGGGAAACTATTCCCCCTCCATAAGTAAATTGACCATACCTCTACGTAAATATTGTTGATCTATTTTGGAAGTGAATAACCGTATTGAGAAAATATTTTTCCCCCTTTTTTCCCTTGCACAAATTCCAGGAATTTCCTCACACCCGGCTTATCCTTGCCTCTTTGCGGGATAGCATAGGCCTGTCCCAGCTTGTTATACGATTCTGCAGGGACGACCCAATAATCTCCGTCTTTTTCCATTTTTGGTGAAATTGCCTGAGACAGTGCGATAATTCCCACGTCGGCAGCGCCCGACTGGACAAATTGTGCCGTCTGGGAAATATTTTCCCCGAAGACCAGTTTGTCCTGAACCTTGTCCCACAACCCATAGTACCGAAGCGCCTCCTCTGCCGCCATCCCGTAGGGCGCAAGTTTTTGGTTTGCAATGGCCAGCTTTTTCACTTCTTTATCCAAAACAACCTGTAATCCCTTTCGGGGATTTAACGCAGATTTCCTCGGTATCCAGAGCACAATGCTTCCAAAGGCATAAATTTTACTCTTCCCTTTTATCGCCAAACCTTCCTCTTCCAGGCGTGCGGGATAGGTTGTATCGGCCGAGAAAAAAATATCGAAAGGTGCCCCCTGCTTGATCTGAGCAAAAAAATTACCGGAAGAACCGTACGACACATCCACATCGATGGTGGGGTATCTCTTCTCGAATCCTTTGCAGATCTTGTCCATGGTAGGATTCAGGTTGGCGGCGGCGGCAATAAGGATTTTTTCATCTGCGCGGACACTATGATGAAAAGCCATGAATAAAAAGAGTAGCCAGGTTGCACATACTATCGCTAAAAATCTTGTAATCCGTTTTTCCGGTATGATCAAGCGCATCATGTCCTCCTCTAAAATGTCATTTGATATTGTAATTTGAATCTTGTTTTCATTGTTTTCTGTCTCCGTAGTCTCAGTTATGCAATGACCCGTGTCAGCCTTTGTCTGATTAAGTTCACGATGTTATGAATGCAACCAAATAATCTGTATCAAAATGCATACGGTAAGCGGGAAGAGAATGCCTTTTCCGTCTGACGATCTCCTCCCGCCCGCCGCGATCAAAATAAGTTTCCTCACGGCCAGACATAATTCATGTTGCTTTACTGAGGAACCAGTTTGAACACACAGTCCAGGCCATCATATACTTCCCTGAACTGTTAGTATCCAGGGAATACAAAAGTATCATCATCACGTCCTACTTGATCAATTGCTCCGCGAGTTGCAGGTCACCTCAAACCCATTCCGCGGATCAAAGCCTCTACGGAAAGTTACATTCCGAGGGTCTTTTTTTTACCGATAACTACAGAGGAGGCTTGTGCCTGCTTCACAACTGTCTTGTCTGTGTATTAAAGTTGAACTACTCCAACATCCTTTCTATTTCCTAATTGCATAGCGCGGCAAGGCCGCAACCAATTCTCCGTTGTGAAAGCGGGAGATTGCTTCGGACAAGACCCTCGCAATGACACTGGCTATGTCTTTGACGACATACGGCACGTTGTCATTGCGAGCAAAGCGAAGCAATCTTTCTCTGATAAATAAATGGCGCCTTCTGACAAGGGATAAATAGGGTTGCGAGAAAACTTGCAAAAAAAGAAAGATTTTATACGGTAATACTATGGCGCGGCACCGCCACAACCAAGTCGCCTCTCAGAAAAGTGGGCGAAGGGAGGTGCCAAAACTCGCAAAAAAAGATCTTATACGATACTACTATAGCAGCTAAAAGTTATGGAGCAGAACGAACCTGAATCATGGTGATGTTACTTACGCACCTTCCACCCGATTTATCTCCGGGAACAATCAGACGTGCCATTCCTTCTGTGTCGTCGAGAGGTTGCCCATCGCTAGTTGCAAAGGCAACAAGAACCTGCTGGTGGCCGAAATTGGATAATAGTTCGGCCAACGAAATAACGACTTCGTAACAGTCGGTGGCTCTTACTACCACATATTTTCTAAGTATATCGTTCTTGCGGGTAGAGTCAGTGATGATAACAGCGTCATTTAACAAATCAATCAGAGGCACGCCGATATAAGTCTTGGTGACAAGGCCTTGGCTGCCGGAATAATAGCTGATGGTAAGATGGGAATGCGTTGGGTACTGCTGCAAGTCGGTCAAACTAAACCTGCGAGGGTTTTCCACCTTCCCGTTTAAACGAAATTGATTGGAATAGCCTCCCGGGCACGGATCCGTTTGGGCTTGAACGACTTCTACGGGAACCGAAGTTGTTACAAAGAAAAGACCGATTATTAACCAACTAAAAATTGAAAAGATTCTCATTATTTCCCTCCTGTAACTGTTATATTTCCAGGTATCTGGCCAACCTGAAATATTTACGTTAATAGTAAAAATGGATGCCAGATTTTAAAATGAACCGCTCCACAGGGTATCTCGATCGGGCACCCGAAAACAATTTATCCTTGCCGGTACACCTCCTTTCTATCTTGCTAAAATATCATCTGATATTGTAATCTGATTCTGTTTTCGTTTTTATCCGTCTCTGTAGTCTCTGTTACGAAGTGACCCACGTCGGCCTGTATCTGCTGGCGATGCCCACGGAAGTAATAATTGATGCCAACCGTATACTCCGTCTGAACGTCATCCCGTACATCCTCATTCGGATCAAGCACGGAGTAACGGGCTGCAAGTTCCAGTTTTTTGGGCAGCACAAAATATCCAGCCTGGGTATAGAAACCGTCGGAGGTTATTGTATCGCCGTCACCTTCAGGGTCATTCTCCCTTATATAGTACTCACTATCCCACGTAAACCCCCTGTACCTCATGCCAAGGTCAACGTTGCCGATTGCAGAATTGGTATCATCCAGCTTTTTATCTTTTTCCTTTGCATTATAGACGAATGATGCACCTATGACGGCCTTCAGTTGCTCTTCGTATTTCAGGTCAGTCTCATCCCAACCCGTTGCTAAATTATAGGATTGATACCATCCAAAAGGATAATATCGTGCGGTAAGCACATACATGAGCTCGTTGTCGACATTTTCGTCCCGACCAAACGCCTTTGAGGGATTCTGGCCAGCGCCGCGGAAAACGGCTGCGTGGTATTCCATATGACCATCAAATGGTTTTCCAAAGATGTCCAGGCCGTAATCACGGTCCTGTTTAAAGTTGTCGCTGGCGATGGACCTGTCCTGGAGCAAGAGCGAAAAACCCGATGAATTCCATTGGCGGTTGGCAGGCACCTTAAAATACCCTCCTTTTATACTGAGTGCTTCCTCGGCTGCCGCTGGGGTCCACCAGATATAATAATCCCTCAGATTCACATCAAAGCTGTCCGCGTCAATTTCCACGTTATAAAAGAGATCCTTGCTGTAGATATTGCCGCCAAAACAAAGCCTTGCCCTGCGCACGTCAATATCGGTTATATCACCTTCATCAAAATCCTCATCCTTGTCCTTGTAAGTAAAGCGCGTCTGGAATCTGAAGCCCACGTTTAAGGAGTATTTTCCATCCCTTGTCTGAAAACCGATGGAGGCCTTTGCCTTATCGGGCAGATAATAGCCGTTAACCGGTTCATTTTTGCCGGGTAAGCCTAACCCCAGTTTTTCCCGCGCCTCATTCGATGCGAGATAGTTCCCCACCTCCTGGTGTACCTCTTGTTTCATTTCCTGCTTTACCTCTTTCTTGATCTCTTCTTTTGCAACCGCTACAGGTCTTTCACTAATACTTTCGATATGGTTTTTCAATTCCTTGATTTGCTCCTGCTGGCTTAACGCCATTGCCTCCATCTGTTTCATCATTTTCTGCTGCACGAGAAACGCCTCTTCCATCTGTTTTAACTGTCTCTTCAAATCATCCATTCCACCTTCCGATGTTCCCTGGCTCTGAACAACATCCTGGGCGCGTGCATTCTGCGCCACATTATCAGCATATACAGCGCAGAATGCTATCGCCAGCGATAAACCATAGCAAAACCCTTTACTCCGCATCTACTCCTCCTCCTTTCATTACTGTTATATCATAAATGACATAACGCATAGAAATAAAAATGGGCTTTAGATTTTAAAATGTCCAGCCCGGCAAAACATTCCAAACAGCATACCGGAAAACAATCATCCCTGACCGCACCCATCTCCGCAATCTCTTCATAACTACTACACCCCTTTCGATAGTATCAGTTCCGTAGATTTTACAATTGCCGTAATCTCATCACCTTCTTTAATACCCATTTCCTCCAGAGACGCGTTCGTAATAATGGCATAGAGCATATCACCCTGGGATTCCACATAAATCTTCGATAATACGTCTCCCTGAATGATTTGCCTTACCATTCCCCGTGCCCTGTTGCGGGCGCTCAGCATCCCCGAAAATGCCTTCGCAATCATGATATCCGTGCCCTTGATCAGCACCGAAATCGTATCACCCGCCAGAAGATGCATATCCTCACACGATGCCCTGGTGATGATGACATTCAGCGGTATCTCCTTCCAGAGAATTTTAATGTGGGCATGGATATGTCCCTGAGTTATAGCGACAATCGTCCCGCAAAGTTTGTTTGCCATAGATGACTTTTTTACCCATCCTCCACCCCTTCCCAAGAGGGGACTTTTTTATTCCCCCCTTCCGGGGAGAGTGTCGGGTATGTGTTAAAGACATTTATACGCGCCCTTGAATCCTTATTTTAGAGGGGAATCGCAAAAAATTAAAGTCCCGTGCATTACGAATTCTTGTCTTGAAAAATGCGCTGAAATTCCTTTTCCATAGCGCGGGTCATCTTGTCGGTGTATTTCCTGTACTTTGAAATCAGTTCCTTTGCCTCTGCCGTCAAAGTTGCCCCGCCCCCGCCTTTCCCCCCGGTAGTAACCTCCAATAATTTTATCCCCAATACCTGCTCTGTGGCCTTGATCTTTCCCCATGCAGCCCGGTATGACATACCCAATTCCTTTGCTGCGGCATTCAGGGAGCCTAAACGGTCTACGGCCTCAAGCAGCATTCGCCGCCCCTCAGCAAAGGCCACGCTACTATCTTTCTCAAACCATATCTTGCATCTAACGTTCATAATTAAGGATTGGTTATATCTCATGAGACATAACGTTGTCAAGAAAAAACTGGCTGCAAGCGTAGCGCTGAAAAAAACAGGACGACTCTGGCAGAAGCGATACGAGCATTTTCGTTCCGGTTGAACAAGAAATACGACCGTTTGAAGAATTGATGAAACCGCTATTTAAATCCGTGTCTCAACAGCAATCTGGGAGATAACGGCTTGCCAAGCCGGGTGTGACGCCACTTCATGAACAGGACTGAGAAGTTATTCGTCTTGATATTAGCATGAATTCCCTGTTAACATATTTGTTATAAGCGTATCTATAACCATGAGATTCAAACACGCCAGCGTCGTGAAGTCGAATCACAGAGAGGTCTTTTATTTTTGATAGTTTGCAGTCTGCGCAGTATTTTTCCAGACAAGGGCTTTCTTACCGGTAACCGGATCGTGCCCCTTTCTCAACTCCTAATCGTTGCGCTGACTCCAAACCGTTCTCTATGACAAGGAGGGTTGCCAATGTTTCTTCGTATCGCCACCTATAACCTGGAAAACCTGGACAAGGGTCCCAACGTTGTGCCCGCACTGGCTGACCGAATCCGGATCATGCGGCCACAGCTGCAGCGGCTGCGCGCAGATATTCTTTGCTTTCAGGAAGTTAACAGCCAGGGCGCCAGCGATTCCCGCACCCTTGCGGCTTTAGATGACCTTCTTGCCGGCACCGAGTATGCCGGATTTCATCGTGAAACAACGTCGACCACCAGCGGTGCACTCTATGATGTGCGCAATATCGTTACCCTGTCACGATTTTCATTTGCAGCACCTGCCCAGATCATTCGGGATAGCTCCGGGCCGCGCCCACAATACCAAATGGCTACGGCTAACCCACCGGACACATTAGCAAATCCCATCGAATGGGAACGTCCCATGCTCTACACCCAAATCAGGGTCGCTACCGGAATGAATCTGCATCTGATTAATGTACATCTTAAATCCAAACTTGCTTCCAGCATTCCGGGACAAAAGCTTGACAACTCCACCTGGAAAACGGTGTCGGCATGGGCAGAAGGAAGTTTCATCTCGTCCATGAAGCGCGTAGGACAGGCATTGCAGGCAAGGCTGCTGATCGATGACATCTTCGATCAGCAGGGAGAAGACACCCTGATTGCCCTGTGCGGTGATTTTAATGCCGGGGCAGACGAAGTGCCGGTACAGGCGATTTGCGGACCCGTTGAGGAAACGGGAAATTCGGAACACGCGCCCCGCATCATGATACCCTGCGAAAAGAATATTCCTGAATCCTCCCGGTTTTCACTACTGCACCTGGGAAAGGGTGAAATGCTGGATCACATCATCGTTTCAAGGCCATTGCTGAGATTCTTCCGGAACGCTGAGATTCACAATGAGGCATTACCGGACGAATCAGGCGCATTCCGGCAGGACGTGAAATTTCCGGAGTCGGATCATGCCCCCGTCATCGCGGAGTTTGAGATCACCTGAACATGGCAGCCATGCCTGATGCGGTCGGGTCAGGCATCCGTTACAAATTCTTTTATTGCCCGAAAAACCCTATCCTTTTCCTTGTCGTACATTACCAGGTGATGACTTCGTTCAAGCCAGACCAGCCGTTTGTAGTCGGAGCCAAGATGTCTCATCACGTGTTGTGCGCTTGCGGGGGCAGCAAGAAGGTCTTTTTTGGAATGGATAACCAGCGCGGGCGACCGTACCTCCTGCAATCCGGTATTGACGACGTTCATGATCTCGGTAAGCCCGTATAAAGCGGGGATTGAAAAATGGGTATCGACAGGCTGGCGCAGGTAACCGGTATATCCTTCCGATTCCATATAACACCGCCTCTGCCGGGTTTTTACCTTTTTCATAAAATTCTTGCATATCCTGATTGCCAAAGGCACCGGCAGATACTTCCGGAGTAAATACAGGGGGGTGCCCATGAGGATTATTTTTTCCGGGGAATAGCGGATAGACAATTGCAAGGTCAGGAGCGCACCGAGGGAGAACCCGATAACAACGACCTCCCGGTATACCCTCTTTAACTGATGATATTCAGACTCTACCTTTGCAATCCAGTCGTGATGTGCGGTTGATGAATAACCACCCATATTTTTGCAATGCCCCGGAAGGAGTATGCCCCGGGCGGTAAAGCCCCACTGAGATAACTTTTCCGCAAGTTCCCGCATCTGAATTGGTCCACAACCAAACCCATGGATAAGCAGGCACGCGGTATTGCTGTGGCCCAGGATAAATTCTTCTCTATAGCGCGATAAATCGCTGAGTATTTCATTCTTTTGCATGGTCTTAAACAAGCTCCCGCAGTTACTCCGTTCGTTTGTCAGAAAGAGCCAGCGCTGCAATACGCTCCATAACTACCTTTGCAATCTCCTCAAACCCTTTCTTTGTTCCCCACTCACTCATATCTTCAAAAGCCATCGGCTTGCCAAAAATTATGGTAATCCGGGTACTTCTCGGTATCTTTGCGCCCTTTGGCAATGCCTGATACGTACCGGAAATAAATGCCGGGATGACGGGCGCCCCGCTCTTTGCGACGAGAAAACCGATACCGGGGTTTCCCTCCTGAAGGAGACCCTCCCGGCTCACTCCGCCTTCGGGAAAGATGCCTAAAACGTCGTTTTTTTTCAACACCGTCATACCCTGTTTCAGCGCAGCCCTGTTTGAGCCTTTCTCTGTGACACAAATACAATGCAGTAATTGAAAAAGCCATTTTCCACGACCCTCATAATAGATCTCCGTCATCATAAAAGCGATACGTCTTGGAAACATGGCTTGCAGTACCACGGGATCCATATAACTGAAGTGGTTCGCAGCAACAATAAGAGGCCCTTCCCGGGGGATATATCCTGCATTTTGCACCTGGATATGAAAAAAAACCTTTAATAACACAACGCCCGTTGTCTTGAGCACAAAGAAGAAGCAATTATTCAGGAATTCACGAAGGCGAGAAAGCATGCCGGGAAAAAACGCAGCCTTTTCGTGATCGGTATTTTCTCTCTTTTTTTTCATACTTAGGAAATGAGGACGGCCCGCTTGCAATTATCTATCTTCCCGTGCAAACTCCTGTATGGCATTCAGCTTGACACTCTGCCATGCCACGAAGATACCGGCCAGAAGCCCTCCAATGCCCACCGAGAGCATCATTTCTCTGGCCGCAATGAAGGTTGTTAATTTGCCGATAACGGGTATCGGCGCGATCATGGTGGCGTTCATAATGATATCTTTACAGGCAAAAGACCTGCCTCGTAACTCGTCGGGGGTAATCTTTTGGATATCCGCATTGATGGGGGCAAGAAATGCCCCGCCGGCAATTCCAACAAAGAAAACCGTGCACGAAGCTGCTGTATATGATGATACCACGGCAACAACTATTATGCCGCATGCCAGCATCAGAACGCTCCCGGTATAAAGGATATTTCTCTTCACCCGATCGCCATACTTACCCGTCAAAACGGCGCCGGTAACAAGCCCGCCACCAAGCAGGGAGAAGATGAGTCCCAGAGGCATTAAGGAAGTAAACCCCCATACCTTCCCGGCAAAATCGGATAGTACGATATAAAAACTTATGCCGAGAAGCCAGAAAAATGCACCAAAAAAAATGAGAATTATCAGTCTGCCATCGCGACAGAGATATTTCATACCCTCCTTGATATCCGTAAAAACAAAGGCCATGCCCTTCCCTGCGGGGCGTTTCTTTTCGTTTACCGTGAGCTTCCACAGGGCGCATGCAGAGAAAAGATAGGTTGCGGCATTGAGGTACAGGGATGCCTGAAATCCCATCGAATCAAAAATAATACCCCCTAAAGCAGTGCCGGCCAAAACGCTTAAGAGCGCGGAGGACGCAATCAGGGAATTTGCGATCAGGAGGTGGCGGTTCTCAACAAGATTGGGAATGATTGAAAATTTTGCCGGAGAAAAGAGACAGGTGAAAATACCTATGGCAAAGATTACGGGATAGGCCGGAGCAACACAGGCTGGATCGCGGATAACCCAGGGCATGGAGCATACCAAAAAAATCCGGGCTATATCTGAGCCTATCAGGATGCGTTTTCTTGACCATCGGTCAGAAAGGACACCAGAAAAAAGACTAAACACAAAAAAAGGCAGAATGCTCCAAAAAGTAATCTTCGATAATTCCTGCCCTACATTCCCCCCCTTTTTTATCATGAGCCCTAATAACGCCATTTGGTTGAATCGATCACCGAGTGCGGATACTATTTGCCCGATCCAGAGCTTTAAAAAGTTCCGGTTCCTGAACACCTCGGTTATCCCAATAACACGCCCCATGGTTTTTTCGTCAAAACGGTAATAAAGACGGGAAAAACGGGTAATTCTGTTTGCCTGAGCGTCTGATACGGATTATTTTACGCGCTGGTGATTATTTCGTTGCAGCTTTGCTACCCTATGGTATCATATTATTTTTCATTTTCATATAACTTTTGGTCTTTCATGAAATTTTCTTGCGTGTTAAATTTGTTTTTGATAGCATAATTTCCCTTTTCTTGTGCAATTCAGGCACAAAAACCGTGCTTTTTGTGTATAGTAATTTTATATACATATCATAGTGAAAGGAGTAGCTGGATGGCGCCTAAGTATGTTTATTTCTTTGGCAATGGCTCTGCTGACGGGAAGTCTGACATGAAACACCTGCTCGGTGGCAAGGGAGCCAATCTTGCGGAAATGACCAATCTGGGTATTCCCGTACCTCCAGGGTTTACCATCACGACAGAAGTTTGCGATGCCTATTATAAGAACAATAAAAAGTACCCTGATGGTCTTGCCAAAGAAATAGAACAGAACCTCTCGCGCCTGGAGAAACTCATGGGAGCAAAGCTGGGTGACCCAGCGAACCCGCTCCTGGTCTCTGTGCGAAGCGGCGCTGCGGCATCCATGCCCGGCATGATGGACACGGTTTTAAATCTGGGATTAACCCCGGATGCCGTTGCCGGACTGATAAAAAAAACGAATAATGAGCGATTTGTCTGGGATGCCTACCGGCGGTTTATCACCATGTTTGGCGACGTCGTTATGGGTGTTGAACGTCATTACTTTGAAGAGATTCTTGACGCGTACAAAAAGAAGGCTCGGATAAAAAGTGATACCGAACTGACGTCTGATCAATTAAAAAAGATTGTCGAAGAGTTTAAATCTGTTTACAAAAAAAAGACACGCGAAAACTTTCCAACCGATCCAAAAGTACAACTCCAGAAGGCAATCGAAGCCGTTTTTGCGTCATGGAATAACCCGCGGGCCGTGAAATACCGACAACTTTATGAAATTAAAGGACTCCTGGGAACGGCTGTGAACATTCAGACCATGGTTTTCGGGAATATGGGAAATCACTCCGCCACAGGGGTATGCTTTACCAGGAATCCTTCAACGGGAGAAAACAAATTCTATGGCGAATTCCTTATCAATGCCCAGGGCGAGGACGTTGTTGCCGGTATCCGTACGCCGGAGCCGATTGCACATCTTGAAAAAGAGATGCCCGCGGTATATAAACAGCTGGTGGCTTATAAAAATACCCTGGAAAACCACTTTAAAGACGTTCAGGACATAGAATTTACCATCCAGGAAAACCGGTTGTTCATGTTGCAGACAAGAACGGGGAAACGCACTACCCATGCGGCAGTCAAGATCGCCGTTGATATGGTCAAAGAAGGACTGATTGACAAGAAGGTCGCCATTGCGCGCGTCAACCCCAGCGAGCTAGACCAGTTGTTGCATCCCACCTTTGACCCGAAGGCGAAAAAGCAGATCATTGCCACCGGCCTCCCGGCATCTCCGGGTGCGGCCACGGGGAGAGTTGTATTCAACGCGGAAGACGCGGAAAAATGGGCGCTTGAAAAGAAAGAGAAGGTTATTCTCGTGCGAAAAGAGACCTCGCCTGAAGATATCGGAGGCATGCACGTTTCCAGAGGCATCCTGACAACACGCGGCGGAATGACGTCTCACGCAGCTGTCGTAGCGCGGGGAATGGGGAAATGTTGTGTGGCGGGATGCGGCGCGTTACAGGTAGATTACAAAAGCCAGAGCTTTAAGGTGAATAGTAAACTCATAAAAAAAGGAGATTATATCTCGATCGACGGAAGTACGGGTGAAGTTATGCTGGGGATGGTCCCCACGATTGAACCAGGACTCAGCGGAGATTTTGCTACCCTTATGCAATGGGCTGATGAAGCGCGTAAACTGAAGATCAGGACGAATGCCGACACGCCGGCAGATGCAAAAAAGGCGAGGGAATTGGGCGCTGAAGGTATCGGGCTGTGCAGGACAGAGCATATGTTCTTTGGTGAATGCAGGATTGACTCCGTACGTCAGATGATCCTTTCCGCCCCGGACGTAAAAATTTTCAAGGCAAAGATTGCCGGACTGGAAAAGGAACTGCAAAAGTGCGCCAGCAACAAGACGGATGCGCTTCGAAAGGAACTGATGCAAGTCAGGAAAGAACTCAAAGAGCCAATGAATTTATATACATCCGCCCTGAAGAAATTGCTCCCTATGCAGCGTCGTGATTTTGAACAGATATTCACCGCCATGGACGGGCTACCCGTCACGATACGGCTTCTCGACCCGCCGCTTCATGAGTTTCTTCCGCAGGAAGAGCACAATCAGAAAGACATGGCGAAACAGATGAAAATTAGCCTGAAAGAGGTGCAGGAAAAGGTGTCTGCACTTCACGAATTGAATCCCATGCTGGGTCATCGTGGATGCCGTTTGGGCATTACCTATCCGGAGATCTATGATATGCAGATACAGGCAATCATTGAAGCTGCCTGCAACGTGAAGAAAAAGGGTGTTGCGGTATACCCGGAGATTATGCTGCCTATTATCAGTACGGTGCAGGAGTTTGATCTGTTAAAAGATAGTGTTCACGGGATTGCGAAAGCCGTAATGCAGAAGAAAAACGCGCAGATTGAGTATCTGGTCGGCACCATGATTGAACTGCCTCGTGCAACCCTGATTGCTGACAAGATTGCCAAGCAAGCCGAATTCTTTTCCTTTGGCACCAACGATCTTACGCAGATGACCTTTGGTTTCAGCCGTGATGACGTTGGTTCCTTCGTGCCTGAATACCTTGAAAAAGGTATCCTTGAAAAAGACCCGTTCCAGGTAATAGACCAGGAGGGCACTGGTCAGCTCGTGGAAATTGGCATTAAAAAAGGAAGAAGCACGCGTCCACAGCTCAAGATCGGGATTTGTGGCGAGCATGGAGGAGATCCGCAGACCATTTCGTTTTGTCACAATGTGGGAATGAACTACGTGAGTTGTTCTCCGTTTCGGGTTCCCATTGCAAGACTTGCGGCAGCTCAGGCATCATTACAGCAGCCCATATCGCGGGCAACAGTCTGATCAAACATCCGAACCTTCCCTCTGCATTAGAGCCAGGATGATTTTCTAAAAACCTCCATATTGTTTTTCGCTTGTCTGTGCATATCTGCGGCTCTCTGCAACATGCAAAGAATTGTTCTGGTTTTTGTAAAGAAATGAATCACACCGGTTTTGTAATACTATATGCCGTCGGTTTTGTCGCCCTGTGGGTAGTGTATTTCTCCGTAACGAGACGAAAAAGGAAGGATAAACCGGACTGATATCTTCAGAAAACAGAGACCGGATTTCGTGGTTCTCACCGAGCAAGTACCGTTAATCTTTTTATTTGTGTTTGTGAACAGCAGGTTATACCAGAAAGAACGGTGAATAGAGATGAAAACAGATCGTTTTAAAGATGCAAGAGAATGCTGGAAAGTTATCCTTGCAGACGTGAGGCAGAACGCCGGTCTTCTCAGAGAAATACAAAGATTTGCAAGAGAGAATACAAATCCGGCAGAGGTTGCTTTCGGCACTTCCGGATGGCGGGGTGAGATAGGCGCCGATTTTACCTTTAACAACGTGCGCATCGTGACTACCGCGCTTCTTGAGATGTTTAAGACAAGCGGACAAGAGGTGATGGAATCGCTGGGAGTAAAGGATTTTGATGAGGTTAAAAAACGCGGTATTATTGTGGGCCACGACAACCGGTTTTTAGGGCCAGAATTTGCTTCATCGGTAATGGGTTTACTCACGAAAGAAGGCATCAAGGTCTACTACGCAGGGGAGGCTATTACCCCTGAATTTTCGGCTGCTATTGAGATGCTCCATGCGGCATGCTCCATAAACCTCACCCCTTCACATAATCCGGCAAATTATGCGGGATTCAAATTTAATCCGGCGGACGGTGGCCCTGCAGGACCGGATATTACCCGGGTTATAGAGAAACATGCAAACCGGCTGATGGCTGAGAAGACGATTGTGCGGGAAGTAAAACCCACAAGCTTTGAAAGGATCAATCTCACAAGGCTGTATGAGGACTTTCTCAAAAAACGGGGAACGTTGAACCTTGACAGGATACGACATTTTATAGAAGAGGAAGACTGTTGGCTTTATATTGACCATGTTCATGGGGCTACGAGGGGAAGGCCGAACGCCCTTCTTGGTGAGAGTTCAAAAATAAAATATCTCCGAACGGAGGATGACTACCTCTTTGGAGGCATACCGCCGGAACCTTCAGCAAAGAACATCAAGACGGTGATGGACTTATTGAAAGGCGCCAGGGCACAGTTCAGGTTGGGAGTAATCATGGACCCTGATGGCGACAGGATACGGTTTACCGATGGGGAAGCGGATATTACCATGAACCACTTTGGGGCTATGGCGCTGCATTTTTTCTCTGTATACAAGCATATTTCCGGGGTATTGGTAAAATCGGTAGCCACAAGCAACTTTGGAAATGCTATTGCCGAGAAGTTTGGTATTCCGGTACGGGAAACAGCGGTTGGCTTTAAGAACTTCAGGCCTTATATGCTTCAGGACGCACCGGAGCGGGCTATCGTCGCGTACGAGGAGAGTGACGGTATATCCGGCTATAATAACACCCTTGAAAAGGATGCCCTGTTTGGGTTCCTGCTTGCGCTTGAGATGATGGCCGTAACGCGGAAAAACCTCAGTGCGTATCTCCGTGAACTTGAGGAAAAATTCGGCGCCTATCTTCCCGAAAGGGCTAGCATCGAGGTAGAGCGTTCTCTCGCTGGCGCACCGCTTCTTGAAAAGCTTTCACGCCTGAAAAACACACTTACTGCGGGGGAGAAAGTAACGGTTGGAAAAAACTCCAGGACGATCAGGAGCGTAATACAGGTGGATGGAATTAAGGTCGTGCTCGATGACGGCTCGTGGTTTTTGATACGGCCTTCAGGCACGGAACCCAAGGTGCGGTTTTATGTAGAAACACGATCCGTGGAAACGCTGAAAGACATAACCGAAACGGCCGAACGCTTGACGAAGGAATCGCTTATCTAATCATCGGGGGGGGACTCATTCGTGGTTTTTTCCCGGCGGAAAATCTTCTGGTAATAAAACAAGAGGAGTTCTGTGGAATGATTCAGGGCATCTTTGGACTAGCGGCGTTGATTGGTATTGCCTGGACCATGGGTGAAACCCGATGGAAGGTTCGGTTCCGTGACATACCGGTAAGACTGGCAGTGCAATTCATAGTGGCGGCAATCATAATCAGGGTCTCCGTGTTCAAAGAATTCTTCCATCTGCTGAGTAAGGTTGCTTTATCACTGGAAGAAGCAACACAGGCAGGGACATCCTTCGTCTTCGGCTATCTTGGGGGGAGGTGCGCTGCCTTTCGATGAAAAAACTCCCGGATCGAGCTTTATTTTTGCATTACAGGCCCTTCCGCTCGTGCTTGTGATAAGCGCCTTGTCCTCGCTCCTGTTCTACTGACGTATTTTACCGGTTGTGGTAAAAACTTTTGCATGGTTCCTTCAAAAAACCACGAATATCGGCGGCGCCGTAGGTGTGGGCGCTGCGGCAAATGTCTTTCTTGGCATGATTGAATCGACGCTCTTTATTCGTCCTTATCTGAAAGAGATGTCCAGAAGTGAACTCTTTATAACAATAACCTGTGGGATGGCAGGGATTGCCGGTACCGTTATGGTACTGTATGCAAATATTCTGCAACGCGTGGTACCGGATGTTATGGGACACCTCCTTACCGCATCAATAATCAGTATTCCGGCGGCCATTATGATCTCACAAATCATGATACCGGAAACAGGAAGGACGACATCCGGGGAGATGATGAAACCCCAACTGGCGGCAAATTCAATGGATGCTCTCACCAAAGGAACTTTAGAAGGAATACACCTCCTGATCAACATTATTTCAATGCTTATTGTCCTCATAGCCTTTGTATACCTGGCAAACAAGGCGTTGAGTCTGTTGCCAAACTTGGGAAATCGGCCGATTACCTTGCAAAGAATGCTTGGTTATCTCATGTCTTCCGTTGTATGGCTTATGGGTATTCCCTGGAAAGAGGCATTTACTGCCGGTTCCCTTATGGGAACCAAGACGATACTGAATGAATTCATAGCATACATCGATCTGGCGAAATTACCGGATGGGGTCCTGAGTCCAAGGAGTAAAATGATCACGACCTATGCACTCTGCGGATTTGCTAATTTCGGGAGCGTCGGTATAATGATCGGCGGGGTGGGAAGTATGATTCCTGAAAGGAGAGATGAAGTAGTCTCTTTGGGGATGAAGTCCCTTGTTGCGGGCACCTTGTCTACCTGCACCACTGGCGCACTCGTTGGAATTGTGTGTAATTTCGTAACTATTCAGCGAAAATATTTTAGAATTTAGTTGACAGTCAACATGAGAAAAGGGGGCAGTAGAATTGGTTGGTAGAATAAATGGCTGTGGAGGATGCCACTGTAGCCCATCGGAGGTTT
>WBZR01000130.1_pt2 | contig 21479 bp, 17 predicted proteins | sample 5204231 | NCBI WGS metagenome assembly WBZR01 (sample SAMN12412403, study PRJNA552823) | activated sludge metagenome | isolation source: activated sludge from anammox sidestream of wastewater treatment plant... | place: USA: Virginia | collected 2017-08 | reverse complement strand
ACTCTGCCCAAAAGCCCTTGCGCCGTTGCGACGACCGCTTCGAGCCGGTCTGGATCGCCGGGCCCGCTCGAGAGCATGACGCCGTCGGGCTTCCAACTGAGGACCTCTTCCGCACTGCTGCCCGCAGGGAGGACAACGCTGCGTACCCCCAAGGCAGCAAACCTCTTGAGCGAGTGCCGCTTGAGACCGCAGTCCAGCACGACGAGACGCAGGATCGCCGGCCCTTCCGGCTCCGTCACGTCCTCGATTCCCGAAACCCCCCAGCCGTAGGGACCTTTCGTCGTGACTTGGGCGACGAAGTCGGTCTCGACGTAGGGCACGGCGGTTCGGGCGGCCTCCACCGCCGCGTCCCGGCCCTCGGTGGAAACTGCGCACATCACCGCGCCCCCCTCCCGGATGCGCAACGTGACAGCCCGAGTGTCTAGCCCTTCGATCCCGACCACTCCCTTCGCCTTCATGTAGTCGGGAAGGGACGCCTTCGACCGCCAGTTGCTGGGCGTGCGGCAGACCTCTCTCGCGATCAGGGAAGTCGGCTGGACCGAGTCCGATTCAAAGTCATCGTCGTTGATCCCGGTGTTCCCGATGAGAGGATAGGTGAACACCACGACTTGCCCGGCAAAGCTCGGGTCGGTGATAACCTCTTGATAGCCGGTCATCCCGGTCGTGAAGACAAGCTCCCCCGTGGCCGTGCCGGTCGCGCCCAAGGACTTGCCCTCCCAAGCCGTGCCGTCCGCCAGCGCGAGTACCGCGTCCATTCGATGGGGAAGTATGGCCCTCTATGGCTCTTCCTGGGACTTCTTGGGCCGGACGGACGCAGCTTTGGCCGTCGCGACCTTCACCTCCAGGCCGATCGGGGCCGCAATGTTCGAGCCTGTGAACATCCGCTGTACCGCCTTGTCCGCCCCCCCGAGGAGGTCGGCGAGCTCTCCGACCGCGGCGACCGCGACTGCGAGCTCACCCCCTGTCATCCCCTTCACGTCGCCTTGTAGGAGTCTCTCGACCCCGTTGTGGCGCGATCCCCCGCCGATCATGTCGCTCGTGTTCTTCAGGTTGTACCGCTCCACCAGGGTGCCCAGCATCTTGTCGGCCTCGGACTTCTGTGCCTCCGTGAGCTTCTCCCCCTTCAGCATCCGACCGTAGAGCTGCTCGGCGTACTTCCTCGCGTCGGGATCCTCGATCGCCTCGACGACGTGGCGCGCCTCTCGCTTCGTGTTCGCCTTCGTGAACTCGAAGCTACCTTCCTTGTTCCCTTCCAGCGCGATCTCCGTGCCGTCCACGGCCTTCAGTGCCCCCAACTCCACGATCAGCCTTGCGGGCCGGTTCGTCAGGGTGCCAGCGACCGAGCCCGAACGGGACTGGGACACCTTGCCGCTCACCACGGTCCCCTGCCCCAAGACCACCCCACCGCCGGCATGGACGTCCTCTGCGACGAGAAAACGGACGCTATCGCCTTCCTTGGAACTGCCGGAGGCGACCGGAGTGATCAGCAAGAGCGTGACCGGCGTGCCCGCCTTGACCGTGACCGGACTCAGCGGCCGGGGCACGAACGGCACCTCCAACTCGCCCGTACGCCACTTCGACGCGCCATACAGGAAGCCACCGAGCACCAGCAACCCTAGGACCGCCTTCACCCACCTCATACCGTCTTCTTGACGCCTCACAACCGTCCGCGGATTCCCTCGCTAGGGCGAGGGGCGCACGCTCGCGGCCACGAGACGGACGAGCTCCACCGGATCCGTCCTGAGGCTGAGGAAGTTGGCTTGGAACTCTTGTGGGCACCGCTGGTCCAACCGGCGGAGCGCCTCGATCCGGACCCCTGGGCGAGGATCGAGCAAGAAGGACGCGATGAACCGGAGCGATTCCGCATCCCCTATTCGCCCCAAGATCGCCAAGCCTTGACGAGCCCGGATCTCGTCCCCTTCTGCGGCTAGCGCTCGCGCTGGTGCGCGTCCGTGATCCCCGATCGAGGCGAGCAGCGCGATCGCGGCTTCCCGCACGATCGGGTCGGGCGCCCGCAGCAAGGCTTGCGCGGTTCCTGCGCTCTCGGGGGACGCGATCTGAGCGAGGGAGATCGCGGCAGCCCTGGCGAGCAAGGGGTCTGGAGACAAGGTGAGGCGACTCAGGCCTTGCACCGCGGCACTTGCCTGGAGCGGACCGGCTGCCCTGGCCGCCGCGAGCTGGGTCTCCGGCTGATCGAGCATAGGAGGCACGAGGGAGCCGATGTCCTTGAGCCCCGCTTCCACGGCGACAGAGAGAACGTTCTTTTTGATCGTGGCATCCCCGGCGAGGGCCTTGCGCGCCAGCACGATCCCGGCCTCCGCCCCGACGGCTCTGGCCACGGCCACGTAGCACCTCCTTTGCAGGCGATCCATGCCCTGCAATCGGTTCTCCACCATCCACTCGAAAGCGGGCAATCCGATCTCACACAGCAGATAGACGGAGCCGTCCACCTCGGCTTGCGCCGTCCCAACGCCCCATTGCGTGGCCTGTCGGAAGAGCTCGGCGAACTCGGCTGGGGTGACTGGGGGTTTGCTGCCCGCCACCGGAGGGGGTCGAGTCGCCCCCCCGGCCACGGGGGGGGCGCCACGGAAGTCGAGCGCGAGCGCCCAGGTCGGCCTGCCTTGCGCCTGGCCATCGGCAAGCCCTTCGCGGTACTTGTCGGCACCGGCGAGGTCAACGAACACTCCGAGCGAACCTGTCCCCCGTGAGGCCTGGCCAAACCCTGGGGGCCCGTCGTACCGGTCATCCCCGGCGGAGTCCACAAAGAGACCTAAGCCGTTCGCGACCCCGGTGCCCGGAGTCGAGTCGCGGGCGGCGTAGACGTCGTTCCCGGCCCGATCGAGCATGACCGCGACGCCATAGTCGTGCCCGATCGCGAACGATGCCCCGTACTTGACCCCGTAAAGGTCGCTACCCCCAAGGTCGAACAGGTACGCCGACGTGAGGTGCATCGCCGAGGCCTGGGCATAGTGATGGGCAGAGTACGTGTCGTTCCCAGAAGCGTCAAAGAGCGAGCCGATCGAGTACCAGTAGCTCGCCGCCTGGCAGTACGTCTCCCCGAGGTAGCAGTCGTCACCGGCATGGTCGGTCAAGAGCCCGATTCCCCCGGCCCAGCCGCCCGAGTCCTCTCGATACCCTTGGCCAAAGCCCTGAGAAAACGAATAGTGAACGTCGGCGAAGAGGGGCGAGTTGAGGAAGAGCCCGCCGGCTCGATAGGTGTCCGCTCCTTTGCGGTCGAGGAGCCAGCCGACCCCGTTCGTCCGCGCCGAGCCTTGGGCGGAGAGCTTGGCGAGGTAGGTGTCGTCGCCATCGGTGTCGAGGCACACGCCGATGCCCGCGAGCGCGAACCCCTGGGCAAGGGCAACGGCCCGGTACTCGTCGTGGCCCCCGAACTTCATGAACGCACCGACCCCTGCGAGTCCCGTGCCGAAGCACAAGGTGCGCCCCTCGAAACGGTCGTTTCCACCCAGGTCGTACGCGAGCCCGATCCCTGCCACCCCGGCGCCTACGCTGAGGTCGGGAACGTCGTAGCGGTCGTTCCCAGAAACGTCCACCATCACCGCGGAATAGCCGACCCCGGCCCCGTGGCGACCGCGATAGGTGTCGTCCCCTCCTAGATCCAGGAGGAGGCGCGCACTCGTCGAGGTATGAACGTCGTTCGCCTTCCCCGCTACCTCGACGGGGAGTCCGGCCACCGTGAGTTGCACGGGGGTTGGGACGTCCTCCTTCAGGCCGCGCAGCTTGCCGATCGCGGCCTCGGTCTCGGTGGACAACTGGATCGAGGCGGAAACGATCCGCGCGACATCCACCTTCGCCAAGAGCTCACGGACGCGATCAGGAGCGACCGGGGACGACCGCACGAAAGAAAAGCTGAGCCTGGGATCCTCGATCGCGTAAGGCGCCAGACCTTCGATCAGTTCTCTCGCCTCTTGGGCGCTCAGGCCCGCCAGGGCCGTGCGTACTTCGGAGTCTGCCGACCGCAAAGCCCCCACCATGCGCGAGACCACGGCCGCCACCCCAGGCGGCAGCGATTCCGGCACCTCGACGGCGGTGCCGGCGTTGGCCCTCGCTTCGACATCGAGCATCCGCGAGGCCGCTGTCAGCACTTGCACAAGCGATGCGGTCTTGGTCGCTTCGTGCGCGGCGAGTAGTCGGCTCGTGGCCTCGATCGGGTCGCCGAGGCCCACCATCACCAAGGAAGGCGCCTTGAGGTCGAACTGCGACCGCGGATACTTGAGATCGTCGAGCCCCCAGTTTTGGATCGTGAGAGCGTCCCGCACCCCGGTGATCTCGAGTTCGGTGAGCTGCGCGGAAGCCGCGATGGGGAGCATGGCGGCAAACACCACCGCACGCTTGATCATGGCCCCTATCCTACCGGGCGACCGCCCACTTGGAGTAGTCGGGCAACCCACTCCCAGAGCGGTACGGCCTCCTTGGTCTGGCCGAACTCCAACTCCGACTCCCACGTCGAGCATTCGGGTGGGCCTGCGTGCCACCCGAACGGGCCCACCGTACACGCCGAGGTCTCCCCGGCCAGCCAGCCTGACTCCCTTTCGCTGCGCGCGAGGTACTCCTGTTCTTCCGGGTCGTCCCTGTGCTCCCAGGGGCACGGGGCAGCCCGGACGGTCAGGGGTGCCTCGCCTTGCAACGACACCCCCGCGAGGCGGGCCGCGCCTTGCAGGGCCCAGTCCTCGGTGACGACCCGGAGCGGGGCCCCATATCGCAGCACGAGCCTTGGCATTTCGAAGGCGAGCCCCGGCCCCCAAGGCCATAGGAGATTGAGCAGGGGACGCCCTTCTTCGGCCCGGAGCTCGTTGGCGTGGGAATCGGCGAGAAGATTCACGGAATCGTCCACAAAGCGTCGGAATAGCGCCTCCCCTTCCCCCTGGGGAAGGGCTGAAAGCCACGGCTTCCCTTGTGCGGGCTCCCAGTCGGTTACGTCAAGGTCGAGCGAGCCGCCTCGCCAGACAAGTGCGTGGTCTGCCGACGCCCCGAATTGAAGGTCGAGCCGGCTGGATTCGAGGCGCAGGGCCAGGGACGCGACCTCGGTCGCCTCCTCGGGCGACACCGGCCCAGGATCCCGGATCACCCCCTCCGCGTCCAAGGAGCCGAGCGTCATCGCGAACCCAACCTCCCTCGCTTCGAGCCACCGCCCAAAGCGAGCGACCGCGAGGGGCCCAAGGGCCGCGCCCGCAGGCGGCGCGCAACCTAGGGCCGCGAGGGTCCGCGCCACGCGAGATTGTTGCACCCAGAGCCCTGTGCCCGAGCCTTTCCCGAGGCCGTTCAATGCGGGCCTGCAAACCTCTCCTTGGGTCTCTCCGATCCAAATGCGGACGCTCAATCCCTTCTCTTCCACGCTCCGAAGAGAAACGCAGAGGCTCCGAGCAAGTCCACTCCCACGTCGAGAACGCTCGCGTTCCTACTGCCAGAAAAGAGCTGGTCCGCTTCGTCGAAGGCCGCGTGGGGCGCAACCCAGAGGAGCGCCGCGAAAGCGGCCGACCGCCAAGGGAGCCCCTGGGAACGCGCCTCCCGAAGCACGATCCAGGCGAAGACCCCGTAGCCCATGAAGTGCACCGCCTTGCGGCTCGTGAAGACCGCCGCGTCAGCCATCTCCTTGGACATTCCCAGTGTCTCACGAAAGAACCGGAACCAAGGGTCGGCAGAGCCTGGAGACCCTGAAAAGAACGCCACGAGCGCCCCCAGTGCGACTAGGGCGACTCCCCAACCCGTCGGCAACTCGCCGGGGCGGATCGAGCCTAAAGCGAGCGCGGCCAAGAGAGCGACTCCGGCCCACACCGTCCCCGGCGCAAGTTCCACCCCCGCCTGGGCGGGCAGCCAGACCCACGTGAGCAGCGCCCCGTAGCTGAGGCACCATGCAAGCCGATCCCTGGTGCGGCTCCATCGCGGAAAGGGGCCGGAGGCGACCAGGAGCACGATTCCCAGGGAAAGGGGGAGCCAAAGCGGGAGAGAGCGGTTCAGGCCCACGCTCGCGATCGGGGCCCAGAGGAGACCGGCGACGAACAGTCGCACGGTTCCCCATCGTCGCTCGGTATCCATATCGCTCCCTGGCAGAACCGGCCACTCCGGTACGCTCGCCGAAGTGCGCATTTTGGTCACGAACGACGACGGGGCGGGGGCCGAGGGAATCCTCGTGCTCGCACATGCCGCGTCGGTCTTGGGCGAGGTGAAGGTCGCCGCCCCGGATCGCGAGCGGAGCGCCTGCGGTCACGCCATGACCCTCCGCGACCCGCTCAGGGTTGACCCCTACCCGCTGGAAGGCTTCGAGTGCATCACCGTGAACGGCTATCCAGTGGACTGCATCAACGTCGGTCTTGCCCTTCTCTGGCCCGACGGGTGCGACCTCGTGCTCAGCGGGATCAACCCAGGGCCGAACATGGGGTTCGACGCGACCTACAGCGGCACCGTGGCCGGCGCGATGGAGGGGGCCATCAACGGGATCCGGTCCGTCGCGATCTCGATGTGTCCCTTCGCGATCGGGGCGCCTTTCCACTTCGAGACGGGCAGGAAATGGCTGGAGGCGAACTGGAACTGGCTGCTCTCGCTCCCCAACGGACAGCGAACGTTCTACAACGTAAACCTCCCTGCGATCGAGTTCGAGGAAGTGGAAGGGAGCCTGCTCACCGAGATGGGTCGGAGGGTTTATGAGGAGCGGGTCGAGCGTAGGGAGGATCCGTGGGGCCGCCCTTACTTTTGGCAAGGCGGTACCTTGGTCGCCTATAACGACGTGGAGGGTACCGACATCATGGCGGTCAAGGACAAGTTCGCATCGGTGACCCCGATGTCGCTGGATTGGACGGACAAGTCGGCACTGGCCCGCGCGCGCGAGGTCTCGGCCCCCTCTCTCTAGCGAGTATTCTGAGCCTCACCGATGGATCCCTTCGAGGACGGGCCGTCCGAGCTGACCGGCAGTCTCATCTCACTCGAGTTTGGCACCGGTGGCCGTGTGACCCAGCTGTGGGCTGCCGACCCGCTCCTTCCGGAGGAGGGAGAGGAGTTCCAGTTCGTCCTTTCGCCGATCCAATTTGGCGAGGAGAACGCGGAGGACTACTTTCCCGGCACCGTGCTCGTAGGCGCGCGAACGGGCCCCGACCAGCCGTGGGTGGTCAGCCGGAACGGCTCCGCTAGGCCCGTCCTCGCGGCCTATGACAAGCCGGTGGGAGCCGTCAGCTTCGCGTACGAGTTTCCTTTCCTGGACGACCTCAGTGCCACGGGCACTTGGTACGAGCAGCCCTCCCTCACCGGCCAGATCGTGTGGGACGTCACAATCCACAACAACGCTAGGCACACTATCGAGATCGGGGAGCTCGGCTTCCCGCTCGCCTTCAACAACCTTTACGACGGGTTTGGCTGGAGCGACGATCAGCTCAGCAAGTTGTGGCAGAGCCGCGTCTTCGTCCACAAGTTCATCGGCGGGGGGGCCAGTTGGGTCTTCGCCCAACGGATGACGGCAGAGCCGCCCGGCCTTTTGGTCTGCCCTGGCGAGGGGACGGGCTGGGAGGCGTGGTCCCACGTGACCGCAAGCCTGAACGCCCCGTACCAGTGGGAAGGGATCCCCGTGGTCTATGTCCACAGCCGGGCCACCGTCGAGCGCGAGGGCTGGACGGAGTGGATCAATGGCCACACTTCCCTGATCCTCGAACCGGGGGACAGCCGGCTCGTGCAGACAAAGTTCATCCCCTGCGAGAGCGACAAGCAGGACGGCATCCATCAGTGCCTCACGACGAACAGCATGCCCTCGATCCGGCTCCTGCCTTCTGCGGTGGCTCCCGTCGGGGTCGGGATAGGCGTCGAGTTGGTCGGGGTGAGCCCGTCCGAAGTGCAACTGAGCCGGCAGGTCGAGGCCGAGACCGACGCGGACGAGAACGGTACGTTCCTTCTCCTTCACACGGAGACCCCCGGCCCTCTCAACCTCTCTTTTGCAGACTCGTCCGGCACCCCGTGCCACGCGCACCTGATGTTCATCGAACCCATTCGGGAGCTCATCGAGCGCCGGGCACGGTGGATCTGCGACCACCAGCGCGTGCATGAGCCCAACTCGCCTTTTCATGGTGCGATCCTGCTCACGAACATCGCGACCAAGGCGGTGGTCACGGACCCGGACGAGTACACGGACGCGAGCGGGGTCGAATGCTCCCTTGCCGACGCTCTTTTCCTGGCGGAGAAGAACTCGATCTACCCTGACCGTCGCCAGATCGCGATCCTAGACTCCTATATCGCCGACTTCCTCCATCGCCGGATTCAGAACCCCGCCGATCATTCCGTGGCAAGTTCCTTCGACGCTGCCACCGGGACCGGTTCGTTCTTTGGCCGACCCTTGGTGTATCCCCATGTCTTCAACCTGTTCCACTCCATGTACCGGGTTGCGCGAACCTACGGGGAGACCGCCCTGGAGCCCAAGGAGTATCTCGAGCACGCCGCCGCTTCGGCGCTCGCGATGTTCCAGAACGGTTGGCGGCTCTATACGCGAACGGTGGGGGTCTTAGGCTTTCCGCGCGCCTACGACCTTGCGCGAGACCTCAGGCGCGAGCGCATGGTCGAGGAGGCGGACGCCGTCCTGACCGCCTGTGAGGCAAAGGCGGAGGAACTCATGAAGCTCGAGTATCCGTTCGCCGGCGAGTCCGTCTTGGACATGTCGGGCTTTGAGGACGTGGTGGCAGCCGCGCGGCACCTCAACGACGACGAGCACTTGGAGCGCTCGGTGAGGTGCGCCTACGCGGCCCGATCCCTCGCCCCCAGTTGGTGGTGGTATGGCAGCGACAAGAGGAACTGGGACGGTGCCGACTCGAGCCCGATCCGGGCACTGGTGGACAAGGGAGAGGCGTGCCAAGCCCACACTACGATCCCGAACTCGCTCATCTTCCTCGGCCTCATGGACCGCGACTACCTCGCACTTCCCGAGGCGTACATGCGGATGTCGTTCGGCGGGTTGCTCGGGCCCTGGGCCCTGATCCGGCCCGATGGCGCCGCCTCGATGTGCTTCTGCCCCGACCCTGCCTCTCGGCAAGCGGGAAACAACGACTTCACGGGCGCGTCCGGGCTGGGCTATTACCACTACCTGCGAGGAGCGAGCTCCTTCGTGCTGCCGAACCGTGGGCAGACCGCGACCGCGTTCGGCTGCCACTACGAGACGAAGGACCTCGCCTTTCATGTTCGACCTTGGGACGGCGTCGGTCGGAGGATCGTGATGCGGCAGATCGGAGCGGAGTTCGAGTTGGACTTCGGGGTTTTTCAGTCGCTCAAGCTCGGGGTGGACAAGAGATGGTTCGAAGCGAGCATCGAGAACCCGTCCGACAAGGACGTGCAGGCCGTGCTCACTGCGAAAGGGCTCTGGGGGCTCCGCGTGCGCATCGCTTCGAGCGTTCTTGAGGCCGAGGAAGGCGAAGTTCGGGCCGAGGTCATGTTGGCTGCAGGCCGCGTGGTGACGGTTCGGGGCGAGGTAGTGTAAGGGCCGTGCCGGAATGGGTCGTGAGCTCGGTGGGGATCTACGCCGTGATGGGGAGCATCTTCTTCATCGTGATGGCGGTCTTGTGCGTCTATGCCGTGTACATCCTCTTGGACATCACCCGGCAGATCCGGTCGCTGACCGCCCGTGTGAGCGCGTTGACCGAGAAGGTCCAGGGCATCGCCGAGCGAGTGGACGGCGTGACCTCCGAGCTGGGGGTGAGGGCCTCCGGGCTCGCCAGGATGGTGGACGAGACCGCCTCCAGCGCGATGCGGGTCGTGGACTTCGTCGCCCCGGTCTTGATCCTCGTGGGCGCGGTGTCTCGGATCCGTGCTTGGACGCGCGGAAGACGGCGTTAGGCCCTAGGCCGGCTGCGCAGGGTGGTATCGTCTCTGTCGCGGGGTGGAGCAGTCCGGTAGCTCGTCGGGCTCATAACCCGGAGGTCGGTGGTTCAAATCCACCCCCCGCACCCAACGCTTGGAGTTCCAAACCGGACACATGGGTGCCAAGCGAACACTCCGCCCGACCTGCTCATTCGTGTGGACGCTCTGTCCTGGCAGAGACGGCCCCTGCATCGCACGGGCAAGCGGCGGGCGGTAACCCAACGGTTTCCGGCTCCAATGCGTCCGACGAAGACCGCGATCTGCCTTGAGGCACGAACGGATGCGGGTTGCGAGCGTCTGCGTTCGGTACGCCTTCCTCCCCGACCCGCGGACCGAAGCTGGGCGGCGTGGTGCTGGCGATAGGCTCAGCCCAGCGCCAGTTTGGCCGCTGCGATCACCAGCACCAAGGAGAGTGTCCGCTTGAGCCCGGTGGAAGTCAGCCTCTTCACCCCAAAATAGGAGCCCACCAGCCCACCGCAGACCGCCGCTGCGGCCCAGTACCCAAGTTCGGGCGGAAGGTGCGGCGTGTGCTGCCACCTTCCAGCAAGTCCGGCGATCGAGTTGACCAAGATGAACGCCGCCGAGATGCCGCTTGCCTCCCTGGGGCGGGCCCAACCCGCCAAGAGGAACACGGGCGTCAGGTAGACCCCCCCTCCAATGCCGGTCAGTCCTGCCAGGAGCCCAATGGCCGCTCCCAACCCTACCAGTTGCCACCGAGGGGCCTCCTTGAGCGGCTCCTGCCTTGACCTCGAAGGCTTTGCCAGTCGAACCGCCGCCGACGCCAACGCCACCGCGACCAACACTTTGTACCATCGTCCCGGAAGCACCAAGCCCCCCCCTATAAACGCAAACGGGGCGGACGCGATTACCAAAGGCAGGAAGAGCCTCACCGAGAACGCTCTTGCAACGACGAACCGGATCGTTGTGATGGTTGCAACGAGGATGTTCAGCACGAGCGCAGCGGGTTTCATCTCGTCCGGCGCGACCGCGAACAGCGCCATCGTCGCCAGGTATCCCGATCCTCCACCGTGCCCCACAGACGAGTACAACGTTGCCGCCAGAAAGATGCAGGCGAGGAAGCCTATATCGGGAGGCGACATTCCGAAGGGAGTCTACCGATTCGGCCCTTGACGGCCGTCCACCCGAGGGCTTCCAGTTGCCAATAGGTCACGGTGGCCATTGCGTCACCTGGGATGGATCTCGAAGCCAAGGTCTTCTGCAAAGCCTAGATCCGACACACCAGCCTGCGAAGGGGCACAACTCCCAGGCCCGCGGACTTTCGTCGCTAGTCCGCCCGCGCCCGGCCGATGTCAGCGACCCATGAGTCCCCTTTCGTGCAGGCTCGTGTAGCGGCCGTTCTTGCCGACGATGATGTGGTCGAGCACAGGGACGTCGAGAAGCTCGCCCGCCTCCCGGAGGTTCTTGGTCACCTCGATGTCCTCCGGGCTAGGCTCGGGATCGCCGCTGGGATGGTTGTGGGCGACGATCACGGAGGCCGCGCCCAGCTTCACCGCCTCGCGAAACACTTCCCTGGCACCGACGAGCGAGGCTGTCACCGTCCCTTTGTGGATGGTCTTGCGCTCGATCACGTTGGCCTTCGCGTCCAGGTATGCAGCAACGAAGTGCTCTTGACGCTCATCGGCCAGGTCACGGAAGAGCTGAAACGCCTCCTGGACGCCCGCTGCCTGATCGGCGACTCCGTGCGCCGAGGCACCGATCCGCACTCCCAACTCCATCGCCGCGAGCAGCCTGCGCGACTCGAAGCGATCGAGCCCGAAAGCGTTCGAAAGGTCGGCGTGGGAGAGCTCGCGAAAGTGAGGGATCGGCCACCGCTGAAAGTTGGCGCGAGCCACTTCGTCGTTGGCGTCCAAGTCCTTCTCCGTACGGCTCGCCGCCCTTGCCAACAATCTCCATGCCGGGGCTGCGTGTGCCTCGTCCTCGAATCGCCCTTGCCTCAGTTCCATTGTTCAACCTCTTCTCGCGCGAGTTGGGCGAGGAAGTCGCCCGGCGGGGGAGCATACACGGTCACCGGTCGTGAGTCCGTAGGATGGACGAAGCGAAGAAGCCCAGCGTGGAGTTGCAAGGGCCCTTGCGCCCACTCGCCGGTGGAGTAGACAAGGTCGCCCCTCACGCCGTGGCCCAGGGCTGCGAGGTGGACCCGCACCTGGTGAGTCCTTCCAGTGTCGAGCCTCGCAAGGATAAGCGTGCCTCCCGCTGCCTTCCTCAGTGCGGCAAGACGGGTTCGAGCCTCCTTCCCTCCCTGCACGACCGCCATGCGTTGCCGGTTCCTCGGGTCGCGACCGATCGGCAGCTCGACGGTCTGTTCCTCCCAACGCGGCGTACCGTGCCCGATCGCAGCATAGACCCTTCCCGCCTCGCGCCGGGAGAACTGTCCTGCAAGCGACCGATGGCACGGTTCGTCCTTGGCCACGACGATCAAGCCGGTCGTGTGCCGATCCAAGCGGTGCACGATCCCTGGCCGGTAGGCGGCCGATCCTTGGCTGAGCCCCCCGCCCCGGGCGAGCAGTGCGTGAACCAGGGTGGGGCCCGTGTAGCTCGATGCCGGGTGGACCACCAATCCCCTGGGCTTGTTCACGACGAGGAGACGGTCGTCCTCCAGCACGATGTCGAGCGGTATCTCGACCGGTTCTAGGCTGTGCGGCTCCTGCACCGGGGGTGTGACGTCCACCACCATGCCCGGCTTCAGGGGTTGACCGGCGCGGCCCGCGGGCTTGCCTTCCACCTGAACGGCGCCCGCCGCAATCCAACGGGCAACCTGGCTCCTGCTCATTCCTTCAACCGAGCGGGCCAGAAACATGTCCAGGCGCTCCCGCCGGTCCGCCCGCAGGGTCATGCGCCATTTTGTACCCCTGGGTCGGATAGGCTCCCAGGAACCGGGGAGCCCGTTCGTCCCGTAATGTAGTTGATGATTTCTTCCGCCGCCTACCTCTGTTACCTGGCGATCGGGGCACCGGTCAGCTTCGCGATCGAGCCCATGCCTCTCGATCGCGCCCTCGCCAAGATCTCGGCCGAATCGGGGTTGAAGCTCGCCACAACCTCCGCGATGGGGTCTGCCGTCGTCCAGGTCTCCGTCAGCGAGGTCGAGCCCGACGCCTTGCTCGCTCGATTGGCCCAAGTGGTAGGGGGAACGTGGCGCACGGAAAGCGACGGCACGATGCGGCTCTACGACGACACGGTTAGGACCAAGCAACTCGCCCGCGACGCGCTCGCCGCCCGGACCAAAAAGTTCGACGACGAGATTGCCCGCATGAAGAAGGAATTGGAAGAGGCGGGGGACTTCGACCCGGCCAAGTTCAAGCAGGAGGCCGGGGTCGTGACCGAGGAGAGCAACGAGGGTGGCGAGCGGCGGGTCGCCACGAGGATGGGAGGCGCGAACTTCAGGATGACCTCCATGCCAGGGGGACGGGCGATCGTACGTGCCATCGCCGCGATGAACGGCCGCGACTTCGCGGCGATCGCAGAGGGCCAGCGCGTCGTGTTCTCCTCCGCGCCCACGGCGATGCAAAAGCGAATGGGTGGGAACCCGTTGCGGGACGCCCAGACGTTCCTGGGCGAGGAACTAGCGTTCCGAAACTCCATGCCCAGGTGGGGACCGGAAGGAAGGCCGGGCAGTGCCAACCAGCCCGACCAGCCTGCGCAACCACCGTCCGTCGCCAAGGTGTTCTTGATCGCCAACGGCGAGCAAGACTCGGTCCGCCTCGAGTACTTCGCCGCCAGTGCCAATGGTACGGTGCTTGGACGGGGCTTCCTGTCGCTGGGGGCTTCCATGGACTTCGACGCCGGGCCGGCAGGCCCCGCCGAAGCTCAGAAGTCGGCTCCCCAGGACGGGATCGAAGTCTCCGAAGCCGCACGAGAGGCGGCCCATGCCCTGATGCGCCCCGGCGCGGGGTTCGGCGGGATCGTCACGGCGACCGCCGTGAGCATGTCGTTCTCGGGAGAGGAGGACAGTGTCTTCGTCCTAGGCTCCCCCACCGAGGGCACTGAGCGGGCGGCGGCGGGCGCGACGCTCTTGGCGATGCTCGCAAAGCCCTCCAAGCACGACCCGCTTTCCCTCTTTGCCGGTGAGGCGGTGAAATATTCCGTGGGCGAAGGCGACCTCGTCGCCTGTCTGCCAGATTCGTTGCTGTCCTACGCGGCCTCTGCGATCGTCCGAGAAAGATCCGGAAAGGCGTTCCTGGGCGACCAGGCATCTCCAATCCGGGTCAATAGGGCGGACGGATGGACGGTCGTCGAGCCCAAGGATCTACTCCGGTCGCGAGCCGAGCGGGCCGACCGCCACGACCTGGAGCTCCTCGCCTCGAACACGGCGAAGAACGGGGTCATGCGGCTCGCCGACCTCGCTCGCTACAGCCTCGACGCGCCTTCGGTGCCCGGCGGTGTGGACGCCGCCGTGATCGTCGCCCTCGATCATGGCGCAGAGCAACGCTTCGACGATGTCTACGGTGACTCGAGGGCGGCCCTGCAAGTCTTCGGCAGGCTGCAGGGCCCGGACTTCGCCGCGCTGGAAAGCAAGATTCCCAAGCCGCTCGTGGGCCTGAGCGGTGCCGTCCAAGCCGTCGCCGGAATGGTGTACAACTCGGACGACGGGCCTGACGTTCGAAGGCAGTCAGGGGGCGGGCGGCCCCCCGGCCCCGCGGCGCAAACGCTCGAGCTCGCGATCCAGGTGCAGGGCAGGGGCAACGGAGCCCCCTTGATACAGAGGTTCGGCAACCGATCCATGCTCGATGAGCGAACCGAGGTACTGCCGACTGGACTGCCGGGCGGCAGTGCCCTGACCTTGAGCACAAGCCGACGGGACGTCCTTTATGCCTTCAGCCCTGGGTCAGGGTCGGGTCGTTACACCTCGCCCGAGCAACTCGGGCGCGAGGCCGCCATGCGCGACATGTTTGCCAGCCGCGGCGAAAACGTCCCTGGGTTCTCGAATCGAGGCACGGAGAGCTACGCCCCGACCTCGGAAACCCGGTACACATTGACGTTCCTACTCGCTCCCAACATCACGATGACCCGAACTCTCGTGGACCCAGCCAAGGCGGACACCACCTCGGGCACCGCGGCAAACCTCCTGCCCGACGCATTCCGGCGGGCGTATGAGAAGTCCTACGAGGAGGCCAAGGCCAGGATGGACGGTCGAGGCAGGCAGCGCGAGAGGGCGCGGGGCTCGGGGAATCCGCCACCCCCGAATCCTTAAGACTAGGGGGTCGGGAAAGGCCGAAGGAGGGAGCCTCGCGCTCCCGGCCAGCTAAACTTGCCCTTCGATGCGGGATCGGTACGAGCCAGGCGAGTTTGAGGAAAAGTGGCGCCAGAGGTGGCGCGACGCGGACCTCTTCAAGACCAGGGAGGAAGAGGGCAGGCCCAAACTCTACGCCCTAGAGTTCTTCCCTTACCCTAGCGGCGCCGGGCTCAGCGTCGGCCACTGCCGGAACTACGTGCCCACGGACGTCCTCGCACGCCTGAAGTACATGCAGGGCTACAACGTCCTGCACCCCATGGGCTTCGACGCTTTCGGGCTGCCTGCCGAGAACGAGGCCCTGAAGCACAAGCGGCACCCCGGCCCTATGGTGCAGGAGTACGGCGAAAACTATCGGCGGCAGATGGACCTCGTCGGTATCGGATACGACTGGAGCCGGTGCTTCTTCTCCAGCGATCCTTCCTACTACCGATGGACGCAATGGATCTTCAAGCTGCTCTACCGCAAGGGGCTCGCCTACCACAAGCTCGCCGAAGTGAACTGGTGCCCCAAGGACAAGACCGCGCTCGCGAACGAGGAGGTGGTCGGCGGACTTTGCGAGCGGTGCGGGACACCGGTCGAGCGCAAAGCGATCCCGCAGTGGTTCTTCAAGATCACGGACTACGCCCAGCGCCTTCTGGACGACCTGGAGGACCTCGACTGGCCCGAAGGCATCAAGGCGATGCAGAGGCAATGGATAGGTCGAAGCGAAGGCGTGCAGTTCCGTATGGAATGGACGTTGCTGGAGGGGGATCGAAGCGTGGACCAACCCCGGGCCCGAGAGTCCGACCCTGACTTGGAGTCGCTCATGGCCGAGGTGCGAGCGGAAGTCGAGCCGAACGCGGACGCCGAGTCCCTGAGAAAGGCGGACGGCTTCGCTCAGCGCCTGGGAGCGATTGCGGGGGACGCCATCTCCGCCGAAGAACTCCATGGGGCGGGAAAGGAGATCGCGAGACTCGGCGAAGGGCTGGAGATCAGGCGAACGGCCCCCCCTTCCTTTGAAGTTTACACGACTCGCATTGACACCCTGTTCGGGGTGACCTTCTGCGTCGTCGCGCCGGAGCACCCTATGTTGAAGGAGGTGCTGCCGGGCGTGGGTCCCGCGATCGCCGCGAGCGTGCGGGAGTACCAAGCTGCCGCCGGAAGATTGAGCGACGCCGCCCGCTCGGACGAGGGCAGGGAGAAGACCGGCGTCTTCAGCGGTGCCTACGCGATCCACCCGATCTCGGGTCGGACGGTCCCCATCTGGGTGGCCGACTACGTCCTTATGGGCTATGGCACCGGTGCGGTGATGGCGGTGCCTGGGCACGACCAGCGCGATTTCGAGTTTGCACAGAAGTTTGGACTCCCCATCGTGCCGGTAATTGCCCCCCCCGGCGAGGGCGGTCTGGACTTGGTCGCGGAATCTCACTCTGCGGGCAAGGCCTACTCCTCTTCGGACGGTGTCCTCGTGAACTCTGGGGTGTTCAGCCATAGGACTGTCGCCCAGGCCCAGAACGACCTGGCGGACTGGTTCGAGGCCAATGAGATCGGCTCTCGGAAGGTCGTGTTCCGAATGCGCGACTGGCTCATTAGCCGCCAACGGTTCTGGGGGTGCCCGATCCCCGTCGTCTATGACGCAGAGGGGGGGCTTGAGCTTGTCCCCGACGACCAGCTACCGGTGCTCTTGCCCGATGTCCCGCACTATGAGCCAGGCGAGGACGCCTCCTCGCCGCTTGCTTCCATCCCAGACTTCGTGAACGTGACGACCCAAGACGGGCGGCTCGGCCGTCGTGAGACGGACACCCTCGGAGGCTTTGCCTGCTCCTCCTGGTACTTTCTCAGGTTCTGCGACCCGCACAACGACGAGAAGCCTTGGTCACCGGAGCGCGTTGCGGAGTGGATGCCCGTGGACTGCTATGTCGGGGGGGCGGAGCACGCGGTCATGCACCTTCTCTATGCACGGTTCTGGACCAAGGTGCTCTACGATTCTGGTCTCGTACCGGTCAAGGAGCCGTTCCAGCGTCTTATGAACCAAGGTCAGGTCCTCGGATACACGCCGTATCGGAACGCTACCGATAAGGAAAGCCTCGACGTTGGCGAGACCGGCGTCCTCGTTACACCCGAAGAAGCGGCAAACCTGCCGGAGAGCGAGGTCACTTGGCGCTGGGTTCGGATGAGCAAGTCCAAGGGCAACGTCGTCACACCAGACGAGGCCATCGCCGAGTACGGTGCCGACGCGCTTCGGCTTCACGAGCTTTTCGTCGCGCCCTTCGACGCAGATGTCGAGTGGAAGAACGACGGGATGCAAGGCTCGGCGAGGTTCCTTTCGCGCGTCTTTCGACTGGTGGCCGAGGGCTGGCGCGAGGAGGCCAGCGATTCGCCCAGGGCCGATGAGGAAGCATGGATCGAGGTAGCGCAACGGGCCTACCACCGCTGCTTGAAGAAGACCACCGATGACATCGAACGGTTCGCATTTAACACCGCGGTCGCGGCGCAGATGACGTTGCTCAACACATTGAGCGAGCAGTGGGCGAACCGAGGCAGCCTCTCGACGAACGGCATCGAGCGATGGCGAGAGGTCCTCAAGGGCTTCGTGGTCATGCTCGCTCCCATGGCGCCCTTCTCCGCGGACGAGCTTTGGGAAGCGATGGGCGAGGAGGGCTACACCTATCACCAGGAGTGGCCGACCGTGGACGAGCGGCTCGCGGCCGCGACCACGGTCACAATCGCCGTCCAGGTGAACGGCAAGCTGCGGGACACCATCGAGATGGACGCGGCATCGGACAGGGCAGAGATCGAATCGGCCGCCCTAGTGCTACCCCGAATCCTGGAGCACACGCAAGGCAAGGAGATCCGCCGTATAATCGTGGTACCAGGGAGATTGGTCAATGTCGTCGTGTAAGTGGGTCCCCATCCTTCTCGGAGTCGCTTTGGGCTGTCGCAACGAAGGTGGCGGCATCATGGTTCACAACACCGCAGAGTACGACTCGATTCTGCGCGTCGTCCAGGAGACGACCGTGGAGCCGTTTCGCGCTTATCGAGACGGCTTTCCGCTCTCCGACGGCGAGAAACAGACGCTCTATGAGGCGGATCGCAAGATCACGGGACTCATCGAGTTCGCTCCCATGAAGTACAGCCTCCACATTCTCCGAGGGATGACCCGGAACGTGCTAGGCGAAAAGCGGCAGGCGATGGAGGCGTTCGAGCAGGCACTCGCCCTCGCACCGGCCAAGCCTGAGGGTACAGACCGCACCGTGCTCTCCCAGGTCTTCACGAACATGGCTTCGATAGCGTTCGACGAGCGAGACTTCGCGACGAGCGAGCAATATGCGCTCGAGGCGGTCAAGCTCGCCCCAGACGACCCGGAGGCCCTGACGAACCTTGCATCCGCGCAAGTCGAGCTCAAGCAAGTGCCCCGTGCAAAGGAGAACCTTCGCCGGGCCCTGGCGGCGTCGCCCGGCTTTCCGAGGGCGACAGCGCTCCTCAAGCTCATCGAAGGAACCTAGCTCAACGGGTTCGACTTGATCGCCGCCCAGGCTCGGCGGCTCTCCGGCGGGGTCGGGCTTGTCTTGCGAAACACCGGGAAAAGCCTCGGCGGATCGCCCGTCTCCACAACCGACTCCAGTTCCGCACCGAACCGCGCCGCCGGGAACGCTTCCGCGGCTCCGAATTCCGCGGGGGTTCGGAACGGGACGAAGCATCCTCCCACTACCACCCATGGTAGCGAGACTTCCGCTTGGACCGCGAAGGGGGCGAGCGCACGGCCCGTCACAACCTCGAACCGAGACGCGCCCAGATCTTCGGCCCGGCCCTGGACCACTTCCAAGTTCGGGAGGAGGTGTCGCCGCAGGAAGCCGAGCGGTTTCTCAGAACCGTCCATCGCCGTCATTCGAATCTCGGGGAACACGAGGGCGAGGGGCCATGCAGGGAAGCCTGGGCCACACCCGAGATCGAGCCAGTGCCCGATCGGCTCCGCCGCCTCGATCACGAGGAGCGAGTCCACAACGTGGCGTAACGCAAAGTCATCGGGGGCCACGCGGGTCAGGTTGTACTCCTCGTTCTGCCGATAGAGGTCCAAGAAGAAGCCCTCCAGCCTCGCTCTCTTCTCCACATCGAGGGAGAGCCCGCGAGAGGAGAGAAACCCATGAACAGGGTCGAGGCTTCGCAGGTTCACGAACTGGGATCCACCACTCGGACGGTTCCCATGATTCTCGCGGAGACCGGGTCGCTCCGTTGCACCGTAAGGGTCACGACCGCCGCAAGACGGTGTCCCACCGCCACCACCAAGAGATCCACGTAGAACACGCCGTCCGCGGGGCCGATCTCGATCTGCCGGCGGCGCGCGAAACTCGAGCCATAGGTCGCGGCGGTGGTATAGACCGTTCGTAGCTTCTCCTCCGACGACGCCAAGCCATAGATCAAGGCGGTCATCGCCTCCTGGAGCTGGGCGTCGCTCACCTTGGTGCCTTCAACCCCGGTGAAGACGCTCGCCATCACGAAGACGTGGTCGTCGCTGTAGACATACTCCTGGACGGAGCGCACCCAGTCGCCCTCTTCGGGAACGGAGGCCCGCGATTGCTCCACGAGCTTTCCCGGCATCTCCAAGGTGACCGGGCTATCGCCTAGGCGAACCCGTACCCAAGGGCCGCTCGTCGGTGCGACCAGAAGGGCGACCCTGAGAAGGGCCAGGGCCGCCAGGGCCCCGGTCAACGCTCCGAGCCTACGGGGCGGACGATGATCGTGACCGGGTAGTTCGCACCGGAGAGAGGGATCGTGCGGAACTGCACTCTCCGCCGTTCACCTGGAGGAACCTTGACGTTGCTCAGCAGATACTCCGCCTTGGTCTGTAATAGTCCTGCCTTGACCAAGCTTCCTCCCCACTCGAACAACGCCCCGGTGTAGCCCGCGCTCGCCTCGAACACGATTTCGACCTCGGCCGGGCTCGAAGTCGGGTTCTCGATCGTGCCGTCAATGTCGTAGAGAACGCCGAAGTTCCCGTGCAGCTTCCCTTCCCCGGAGGCGTCAGGGATTGCGTTCTCACCGACCCGGACGTACCCGTACCGCCCGCCCTGTTCATAGCGGAAGGACTCCTTGCGGAAGGGGTGGGGATAGACATGCAGGGTCGGCGGTCGCTCGATGGGCGGCAATTCGCTGAGGGGGACAGGGGCCATCCGTGCCCAGGCGTCGGGCCCTGTCGTTGCGACCCTCCATGGCCCTGCCCAACTCATGGCCCGAACCGCGCGGCCCATCAGCCGGACCCCAGGCGCCTCGGCCTCCAGCCGGGCGAGTCCGCTCACGGTCTCGCCGGGGTTGGCCCGCACCGCGATCAAGGGCCTGGCCGACATTGGAGGGAGGGTGATCTCCACTGCCTCGTCCGTCAGCCAGGCCGAGAGGAACTGGGTCGCAGCGCGATAGCCGGAAAGCGTAGGGTTCGGATCGCCCTCGCTCTCCCCCATCGTGACTCGGACTTTCGCAGGCGTGAGCCCTTCGTTCACGAGCAGGTACTCCACGACAAGTCCGGACGTGCCCGTGTTCTTGTGGTGCCACAGCAAGCGAGCCGCCTTTTTCGGCAGGAAGTCGTAGCCATAGAGCGTGGCCGGGCCTGGCACGTTTTCAGGATCGTTGCTATAGAGCAAGACCTCCTCGGACCGGATGCTCGCGGAAAGGTTCTTCGCATGGACGGCAACGACCCCTTCCACGGGGAACGCGTCGTTAGCCTCGACCCGGTAGCGAACCCGCCCCAGCGCACTGGCACCGCCGGTGAGGGCACCGAGTTTCCGGCTCACCTCGGTCACTCGCACCCCATCGCCGGCGAGCGTCGTGAGCAATGCGGCCATGGCCGCGTTCCCTACGGCCGCTTCTCTGGCTTCCACGCCAAAGACCCTCGCCTCGACCCTGGCCGGCAACTTCGCCGCATAGGGCATGACCCGGATCGAGAGGAACGCATCGGAGCTGACCCCGGTCACGTTTACGACCCCTTCCCCCAGACCCAGGGGCACGACCTTGAGCAAGCCTTGGCTCCGAACCACTTTGGCCAGTCCTGCGGGCGTCACCTTCACAGTGGCCTTCCGCGCCTCCGAGCCGACGAGCCTTACGCTCCCGGACTCGTCCGGTGGCAAGAGGACGGACTGCGTGCCCAGGGCGATCTTTCCCGACTTGAGAGCGGTGCTGATCTTGGCGGCGACGGATCGAGCCAGAGCCTCCGGGCTCGACTGGGCAGCTTTTGCCTCCTCGGCGGTCGCTGTGAGCACCGTGCGCTCGGCCATGGCGACGCGCCAAACCTTGCTTTTTGGCTCTTGGTCCGCACGGATCGGGGCTCGGCCGTCCCAGTCGCCGAGGGTCGTCGCCATCTCCTGAGCCCGACTCGCCGGGGTTCTGCCCCCTCGCCCGGTCTTCACGGTGT
>WBZR01002136.1_pt1 | contig 21529 bp, 15 predicted proteins | sample 5204231 | NCBI WGS metagenome assembly WBZR01 (sample SAMN12412403, study PRJNA552823) | activated sludge metagenome | isolation source: activated sludge from anammox sidestream of wastewater treatment plant... | place: USA: Virginia | collected 2017-08 | reverse complement strand
CCAGCCGAACCACATACCGTTTCATCGCCGATCCTCCATGATCAACAGGCCATCCACGGCCATCCAATCATGAACATCGACCCTTTCCAAAAATAACCCGCAAAGCTAACGATGACGGAGCACTAGTTGGGCAGGCGCAGAGAATCGACGAAGCCCTGGATGTCGAGGCCGGTGACGATGCCGTCGCCGTCGAAGTCGGCCTGGGCGATTTGCAGGGGGTCGGCGGAGTTGCCGAGGAGGAGGTCGAAGAAGAGGGGCATGTCGTCGTCGGTGACGTTTTGGTCGCGGTTGATGTCGCCCATGGGGAAGCGCGGGCGGATTTTGAAGACTCCGCGGAAGGTGTGTGAAACGACGTAGAGGTACCCATCGGGTCCAATCTGAAGATCAGTCACCAAGCCAAAGCCCGAAGCAAACAGAAGCTGACCGTCGTCTTCATCTTCAAAGTCCATCACGCCATCGGCCAAGTTTCCACCAAGAACGAACGAGTCACGGTCTTCGTTGAGCGGAAATCGAAAGAGCTTATTGGTGCTTACATTTCCGACAATACAGTTGTTTCTTAGGTTAGCCGAGAATCTAGGGCTGTTGAGAAACCTGATTGCCGTCGGCGCGATCGTGAAGGCCCAACTAAAAACAGGATCGGCATACGAACTTCTGGGCACCTCGTACAGACTTCCAGGATCGCCGTCAATCCTGGAGAGCGGACCCATGAGTCGATCCCAGCCGCTGTTGAATCCTGGTCTGACTATGTTGATCTCATCGTAACTCGCTGGGCCATTCTCTGTATCCCAAAGACAGCCTGTCTGCGGATCGAACGCAAATCCGAATGAATTTCGGATTCCGTAGGCATAAATCTTCTCCCAGCCCGGCTCAGTGAAGGGATTGTCAGAAGGAACGGAACCGTCGTCATTGAGACGAACAATCTGCGCAATATTGAGCAGCGGAGCGGTAGCGTTATTCGTCGTTTTGCTCGCGCGGCGCGTATCACCCACAACAGCATATAGCTTTCCATCAGGCCCGAAAGCGATTATTCCTCCATTGTGACTCGAGTTCGTCGGAAAGGAAATAAGGAAACCCCTGCTGATAAAACTATTACCATCCCACCAATAGCGAACAATTTGGTTGCAATTCCTTTCTGAGTCAGTGTGATAAAAATACACCCAGCCTTTGTTGGTAAAATCGGGGTGCAGGGCAATTCCGAGCATTCCCTGCTCAGAACCAGTTATGCTGTTTAGCTGCAGAACGGTGGACAAACTCGGTCCAGGTAACTTGACGCGAATGACCTTTCCGGTCCGCTGTTCAAGAACAAGGAAATCACAATGGCCGATGAATGCCATGGTCGTAGGAAAATCGATGCCCGTTACGATAATCGTTGTATCGAGTACCGTCGGCGGCGACACAGCACCGGCAGAATTGTCCCTAGCCGAATAGACGGCGAGCACCATAATCGCAACGAGGCGACAACTTTTCATCAGTGTCATGCCTCCGGTCATTTCCTGATTCTACTGTAGTGCGGGCCTAAATGCTCTGCAGCGGCCCCGGTTTTTCTACGCGCTTGCCGCATTTTTTGCAGGTTCGGCGGGCCTCGTCGTGCCAGAAGTCTTCCATAGCCTTGCTGAAGTGTTCGACGATGTCGGCGCAGTCGAACTCCAAGTCCTCGACCATGGCCGAGCAGCCGGGGCAGTACCAGATGATGTGCTCGCGCTCGCCCGGGGGGCGGCGGCGCTCGACGACGACGCCGATGGTGTTCGGCGGGCGCTGCGGGGCGTGGGGGACATTCGGCGGGATGAAGAAGGTCTCGCCCTCACGGATGCGGTAGTCGACGATCTTGTCACCCTCGTGAATCTTCACGACGATGTCGCCCTTGACCTGATAGAAGTATTCCTCGGAATCGACGAGGTGGAAGTCGTTTCGCGCGTTGGGGCCGACGATGACCATGACGAAAAAGTCGCGGCCGTCGTAGAGGTAGCGGTTGGCGACGGGGGGCTTGAAGAGGTGCTTGTTTTCCTCGATCCACGCGTTGAGGTTGATCGGCTTCTGCACTGCCATGACGGGCCTCCCTGCTAGAGCACGTTCGAGAATCACGCGAGCGGTCTGATGGACCGTGCATATTCTATCGAATCGGCCGGGGGGCACCAAGCCGAATCGCGCCGGGACGGCACGGCCCCGCGCCTGATATCCCGATTCGCTGCGCCGGGTTACGATAGGGTTCGAAGTTGAGGCCCTGTTTGCCGAATCGGCAGGAAGTGACATGAGCAAGAAAAAGAAGAGCGGGGCGAAGTCTCGCGGCGGACAGAAGATTCACCGTGTGGTGCTGAAGATCTCCGGCGAAGGATTTTGCCAGGCGGGAGAGTTCGGGCTGGACGGCTCGGCCCTGCGGCGCATCGCCGAGGAAGTGATCGGGGTGTCGAAGCTGGGCGTGCAGGTGGCTGTGGTGGTCGGCGGGGGCAATTTTCTGCGCGGGGCCAAGATGGCGGAGAAGCTGAGCATTCAGGAAGCGACGGCGCACTACATGGGAATGCTGGCGACGATCATCAACGCCCTGGCGCTGCAGGACATGCTGGAGGAACTGGGTCAGCCGGTGCGGGTGCAATCGGCGGTGGCGGTTCACAGCGCCTGCGAGAACTTCATCCGGCGGCGGTGCATTCGCCATCTGGAGAAGGGACGCGTGGTCATCCTCGCAGCGGGCACGGGGCGGCCGTTTGTGACGACCGATACGGCGGCGGCGCTGGCGTCGGTGGAGCTGGGGGCGGACATCCTGTTCAAGGCGACGAATGTGGACGGGGTCTATACGGCGGACCCGAAGAAGGACCCGAAGGCGAAGTTCCTGGCGAAACTGAGCTACAATGAAGTTATCGACAAGCGGCTGAAGGTGATGGACGTGTCGGCGATCGACATGTGTCAGCGGCACGGGGTTCCGATCACGGTGTTCTCGCTGATGAAGCCGGGCAACATGCGGAAGGCCGTTCAGGGGCATCGGATCGGTACGATCATCCACGAGTAAGGGCGCGGCGAGGCAGGTATTCATTGATGAGCGAAGCAGCGTCGGCGGCAGACCGGCGACATTTACTGGAACTCGATCCGACGGCGCTGACCGAGTGGTTCACCGAGCACGGAGAGCCGGGGTTTCGCGCCGGGCAGGTGCTGTCATGGATTTATGAGCGCGGCGTGACCGACTTCGCCGCGATGACGAACTTGTCGAAGCTGCTGCGCGAGGGATTGGAGCGGGAGTTCGTCCTGTATCGCTCGCAGATTATTCGGCGCGGGGCTTCGACGGACGGGACGGTGAAGCTTCTGCTTCAATGGCCGGACGGGGCGACGAGCGAGTGCGTGCTGATTCCCACGGAAACGCGACGGACGGCGTGCATCAGTTCGCAGGTCGGGTGCCCGGCGAAGTGTAGGTTCTGCGCGAGCGGGCTGGATGGTCTGGAGCGCAATCTGACGCACGGGGAGATCATCGAGCAGGCGCTGCGGGTGAGTGCCGAAGCGACGGCATCGGGCGCGCGGTTATCGAATGTCGTTTTCATGGGGCTGGGCGAGCCTCTGGCGAATTATGAGGCGGTGATGCGGGCGGTGCGGACGATCAACGCGCCGTGGGGGCTGAACATTGGGGCGCGGAAGATCACGGTGAGCACGGTCGGCCTGCCGAAGATGATCCGTCGACTGGCGGGTGAGGGATTGCAACTGAACCTGGCGCTTTCGCTGCACGCCCCGAGCGACGAACTGCGACAAGAGTTGATTCCCTGGGCGGAGAAGATCGGCCTGCAGGAACTGAGCGCGGCGTGCGGGCACTATTTCGAGAAGACGGGGCGCGAGATCACGCTGGAGTACATCCTGCTGCACAATGTCAACGACCGGCAGCAACACGCGGCCCAGCTCGCACGGTTCTGCAAGCTCTTTCGCTGCAACGTGAACCTGCTGCGATACAACCCGGTGGAGGGGTTGCCGTACGAGCGGCCGACGACGGAGTCGGCCCATGCGTTTGTCGAGTATCTGAGAGACCACGGCGTCAACGCGCACATTCGCACGAGTCGCGGACTGGATATTGACGCGGCCTGCGGGCAGCTTCGCCGGAAGGTGCGCGCCGAGGGCGCCGTTTCCCTGACGGTCGGCCGGACTCAGGACTGACCGGCGGCATCCAAGATCATGGACGTTCGTCATTTTCATCGCAGTTTGTTTGAATCAGCGCGGCGGTTGATCCCCCACCGGGCCGGCGTTGTCTGCGCCGTGTCGGGCGGAGCGGACTCGGTGGCGATGTTGCACGGGCTGTTGCGGGTCAATGAGATTCACGACTGCGGATGGCGGCTTGTCGTGGCGCACCTGGATCATCAACTCCGGCCGACGTCGGCGGGCGACGCGGACTTTGTGGGACGACTGGCTGGCGAGTTGAAGCTGCCGTTCGTTTGTGAGGCCCTGGACGTTCGCGCGGCGGCCGAGACGACGGGCCAATCCATTGAGACGACCGCGCGGGAGCTACGCTATTCATTCCTGAGAAGAGTCGCCGATTCGCAATCCGCGGGCATTGTGAGTGTCGCGCATCATGCGGACGATCAGGCGGAGACGGTTCTGCATCGAATCCTTCGCGGGGCGGGGCTGGCTGGTCTGGCGGGAATGCCGCGGCAGCGAGCGCTGGGCGATGGTCATGCCCTGGTTCGGCCGATGCTGGGGTTCTGGAAGCGGGACATTGTGGCGTACTGCGAGGCCGCGGGTCTGGCTTTTCGGGAAGATGACACCAATGACGATCCTGAAGCGGCGACGCGGAATCGGATTCGCCATGAGCTGATCCCGCTGATCGAGGGTGCGATCAATCCACAGGTCGGCCGGGCGCTGGTTCAACTGGCCGAGCAGGCTACGCGGGCTCAGGAAGTGATTCGGTCTGACGCGGCGGATGCTTTGGACGCATGCGCCACACGATCCATCGAGGGCGACTGGGCGCTGGAAGTGACGTCGCTTTCGAACCTGCCCCGGGCCGTCACAACGGAAGTGCTGCGGCTGGCGATCGAACGGTCGGGCGCTGCCATGCAGTCCATTGGCTTCGAGCGAATCGAGGCGGCGGCCGAGTTGATCGATGGGGACGGCCAATCGCGACGGGTGGAGATGGCCGGCGGCGTGACGATTGAGCGGCGCGGAGGGAAGCTCGTGTTGCATGTCGGCGAGGCGCGGCCAGGGCGCGACAATTTCGACAACCATCGAATCCAAGAAGCGTGCCGGTGACTGGGACTTCCCAACGTGACAGCGTGGAACCATCGGCGCCGTTGTGCGTTGCATCTTACGGCAAATGGCTCGGCGCGATTGTGCTGGGAGGGTTGGCGCTTCGGGTTTGCCTGCTGGTCTATGCCGAGCAGCGACCGGATCGATTCGATTTTCCGGATTCACATCGATACGTACGAGTCGCCCGAAACATCGTCGCGGGGAAAGGGCCGATCGACTCGGAGCAGGTGAAGGCGGGAACGGACCCGGTCTATCCGGCGATTTTGTCCGCGGGTATCCGGCTCGGCGCATGCAGCGACGAGGCGGTGTTTCGATTTGGTCGCATCGTCAACGCCGTGTTTTCGTGCGCGTCGATCCTGTTGATCTCGATGCTGGGCCGGGCGATTTGCGGCGATCGCGCGGGACTCATCGCGGCGGGCATATTTGCGATCGATCCGATTCTCTTGTTCTTCAATGGACTGGTGCTGACCGAGACGGTGCATATCACGATTCTACTGGCGGCGATGTGCTGCATGGCGCGACTATCGAGTCGTTATGCCCTCCTGCTTGCGGGGTGCGGCGGATTGCTGCTCGGCCTCGGTGCGATGACGCGGAGCACGGGATTCCTGCTTGTCTTCGCGATGCTTCCGGCGGTGTGGCTGTTAACAAAGCCGGGCATGCGGCGCGCGACGGTTGGGCTGTGTCTCGTGGGGAGCATCGCGGCGCTGGCGCCGATGGTGATGCGCAACTATGCGGTGCTGGGCGCGTTCGTGCCGGTCCGAACGGGCGGCGGCGCGAGCCTGATGGAGGCGCTGGGGCCGTGGGCGGACGGCGGACCGGGGATGGATCGAATTGTTTATCCGGCGATGCCCGACGAGGCGAATGAAGTCGAGCGGGATCGGATCTGCCGCGAGGCGGCGGTGGACTGGGCGCGGGAGAATCCCGGGGCGGCGCTTCGGCTTTGCGTCGTGAAACTGGCCCGGACATGGTCGCCGCTGATGCACGCCGAGGGGTATTCGGGCATGGGGCTACAGGCGGTCGCCCTCGCATCCAGCATTCCCGTCTATATTCTGGCGGTCTGCGGGGCCTTTTCGATGCGAAAAAGCCCGGCGAAACTCTTGCTGCTGGCGAGCCCGGTGGTTTACTTTTCGCTGGTACATATGGTGTTCGTGGGGTCTGTTCGATACCGTGCGGCGATGATGCCGATGATGTTTGTACTGGCGGCCGTCGCGTTGGCCCGGTTCCTGGAGACTCGAACCACGGGCAGAGCTGGCGGCAGGGGCGCTACATGCTGATCCCGCTACACACCACACCGATTCGTCGTCCCAACCGGTGGCGGCAGTTCATTCGCCGCCGGGCGCTGGAGCGGCATCCGGTCTCGGTGTCGCGCGAGCGAATCGGCATCATCCTGCTCTGCGCGATCGTGTTGGGGTTGACCTGGTACGGCATCAATACGCGCGACGCGACGATCCGCGCGCGGGCGGAGGAATTTCTGCGCGGGGCGACGGGCGGCGATGTGACGGTTGAGAGCGCCAAGTTTCGCATGTTCGGGGGCATCACGCTGGAGAAGGTGCGCGTGGCCGTTCGTTACGACGAGAACCTCGACCCGAGCGCCAAGAGCATCGAGGCGCGGGAGATCTTCTCGGCCCGGCAGGTTCGGCTGATTCACGATCCGTGGCGACTGCTGTTCGGTTCATTGCACGTTCAGCGCGTGGTTGCATCGGGGCCGCGCATCACGCTGGTCCACAATGTCGATACCGACGTTCGCAACTGGCAATTGCTCACGCCTCACGCTCAACGATCCAGCGCCGCCAAGTCCGGCGGGCGACCGATCATCGCCCTTCGGTCGGCCATCGCGACGATCGTCAGCGTGAATTCCACCGGCAAACGAGAGTTCGATGAAGAGCGACTCGACGCAGATGTTCGTCCGTCGACGCAGTCGGAGACGGGCTACTACATCGAAGTGCGCCGGCTGAGCGAGCCCGCGGAGCGGACGACGGTCATCTTCGATCCCGAGGTACAGCTTGTGGCGAATACGCCGTTCGTGGATGCGCGGACGGTGCGGCTTCAATTGCCGAAGGTGGCGCGGGAGTTTTTCGATCGCATCGCGCTGGCCGGCGAGGTGAAGCTGAGCCGCCTGGCCTACAACTCCGCGCAGGAAAGCGACCGGGACACGGAAGTGGAGCTTCGGCGCGTCGAGTGCCGGATTCCGCTGTCGATGCTCGGCTCGAGCCCGGGCGGGCCGCCAACGACGACATCGCCGGCCGAGGCGGCGGTGGTGATGACTGACGTTCAGGGGCTTCTGGACCTGCGCCGGGATCGACTGGACGTGGACATCTCCGGGATGATCAACGAGGCGGCGTGCATGGTTCGCGGCGCGTTGATCGGTTCGGAGTCCTCGCCGGAGCAGATCGGCGTCGATCTTTCGATCAAGAGCAAGGATCTGGCAGCGCCGGAGGGCGCGCTGCGCCGGCGGCTGCTGGCTGATTCGCGCTTGCCGGAGACGCTGCGGACCATCCTCGCGGGCTACGACCCACACGGCCTGTTCGATCTGCAGCTATCGCTACAGCGGCCCCGCGGCGCCGGACAGACCATGAAGCTGACGGGATTCTTCGAGCCGAAGGGGGTTTCGGCGACATCGTCGGCATTTCCCTATCGCGTCGATCAACTGACCGGACGGGTTCGGTTCGACCCGCCCTTTGTCTATCTGGAACAATTGATGGGCCGGCGCGACGGGGCGATCATCAACGTCGACGCGGTGATCGACCGGACGACGGAGTTTTCGTCGGTGCAGCTTTCAGTGGATGCCATAGACGTGGCACTTAACAGCGCGCTGCTCGACGTGTTGCCGGTTCGCTATCGCACGGTCTGGGAGCGGTTTTATCCGCAGGGATGGGCCAACATCACGATTCGCAGCCAGCGTCCCGGGGGCGACGATGCCGACGGCGAGCCGCCCTGGCACACGACGGTGGTAGCGGACTTGGTCGATGCCCACCTGCTGCTGACCGATTTCCCGTATCCCCTTGAACACGTGACCGGGCGCATCGCGATTGAGGGCGATCGGATTGAGGTGCGCGGGATCCGTGGCATGCACGAGTCGGGCACGGTGCAATTCGAGGGAATCGCGGAAATGGCGGGCAACTCGATCGACCGTGCCGAGGTGCGCGTCGATGCGAAGTCGCTGAGAATGGACGATGCCCTTGCGGCCGCCCTTCCGGCGGAAGGACGCGGAGCCTTTGAACAGTTTCAGCCGGAGGGAGAATTCGATCTCTCGGGGGTGATCGCATGGACGCCCGGGACGTCGGGGCTGCGATACAACCTGACGGCCAAGCTTTGCGACGCGGCGCTGAAGTATCAGCCGTTTCCGTTTCGGATCGACGGCGTGCAGGGCGAGATTGTCATCCGGCCGGACGGCTTTTCGATTCTGGACGTCTCCGGGAAACACGGAGACGCATGGGTGACAGCGCGCGGGGACGTTCGGCGACTGGATAGCGGCTACGAGGCCGACCTGGTTTTTGACGCGCGGAACCTGGCGCTGGATGACGAACTGCGGGCGGCGCTGCCTGATTCGCTGCGGCATGTCTGGCAGGCGGTGCAGCCGAAGGGCAAGCTGAGCATTCTGTCGGCGGTGCATCTTGCATCGATCGACGGACAGACACAGCGCCATCATCGCACGCGGATAGAGACCGAGAATGCGGAGCTTTGTCTGAAGGCGTTCCCCCTGCCGCTGACCGATGTGTCGGCGCGGCTGAAGGTGGCGGACGATCATGTCGAGATCGTTTCGCTGCGCGGGCGGCGCGGCGAGGGAATTGTGGAGTTGAGCGGCGTGCTGGACTTCGCCGATCCCGGGCCGCGCGGGTCGCTGACGGTGAGGGCGACCGGACTTGTGGTAGACGATGAGCTGATCGCCGCGCTGCCGCCGCGGCTGCGCGACCTGGTGACAGCGGCAAAGCCGAGCGGGACCATCGGGCTGGAGTTTGATCCGCTGGTGTTTGCGCAAGGCACGGACGGGCGACTGAGCTGGGACGCGACGGGGCGACTGATTCTGGCCGGGGCTTCGCTGAATCTGGGGTTCAGCGCCGAAAACCTTTCCGGTCTGATCAGCGGGGCTCTGCATGTTGACACCGACGGTGAGGTGAGCCTCGACGGGCGAATGGCACTTGATACGGCGACGCTGGCCGGGTGGGAGATGAGCCAGTTGGAGGGACGCATCACTGTTGATCCCCAGTCACATCAGATTCACGTGCGCGATGCCGTGGCGGTGGCATACGGGGGGGAGGCGACGGGCGAGGCGGAGATCGACCTGCTTCACAGCGACGTGACGTATCAGGCGTCGATTGTCGCGCGCGATCTGAAGCTGCGGAGCTTTCTGGAGTCGCTCGGCGGTGATACGGACGACGAGACGCACGGGACGATACGCGGGAATCTCATCCTGCAGGGGCGCAGCGGAGCGCGGGGCTATCGCGAGGGCGCGGGGGAACTGTTTGTCGCCGGCGCGCAGGTGTGGCGGATGCCGATTGTCTTTGCGATTTTCCAGGTGCTGAATCTCACGCCGGACAAGAACGTCTTTCACGACGGGTGGGTCAAGTATTTCATTTCGCGGGATACGCTGACTTTTCAAAAGATCGACCTGCAGGGCAAGGCTGTTTCGTTTGTCGGCGGCGGGATGATGGACATGCGGACGAAGCAGCTCGACGTTCGGCTGTTGGCGGGCAGTCCGCTGCGGCTGCGTCTGCCCATCCTGACCGATCTGCTGGAAGGCGCTTCGCGGGAACTCATGGAGGTGCGGCTGACCGGCACGTTCCAGGAGCCGACGATTGAGCCGCAGCCGCTCAAGAGCCTGGCGAAGGCGCTGCAGCGCATCTTCCCGGAGGCGCCGAGCACACGATCACACCTGCCGTCGGGTTGAACAATATCGAGTATCTGAAACCATTTCGCGGCCGCCTGGGGCTGGGCGCCTCGACGGGTGCCGGTCCCCTGCCGCTATCTTCGGCCGCGTCTTTTCGATCGCCCGCCCTTTTTGGCGCCGCGCTTGTTGCCGCCTCGCGGTGACGGCCCCTTGCGGTGGCCTTTTTTGGCGCTGGGGTGATCGCCCTTGGCGCGCGGACGATCGCCGACGGCTCCAACGCCGCCAGCCCCCCCACCGCGGCGGCGCACCGGCTGGCCGCCCTGGACCAGCGCCAGATTGAGCTGACGCGCTGAGACATCCACCTCGGCGATCTGCACCTTGACAATCGTCCCCATCGTGAATGCCTGCCGGGTTCGCTCTCCCCATACGCGCCCCGCCTTGACATCCACCTCCCACCAGTCGTCGCCGAGGTCCTCCATTCGGAGCAACCCGTCGATCAGATACTTGGGGTGCTGCACAAACATTCCGAAGTTCGTGACTCCGGTCACGACGCCTTCGAACTCCTCGCCGACCTGCTCCGTCAATAGCTGCAAGACCTTGACCGTGCGAAGTTCATGTTCCGCGCTTTCCGCGCGACGGGCGTTGTAGGACAGCCGCCGGCCCATCTCGTTCAATTCGTCCACGTCAGGCACGTCTTCCAGGCCGACCTTGTTGCGACCGCCGAAGGGTCCCTCGAAGTACCTCTCGAGCAAGCGATGCACCATCAGGTCGGCGTAACGACGAATCGGACTCGTGAAGTGCGTGTAATGCTTGCTGGCCAGGGCGAAGTGACCGACGATCTTTGGCGAGTATTCGGCCATCTCCATCGACTTGAGCACCGCCAGATTCACGGCGTATGCCTCGGGCTTGCCGCGCAGCGGCTCCAACAGCGTCTGCAAGTCACGCGGCGTGATCTTCTTCGGAATCGCGAACCCCGCGGTGCGCATGAACCGGGCCATTGCCTCCAGGGAATCCTCATCCGGCTCGGGATGGATACGACGGATGCAGGGGACGCCGAGCTTGTCCATCAGGCGGGCGACCGCCTCGTTGGCCTCGACCATGAACATTTCGATGATCTTGTGGGAGAAGCTGTCGTCCTCCGGCTTGGCGTCCACCACCTTGCCGTTTTCATCGAAGATGAGGTCGACCGCGGGCAGATCGAGGACAATCATGCCTTCGTCGTGCCGTCGCTTCTGAATCGCGTGGGCCAGGCGGTCCATTTCGCGAACCAGCTCGACGACCGGTTTGGGAATGCCATCGGTGTTGCCCTCCAGGATGCCCGATGCCTGTTGATAGGTCAGGCGTTTGGCGGACTTGATGACTGTGTTGGCGAACCGGGCGCTGAGCACGCCTCCGCGCGCGTCATATCTGATGAAAGCGCTCTTGCACAGCCGAGGCTCAGCCTCCTGCAGACTGCAAATCCCGTTGGACAGCACTTCGGGCAGCATGGGAATCACATGGCCCGGGAAATAGACGCTGTTGCATCGCTGACGCGCCTCTTCGTCCATGGGTTGCCCGACACGGACGAAATGGCTCACGTCGGCAATGTGTACGCCGAGTTCCCAGGTGGCCGGGCCGATGGATCGCTCTTTGCGGCGCTTGCCCTTGGCGGGCGCTTGGCCGTCGCCCCGGCCGTCCGAAAGCCGCTCGAGCGTGATGGCGTCGTCGTAGTCCTTGGCGTCGTCGGGGTCGATGGTGATGGTGAGACGGTCGGTGAGGTCTTCGCGCTGGGCCAATTCCTTTTCGACGTCAAACGAGCGCACAGCGCTCCGGGCATCTTCAGTGACCTCTTCCGGAAATCCTTCCGGCAGATGGTATTGGCGGATGATGCTGATGAGGGCGACGCCGGGCTGGCCCTGTTGGCCCAGGCGTTCGACGATGACGCCCTTGGCTTGTTGTCCGGTCGACGGATAGCTGACGATCTCCACGACGACCTGATCGCCGACTTTCGCGCCTTTCGCGCCGACGTCGCCGACGAAGACTGGAACGTGCAGTGTGTTGCCATCCGGCTGTACAAACCACGTTCCCCCTTCGTTGCGCAATTGGCCGACGAATTTGCTGTCGCCGCGCTCGATGACCTTGATGATCCGGCCGCCGAGCGCCTTCTTGCCGTCGCGCATGCCGCGCGGAACGATCTGGCAGAGCACGCGATCGCCGGTGACGGCGTCGAGCGTGTCGCCTTTGCCGATGTAGAGGTCGCCGTGGGCCGTCGCCATATCGGGCACGACGAAGCCGAACCCGCGCGGATTCGCCCGGAATATGCCGCTGATCTGGTTGGGCGGATGCGGCAACATGACGGCGTTGTCGGTGCCGAGGACGACTCGTCCCACACGGCGGAGGGCGTCGACCGCGTCGTGAAAGTCGCCATGCTCGGCTTCGGCGATACCCATCGCCTTGGCCAGCTTGGGGCCCTTCATAGGCCGGTAGTCCGGCTGCCGCATAAACTCAAGTATTCGCTCTGAAAACCGTTTAGCCATGAATTGCTCGAAAAGATTGATCGGCCGACATCAACGCGCCGGCAGGACGTGATCGTGCGAGGGTCAACGTTGAAAACCGCTGTCGGGTATGCACCATAGCAGTATTTATCGTCGCACCTCGTGGAACGATAAGCCTTGCCGACTGCTGCGATCGAGGCGACGATGGACGTGTACGTCGAAACGACTCACCGAAAGGACTCTCTCATGGAAGACATCATCGCCGATGCCCGGTCGCTGGGCAAGAAGATCGCCTCCCACCCGCGAATGACCGCCTTCATGGCAGCGGCCCGCGCGGTTTCCGAGGACAAGGAGGCCCAGGAGACGCTCAAGGCCTATCAGACTCAGATGGAACGCATCCAGGAGTTGGAAGGCACCGGCAAACCAATCGAGGTGGCCGACAAGCGGAAGCTGGCGGAGTGCGAAGCGGCCGTGGCGGGCAACGACAAGCTCAAGGAAATGATGAAGCGCCAGACCGACTACATGGAAATGATGCACCGGATCAACAACGCCATCGACGAGGCCTCGCAGGCGGCGGGCGGTTGACGCGCGACTTCCGGTTTGCTCACTCCAGCCAGACGCGTACGGCGCGCTGGCCATCGGACTCGGGGATGGCGAATAGTTCCTGCGGAACGAAGGCCGACTGACGGACGCGGCGCACGATGGCCGCCACGTCGATTCCCTGGGAGCGAATTCGATTCAACAGGTCTTCGTCCATCAGATCGTCGAGGTCGTCCACCGCGTCGCTTTGAAAGGTCAGGGCCACCTTGGTTGCTCCGTTTTCGGTGACGCGAATCTTCAGGAGCTTGGCCATTCCGGCGAAGCCAGCCGTCGGTTCATCATCCATCATGTCGCAGTGCCAGTCGTTCAGTGCCTGGCGGTGCAGCGCGAGATATGGCCGCAGGGCAATCCCCCACGAGACGGGCGAGTCGAGCTTTTCGAGGTAGTACGTCAGTCCGCGAAATGCCCGCATGACGAAGATGAAATTCGGCGGGCCGCTCATTCGGAAGTTCCAGCGGTCGTCACCAAGAATGTCTTCGACTCGCTCCGACCGGCGCCAGCGCGACAGGTCGTACCTGGCCTCGATGCAAAACGGTTCGAGCATCGCCGCACAAAGCGCCGGCAGCTTGCTGCGAATCGGCCGAAGAAGCTCCTCGCGAAAGCCCAGCGAGAGCATGGGGCCCAGCGGGTCGCCTTGCTTGTGAGCGGTCATTTCGATCAGCTTCAATAGCGCGACGACCTCCTTGGGCTCCAGCGTCATGACGCTGCCGTAGTCGTATAGCACGATGGCCGGGCCGTCCGGCGACTGCTTAAACCGGTAATTGCCGGGATGCGGGTCTGCGTGAATCAGTCCGTGCCCGAAAAGGAGGTTGAAGAAGCCGCGCACCAGCGCGACGGCCAACTGATCGCGCTGCGGTTGGGGCCATGCCGCCGCCTCCTCAATTCGCTCCCCCACCACCCAGTGACTGACCAGGACGCGATGGGTGCAAAGCTCCGGAATCAGCTCGGGAACAATCCAGCCGGGAAGCTCCGGGGCGATCGACACGAAGCGCGACTGATTCTCCGCCTCCACGCGGTAATCGAGCTCCGCCTCCAGATCGCGAAGAATCTCCTGACGATATCCCGCCAGATCGAAGCCGCGTCGCAGGTCCCCCACCGGCGCGGACAGCCAGCCGAGCATCTTGAGGTCGTTCATCACCGCCTGACGGATGCCGGGATACTGCACTTTGATTGCCACATCGCGACCGTCGCGCAATTGGGCCTGATGCACCTGGCCGAGTGACGCGGCGAGACCGGTCGGTTCGATGGACGAATAAACTTGATTCGGATCGCGGCCCCACGAATCGCGCAGGATCGCCTCGATATCCGCGAGCGCCAGCGGCTCGGCACAATCGGTCATCGGCGCGAAGGCGTCTGCCTTCGCGTCGTCGGCGCTCATGCTGAGAATCTGGCCGATCTTCTGCGGCAGGCCGCGCAATTTGCCCATGCGCGCCGCCAGATGCCGCTGAGCATGAGCGCGAACGGCCTCGTCGGTCGATCTGAGCCTGCGACCGTGGCGGGCCATGTCAATGTAACCGGCGCCGCGGTTCAATATTCCGCACTTCATCGAAGGCTACTCCTGTCCATCAAGTTCCGTGAGCCCCGACCGGCGACGTGCGGACGCAGAGCAACTCGCCCGCCTCACCCGTGGTGCTTATCGGCTCATGGAAAGTCCGTATTGCGATTGTCAGATAGAAAATCGAAGCGCGGCCCGAGACCCCGCGGGCATTTCCGAGACACACCCCTTATTGGACCGCCGAAGTTGCGCTATCATATAGGCCTAACGGCCGGGCAGTCCTCGACGATCTGCCTTTGGGGTTTCACGGATACGCGCTGTGCAAGGTACGAGGCGCATTGGGTCAGGAATGACGTCAGCCATGCAATCCTCATCGAACGCCATTTCTTTCGCGGCCGACGCCCGCTCAGTCGCGATGGTCAAGTCCGGATCGGCGACGCGCGGCATCATTACGATCGCCATTCTGCTGTTCACCACCATGTTGCCGGTCACCCTGCTGGTCGCCCCGCTCAAGGAACTGGTCGGCGACCGGTACGGAGCGTCACCGTTCTGGGTCCACACGTTCATGTCGATCAACATGATCGGCGCGGCCCTGGCTGCGCCGCTCATCGGTGTGCTGTCGGATGCAGGCAGGCGCCGCCGGGTCGCCGCATGGGCCCTCGCCGCGGATGCGTGCCTGCTGTCAGGCATGTCGCTGGCCCCGAACCTGCCCACGCTCTTAACGCTTCGATTTCTGGAAGGCGCTTCTCATGTTCTCGCGCTCAGTACCCTGATGGCCATTGCCGGCGGTTGGGCTCACGATAACAAGCGCGGCCGAGCCATGGGGATCATCGGCTCCGCGATGATGTTGGGCACGGCCTTCGGGACACGACTGGGCGGCGAAGTGTGGCATCATCTGCCAGACTGGACCTTTCACGTCGCCGGGGGGATCAGCGCGGCGGCGGCCCTTGGCGTCCTGTTCATCGTGCGGGAGGCTCCAGAAGTTCGCGAGACCCGCCGCCCGGTGCGACGCCTGATTGGGCTGCTGGCCTGCCGCAAAGACCTTGCCGTGCCCCTGATCTATTCATTCATTGACCGGTTTTGCGTCGGCGTGGTCATCTCCACCTTTGTCCTGTTCCTTGCGGACATCCACGGCTTTCCCCCCGCCGAACGAGGGAAACTACTCGTGCTGTTTCTCGCGCCGTTTGCAGTTCTCGTCTATCCGGCAGGCCTGCTGGTCGATCGCATCGGACGCGTATGGCCGCTGGCCATCGGCTCCGCCGCCTTCGGGGTCGTCTTTGCCGCATACGGTGTGGTGACGCCTTCGCAACTGACGATCCTGATGCTGCTCTCGGGTGTGCTCAGCGCGCTGATGTTTGCCCCGAACCTGGCCCTGTGCGCCGACCTTGCCCCGCCCGACCAGCGCGGCGCGGCCTTCACGGGGTTCAACATCGCCGGCTCCATCGGGATGCTTTTGGGCCCTCTGTTCGGCGGCGGCATCCTGGCCTTTGCATCCAAGACCGCCCAGGGGATCGACGCCTACCGCATTACTTTCATGCTGACCGGCGCGACGGAGATTCTCTGCGCGGTCGTCACCCTGCCGATGCTGCTCGCGCTGAAGCGCCGCGGCGTGACTCGCTAGTCTGGTGCGTTTCCGCGACAGAAGATCACATCAATGGGTTTGCCCGGCGCCACCCGGTTTCTGATAGATGCCGGGTCGCCTGTATTCAAGAGGCATCGCCCTTCTCAATTGGATCGACGCGCCGATCGGGTCGACATCGCCGACGATCAGGCACCCGCCCGGCGCGAGCGCCTCCGAGACCACTTGCAGCACGCGCTTTTTCATGTCGAGGTCGAAGTACATGAGGACGTTGCGCAGGAACACGAGGTCAAACCGGCCGTTGGGAAAATCGTCACGGAGGTTGTGATACTGAAAGGTCACCATCCGGCGAATGACGTCCTTCAGGTGATATCCGTCGTCCTTCCGGTCGAACCACGCCTGAACCTGCGACCCGCCCATCCGTGAGATTGCGTAGTCGTTGTAGATGGCGGCGCGGGCGTGATCGAGCACCCGAGGGCTGATGTCGCTGCCGATGATCGTCACCGACCATTGGTCGATTTCGGGCATATTCTCGCGAAGTGAAATGGCGGCCGTGAAACCTTCCTCGCCGCTGCTCGATGCCGCGCTCCAGATTCGAATCGACCGGCTCTTCGCCCTGGCCTGCTGCCAGTGCGGGATCAATTCGCCCTTGAAGTATTGCCAGAGTTGGTCGTTTCGGAAGAAATAGGTCTCGTTGGTGGTGACGGCGGAGATGAAATGCGGCAGTTCGCACTCGCCTCCGCGCTTGCTGCTGATAACGCCGTAGTAATCAGCGAAGGAATTAAGCTCCAACGCTCGCAGTCGCCTGCGGAGGCGGTTGCTCACCAGGCCGAGCTTCTCCGGCGGAAGGTGGATGCCGGTCTTGTCATAGACGATTCGCGCGGCCCGCTCGAATTCTTGTTGCGTCAGCTTCAGCAGTTCCACAGCGTGGATTCCTTTCCGGCTGTGATCGCTGCATGTTCGATACAGGGATCGGCGCCATATGTGTTAGTCTCCGCAAGGCCACCAAGTCCGGCATTGCGGCGAGTGCACTCATCTTCCTGCCGCGGCGACCATCGCCCTGGAGGGCGTTGCAGGACTCCTGACTCTGTCCAAGCCGATGTTGAACGCCCCGACCAGTTCCTTGAGCTGCTCGGCCTGACCGGAGAGCACTCTTGACGAGTTCGCCATCTCTTCGGCCGCGGAGGCATTGCTCTCGGTGATCGAGGAAATGTTCTGGACGCCGGTATTGACCTCGGCGGCCGTTGACGTCTGCTCCTGGGTCGCGCGGGCGATCATGCCGATGCCGGTCGCGCTTTGTTCGACGCCTTCGATGATCATCATCAGGACCTTGCCGGTCTGATGGCTCAGCTCGGCGCCTTCCTTGACCCGCTGGGTTGATTCCTTGATCAGTGTCGTGATCTCCTTCGCGGCCTGGCTCGATCGCTCGGCCAGCTTGCGAACTTCGTCGGCGACGACCGCGAAGCCGCGTCCATGTTCGCCGGCCCGGGCCGCCTCGATCGCGGCATTGAGGGCCAGCAGATTGCTTTGAGCGGCGATGTCGCTGATGACGCCGACGATCTCCGCGATCTGCTCGGCGGACTTATCGATCAGCTTGATCGCCTTGATGCTCTTTTCAATGGCCTCGCCGCCGGCGACCGCCCGCTGGCTCGTGTCCTTGGCGATTTGATCGACATCGCGGACGTTTTGTGCGACGCCTTCGATCATTTTGACCAGCGACTGGATCGAGGCCGTCATCTGTTCCACGTTTGCCGATTGCGTCTGGGCGCCGTCTGACAATAGATTCGATCCTTCCGAGACAACGCGGGCGCCGTCTGTGAACTGCTCCGCCGCCTCGATGATCTGCATAATGATGTGACGCAGCGACGAGATCATCTGGTCGAGGCCCTCGCCGAGCTGCCCGATGGCGTCGTCACCCTTGACGACGACGCGCGTGGTCAGGTCTCCCCCCGCGGCGGCCTGAACGTTGATCAGCAGCTTGTCGACCTTTTCCTTGAGTTCGGCGGCGTTGCGATCGTTTTCCTGCTGCAGCCGTTTCGACTCCGCTTCGAGCTTGAGTTTTTCGGTGAGGTTGGACCAAGTGACCATAGGGCCGAGATACGCGCCCTGCTTGTCGTAGATGCCGCTGACGAGGAGGTCGAGCTTCTGATCGCCCAGATCGATGATCGCGTTATGCGGGAAATTCTTGGGATTCGACAGAATCCGGCGCTGGTAGGCCGGATTCTTGTGGAAAATGTCCACGTTCGAGCCGACGACTTTGTTCGGGGCAACCGGCAGCAAGTGCGCCAGCGGCCCAAGATTCTTGACGGTCGCCGGATTTACATATGTGATGTTGAAGTCAGTGTCCGCGAGGACCATATTGATCGGAGCATTCTCGATCATCGCACTCATCTTGGCGGACTCGAACTCGGCCTTTCGGGCCCGGGTCGCATCCTCCCAGTTCACGACCTGACCGACGTATTCGCCGGTCTCGTCATGGATGGCGTTCACTTCCATGGCCAGCGTCAACGGACCGAGATTGATGTCCGTCCGGATCGGCAGGTTTCTCGGGTTGGACTGGGTCAGGCGGATTTCCTCGGCGCGATCGCCGTAGAGCCGGTCCACTGATCTACCCAGCAGGTCATCAACGCACAGGCCGAGCTCGTTCTCCAGGACGTCTTCGACGCCGCGAAGCGTGGCCTCGGAGCGCTCGTTCATATAGATCAGGTTTAAATTCCTGTCCGTGATCAGCACATTGGTGCCGAGATTGTTCACGGCGGATTGAAGCAGTGAGAAGGCGCGCTTGGCCCCGGAAGCGGCATGGAAGCAGGAAAATCGGTCCTTCGCCTTCGTCCCGCTCTTTTTGGTCGTCCTTGTCGCCATGTTCATCGCTCCTCGTACCTGTCGTCCGACCCCGGCAGTTCGCGGTTCCTTTCGATCACGCCTTCGGCGTGCTGAGCGTTTTCGTCCCTTCGGAAATCAACATATTGTCAATATTCAGCAGGATCATCAGCTTCTCATCGCACTTCACCAGACCGCTTACATAGTCGTGGTCGAGTCCGGCAATGCCCGACGGCGCCGGGTTAATCTGATCCTCGGTGATGTGCAGCACCTCATTCACCGCATCGACAACCAGTCCGATCGTCTTTGAACTCACTTTGGCAACAACGATGGGCGACTGTTCGTCCGACACGGGCGTCGGTAGTCCGAGTCGCTTTCGCAAGTCGATGACGGGAATCACCTGTCCATTGTGATTCATCAACCCGCGTACAAAGTCGGGAACCTCCGGCAGTTTCGTGACCGGCCCTAACTGGATGATTTCCTGCACGCACATGATGTCGATGCCGTACAGTTCGCCGGCCAACCGAAAGCTGACGATCTGCGAGGTGTGTTCGCCCTCGGCGCCCGCTTTTTTGAAAGCGGAGATGGCAGCCAGATTCGATGCCAATGTCGCCGACATGCCGTGAACCCTGTCTTGTTATCACTCAGATCGTTAATCTGAGCGAACGTCCGATTCAGCCCGCGGCCCATTTCGTTAATGGACCGAAATAGGACATTCCCCACCTTGATCGAGCCGGGGCGTTGCGCCCTTGATGAAAAAGAGAGGCTGGCTTCTGAATTGAAGGTGTGGGCGCTCGCAACTTTCCCGGAAGGCCACGCCACGAACCTGCCGTTCACTTGCCCAGCGGGAGCCGGCCATTTCCGCATTATTAGGCTCGTAATCCCCCAGCGCTTGAATTTCGCGGGGCCAAACCGACAATGACGCGAGTTCTCATTGACCGTTACCGCTTGTATTCAGGAGTAGCGACATCGTGCAACAGAAATTGGGATTGATCGTGGTTATCGGATTGTGCCTCGCCATTACCGCCGCTTTCGCCCAGGCGCCCCCGGCCGACACGCCGCCGGCGACCGAAACATCCTCGGGCAGCCATCCGGTCGCCGTCGTGGACCTGGTCCGCATCTTCAACGAGTGCGCCCAGATACAAGACCTTAACCAGATGATGAAGGAGCAGACCGACGAATTTGCCAAGGAGGCAAGCCAGCGCAGAAAGGTCATCGAGGACAAGCAGACCGAGCTCAGCGCCTTTCGCCCCGGCTCCGAAGACTTTTCACTCAGACGAAAGGACCTGGTCCGCCTGAATATCGACGCGAATGTCTGGCTGAAGGTCACGGAACAGACCATGGATCAGGACAAGTTTGACTGGACGCGGATCATCTACGAAAACGTCCTCAAGATTGTCCGGCAGATTTCCAGCGAGCGCGGTTATGACGTCGTGCTCAATCGAACTGATTTCAAACCGGACGATATCGAGCCGACCGTCCAGAATCTCCGCCGTCTGATTCAGGATCGCACCGTGGTTCACAACGTCCCGGAGATCGACATCACCGACCTCGTGATTCGCCGAATCGACGCCGACTACAAGGCGGCCGGCGGCAAGAAACAACTTTCGATCTCCCGCGGCGCAGCCGGGAAGCCTTAAGCCCGGGCGGAATAGGAACGACATGAACGATCGATCGTCGCCGAAGACCTTTCCCCTGTCCCACATCGTCGATCATTGCGGTGGAAGATTCGTCGGCTCTGACGATGACGCTCGCAAGCAGATTGCCGGCGTCGGCTCCCTCGCCGATGCGCGCCCCGATGAGGTTTCATGGCTGGTTGAGGAGAAGCACGCTCGCTCCCTGCCCGCGTGCCGGGCCGCCGCGATCGTGGGCCCTGAGAAACTCCTCGCGGATTGCCCCCGCGCGATCTTTGTCGCCGACCCGGCGCTGGCCATTGCCCGCATTCTCGACCTCTTTCACATTCCCCCGGTCGGCCCTGCACCGGGGATCCATCCTTCCGCCGTTGTTGACCCCTCCGCGAATCTTCAGGAGAACGTCACCGTCGGCGCAAGCGCTGTCATCGGTCCGACGGTGCGCATCGGCAAGAACACGATCATCCACGCGGGCGTCAGCATCGGGGCCGGCGTCAGCATCGGTGACGATTGTCGCCTTTTTGATCGCTGCGTGGTCTACGATCGCTGCGTCATCGGCCGTCGTGTCATCATCCACTCAGGAACGGTGATTGGGGCCGACGGCCTGGGCTACATCTTTCGTGAGGGCGCCCACCGAAAGATCGCCCACAATGGAATCGTCATCATCGAAGACGATGTCGAGATTGGGGCGAACAGTTGCGTCGATCGGGCCAAGATCGGGGCGACGGTCGTGGGCCGCGGCACGAAGATTGATAACCTCGTCCAGATCGCACATAATGTCCAAATTGGTCCCCTCTGTGTTCTGGCAGCCCAGGTCGGCATTGCTGGAAGTGCCCGAGTCGGCGCAGGAGTCGTGTTTGGGGGCCAGTCCGGCACCATCGACGGGGTCACAGT
>WBZR01002135.1_pt1 | contig 21550 bp, 19 predicted proteins | sample 5204231 | NCBI WGS metagenome assembly WBZR01 (sample SAMN12412403, study PRJNA552823) | activated sludge metagenome | isolation source: activated sludge from anammox sidestream of wastewater treatment plant... | place: USA: Virginia | collected 2017-08 | reverse complement strand
GAGCTCGCCGACTTGCTGGCGCATCAGCCGGCTGCTCGCCTGGAACTGCGCCGAGCGCGGATTGAGCTTGGATGTCAGCGCGGGCAAGCCGGGTCTCCTCTGTACGCGGCGCGCGGTTGCGGGAGCGCGGCCGCGACGATCTGCTGACGGCATTCTAGGAGGCGAGCCGGTCCCGCCCGCTGTCGCGAAACAAGCCGACGTTCGCGCAAGCAATGTGTTCTGTCCCTGCGCTTGCCCCCGCCGCAGACCGGACCGGGCCCGGCCCTGGGGCACTCAGAACGGCCCGCTCGCCAGCCAGCGCTCGATCTGCGGCTTGCGGTCGTTGCCCCAGAAGGGTTCGCCGTCGACGACGAAAAAGGGCGCGCCGAACACGCCGGCGGCGATGGCTTCGTCGTTGGCCTGCTTCAGGCGTGCCTTCCACTGCGGGTCGTTCCAGACGCGCTCGCACGCGTCGGCGTCGAGCCCCTCGGCCTGCGCCAGTGCACGCAGCGCCTGCGGCTCGCTCAGCGTGATGCCGCGCGTGAATACCGCGCGCAGCCCGGCGTGGGCCCAGGCCTCGGCCGCTTCGCTGCCGCGCGTGTCGTGCAGCCACCAGAAGATGCGCGCGGCGTTTTGTGTCGGCTGCGGGAACACCGCCGGCATGCAGTAGGGCAGTCCCTCGCAGCGCGCCGAGCGCGGGAAGTCGCGCAGCGAGTATTCGCGCTTGAGCGGGTGGCTTACCGGGCTCTTGAGCTCGGCGGCCTGGAAAGTGACGCCGAGCAGGATCGCGTGCCAGCGCACGCGCCGGCCATGGCGCGCCGCGAGCGCGCCGACCCACTCGCTCGCGATGTAGGAGTAAGGTGACGAGAAGTCGAACCAGAAGTCGAGCGCGCGCTCCATGGGATCCCTCCTGCGGCCGGCCCGGAGCGCCTGCTCCGATGCCGCCGCCGATGGCGGCCGGCGCTGCCGGGCCGCGGCCGCAGCATACGCCGCCCGGGGCCTGCCGCTACGATGCGCCGGTGCCCTGGCTCGACGTCCTGCTCGCCGCGGCGGCCTTCGCCGTTGCGCTGGCGCTGCGTCCCTGGCGTGCGCTGCCGCGCACCGGCCCGCCCTGGCCCTGGCTGGCCTGGGGCGCGGCGATGCCGCTGACGTGGACGGCCGACCGGCTGAGCGGCGCCCCGCTCGCGCCGCCGCTTTCGGGCAGCTGTCTGCTGATGCTGATGGCGGGCTGGCCGCTGGCCATGCTGGGCCTGGCGCCGGTGGCGCTGGCGGCCGCCTGGCTCGGCGACCTCACGGCCGACCAGGCGCTGCAACGCCTGGTCTGGCTCGGCATCGTGCCGGCGACGTTCGCCCTCGCCCTCGGCGCCGCGGTCCGGCGCTGGCTGCCGCCGCATCTGTTCGTCTACATCCTCGGCCGCGGCTTCTTCGCCACGGCGCTGGCCGGCATGGCGGCGGCCGGCATCGCCCTCGCGCTCGCAAGCGGCGCCGCGCCGGCGGCCGCGGCACGGCCCGACGCCTTCGAGCTCATGCTCGCACGCGGTCTGGTCGCGTGGGGCGACGCCTTCCTCACCGGGATGCTGGTCGCGATCTTCGTGGCGCTGCGCCCGCATTGGCTGGCGACCTACGCCGATCGCATCTATCTGCCGGCGCGTCCGCACGACGGGCGCGGCGGGCCGTGAACGGCGGTGCGCCCCGCCGCGCTATTCGAACCGCCGCACGATGGCGCTGCCGAGGCGCCGCAGCAGCACGCGTGGGGTGGCGCGCGCGGCCAGGACCGCCGCCTGGTTGAGCGTGCCTGGAATGCAGACCAGCGCGCCGTCCAGGCAGGCGGCGACCCCCTCGGCAGCGACGGCATCGGCCTCGCCGATCACGATCGGCGGCAGGCGCTGCAGTCCGCGGCTGCCGCGCTGCGCGCCGCGCAGCATCGGCGTGGCCGTGATTCCCGGGCACAGCGTCGTCACCGTCACGCCCGAGCCGCGCAGCTCCTCGGCCAGCGCTTCGCTGAGCGCGAGCAGGTAGGCCTTGCTCGCAGCGTAGGCGGCAAGCCGGGGCAAGGGCTGGAATGCCGCCACGCTGGCCACGTTGAGCACGCGGCCGGCGCCGCGGCGCAGCATCGGCGGCAGGAACTGCGCGAGCATCTGCGTCGTCGCGCCGACGTTGAGCTCGACGACCGCGCGGTGCTGCTCGGCCGTCTGGCGCGCGAACTCGCCCCAGCCGACGACGCCGGCGTTGTTGACGAGGACGTCGACGCGGCAACGTGCACGCCGCAGTGCAGCGGCGAGCGCGCGCGGCGCGTCGGGCACGCTCAGGTCGCAGGCGTGCACGTGCACGCGCACGCCCTGCTCGGTACGCAGCGCCTGCGCCAGCGCCTGCAGCCGCTCGACGCCGCGCGCCACCAGCACGAGATCGAAGCCCAGCTGCGCGAAGCGGCGCGCCAGCGCCTCGCCGATGCCCGACGAGGCCCCGGTGACGAGCGCGGTGCCGGCGGCGCGCGCTTCGCGCCGCGGCGCCGCGCCCGGCCGGCGGCGCGCCGTCGTGCTCACGTCGGGCGCGCCGGCGCGCCGCCGGCGGACGCTGCGGCGCGGCGGCCGCGGCGCGTCGCGGCCGCCGCACGCTGCGCCCGCCTCTCGGTGACGCGCACGAGCTCGGCAAACGCCACTTCGAGCGCGCCCGAGAGCTCGGCGGCGTCGGGCACCGCGTCGCGCGCCGTCGTGAAGCCGAAGCCCAGCGTGCCGGCGTAGCTCATCACCGTGAGATTGAGCCCGAGCCCGTGCTCGACGATCGACAGCGGCCAGTAGCTGCACATGCGTGCGCCGGCCGCGTACAGCGGCACCTGCGGCCCCGGCACGTTGGAGATCACGAGATTGGCGATCGGCGGCACCGCGCCGGCCAGGCCGCTGCGCCCGTAGGCCAGCGCCAGCCCGTGCAGCACCCACGGCATCGTGATCGACGGGAAGTCGGTCGGAACGATGCCGCGGGCGCGCCCGGCGAACGCCTTCATCGCCCCGGCGGCGTCGCGGATCGCGTGCAGGCGGCGCACCGGGTCGGCGAGGTCGGTGTGCAGGTTGACGAGCGACATCGTCGCCTGCGTCGTGTACTCGGTGTTGCCGGGCGCGCGCAGCGAGATCGGCATCGCGGCGATGAGCGGCCTGGCCGGGATGCCGCCGTGGCGCGCCAGCCAGCGCCGCAGCGCGCCGCTGGCCAGCGCCAGCACGACGTCGTTGAGCTTGGCCTCGTGCGCGGCGGCGAGCTCCTTGAGCACGGCCAGCGGCAGCGAGTGCGCCGCGAAGCCGCGCCGATGCGAGATCGGCACGTTGAGGGCGGTGCGCGGGCCGAAGGCGAAGTTCTGGCCCAGCCCGCCCTTGCCCGGGCCGGCGCCGCCGCCGACCAGTCCGCCGAGCGTGCGCAGGACGTCGGGCAGGTGGCGCACGAACTTGACGAACTGCCCGGCGTCGTGCTCGAGCGCCGCCGCCGCCAGCTCGGCCATGCCGGGTTCGGCTGGCGCCGGCTCGACGGCGCCGCGCGCTGCACGCGGCCGCCTGGCCCGGGGCGCGAGATCGAACAGCGCGCGCGCCAGCAGCACGCCGGCCTGGCCGTCGAGCACGGCATGGTGCACCTTGATGTAGTAGCCGGCCTGGCCCGGCGGCAGGCCGTCGATGACGAACAGGCGCCACAGCGGTCGCGTGCGGTCGAGCAGTTCGCCGTGCAGGTGCGCCGCCATGTCCTCGAGCTCGGCCTGGCCGCCGGGCGCGCGCAGCGTCACGCGCTGCACATGCCAGTCCAGGTCGACCGTGCGGTCCTCGATCCAGGCCGGATTGGCGAACTGCAGCGGCATCGGCGCGAGCCGGCGCGTCAGCACCGGCGCCAGCCGCAGCCGCCCGGCCATCAGGCGCTTGATCTCGGCGTGGAAGTCGCCGCGCCAGCCCGCGGGCAGCTCGAAGCGATGCAGCGAGGCCACATGCATCGGCGTCGCCGGCGTCTCGAGGTGCAGGAAGGCCCCGTCCAGCCCGCTCAGCGGCAGGATCTCGGTCGCACCACCGGCCGGCGTCATGATCGCTTCTCCCCGGCCGGCGCCGCGCCGGCCTTGCGCGTCGATGCTGAACGCGACCGCGCCGCCGCAAGCTGAGGCAGGTCAATGCCGGTTCCGGCGGCTGCGCAATCCGCCCGCGGTGCGCGCCCGAAATCCGTGGCAGGATGCCGGTACCGCCGCGGCGCCGTACGGACCTGCATGAACACGACCACCCAACGCCACCCGCATGTGGGCGAGCCGCATCTGCTGTTCCAGCTCGCCGAGTGGCGCGCCACCCTCGAGATGGCCCTGCTGCCCTGGGCCCTGCCCTGGTTGATGTACGCGCCGCGCGGCGACGGCCATCCGGTGCTGCTGCTGCCCGGCTTCATGGCCAACGAGCGCACCCTGGCGGCGCTGAAGTGGTTTCTCGCCAACCGCGGCTACGACGTGCACACCTGGGGCTTCGGCCGCAACGTGGGCTTCAACAGCCGCCATGCGCTGGCGGTGGAGCAGAAGATCCGCTACATGCACCATGTCGGCGGGCGCAAGGTCAGCCTGGTCGGCTGGAGCCTGGGCGGCTCCTTCGCCCTCTACGGCGCGCACCAGGCGCCCGAATGCGTGCGCACGGTGGTCACGCTGGGCAGCCCGATCTCGCTGGGCGAGGAGGGCAGCCGTTCGCCGCAGCTGATCAAGACGCTGTACCGCTGGATCGGGCACCCGCTGGGGCCCGAGGTTCACGCGATGCAGCCGCGCGTCAAGATGCTGCGCCAGCGCAAGCTGGTGAGCGTGCCCACCAGTTGCCTGTACTCGCTGAGCGACGGCGTCGTGCCGCCGCAGGAGGCCACCCTGAGCGGCGAGCCGGGGCTGCACGAGAACATCCGCGTCTCGAGCAGCCACATGGGGCTGGGCTTCAATCCGATGGTGCTGGCCATCGTCGCCGAACGTCTGGCGCAGCCCGAAGGGGAGTGGCAGCCGTTCACGCCGCAGGGATGGTGGGCTCCGCTGTACCGCTGCGTGACGCACGCGAGCGTCCCTTTCTAGGCGCGCTGCCGGCGCGCGCCCGGGGCGGGCGCGGGGCGGCGGCACGCGCGGCGGCCAGCAGATCCTGGAAGGCGTCGCGCACGCACTGCGCGAAGACTTCGGGGTCGGGCATCAGGTCGCGGCACGAGGTCGGCGAGATGACGATGCGCCCGTCGTAGCTCGTGGCCGCGAATGCCAGCCCCATGCCGTCGGAGATCGGCATCATCGCCGAGAAGTAGGTCATGCGGGCCCCGCACAGGTACAGCGGCTGCCGGGGTCCGGGCACGTTCGCGACGGTGCAGGCGACCGTCGGCATGCGCCGCGTGCTCGCGCCCGTCGCGCGACCGAGCAGCTTGCCGCTCAGCGCCAGCCCCGCGGCCGGCGCCTGCCCGCTCGCCCGGGACAGCTCGGGTGCGCCGATGGCACGCGCCACCAGCTCGGACGATGCGGTCTGCGCCTGCACGTGCGCCAGGCGCTGCACCGCGTCGGCGATCGCGGTGCCGAGCTCGATCTCGGTCCAGGCCAGTTGCCCGGAACCGTCGGCGCCGGCGTCCTGGTCGCGCACGTAGAACGGCGTCATCGCGCTCAGGCTCGTCTCGGGCAGTTCGCCGTGCAGGTCCAGGTAGCGGCGCAGGCCGCCGCCGCACACCGCGAGCACGACGTCGTTCACGCTGGCGCCGGCCACGAGGGCGCGGATCGCCTTGAATTCCTCGAACAGGAAGCGCCGCGTCTCGAACACGCGATGCGGCGAGACGACGGAGTTGAAACGCGTCAGCGGCAGGGCGTGCGGCGAGCCCATCAGCTCGCCGGCCAGCCCCGCGGCCGCCTGCGCGGCCTGCCCCAGCCGGCGCCCCACCGGGCCGGCGATCCACCACGGCTGCGTCATCGTGTGCGAGAGGCCGCGCGCGAACATCTCCATGGGTGCCGGCGGGCGGCTCGGAAACCAGGGCTGCGGCGGCTGCGGCTTGGGCGGCACGGCTTCGGTGTCGTGCAGCAGCTGCGTGATCTCGCTGCCGAGCTCGACGTCGATCGCCGCGTGGTGGGTCTTGGCCAGCAGCGCGAAGCTGCCGGCGGGAAGCTCGAGCAGGCTGTCGAGCCCCTCGATGACGTAGATTTCCCACAGCGGCCGCTGCGGGTCGAGCGGCCGTGCGTGGATGCGCGCGGCCTGGATGCAGAACTGGCGCCAGTCGCCCGGCTTGGGCAGCGCGATGTGCCGCACGTGGTATTCGAGGTCGAAGTTCTCGTCGTCGACCCAGTACGGGCGGTCGAGATCGAGCGGCACGCGCAGCACCCGGCGGCGCAGCATCGGCAGCTTGTCGATGCGGCTGGCGATGCGCTCGAGGATGCTCTTGAAGCGCACCTTGCCGCCCGGTGCCGTGCTCTGGTTGTAGATGTGCAGCAGCGTGACGTTGGCGTTGGCATGCTGCGTGTCCGAGTACAGGAACGAAGCGTCCTGGGCGCTGAGCTGCTGCATCATGGTGTTCTCCTTTCGAGCCGCCCTCAGCGGCGCCAGAACTGCGGCGTGAAGAGTACCAGCACCGCCAGCAGCTCCAGACGCCCGAGCAGCATGGCGACGATGCAGACCCAGGTCTGCAGCCCGCCGAGGCCGCCGTAGTTCACGGCCGGGCCGACCTCACCGAGGCCGGGGCCGATGTTGTTGAGGCAGGCCACCACGGCCGTGAAGGCCGTGACCGCGTCCAGCCCGCTGAACAGCAGCAGCATCGTCAGCGTGACCAGCGTCGCGCCGTAGGCCATCATGAAGGCGATCACGCTCTGCATCACGCGCTCGCCGACGGCGCGCCCGCCCAGCACCACGGGGTTGACGACGTTCGGATGCACGATGCGGACCATCTCGCGCCGGGCCTGCTTGAGCAGCAGCAGCATGCGCACCATCTTGATGCCGCCGCCGGTGCTGCCCGCGCAGGTGGCGAAGCAGCCCAGCAGGATCATCAGGAAGGGCGCGAACAGCGGCCACTGCGCGTAGTCGTGCGTGGCGAAGCCGGTCGTCGTCGCCACCGAGACGACGTGGAACGCGGCCTGGCGCAGCGCCGCCGCCCAGTCGGCCACGGTGCCCTTGGCCACCAGGTCGCCGGCGACGAGCAAGGTCGCGCCCAGCAGCGCGCCGACGAAGGCCTGCGCCTCCGGGTTGCGCAGCAGCGGGCGCGGCGAGCGCGCGCGCCAGGCGGCGAAGTACAGCGTCAGGTTGACGCCGGCCAGCAGCATGAACAGGATCGCCACCGACTCGATGGCGGCCGAGTTCCAGTAGCCGAAGCTCGCGTCGTGGCTCGAGAACCCGCCCAGGCTGACGGTGGCGTTCATGTGCATGAAGGCGTCGAGCCATTCCATCCCGGCGGCGCGGTACGCCAGCATGCACGCCAGCGACAGCAGCGCGTAGGTGCTCCAGATCGCGCGCGCGGTGTCGGCGATGCGCGGCGTGAGCTTCTGGTCCTTCAGCGGGCCGGTGGTCTCGGTCTTGAAGAGCTGGGTGCCGCCGACGCCGAGCAGCGGCAGCACCGCCACCGCCAGGATGATGATGCCCAGGCCACCCACCCACATCATGAAGCAGCGCCACAGGTTCACCGAAGCGGGCAGCTTGTCGAGGCCGCTGAGCACGGTGGCGCCTGTGGCGGTGAGACCGGAGACCGCCTCGAAGCAAGCGCGCGTGAAGTCGATGCCCGGCACCGCCAGCAGCAGCGGCAGCGCGCCGGCCAGCGGCAGCAGGCCCCAGGTCAGGCCGACGAGCAGGAAGCCGTCGCGCGGCTGCAGCTCGCGCCGGAAGCGCCGCGCGGCCAGCCCGAGCGCCAGGCCGGCGCCCAGCGTGATGCCGAAGCCGGCACCGAAGGCCGATTCGGCACCGTCGCCGGTGACCAGCGCGAAGGCCAGCGGCAGCAGCATCAGCAGCGAGAACGCCGCCACGATGCGGCCCACGAGCGCAACGACGCCGAGCGCACCCATCAGAAGAGCGTCGCCCGCACCGGGGGCGGGTTTTCGATCGCGCGCACCGGCCGCCTGGCCGGCACGAAGAAGATCAAGTCGTCTCGCGGCCGGATCGCCGTGCCGTCGCGCGGGGCGGCAGCGTGCGGCCGGCCGTTCGCGGCGCCGCCGGTGGCCGGGCGGCGGCATACCGGCCACGCTGCATCGGGCCCGGCGAGCAACGCCACGGGCGCCTCGCGCCTCGGAGCCGAGACGAGCCGGGCCGTCGGAGTGGGGTCATGACGAGGTTGACTGTCTCGCATCGGACGCATCACGCGATTCTCCAACCACGGCGGCTCCTCGCCGCTGGGGCAGCAGCCGCGGAGTGTCGAACGATCGCGGTAGACGCCCGGATCCCGGCCGTGGAACGCATGGCCACCCCGGGAACCGGATCGGGTCGGCTGCCGGCGGGACCGCCGTTCCTCCGGCGGCAATCGTTCGGCGCGCCGGCCGGTCGCGCCGCACCGCACCGACGCCCGAAGAGGGCCCGGCCGGCATCCGCCGCCGCCGCCCGGATTCGCTCCGCAAGCCGGAGCCGGCCAAGGCACGCGCAACGCGTGACCGCGGGTGCCGGACGAATGGCGGACCTGCGCGCCCGGCACTCGCCGGGGCCCGATGCGGGTACGCGACGGTGGGCCGGCGTGCGGCGCCGGGAGCGTGGGCGGCACGTATCCAGCCCCGCGCCGTGGCGAGTCGCGCTGCCGGGCAAGGCGCGCGCGAGGCGCGTGGTGCGTGCCACGCAACGAACCTGCAACAGCGCCCGACGCCGCGAATCGCGGCGGCCCGAGGGTCGGCCCCGGCTGAAGGCCCATGCGGCGTTGCGCCGCTGGCCCGGGCGTCCGGCCCGGGGCGCGCGCCGCGTCTTGCCTGGGGCCTACAGCCGAGGCCGACGCGGAGCTGGATTCCTGCCGCCCACGCTCCTAGGCGCCCTCACGGGCGATCGCGGTACATCGGATAGAGCGTCTTCTCCTCACGCACGATGCGATCGCCGAGCGTGCGGCCGATGTCGGCCCACGCCTGCAGGAATGCGGCCTGCCGCTGCGGCGCGTGCTCGAGGTCCTTCTGCTCGTCGAGAAAGCCGATCACCACGCGCCCGATCGCACCCATCTCGGATGCGAAGCCCTTCATCAGCGCCATCGCCTCCGGGTCGCCCGCAACCTGCTGCTTGAGGTAGGTGTACAGGCGGATGCTCTCGCTGAGCAGGTGATCGGTCAGCGCCGAGCGAAAGCGCTGCAGCGCGGCGTCGACACCGGCCCACTGGCCGGCTTGGGCCGCCGCCGTGGCCTGGCCGAACAACGCGAGCAATCGGCGATGGTCCTCGTGATACTGGCCGATGAGGTCGGGGTTGTAGCCGATGCCCCTGGCCTGCCGCGCTGCCGGCTCGGCGAGCCGCCCGGGTGGCGGCACCGGCGGTTGCGGCAGCGCGGGCGTCACTGTGATGCCGGCACTTGCGCCACGCGTCCTCTTGCCTTTCAGCCAGTCGAACATCTCCGCCTCTCGCGTCGTCGCGCATCGCGGGGATCTGCCGGACGCGCGTGGCTCACCGCTTCGGCCGGTGCGCGATCAGGCGCCGCGCGGCCCGTCGCCCGCTTGCCGCCGCGCGAAACCGCACCGCCTGTGCGGTCTGCGCAGTGTATTCGGCAGTCGGCACGATGGGCTGAGAGCCTGTGAAGGCGTGAATCTGCGCGGGCGTGATTCACGTCTTCACGGGCTCTGAGAGCCCCCGGCCGCCGCCGGCCGACCCGGGCGCACCGTCTTGCCGCGGTCCTGGGTCACGCCCCCCGTCGGAGCATCGAGAGCCGGCCCTCGCCACCCATGCGCGCGACGCGGGTGCGGCCGCAGTGCAAGCGCCGCCAGGATGCCGCGAGCCCACGCACTGCGGCGCCGGGCGCGGCCGTCAGAAGAACGTCGCCCGCACCTGGAACAGCTTCTCGATCTCGCGCACCGAGCGCTTGCTCGGCACGAAGACGATCACGTGGTCGTGCTGCAGGATCGTCGTGTCGTGGTGCGGGATGATGACGCGCGGCCTGGCGTTCTCGGCCGCGCTGCCGTCGGCCAGGTGCAGCCCGCGCACGATGGCGCCGATGCGTGCGCCCGCAGGCAGTTCGAGCTCGTCGATGCGCCGATCGGCGATGCGGCAGTGCCTGGCGTCGCCGCGCACCACCGCCTCCAGCGCCTCGGCAGCGCCGCGGCGCAGGCTGTGCACGGCCTCGACGTCGCCGCGCCGCACATGGGTGAGCAGCTCGCCCAGCACGGCGTGCGCCGGCGAGATCGCGATGTCGATCGCCGTGCCCTGCACCAGATCGGCGTAGGCGCGGCGGTTGATGACGCTGGCCACGCGGCGCACGCCCAGGCGCTTGGCCAGCAGGCAGGACATGATGTTGTCCTCGTCGTCGCTGGTGAGCGCGACGAACAGGTCCATGTCCTGCACGTTCTCGCCGCCGAGCAGCGCCTCGTCGGTGGCGTCGCCCTGCAGCACCAGCACCTCGGCGGGCAGCTGAGCGGCCAGGTACTCGCAGCGCGCCCGGCTGGGCTCGACGATCTTGATGACATGGTCGCGCTGCAGCTGGCGCGCCAGCCTCAGACCGACCTTGCCGCCGCCGGCGATCATCACCCGGCGCGTCGGCTCGCCCAGCTTGCCCAGCGCGCCGAGCACGCGCGGCAGATGCGCGGTGGCCGCCAGCACGAACACCTCGTCGCCGGGCTCGACCTGGGTCGTGCCGTCCAGCCGCGCCAGCGCCTTGTTGCTGCGGTAGATCGCGACGATGCGCATCTCGGCCTCGGGCACGAGCGCCGGGATCTCGGCCAGCGGGCGACGCACCATCGGCCCCTCGGTCACCGCGCGCACCGCCACCAGGCTCACCAGCCCGCGCGCGAACTCGAGCACCTGCAGCGCGCTCGGATACTCGATCAGCTTGCCGATGTAGCGCGTCACGCTCGCCTCGGGGCAGATGACGCGGTCGACGGCAAAGCCCGCCTTGTCGAGCAGCGGGCTGCCGTCGCCGAACTCGTCGCTGCGCACGCGCGCGATCGTCGTCGGCACGCCGAAGACGTCGTGCGCCACCTTGCAGGCGACGAGATTGGTCTCGTCCAGCGGCGCGCAGGCGATCAGCATGTCGGTGTCCTCGATGCCGGCGTCGCGCAGCACCGAGGGCTGGATGCCGTTGCCGGCCACCGTGCGCAGGTCCAGCCGCGCCTGCAGCTCGCCCAGCCGCTGCACGTCGCTGTCGACGACGGTGATGTCGTTCTTCTCCGAGGCCAGCGCCTCGGCCACGCTTTCGCCCACACGCCCGGCGCCGAGGATCAGGATCTTCACGGCGTCCGATTATCCCGAGGCGGATACAGCCGCCGCAGCGCGCTGCGCAGCGCTTGTTCGACGATCGGCTGCAGCGCCGCGCCCAGCCGCTCGGCCTCGCCCGGTGCCTCGCCGCGCTCGCTGCGGCTGCGCCACAGCGCGGCCAGCGCCGGTGCGTGCGGCGCCAGCGCCTCGTGCACCGCGGCCGGCCAGTGCGGCGCCGCCTCACCCGACGCCCAGTCGCCGCGGCCGCGCCCGAAATGCGCCACCGCCAGGTAGCGCAGCAGCGCCGCCTCGACCAGGGCCGGCATCGCCTCGGCATCCCAGCGCGCCCAGCTGCGGTCGGTGCCGCGCACGACGTTGAGCCCGCGCGCCAGCCCGGCCGCCCCGAGCGCACCGAGGATGCCGCCGGCCAGCAGCCCGCCGCCGAGCGTGAGGCCGCCGCTGGCCAGATCGGCGCCCAGACCGCCGAGCGCACCGCTGAGCGCGCCGCCCAGCATGGCGGCGCGGCTCTCGGGAACGCGCCGATGCTGCTGCACCTGGCCGGCCACGCGCGCCAGCACCTCGGCCAGTGCGTCGGCGTCGGCGCGTCCGCCGATGCGGTGCAGCTCGAGCAGTGCCTGCGTGCCGGCGCGCACCTCGCGCTCGAGCGCCTGCTCGAGCAGGCGCTGCGCTGCCCCGTCCCCGGCGTCGTCGCGCGCCGTGCCCAGGCGGCGCAGCAGGCCGCCCCAGCCCGGCGCAGCCGCGTCGCCGTCGAGCGCGACGCGCGCCGCGGCGATGCGGCCGATGTCCTGCGCCACCAGCCGCGTCGCCTCGACGAAGCGCGCCTCGCCCTGCGCGGCGTGCGCGGCGGCCAGGCGCACCATCGCGGCGGCACGCTCGCCGTCGAGTGCGCGCGTCACCGCGTCGAGCAGCGCGCCCTCCTGCACCCAGCAGCGCGCGAAGGCGTCCAGCGGCAGCACCTCGCGCACCTGCGCCGCGGCCGGCCAGCGCGCCAGACGTTCACGCCAGGCGTCGCGTTCGGCCGCCTCGTCGGCCGGCGCACGCGGCACGCCGAGCTGATTGAGCAGCACGACCACGGGCTTGCGCAGCCAGGCCAGCAGTTCCATCTCGGCGGCCAGATAGCCGGCCGCGGGCTCGCCCGCGTCGACGAGGTAGAGCACGACGTCGCTCGCCTCGCGCACATGCCGCAGCGCCTGCTGGCTGGCCCAGAACGCGCGGTCGCGCCAGCGGTCCCAGACTTCGCCCAGCAGCCAGCCGAGCGGCTGCGCACGCTGGCGCATGCGGCGCACCAGGCGCACGCTGTCGCCGAAGCCGGGCGTGTCCCACAGCAGCAGGCGGTCGCCCGCCTCTGTGACGACGAGCTCGTGGCGCGTCGCGAACTCGGTGACATGCGGCGCGTCGCGCACTTCGCCGACGTCGGCCGCCAGCAAGGTGCGCGCCAGCGTCGTCTTGCCGACGTTGGTGTGCGCCAGCAGGCTGAGCGCGATCTCGCTCACCGGACGGCCCCGCCTGCCTTGCGCCGCGCCGCGCGCGCCTGCGGCCGGCTGCGCCCACCTCGCAAGGCCGGCTCCGCGCCCTGCTCGAGGCGGCGCAGGCCCGACACCGGGCGCGTCATGCGCAATGCCCCGCGGCCGGCGCCTGCGCCAGCGCGTCTTCGAATGCCTGGACCGCGGCCTCAGCCGGCGCCTCCTGCAGCGGCAGGCTCAGCGCGGCCAGTCCATGCGCGGCCGCCAGCGCCTGCCAGGCGTTGCTGCGCTCGGTTCGCCGCGCCGGCAGCGTCGCGAAGCGCCGCGCGAAGTCGGTCGTGTCGACCAGCACCAGCAGCGGCAGCGCCTTCGCCTGCAGCGCGGCGAGAAAGCGGCCCTGCGCCTCGGGCTCGGGCGTGGCGGCGGCGTCGAACAGCGCCAGGCGCAGCGTCGTGCCCGGCGGCACCGGCGCGACGGCAGCCTGTTCCTCGTCGCCATAGGCCAGCGGCGGCGCGAAGTCCAGCCGCACGTCGACGCCGAACACGCGCGCGGCCAGCGTGCGCAGGCCCAGCACCGCGGCCGGCGCCGGTGCCGTGCCATGCGGGAGCACCTGCAGCCGGGCGCGCGCGCGCCGCGCCTGCGTCAACAGGCGCTGGAAATAGGGCTCGCGCAGATCGATCACGAAGCCATGCGCGCGCCGCGCCGCCGCCAGCGTTGCGCCGAGCGCGAGCAGCAGGCGCGGCACGACGACGGTCAGCGCCAGTGTCACCGCGCACAGATGGATCCAGGGTGCGGCCGTCGCCGTCGCGCCGCCTTCGGGGCCGATGCGCAGCGCGGCGAAACCGGCAGCGTCGGGCAGCGCGATGCCGCTGGCGCGGCTGGCCGGCGCCAGCAAGGTGCCGAGCAAGGCCTGCACCGCCTGCGGCTCGAGGAAGGTGCTCTGCCAGCCCGCGCGCAGGTCGAACACCAGGCCGCGCAGGTACATCCCGGCCACCAGCCCGCCGGCCAGCGCCGCGGCCGCCAGGTGCAGCAGCAGCGCGGCGCGCGCAGCCAGCAGCGCGGCGCTGCGTTCGGCCCAGTCGGCCGAGAAGGCCGCCAGCGGCCCGAGCGTGGCCGTGCCGCGCGGCAGCGTGCGCGCGCGCATCCAGGCACGCAGCGCGCGCCGCAGACCGGCAGTCTGCGCCGGGCGCGGCCTGCGCAGCGCCTGCCGCAGCACGAACAGGTAGACGAGCAGATTCCAGCCGAGCACGGCGAGCCAGGGCGGCGCCAGCAGGTTCAGCGTGCGGCCGCCGAGGGCATCGCCGGCCAGCCCGACGACCAGGCCGCCGAGCACCGCCGCCAGCACCCAGGCGGGCCGCCAGCCGCCGCGCTCGGCCGCCAGCGCCAGCGGCCGGCTGCGCGGCAGCAGACGCTCGCAGGCGTGGCGCGTGCGCGCCAGCAGCCAGGCCAGGTCGGGCGCGCCTGCACCCGCGGTCTCGTTGGCCAAACGCGTGGCCCAGGCCGCATCCTCGGGCGACCACAGCGCGCCCGGCATCCGGCCCGGCGGCGCCGTCTCGCAGGCGCGCACGAGCAGCACGCGGCGTGCGCTGGCTTCGTCGAGGCGGGCGGGGTCGGCACTCACGGCTTGGCGCAATGTAGCGCCAAGCCGCCGCGCGGCCGCGCGGCCGGGCCGCCGGCAGACGCGCCGCCGCGCCGGTCCTCTCAAGCAAATGTGGCTCTGCCACTTTGCTTGACCCCCCCCGGGGGGGCGGGCTGGGCGCAGCCCGGCCCTGGGGGCGCTCAGGAAGCGTGCAGCAACGCCACCAGTTCGGCCTGACTATGCGCGCCGGTCTTCTCGTACATCACGCCGACATGCGTGCGCACGGTCGAGATCTTGACGCCGAGCGCCTCGGCCGCGTGCGCCGGGCGCATGCCCTGGCACAGCATCTCGGCCAGGCGCGCTTGCGTGCGCGTGAAGCGAAAGCGGCGGCGCATCGCATCGCCGCGCACCAGCGCCACGCGCTCGATCGTCGCGAGCACCCAGCCGCCTCCCGACGGCATGGCCTCGAGCTTGATCTGCATCGGTGCGCCCTCGGCGTCGAGCGGCAGCACCACGCCGTGGCCGGCCGCGACCTCCGGATACCACCGGGTCACCGGAACCCAGCGGCCGCCCTGGCGCAGCGCAAGGCGACCGGCGGCGTCGCGCCACAGGCCCTCGCAGCGCTCGAGGCGGCCGAGCGCGCCGGCGCTCGCCTCGAGCAGGCTGCCCTGCGCGTCGACCACGAGCAGCGGCGTGTCCAGGTGCTGCAGCAGGCATTGGGCGATGGCCGCCAGGCGTTGCATGCGGCTCGGATGCACCGGCGCCTCGGTGTCGGCAGCCGGCAGCTGGGCGGGTGAGTGCGACATCGTCATCTCCTGGGTGGATGACCGCATTGCAACGCCGCGCGCGCCGCCGCCGAATGACACCGAGGTATCCGACGCCGGGCCCTGTGCCGGCGCAGGGCGCCGGCGTCCGCATGCCGCCCACGCTCCTACGCCAGTGCGCGCCCGATGAGGATCTTCTGCACCTCGCTCGTGCCCTCGTAGAGCTGCGTCACGCGCACGTCGCGGTAGATGCGCTCGACCGGAAAGTCGCTGACGTAGCCGTAGCCGCCGAAGACCTGGATCGCGGCCGAGCACACGCGCTCGGCCATCTCGCTGGCGAAGAGCTTGGCCATCGCGGCCTCCTTCAGGCAGGGCCGGCCGGCGTCCTTGAGCGCGGCGGCGTGGTGCGCAAGCTGGCGCGCCGCCTCGATCTGCATGGCGCATTCGGCGAGCTTGAACTGCACGCCCTGGTGCTCGAAGATCGGCTCGCCGAAGGCGCGGCGCTCCTTGCTGTAGGCCAGCGCCGCCTCGAACGCCGCACGCGCCATGCCAACGGCCTGGCTGGCGATGCCGATGCGCCCGCCCTCGAGCCCGGAGAGTGCGATCTTCAGGCCCATCCCCTCCTCGCCCAGCAGGTACTCGGCCGGCACGCGGCAGCCTTCGAACAGGATCTGCGCCGTGTCGCTGGCGTGCTGACCCATCTTGTCCTCGAGCCGCGCCACCACGTAGCCCGGCGTCGCGGTCGGCACGAGGAAGGCGCTGATGCCCTTCTTGCCCGCCGCGCGGTCGGTCACCGCCATCACGATGGCCAGGTCGCCGTTCTTGCCGCTGGTGATGAACTGCTTGACGCCGTCGAGCACATAGTGCGCACCGTCGCGCACGGCGGTCGTCTTCAGGCCCCCGGCCTCGGAGCCGACGTGCGGTTCGGTCAGACAGAAGGCGCCCAGCATGTCGCCGCGCGCCAGCGGCCTGAGGAAGCGCTCCTTCTGCGCGACGCTGCCGAAGGCCGTGAGGATCGAGCACACCGGGCAGTTGTTGACGCTCACCACCGTGCTCGTGGCGCCGTCGCCGGCGGCGATCTCCTCGAGGATGACGGCCAGCGCGAGGTAGTCGAGCCCCGCGCCGCCCCATTGCTCCGGTACGGCCACGCCGTAGCAGCCCAGGTCGGCCAGGCCGCGCAGCTCGGCCTTCGGGAAGTGATGGCTCTTGTCCCAGGCCGCCGCCTGCGGCGCGATGCGCTCCTGCACGAAGCTGCGCACGGCGTCCTGCACGGCCAGATGGTCGTCGCTCAACAGCATCGCGTCCCTCCCGTGGCCCGCATCCGGGCCGCTCACGCGCCGGCCGGGCGCTCGCGCAGCAGCCGCAGCGCCAGGCCGACGAAGAGCAGCCCGCCGGCCGCGCCCGTCCAGCGACGCAGGCGTTCGCTCGCGCTCGCCTGCCCCAGGCGCGCCGCCAGGGCCACCAGCACGAGCAGGAACAGCAGGCTCTGCAGCGAGAACCACGCACCCAGCAACAGCAGCGAGACAGTGCGGCTCGGCGTGGCCGCGGGCACGAACTGCGGCAGGAAGGCGAGGAAGAACAGCGGCATCTTCGGGTTGAGCAGGTTGGACAGCAGCCCGACGCGCCACTCGCCCAGGCCGCTGCGCGTCGCCGCCTTCGGCACGGCCGGCGCGTCGGGCGCGGCGCGCCAGGCGCGAACCAGCATGCCGACGCCGAGCCAGGCCAGATAGGCCGCACCGGCCCATTGCACGACGTGCAGCGCGGCCGGATAGAGCGCGATCAGCGCCGCCAGCCCGAACGCCGCGCCGAGCGCATGCACGACGCAGCCGGCGGTGATGCCCAGCGCCGCCGCGGCGCCGGCGCGCGCGCCGCCGGCCAGCGTGCGACTGACGGTGAGCAGCACGTCGACGCCCGGCGTCGCATTGAGCACGAAGATCGCGGCCGCGAACACCGCAGCCTGCGCGCCCGCGGGCAGCAGCGCCGGCACGGACGCGGCGCCGTCAAGCACGTGCGACCCGGCCGCGCCGCACGACGCCTGCGGCAGCCAACGACGCACTCGCCGCGGGCTGCATCAGACCATCTCGACGGCCAGCGCCGTCGCTTCGCCGCCGCCGATGCACAGCGTCGCGACACCGCGCTTCTTGCCGGTCTTGCGCAAGGCGCCGAGCAGCGTGACGACGATGCGCGCACCGCTGGCGCCGATCGGGTGGCCGAGCGCACAGGCGCCGCCGTGCACGTTGACGATCTCGTGCGGGAGCTTGAATTCGCTCATCGCGGCCAGCGTGACGGCGGCGAACGCCTCGTTGACTTCCCACAAGTCGACCTGGCCGCTGCTCCAGCCGGCCTTCTTCAGCACCTTGGCGATGGCGCCGATCGGCGCCGTCGTGAACCACTCCGGCGCCTGCGCGTGCACGGCGTGGCCCACGATGCGGGCGATCGGCTTGCAGCCGCGCGCCTTGGCGGTGCTTTCGCGCATCAGCACCAGCGCGGCGGCGCCGTCGCTGATCGAACTGGCGTTGGCGGCGGTGATGGTGCCGTCCTTCTTGAACGCGGGCTTGAGGCCCGGGATCTTGTCGAGCTTGGCCTTGAAGGGCTGCTCGTCGCGCTTGACGACCGTGTCGCCCGCCTTGCCCGAGAGCGTGACCGGAGCCATCTCCCAGTCGAAGCTGCCGTCCTCGTTGGCCTGCTTGGCGCGCGTGGTGGAGGCGATGGCGAACTGGTCCTGCGCCTCGCGCGTGAAGCCGTACTTGGCGACGCAGCTCTCGGCGAACACGCCCATCGCCTTGCCGCGCTCGTAGGCGTCCTCGAGGCCGTCCATCGCCATGTGATCGAACATCTGCGCGGCCCCGTAGCGCACGCCCTTGCGCGCGAACACGAGATGCGGCGCGTTGGTCATGCTCTCCATGCCGCCGGCCAGCATCACCTCGGCGCTGCCGGCGGCCAGCATGTCGTGCGCGAACATCATCGCGCGCATGCCGCTGCCGCACATCTTGCTGAGCGTGACGGCGCCGGCGGCGTCGGGCAGGCCGGCGCGGCGCATTGCCTGGCGCGCCGGCGCCTGGCCCTGGCCGGCCATCAGGCAGCAGCCGAGCAGAACCTCGTCGACGGCATCGCCCGGCACGCCGGCGCGCTCGAGCGCGGCCTTCACGGCCACCGCGCCCAGCTCCCAGGCCGCGAGGCCGGCGAAGTCGCCCAGCAGGCCGCCGATGGGCGTGCGCGCCGCGGAGACGATGACGATCGGATCGGCCATGACGAGGCTCCTCTCAGGACACGGTTGCGCGATTGTGCGCCGCAGCCGCAGCCGCCGGCCGCCGCGCCGAGCGCCGCGCGTGCACGAAGCGCTTGGCCGGGTCGTACGGGAACACGTCGTGCACATGACCGGCGGCGATGCGCTCCTTGTGGCCCTGCCAGAACGCGGCATCGAGCAGCTCGGCGTGGTGCGCCATGAACACCTCGCGCACCTGCGCGTTGCCGAGCAGGAAGGGGCCGAAGGTCTCGGGGAAGACGTCCTTGGGGCCGACCCGGTACCAGATCTCGCCCGACATCTCCTCCTCCGCGTTGCGCGGCGGCGGCACGCGCCGGAAGTTGCACTCGGTGATGTACTCGATCTCGTCGTAGTCGTAGAAGACGACGCGGCCCTGGCGCGTGACGCCGAAGTTCTTCCACAGCATGTCGCCGGGGAAGATGTTGGCCGCCACCAGGTCCTTGATCGCGTTGCCGTACTCGACGACGGCGTGCTCGATCTGCTCGGGCGTGGCCTCCTGCAGGTAGATGTTGAGCGGGATCATGCGCCGCTCGATGTACAGGTGCCGGATGACGATGGTCTCGCCGTCCATTTCGAGCAGGCTCGGGCAGAACTGCCGCAGCTCGGCGACGAGCTCGTCTTCGAAGCGCTGGCGCGGGAAGGCGACGTCGCTGTACTCGAGCGTGTCGGCCATGCGGCCGACGCGGTCGTGCTGCTTGACCAGCAGGTACTTGCTCTTGATGAGCTCGCGCGTGGTCTCCTTTTGCGGCGGGTAGAAGTCCTTGATGACCTTGAACACGTAGGGGAACGAGGGCAGGTCGAACACCAGCATCACCATGCCCTTGATGCCCGGCGCGATGCGGAACTTGTCGCTGCTGTGCCGCAGGTGCGACAGGAAGTCGCGGTAGAACATGTTCTTGCCCTGCTTCTGCAGCCCGAGCGCGTTGTACAGCTCCGAGCGCGCCTTGCGCGGCATGAGCGCGCGCAGGAACTGCACGTACGCGCTCGGGATCTCCATGTCGACCATGAAGTAGGCGCGCGCGTAGCTGAAGATCATCAGCAGGTCCTCCTCGCCGAACAGCGCCGCGTCGATGACGAGCCGGCGGCCGCTCGCGCCGCCGGCCGCACCGTCGTCGGCGTGCAGGATCGGCAGCGCGAACGGCGTCTCGACGAAGCCGTTGACGATCTTGCCCACCATGTAGGCGCCCTTGTTGCGGTAGAAGAGGCTGGAGAGCACCTGGATCTGGAAGTTGGTGCGCAGGCGCAGGCCGCCGAGCTCGGCCAGCATCGCCTGCACGACATGGTCGGCGTCGCGCTCGAGGTCCTCGAACTCGCAGTCGAGCTGGAAGTTGTGCACGATGCGCTTCCAGGTCGCGTGCAGCGTCTCGCGCGTCGGGTAGTAGGCGCGGTAGGTCGGCAGCGCCGCCGGGTCGTCGCTCTCGAGGTATTCGGTGCTGACCGCCGGGCGCACGAAGATGAAGTCGTTGCGGTAGTAGTTGCGGTGCAGCAGCTTGACCGTCACCGAGTTGAAGAAGGTCTCGGCCAGCTCGGGCTGGCCGTGACCGGTGAGCAGCCCGATGTAGTGCAGCTTGGCCTGCTGCCAGGTGTCCATCGACAGCGTGGCGGCGTCGAACTCCTGGCGCAGCCGCTCCACCGCCTCGTTCACGCGCAGGTCGTAGAACTCGATGCGCTCGCGCTGCGCGCGCTGCTGGCCGTGCCAGTCGGCACGCTCGAAGCGGCCCTTGGCGGCGGCGCTGGCGGCGCGGAACAGGCGGTAGTGGCGGTCGAAGCCCTCCAGCATCGCCTTGGCGATGCCGAAGGCGCGCCGATCGTTGAGCTGGCGCGGGAACATGCCTTCCTTCACTGCGGCTCCTGTCCGGCGCCTGCGCACGCGCAGCGCCGCAGCGCGGCGGCGGGCACCTCGAGCACGGCCTGCGGCCCGTCCATCGTGACGCCCAGATCCTTGAGCAGGCCGTCGCGCAGGCCGTAGACCCAGCCGTGCACCGCCAGCTTCTGGCCGCGCGCCCAGGCGTCCTGCAGCACCGTCGAGCGCGCCACGTTGCCCGCCTGCTCGATGACGTTCATCTCGCACAGCACGTCTTCCTGCCGCTCGGGCGGCAGGGCGTCGAGCTGTTCGCGGTGGCGCAGCCGCACGTCCTGCACGTGGCGCAGCCAGTTGTCGGCCAGGCCCACGCGCAGGTCGCGCATCGCCGCGCGCACGCCCGCGCAGCCGTAGTGGCCGACGACGATGATGTGCGCGACCTTCAGGTGCTCGACGGCGAACTGGACGGTCGACAGCGCATTGAGATCGCTGTGCACCACCACGTTGGCCACGTTGCGGTGCACGAACAGCTCGCCCGGCAGCAGGCTCACCAGCTCGTTGGCCGGCACACGGCTGTCGGCGCAGCCGATCCACATGTACCTTGGGCTTTGCTGGCGCGCCAGCCGGGTGAAGAAACCCGGTTCGCGCGCCTCGGTGGCGCCGGCCCAGGCGCGGTTCGCCGCCAGCAGGTCGTTCGGTTCGGTGCTCACGAATCGATCCTCCGCGCCGTGCGCCGCAAGACGAGCGTCATGCGGGCGGCACGGTGCGCTCATGCGCCGAGTGTAGGCAGGGCCGCCGCGCCCGGCGCCAGCCCGGGACGGATGCAGCCGTAGGCGACGGCGTCGATCGCCTCGCCGGACTTGCACACGGCCAGGGGCATGCGGCCCTCGAGCGCGTAGCCGGCCTTGGCCGCCACGCGCTGCGAGCCCAGGTTGCGCGCATAGATCGGCATCCACAGCCGCGTCACGTGCGGCAGTGCGCCCCAGGCCCAGGCGGTCAGCAGCGCCAGCGCCTCGCTGGTGACGCCCCGCCCCCAATAGGCGCGCCCGAGCCAGTAGCCGACTGCCGCGCTGCAGGCCCAGAGACCCCCTTGCGGCGCGACGCTGATGCAGCCGGCCACCTCGTCGCGTTCGACGACGATGCCGAAAACATGGCCGAAGCGCGGCTCGCGATGCATCGGCCCGCACCAGGCCTCGGCGTCCTGCTGCGTGTACGGCTGCGGGAAGGCGTCGAACAGGTTGTGGGCCACCTGCGGATCGTCGGCGTGGCGCTGCAGCGAGGGCGCGTCGGCCGGACGCAGCGCCCGCAGCGTGCAGCGTGTCCCGGCCAGCACGGGAAGGTCGGCGCATGCGTCCATCACAGGGCGCGCGGCGCGTCGGCCTGCCGCAACGCACCG
>WBZR01002132.1_pt1 | contig 21568 bp, 18 predicted proteins | sample 5204231 | NCBI WGS metagenome assembly WBZR01 (sample SAMN12412403, study PRJNA552823) | activated sludge metagenome | isolation source: activated sludge from anammox sidestream of wastewater treatment plant... | place: USA: Virginia | collected 2017-08 | reverse complement strand
ATCTCTCGACTTGTCGAAAACAAGGGGTAAATTTAAGTCAGGCATTACGGATGGTATTTCGCGGCAAATTGCCTGATTTTGCCAGCTCGTAACGATAGGGGGCGATATTACGCTGAATAGTTACATTTTTTCTGACATTATCGCATCGACCGTACCCATTGAGAATGAGTTTGGTGAGTTAGAGCCTGGGTTGAACACAATGTTTGTATCAACCTCAGTAGGTAATACATTTGCTTGTTTTACCACTGTATTAAACGTAACACAGAGGACTTTCAGTCAGACATTTTAGTGCACGGAATGAAAACAACCATTGTATGCTCGTTTTCACAGCTATACACATAATCATGCTAAAGACAAAGGGTGACACTGCTGTTCATGATATTGAAGGAATATTTAGTGTTATTCCACTTCATCTCACACATCTTCATTTCATATGATCCAGAGACTTCTTTAACTACACCGACGCACAACTTTTTACTGGTAGCGTAACGATAAAGGTGCTTCCCTTTCCAAACAAACTTTTTACCCCTATCTTGCCACCGTGTAATTCAACCAGGCGCTTTGCAAGGATCAGACCAAGACCGGTTCCTTCGTACCGCCGTGAAAACGAACTATCCACCTGATGAAACACCTTAAATAATTTATCCATATCTTCCTGCCGAATGCCAATGCCGGTATCGCTCACCGCGATCTGAATATGTTGATTTATAAGTTTTGCATTAATGGAAACCCTGCCATTATCAGGCGTAAACTTGAAGGCATTCGATAACAAGTTATACAGAACCTGCTTAATTTTTGCCTTATCAGCCGTTATCGGCGGTATATCCTCATGGATACACGTACGTACGCGGATGCCTTTCTTATGGAAAGACCCGGCGATGGCATCCAACACCTCATGAATAGTCTCTTCTACGGAAAAGACCTCATACTGAAGCTCTAATTTTCCAGCCTCGATCTTGGAAAGGTCAAGGATACCGTTAATCATGTTCAGAAGGTGTTGTCCACTACTATGAATATCACTGACAAAGTCTTTTTGGTCTGCGTTCAGAGAACCGCTCACTTCGTCGCGTAAAACCTCTGCGAAGCCAATAATGGCATTCAACGGGGTGCGCAGTTCATGTGACATGGTTGCCAGAAATTCTGATTTGAGTTTGTTGGCCTTTTCAAGGGCAACATTCGCCTTCTGCAGATCTTCTGTTCGTTCGGCAACCCTTTTCTCCAGTACGACGTTCATGTCCTGAAGTCTGGTAATACGCATAAAATCGAGCCATGAAACTACATCTTCATATTCGGCAATGTTCAGTCCCCGCCGTTCTTCTTCCTGGCTCACCCGAATGCCAATCACCTTCTTTAAGCACCAGAAAAAGAGCATTCCCAGACCAAATGACCATGCAAAGGCCACGCCGACTCCAATAGCCTGAACACCAAGCTGGTGCAAACGGTTACCATTTTCTACCAGAAGATAGGATTTATCAGCAAAAGGAGCAACACAAAGTGTACCAATAACACCACCTACCCCGTGAACGGCAATAGCAGCAACGGGATCGTCAATCTTCATCACCTTTTCAATGAAATCCTGCGCGAGAATCGATACGATACCAGCAATAACACCGATACAAACGGCGCCATCGGGTTGTATCATATTTGAACCTGCGGTAACAGCGACTAAACCTGCTAATATAGCCGTGAAGAGCTTGCCGGCATCGAGTTTCTTTTCTTTTATATAATTAAATATCATTGCCGAAACTCCCGCTGCTGCTGGCGCCATGTTCGTGTTGGTAATGACGAGACCAATATCCCCACTCGCCCGAAGAAGGCTCCCACCGTTAAATCCAAACCAACCAAACCAAAGGAAAAAGGTGCCTATCGTAACCAATGGAATGTTATGAAGGCCCATCTGATTTGAAGACCCATCCGGGTTGTATTTACCAATCCTTGGCCCTACGGTAATTGCCCCTGCCATGGCAAACCAGCCGCCAACCGAATGCACCACAGTAGAACCAGCAAAATCAATGAACCCCAATCCTCTTAACCAGCCTAACTGTTCCGGACAAAAGAGATGTCCCCATGCCCAATGTCCAAAAACCGGATAAATAATACCAGTTACAAATACAACTCCGACGACATTGGAAAAAAAATTTGACCGTTCAGAGATAGCTCCGGTCATGATGGTAGCAGCCGTGGCGGCAAAGACCAATTGAAAAAAGAAAAAACTATAGCCTAAATTGTCCTGATGTGACATTACCCCCAGGGCAAAGAAATGGTCGGCGCCAACCCAGCCGGTATAGCTGTTGCCAAACATTAATCCAAATCCACAAATATAAAACGTAAGAGAGGCGACCAGGGTGACCATGAGGTTTTTGATAGAAACGCTAATGGCATTTTTGGATTGTGCAAATCCTGCCTCGTAAGAAGTAAAGCCGAGTTGCATGAAAAACACCATGCATGCGGCTGTCATAACCCAGATATGGTTAATATTTATCTGTATGTTTTCCATAAGAAGTTTCTTATGATAATGAATGAGACGCTGTCGTCATTCCGTTAAAGTGATCTTGTTCATCACGTCTCTCGCCTTCCGAAACTATTTGTAATCCAATTACCGGCTGAGAATCATTTATTATCCGCCTGATGATGAATTGATTCCTTTTCAGAAAATGAGCAATAATGAAATCCTCTGGTCGCGGTTCAGATGGCAATGTATTTTGCAAGGTAACAATATCTCCCATCTTCAGAGAGTGATTGAGGGCATCTAATTTTATCGCGGCTCCTTCACGGGAATAATCGCAAAGAGAAGCCTTTATGGGAGTTTGACAATTCGGCAAACAGACCTTTAGCAAGGACTGTACACCATCCCAGGATTGACGGGGAAATTTACGCCGGTCACCGGTAAACTGCATAGCGCCCTTCTGCACATAAAGCGCTTCATAGACATGCTTAAACCACTGACTGTTATCATGAAATACATCAGAAATAATCCGATTGCGGTTTGCTATCCTGGCTTCTATGTGAAACAAGTCTAAATTTGAGGTCAGCCACAACTTTTGGAAATTATCTTCGAGTATCTCAAATGGCCTTCCGTTTTCCTGCATCTGAAATTTGAATACCGGCATATTAGCGCCCGTGCACAGATTTGCCGAATGCTTATTTGCGCTTCGTCCGAAGGTATAGGGTTGAAAATGGGCAGAGTTGTCTACAATCATCATCCAGCAGGCGGGAGTTTGTGTGTAAAATCTAACGGTAGCGCTGATACGTGGATAGCTTCCAAGTCTGTCACACACATGAGTAAAATCACTGTAGAGCCGTTGATGGAAATATGGGTCGTCGGTTAGATGGGTATCTGTCCTGTCCGCGTTGACAATCTTTGCCGCCTCATGTGCGGTGCTTTCCAGCAAAGTCCGAAAGACCGCTGAACTTCGAAGCGCATCGAGGAGGAGTATCCTAACATCGAGTCCGTCGGCCAGTTTGTTGTTCAGCGTAGAGAGCAATTCGTCAAGCAGGATATTTTCGGAGGCGGTGATACCAAGCAGCCATACCCGTTTTTCCGCATTTTCTATGGCATCGTAGATATCACCTTTTACATCCTTACGAGAAGAATAGACATTTTTTAAACCAATAATTGCCGCCGATCCAATGAGCCGGTTGGTTGTCTGTAAAGATTTTTCCAAGGCGTTTCTGTTGTCATCAATAAGTTGATGAGTAGCCTGAAGAGTTTCTTTTAAAATATTCCGGATATGCCCGAAAATTTCCCACCAGAGATATGCATACTCCATAATGTGTACGCACATTATGGCGCTGAAGACAAGCAGAAGATGCTTCACAATTTCTGGGATAGTATGCCAATAACGGGGCAAAAAAATGTTCAGAGTAACTGCAATGAAAAAGAATAGACATGCAATTATCATTCGAACAAAGGGTCTTGGTTTCTCATTCATGAATCATCACCTCCCATGTGATAGCAGCTTTATTATAAAATCAGCTCACTCTGAATATTTGCATTGTCAAACCAAGGTCGTGGAATTATTTGCTGTTCAATGACTGTCATTGGCCACAAAATGATCAGGAAGTATTCACTCTACTTCTCATTAACTATATGTTAACAGCAAGATAAATACCCTATTCCCCCCCTTCAATCATATTTATTATCAGCCTTGTTGTAACCTATAATTTTATAAAGACTTCCTCTGCTACAGAGATAACCAAAAGATTTAAAAATCGAATAAATAGGTTTCATAAAAACGGTAAAAGTGTGTCATGGCACACTTCTGTGACGTCACACACATGTGCCATGACACACAAACGATAAGCCACTATAAAATCATTGTACCATAAAATTTTTCTTTTTCAACAAACGGTGATTGTAAATTCTTGATACAAGAGGCAAGATTATCCAGAGATATAATGAAGAGGTTTTATGAGGACGGTAAACTCTGGGTTACTATCAAAGGACGAATTATTCTTGCTTGTCCTTATATACCGAATTGGCTTTTGGATTGTGTGATATAAATAGTTTTGCGGGTTCAGGAACTGGTTTTAGGCTGAGATCATCATACCATCCTGCAACATTCCCATGCATCCAGTCCTGTCTGGTCTCAGTAAAGACGGTAATTACATCTCTTGATGGGATGACTATCAGGGATAATTCCACCCAGGGTGAAACCACATTACCACCGATACAATATTTGTTCAAACTGGTATAGGCAAGTGTTGGATTCCAGGAACCGTCCAGGATTCCAATAATTGATATATCCCCAATATCGTCACCATAGAAAGACATATGACCCGTGAGCACATAGGGGGTATTTACAATGACCTTCACTTCCTGATAAAGCCCTCCTCTCGCAGTTCCGCCAAAACCAACTTGCTGCGTCAGGGCAAGAGAACCGCTCGTGGCAGGTGGCACGGGCACTCCAATATTGCCAGGAAGAGCAATCGACAGATGGGCAGGCAATTCTACCGGAGCTCCGTCACCATCCCATGGATAGGTCTCCCAATACTTCCAGCCCGTGGTGTCTGCCGTTTCAAAATCACCATTTTTTAGTAATTCTGCGGCAGGTAACAAATGAATAGGCACGATAAAGATACAGAAAAAAATCAGATATTTCATTAGAGGTACACCGAATATTTTTTGACAAACGCAACAATTTCTTGAATGTGCAGTCGTGGACAAAAAACAGGCACGTGCCTTTCCTTATTTGCGCTTTGGTTTTAATTTCTTATACGTAGCATACGCCTCTTCAGCTTCTCTTTTCAAGCCTTTTTTATCGTAGGCAAGACTCAAATTGAAGTAGGAAATGGCGGAATTTGGGTCTGATGCAATAGCCTTTTGGTACTCCCCAATGGCGTCGTCATACATGCCTTTGCGCAGATAAAGATCCCCTATCTCATTATGTACCTCCGGCGTATTTGTACTTTTGGTATCATGAGGGGCATCATGAGATGTTTCGCTTACCACGGTCTCAGTTCTTGTTTCTGTTGCAGGTAACTGCGGCGCTGGCGAGGTAACCGGACGATGCGTTATTAACGGTACGGACAAGGCTACCGTCTTGATTTCTTTTGCACGCAACAAGATTAACCTGGCTTCTTTGCCGGCAGTTCTTTCCATAAGCTTTTTCAGGTGATTCCGGTTTTCAATCTTTTCCCCGTTCCATTCCACAATGAGGTCTTCCGGTTTAATACCTGCAGCAGATGCAACACTCCCAGGCTGAACATGAACAACAATGACGCCCTGCTGTGCTTTTTTTAAACCAAACCATTCCTTATTCTCCGGCGTAAGGTTAGATGACAAGAGCCCCAGGGAATTGTGGGATTCCATAAACTGTATCGCCATCCCCTTACACCACGATGTATATCTTACCCCATAATCCGTGCCGCCCAATTCACCGTACCCTTGCCATGTTTTTGACGCACCGGTGTCGTATTGAACGTTAACCACCGCCTCAGCGCCCACCGCGCGGGCCTTTTCCCTTATTTTGATAGCCAAAACATCATGCCCGGAAAAACCGTACTCACCGAGACTGACTTCACCTAATTTTTTGTACGTAACATCAATATCCCCCGCACAGACAAAGAGATCGTCTTTTTTTTGCGCATCAGCCGGTTGTGATCCCTTGCCGGGCTCAAGACTTGCCTCTTCTTTTTTAAAAGGGGACATCTTTTTTAAATACTGAGACGAGCTACAACCTGTCATAAAAATGGCAAGTGCAAGAGAGAGCAGCTTTTTTCTATTCATGCTTTTACTCGTTCTTTCTCTTAAATTTTGATTTAATTTTTGATTCTATCTTCATAACATACCGGTGGTAAAATTTTGTCCTTTTCACCTTGGCAACGAGCGCAGGTTTCCCCGGAAAACTAGTGATATATAAACCCGCCAGGATGGTGAGGAGCCCAGGTCCGGGTGTAAAAATCAAGATACAGCCTATGAGGATAAGGCAAACGCCGCCGGTGTTCTTTGCAATATTTTTTGCCACTTTCTTCATCCGCATTTCCTCAGCATAAAATACTTCTCAACGGGACGGGACATCTTTATCAGCACCTTTTGTCCTGCCTGGGCAACTTCAATGGACTCATGGTATTCATTCCTAATGTCCAACAGTACCTGAGTAAAGTCTTCGCTTAGACGTCTTCCCATAATTTCTATGGGAGTATTACTCGAAATCCTGTTCTTGACGACCACCTCTGCCATATCATCGGGAAGGACATTTTGAATCGTACCAAGATAATCATATTCTTTCAGATACCTGTCTCCAGGATGTGTTGTCTGACTCTGATATCCTTGATTTCCGAAAAAGAATCCGACACCATATTCCCGGTGACTAACCTTTTCAAGTTCAGACAACCATCTCTGGTCACAAACATAGGTATGAGGGTCAGCACAATAACGATCCAAAGCCTCCCGATATACCCTCGTCACAGCCGCAACATAATAAGGGCTTTTCATACGGCCTTCGATTTTCCACGCCGTAACGCCGGCATGGAACAATTCCGGGATGTATTGAATCGTACAGAGATCTTTGGAACTCAGGATAAAGGTGCCACTTTCATCCTCGACAATTGGATAGGATTCAAGGGGGCGCTTTTCCTCTTTTAATACATAGTGCCACCGGCATGAATGGGAGCAGTCTCCCAGATTGGCATGCCGGTTGGCCATAAATCCGCTCAGGAGACAGCGGCCTGAATATGACATACACATCGCACCGTGAACAAAGACCTCGGTTTCTATCTGAGACCTGTCCGTAATCTCCCTAATTTCCCCCAGGGTCAATTCCCGCGCAAGAACAACCCGTTTCACACCCTGCCGGCGCCAAAATTCAACCGATTGTGCATTCGTGGTGTTCGCCTGGGTACTGAGATGAATGGGAACATGAGGAGCAATTTCTCTCATCGTTAAAAATACCCCAGGGTCCGAAATAATAACGGCGTCCACCGGGATTGCTGCAAGCCTTTTCAGATAAGAGCGGATACCGGAAATGTGATAATTACGGGCAAAGATGTTCAGCGCAATATAAATTTTTCTCCCCCGTTGATGAACCCAATCAGCGGCTTCTCCGATCTCCTGTAACGTCAGATTCGAAGCTCCCATCCGCAGATTGAAGCCTTCTCCCCCAGCATAAACGGCATCGGCGCCAAACTCTATCGCCGTTCTCAGTTTTTCAAAATCACCAGCAGGCGCAACGATTTCGGGTTTTTTGACTGATATGTCGCCTTTTCGTATCATCGGTTGGCGCTGAAACTATCCAAATAGTGTTGCAAAATCAATTGCGCAGCAATCATATCAACACGATCCTTCCGCTGTTTTCGGGAAAGATTCCCTTCGAGCATAGCCCGGTGCGCCCGTGTTGTACTGAGCCGTTCATCGATGGTTTTTACCGATATTCCCGTGCATTTTTTTAACTGTTCCGCAAAAGACAACGCCGCCCGCGCGCTTTCGCCCAACGAATTATTCATGTGTTTTGGTAGACCAACAACGATCTCTCCGACCTCTTTTTCAGAAATAACGGTCATTATCTTTTGCAATGCCTCTTGAATATGTGAATATGCTATCGTTGGCAATCCCTGCGCGGTAATCCCGAGCGGGTCGCTTATTGCCATTCCAATTCGCTTTTCGCCATAATCAATTCCAAGAATACGCATAATTGAATGTTTTGTAAGTTTTAAACATACCCCGAAATCTCCCCCCCTCTTTTTAGAGAGTACCTGGTTGTGGCTGTGCTGCGGTATGATATCATTTCATAAAAACTTCTTTTTTCTGTTATGTTTTCTTTGTGACCTTTGTGTAAAACTTTGCGTTCTTTGTGGTTGAACTTTTTTAGTTGCGGCTGTGCTGCGTTATAATATTACGGTGTAAAAACTTCTTTTTTTGTAAGTTTTTTCACAAACCCCTTTCAGAAGGTACCGTTTTTTATGAGTGAAAGATTGCTTCGCTTCGCTCGCAATGACAACGTGCAGTGTATCATCAAAGTGCATGGTCGCTGTCATTGCGAGTGGCATTTTCCGAAGCAATCTCCCCACTTTCATAAAGGAAATTTGGTTGCGGCTGCGCTGCGCTATGAATTATACGACAGAATAGGATTTTTCATAATGCTTTTTAGTCTTCCCCCTCCATCACTTCGACTTTATCAAGAACGGGAAAAAGACGTATATTTTGCTCACGGTTTCGTTGCGCTAGGAGTATCCAAGACACGACAACACTATTCCAGCGCCGAGAGGTATGAGCAAATTGTCCAGAGACCTCAGGGGCAACGACTCGATAATACTGGAAAAGAATGCGGTAATTAAGGCCGGCAAGAGGGGCAAATAGATCCATCCGCAAACAAAAGCAACGGCCCAGGCAGCAAGCGATCCTTCGACACTCTTTTTTATATTATAAGGAATTCTATGGTTACCCAGGCGCATCCCAACAATTGCAGCTGCGGTGTCAGCGAATGCCACAATCCAGATAACGGTGCTTGCAAGGGAATTTGAAAAAAACAGCAAACTGAAACAGGCGCCCAGCACCAGGGTTATGGGCCCAAAGGCAAAACCTCGTTCCTCCAACTTACGGATGCTTGACCTTGTTATACCGCCAAACAGGGGAAACGAGTATCCATTGACCCTCAAACACTCTGAAACGAAGTAAATAATCAATAGGGAAAAAAGCACGGTCAACGTCGTATGATAAATAAAAAATGCGCATACGGGTGCGAACGCAATAAGGATATGCAAGAGTTTTCTCCGGATTTCCTGATACCAGAAATGGGCAAATTGTTTACGCATTCCGGCAAACAGCGTCTTATAGGAATCGGCATCTTCGATATCCATGATATCCAGCATTTCTGAAAGATCTCCACTGTCAATCAGGTACTGTGCCCGTTGCCGAACGGCATAATGGGCATTAACCCCAATAATAACAGCCGCATGCTTCATAATATCGATGTTATTACGGTCGTCTACCAGAACAATGGTGTTTTGCCACGAAAGATTGTTTTTCCTCAGGATCTCCTCAATAAAGATTTTTTTCCCGCCAGGTCTTAAAAGCTGCCCAAGCACCGTACCTGTTAACCGGCCGTTGTCCGTGCCTATCTCTAAACCATAGCCATAATTTGCAGACAATCTTGCCGCTAGGTCTTTTACAAAGAGGTCTGGCACGCCTCTGCTTATGAGCACAATCAGATAGCCATGCGTGCGTAACGTCTCAATTGTTTCCCGTGCATACCTTATCAGAGGAATATTTTCATAAATCCTTTGAGCCTGTCCAAGCGAAACACCTTGAAAACGCATGTATACCCGTGTAATCAATTCATGGATCGATATTTTTTCCATGTGAAAAAGAAAACAGAGCAATGCCGTGCGTATATAGACCCATATTCCGAGAGAACGCGCGACGTGTAAAATAAATTGTCCTTTAAACAGGACTCCATCCACGTCCATAACAATAAGTTTTTTCCCGTGGAAATGCAACGGCAGGGAATTCGGATAGGTAATTTTGTTGCGCTTCTGCGGAGTTATGGGTAGCATGAAATTTGAAAACTACTGAGAACTAAAACATCCCCCCTACCATCCGTTTAACAACACCCAAACCAATAAACACAATAACGGGGGAAAAATCTATGCCTCTGAAAGGAGGAATGAGTCTTCTGACCGGGTTTAACACAGGGTCGGTGATTTTATACAGAAATTGTATGGCCTGATTATAGGGATTGTGCGGAACCCACGAGAGTACGATTCTAATAAGCAACGCAATTTCGTAAAGACTAATGAGTTTACCAAGCAGGGTACCCAAGCAAAAGCTCCTTTTTGCACAGCATAAAATAAGAAATGTTTTATCCACCCACACAATTCAAACGAAGAAATTTTAACACAGCGCCCTGTGGAGAGCAACAAAAATTAATGCAAGAAAGGGAGATCGGGGAGCAACAAAGATTCATACTGCAGCAGTGTCGCCACAACCAAATCCCCTCCTGTCAAAGATGCAAGGGTGGGTGAAGACTTACAAAAAAAACCTATCCTCACAAAACATGTCTGCGCAAAAGCGGGAAATAGGGAAAGAAAGATTTTACAAGGCAATACTATACAGAATCTGTTTCCTTGTAATTATGCGGAGTGCATGGTATAATCTCTTCGTTTTAATCACGGCCTTCGTGCATTATCTGTGAAATAATTTCGGAGTTTCATGAAAAGAGGGTACCTTGAAAATTGAGGCTGATTCGACAGGGATCAAGGCAATTACCCGCATTATTTTGGATGAAATTCATTCGGTGCTTGAAAAGATCGATGAACATGATTATGAAGAATTTCTCTCGTCTCTTCTTTCAGCAAACAACATATTCGTTACCGGCCAGGGACGATCGGGGCTGGTATCACGTACTTTTGCCATGAGACTCACCCATATAGGCCTCAATGCTTACTGCGTCGGCGACGCGACGACCCCCAATATCGACCAAGGGGATCTCTTGATAGCCTGCAGCAGTTCGGGCAGCACACACATTACCCGCTATATCGCCGGATTGGCAAAAAAGGCCCACGCCATTGTAGCGGCAGTGACCTCTCAAAAAAATTCCCCACTTGCGGGGCAGGCAGATATTGTTGTTGAATTACCCGTAAAGGAAGTGAGCACCAACCACAAGGATTGCGGATCTATTCAGTTTCGCAGCACGCTCTTTGAGCAAGCCTGTTTGGTCTATTTAGACGGGATTATTCTTTCTCTGGTAAAAAAACTCAAGAGTTCAGAAAACGAAATGCATAAACGGCACTCCAATCTGGAATAGGAGTGGTAAGAGAAAATTGCGAGGAATCTTTATGAGAATACGGCTAATTATGACTTTGGTGTTTATAACTCTTTTTGTATCAAAGGTAGTTTTTGGGCAGGAGTCAGATTCTTACATCATTTCAATTCCACAGAAGATTGGGAATTTTATCGGGGGAGTCAGTCCTTTTATTATCATAGGACTTGGAATATTATTGATTTTCATACAGAGACTTGCGAAGTTTATCGGTATTGCGCTCCTCATCATAGGCGCAGTGAGAATGATATTCTTATTCATTCCTTAAGCTTAGTCCCTATTCTTGTCTCAGGCATCCTTGCCAGCAGTACGTTATCTCTTGTGTAAGGTAACGCGCAGCATTGGTGAGTCTTCATCAGTCTTGTGCGGTCCTTTTTATTGCAAGTTTTCCATAAGCAACCTGCTGCTTCGTTTTATTTTTCACACAAAGCTGGTATTTTGAAGATGGCTCTTACTTCTTTTTATCTCGCAAAGACTCTATCACCTCATCAACAAGACCGTATGCCTTTGCCTCATGAGATGACATATAAAAATCACGATCAACATCCAATTCGACGCGCTCTAACGGTTGCCCGGTATGTTTTACGAGAATTCCATTCAAACATTTTTTCATTCTCAGTATCTCCTCTGCCTGAATACTGATATCCGTTGCGGTACCTCTCATGCCACCCCACGGCTGATGGAGCATGATCCTGGTGTGCGGAAGGCCAAATCGCTTTCCTTTCGTACCACCGGCAAGGAGAATTGCCGCCATGCTATATGCCTGACCAATGCAATAGGTAGCTACATCACACTGGACAAATTGCATCGTATCATAAATAGCTAACCCGGAGGTAATGGATCCCCCCGGTGAATTAATGTAAATGTTAATATCCTGGTTCTTGTTCTCGTTCTGGAGAAATAGTATCTGAGCAATTACCAGATTTGCTAACGTGTCCTCGATAGCTGAACCAATAAAGATAATACGGTCCTTGAGTAATCTCGAGAATATATCATAATGCCTCTCACCAAACCCGGTTTTTTCAACGACATAAGGCACAAAAAGGCTCCCGTAGGAACCCTTCGGTTTTTCAAACGGAAATTCGCCGCTTTCCAGATACGATAAAAACTCTTTATACACAAAAACTTCCTTTCGAAATCATGGTTATTTCGTTCTCACTGACGTCTCTTAGCCGTTACTCTGCTATCTTGGCTTCTTTCAGAAGCAGGTTCATCACTTTTGCTTCACGCATGTCGCTTCGCAAATACGACAAATTTCCCTGTCGTTCCAGTTGTTTACGAACCCGCATCGTATCCGCATTATACGCCCTGGCAATACTGGCAATTCGTTGTTCAACTTCATTTTCGGTGATAAATACTTTTTCTTTTTCAGCAATATAACTCATAATCAGTGATGCTTTTAACTCCCGCATTACTGATTCTGCTGATGCACTCTTGATCATTTCCGTCTGCTTTTGGATTTCTTCTAAGGGAACCCCCCTGTTTAATAAATCCAACTGATGTTTGTACACCCTTTGATCAGTATGATAACTCAAAAAATCCTGAGGTAATTCAACCTTCGTTTGATCAAGAAGGATGTCAAGTATCTGATTTCTTAAATCGTCTTCGACCCATCTCTTTTTATCAATCTCAATTCGTTTTTTCATCTGGGATTTCAAATCTTCAAGAGATTGAAAACCCAAGGTTTTCGCGAAATCTTCATTAATATCGGGCAGTATCAGGCGTTTTATTTCTTTCACCATAAGTTCCAATTTTGCTTCTTTCCCCCGATACTCCTCGTTTACAAAATCCTGCGAGAGTTTTATGTTAAACTCACGCTCTTCACCGGATATTGAGCCATCGAGTTTCCTGGCTAAATCAGGGATTATTGTAGCGGCAACCGCAACGCCATCTGCCACCGGAATTTCAATATCCTCATCTTTCAGCACGGCATTCCCATCAACCTCTACGGTACAATCGCAGATAACCTGATCACCTTTTTGCACCTTTCCGTCTTTCACCACCGTCAATTGTGCCTTCCGGATAGCCATATCCCTTAGTGCCTTTTGCAAATCGTCCTCGGTCACTTCGGCTGGCTTTTTCTTTAACGGCAAACCTTTGTATTGATTGACTTCAAAGGACGGCCATACCTCTAACGTCACATCAAACGTGAGCGGTTTTCCCATTTCCAGCGCTATTTCACCGAATTTTGGGTCACCTACCGGGTTCAGTTTGTGTTCATCAAGTGTCTTCTGATAACAGCCACTCACAACCGATTGTTTTACCTCGTCTTTAATTTGCGGACCAAACCGTTTTTCAACTAATTTTCGTGGTGCACGCCCCTTTCTGAAACCGGGCAATTCTACGGTATCACAAACCTCTACCGTCTTCTTCTCAAACTCACTTTCAATCGTTTCCTTGGAAATTTCGAATTTTAAAACCTTTTTACAAGGACCAGCTTCTTCAATGGTAACATTCATAGTTATAGTTCCTGCAATACGTTCCTGCCAAAAATTAATAAATGGAGCGGGTGATGGGGTTCGAACCCACGACATTCACGTTGGCAACGTGACGCTCTACCACTGAGCTACACCCGCTTCTTCTTCGTTCGCTTGATTATTGGTGCGAGAGGGGGGAATCGAACCCCCACGCCGTAAGGCACAAGATCCTAAGTCTTGCGCGTCTGCCAGTTCCGCCACCCTCGCTCCAAACGGCAAGTACTTTTCAACACCTGATCCTATGGCGGAATTCTCAAGCCCTGAGTCATCGATAATGCATGAACAAAGGCATGTAGCTATCATGCATATTAAAACTTATGGTGCGCCCTGAAAGATTCGAACTTTCGACCCACTGATTAAGAGTCAGTTGCTCTACCAACTGAGCTAAGGGCGCACTTCCTGAATATTTTGCCGAAAACCTGTATCGGATTATTTACAACGCGCCCGGCAGGACTTGAACCTGCAACCGTTGGATTCGAAGTCCACCACTCTATCCAATTGAGCTACGAGCGCAGAAATTATCGCGCATGAAAACAAAATCAGACACTACAAGAATAACCGTGTCTGTAAAAATTCATAAGTTATGAATTATAATTGTTTTTATAAAAAAGTCAACTGCATTATGCCATCGAAAATATTCTATGTTGCCACGGAGAATTCGGGTATACTTTGATACTTATGAAACATAACCATTTTTTTCTTATTTCTGTCGCCGCTTTGACTTTGTGCCTCGTCTTTATTTCAGGCTGTAGCTTTATATCGATTTCCCTGACACCGGCAATCGCACCGTTCGGAGAAACGACCGTCTCCGGAAGCGGCAAAGAAAAGATCCTTATCATCGATGTTTCCGGCATTATTTCTGAAGAACGGAAGCGTGGTCTCGCAGGACTCTCCGAGGAGCCCGATATGGTTGCTCGCATCAAAGAAGAGCTGAAGATGGCTGCCAGAGACAAGCATATGAAAGCCATCATCCTTCGTATCAATAGTCCGGGTGGCACCGTTACCGCGTCCGACATGATTTATCACGAGCTTGAGCAGTTTAAGAAAAAAACCGGCATGAAGATTATTGCATGCATCATGGATTTAGGCGCATCGGGTGGTTATTACGTAGCCGTTTCCGCAGACAAGATTATAGCCCATCCAACAACGGTCACCGGCAGTATTGGCGTTATCATGCTCAACCTCAGTGTTGAAGGACTCCTCCAGAAGATCGGAGTGAAAGACGCCTCCATTAAAACAGGTGAACACAAGGACATGGGCTCACCTCTGAAAACGATGACGAATGAGGAACGAAGGATATTTCAGGGCGTAATGGATACCTTGTACGAAAGGTTTTTAACGGTCATTGCGGAAAACAGGAAGGATCTAGCCCTGGAAAAACTGAAAACACTTGCCGATGGCAGGATTTACACTGCCCAACAGGCATTGGAACACGGCCTTATTGATCAGATAGGTTATCTCGATGAAGCTGTTTTGCTGGCAAAGAAGGCAACCAGTCTGGATAAGGCACGAGTCGTGATATATCACAGGCCGGGAATTTATAAGAACAACCTTTATTCCCAACTCAACCAGGGAGGTTTTGGCACCATTAACCTCCTCAACATCGACCTCAAAACATTCGTCAATTCAGGCACACCCTCGTTTATGTATCTCTGGGCACCGTAAAATGGCGAAGGTTTTCATTTTTATCAAGAGGTGGATTCCTCATCGTCTCTTGTAACAAAACGGCAGGTAGCTTGACTCACCCCACTCACTATTCAGCATGTCATTTAAGATGCGGGTATAATCGTGATGGTAAGAAGGGAAAAAGCAGATCGTGGCTGATTGCTATACGATGAAGTCGCGAGCTGATATCAGCAGAGGTGTTTTGGGAATGCAAAACGGAAAGAAGATGAAAGAACAGAAAGTGCGTTCACAGAAGATACCACGCCCACGCCAACAATCATGTAAATTATTAGAGGTTATTGCAGATGAAGTTGCCGAAGGCATTCTCACGCCTGAACCTACGGATGGTCGTAAGGAAAAAAATTATCGAATGACGAAATTATGGCTTTCGTAGCCTTTTTGTTTTTCATCTTGGGGTGAACATCTGTTTACGGATGTAGATTTTCGTGGTTTGTTAGTGAGCTAATAGATGAATACAAAAATCTATTAGCTCACTTTTATCTTTCCTACGTATTACGCTTTTTCTATTTTTATTAACTCACCATTCAGATACCTCTTCATGAAGTCATTTTCATTTCCGGCGGTATATCCGGTCTTTGCAGGATCCCAAACACCCTTGCCTCCCATGCCACCGTCCTCCGCTTTCGTAATCTTCACCAAAGTCTCCTTTGGTGTTGTATTGATGCCATGATTATCAGCCTCATAGCCAAAGATAAACTTCATGCTGGTCTTCGATTTATGGAACAGGCTGTCCAGTTGGTGCATCGGCATAGACCAATCCCTCGTGATACTCTGCTGAGAACCGTAACGGAAGCTGGACTGATATCCTGTTCCGGCGGATAACGCCCTGCCGTCAGGTCTTGACTCATGCGCCTTCACACTTCTTTCCGTTGATATCCATGCAGAATGCTTCATCATTGTTACTCCATAAGGATAGGACGGGTTATACTTTGCTCTCAGCATAAGTCTTGAAACTTTATAGAATGGGTCGCTCGGTTTCCAGCCTTCATATGGCCTGTCGGCCGGATTTGCATCAACATAAACATAGTCACCGTCATTGATACCCAGATCTTTTGCCGCCTGTGGGTTTATGTTAATTTGATGCTCTCCTACACCAGGCATTCTCTTGTCCATCCGGTATGGATCTCCAAAGTTATTATTCCAGATAAAGTTCCAGTCTGTTACCGCCCACTGCGAATGCACTGTGTGCCTTGACTTCGGTGTTACACAATAGAACTTGTATCCCTTCTCCCACAGGAAGTTCCTGGTCTGCTTGGTATCGGACCATGACTTCTTGATGTTCCTGACGGTCCGTTCATCCCAGTGTTCAGCGCTTTCTGGAATTCCATAATTATCAGGACGGATATATGGATTGGTACTTACAATAACATTCGGCAGATACTGAGTAGCCTCAGGCCCTTCACGGTGCACGATAAAATTCTCACCGTACTCGATAATTTCTGACTCATCATTGTAAGCCTGCATCCTTCCCGTCGGCGTATAGAAAGGAAGACTCTCGTGCACCTGCTCCCAGAATGGCTGCCTTGGATAGGTTCTGTAAAGCAACAAGGCAACACCCGGTTCTCCATATTTTCCATTCACAATGTCATCAAAAGTATAACCCTTAAAGGTTGTACTCCCATCTAACAGTCTCTGGATATACACTTCTGGTCTGCCCTCCAGGGCAAATTTCCAGTAATCCCGGAACCTCATATCCCGGAGCAATTCTCCCAATTTCGTTGCCATGCCTGCAAGGATCATCACATCGTCTTTTGTGTCATTGACTGGCCTTATGCCGCCCTTCCATATCTGGACAAATGGATTAGAACAGGAGCTGGTAATCTCATGAGTCTCAAACTCCACCCAGGAATTGGCCGGAAATGCAAAGTCTGCATACTCAATAGAACCCGTCACCTCAATATCGGTAGACATAATTTGTTCAATATTCGGATTTACATTCTTAAGCATTTGATACACATGCTTTGCATTGTTAACCAGGTTCACGTTGGTAAACCACATAATCTTAGTCGGTGTCGGCATGTGCGTCTTTCCCGTAAAGCATTTACGTCCATACTTGGGTGTGTTAACAATCAACGGCCTGTCATTATGATTCCAGTAAGCCACCTCTTCATCATAAGCACGTCCCTTTACCTTCAGGTCCATTGCCGGTGCATTTGGATCGAGGTTTGGATTAAATACATCCTCTGCAACCCATCCATAGAATCCGGGGCCGCTCCATTTGGACGCCTGAAAATTACCTGCCTTATAGTTACCAGACCAGGTATGTGAACCAGAACCTTTATATCCTACGTTGCCGGTTAACATCAGAGGCAGATACGTTGATCTGTTAAATAAAGTCGCATGAAACCAATGATTGATACCCTCACCATAGTGGATTGCCACAGGCTTTATGGTTGCAATATCGTGTGCTAACCTTTCTATTAACTCTTTCGGAGAGTTTGTCATTTCCACTACGCTATCAATATCATAATCTTTAAGATGTATTTTATACATCTCAAAGAGCGGCATGACCTCAATCTCTTTACCATCCACTGTTTTTACCATAAATGTGCCATCCAGGGCTGGATCAATGCCTTTACCCACCAACTTATCACCAACGTCGTCCCTGGTGATCGGTTTCGGGCTGTTGGTCTTTGTATCCCATACCACAAAATCACCAATAATTTCCCTCTGATCATCATGCAAACCATGAATCTTAAAACTTGCACCTTGAGAAATGTCTTCCAACTGATAATTCAGGAAAACATCCTTTGCCTGCAGCCTCTTCAGGGTGTCTGTCCTGACAAGCAGGGGGAAATCGGTAAATTTCTTCACATAATCCGCATCGTACAACTTTTCATCCATCAATATCTTGGTTAAACCCAGGAACAACGCTGTATCGGTATTGCATCTAACCGGTATCCAGTAATCCGCTTTTTGGGCGGAAGGGCTGTACTCAGGTGTAATGACAACAAGCTTGCCCCCTCTTTCCATAACCTCCGTAAGCCAATGCGCCTCAGGCATCTTATTTTCTATAAGATTCTTCCCCGTTTGAATGACAAGCTTTGAAAATCGAATATCATTCATGTCGACATCTGAGGTTTGCAATCCATGAACAAAGGGGTGTCCAGGCGCCTGATCACCATGCCATGTATAGTTCGACCAGTTCCTCCCGCCTAACGCCTTATCTGGTCCTACACCCCTATTGTGGCTATCAACCAGGGCAAGCGTGTTGTTGAACCTGTACATACCGTATTTTCCAATAACGCCAAGGAGACCCATCCCGCCACGGCCCTTAAAGGTACGTGTTCCTGCACCCTTCATGGCATCCACCATTTCTTTCGGATAGCCCTGCTCTATGAGCTTCTTTGCACCTTCCTCACCACTATATTTTTTGGTTATATGAATAATCCCCTTTGCAGCATATGTCCACGCCTCATCCCATGATGCCTTTAAAAGCTCATCCTGTCCCCTGGCATCAAACATATATTTTGATTTATTTTCCGGCGTCAATTCCGGGAAACCGTCATCCGCCCACTGCTTCCAGCCTCTTCTGATAAGCGGATACCTTAACCGGTAAGGTCCGTACACCCGGCGATGAAAGGTATAGCCCTTGAGGCACATCCTGGGATTCCAATTCCTCGTGGCCTTGTTTCCATACAGATCAGAATAATTTTGGTGATCGTAGTTTTGCTCAACTCTCATGAGCACTTCATTTCTTACAAATGCCCTAACTCTGCAGGCGTGAGTATCATTTGGAGAGCAAGTATAGGTAAATGTACGATCGTATCGATATTGATCCCGATACACGCTTTCCCATGAACGGTCAGGATAAGCATCTAACGGATTTCCCACCTCCACGGCAGGTTTCAATAACCTGAACGCCATCGCCTTATCGGCAAGGGTAAAGGTCGCTCCCGTTGCTCCTGCTACCTGCAGGAACGTCCTTCTGGTAAGCTTCATTTCCTACTCCTTTCTGAATTAAATTGAATTATGCTGCTGTGTGCCCCTGCTGAAGACAGGTTCTTCAGCGGTCGTTCTGACAACCGCCTGCCCATCCTCACCATACCCAACAACCGTATCAATGAATACCTCAAACTATTTGCCATGAATCGTCATTTCATACACCAAATGAGATCTGTTTCAAGTATACATTCGTTTACTTATTTGTCAATATATAAATTATCGTTTACTTATACAGTATTAAATGAAAGCCAGCCAATAGCTAACAATACAAGGAAAGCAGAATCATACAAAAGTGTTGAATATTTGCAGCGGGAGTGGTAAGCTTGTGGCTGGCGATGCGGGTTTCGCTATCAGCGACACGGAAAAAAGATCACCCATCTGGAGGGTATTTCTCAAACAATACTTATTCTCTCTGCACAAAAGCTGCATACCTACTGAAACAAATGCCTGCTAACTGACCATTTGCCTAATATTCTCTGTAGTATAAACTTTGTGCCTCTGTGAAAAACTGAATTTATTATATTTTTATGCCAAGAGAAACGATCCTTCTCACGATTTTGCCGGTAACCTGGCCTCATATGCCACCTGTTGGCCTGGGATACCTTCAGGCATTTCTTTCACAGAAGGACATCCATGCCGATCTTATAGACTTTAATCACCTTTTCTATACCTTATCAGACCAGCAGTTGCAAAAGCAATGGCTGGTAAGCTGTAACACATTTTATGAGGAAAATATTCTTTCTCTTATACAACAGCGCCATTTTAAAGAATTTCAGGATGCAGTAGAAAGAATGCTAACCTACGGCACCGTAGGATTCTCCTGTTTTAAAAGCAACTTCAAAACCACCCTGAGCATTGCAGGGATCTTGAAATCAAAGAAAGATACAATTAAAATTGTCCTGGGCGGCCCGGAAATCACCCGTCAATATTTTCGGGAAAAAGGAAATCTTTCTCAGGAACTCCTCCAGAGAGCTGACTATCTGATCGTGGGTGAAGGCGAAATACCTTTGTATCAATATCTCATCGATAACAGTACCTGTAAAAAGATTGCAGCGTTCAGGCAACTCGATGATTTAACAGGCCTACCCTTTCCCCGCTATACCGGAATCAACATGAATGCCTACCCCAGAAAGAATACCGTACCTATTCAATTTTCCCGGGGATGTATCCGGAGGTGTAACTTCTGTTCGGAAAGGCTTCTTTACAAAAATTTCAGAACAAGACCCGCCAGTAGCCTTATGGAGGAAATCCAATATCACAAGATAAACAATAAGACGCAGTACTTTGTATTCTACGATTCCTTAATCAATGCTGACCTGAAGAAGTTACATGCATTATGCGACGGCATCATTGAGCGCTTTGGGTCAATTCACTGGGAGGCGCAGATAGCTATCAGAAACGATATGAACGAAAAGCTCTTTGAAAAAATGAGACAAAGTGGCTGCTATAGCCTATTTGTTGGATTGGAGTCCGGGTCAGACGACACCTTGAAAAACATGAACAAGGGCTTTAGCGCAGAAGCAGCCATTAACTTCTTCACCAAACTCCACACAGCGGGCATTTTCTTTGGCGTAAGCATCATCGTTGGTTATCCAGGTGAGACCGATCAGGATTTTCAGAATACCGTGGATTTCATCATCCGGCACAAGAGTATGATACCTCAAATTGCCCAAATTAACCCCTTCACGTACTATGATGGGACATCGGCTAATGAAACGGCAGATTATCGGGTAAATCCAACAGCCATTAAAAGAATGGATATACTTGTCCATGAAATAAAACGATATAAAATCAAGCATACCAATGCATTTATTGGAAATTTAATCGAGAAATGCGTGCCTTGAAGTATGGGATACCTAAGTGGTTGAAAATATCACCTCTGCGAGCCTAAATCCTCGTAGAGAAGTTTGTACCTATGCGTATACAAAGGAGCAATCCGTGTGCGTAGAAGGATAGCGTATTCCCGTGAGGGGTATGACGGAGTTACGAGGTACAGACGACCGTTTGGGGTGTATGAGTATGGCGTGTTAGTTCGTGCCAACTGCCCTTTCTCAGTGAAGCACTGACAATGTCCCTGTTGGAGATGTCAAAAAAAAAGACCTGGTGAAAACATCTCTGGATAATGCGTTTGAACATACATCACGAAGGGAAAAGGGGTAATCCATATGACCGGGGGAGGACTTACGTCTTGGGAAGAAATTC
>WBZR01001741.1_pt2 | contig 21582 bp, 19 predicted proteins | sample 5204231 | NCBI WGS metagenome assembly WBZR01 (sample SAMN12412403, study PRJNA552823) | activated sludge metagenome | isolation source: activated sludge from anammox sidestream of wastewater treatment plant... | place: USA: Virginia | collected 2017-08 | reverse complement strand
GGTGACGCCGTTGGCGGTGCCGGCGACCTTGAAGTCCATGTCGCCGAGGTGATCCTCGTCGCCGAGGATGTCGGAGAGCACGGCGAAGTCATCGCCTTCCTTGATCAGGCCCATGGCGATGCCCGCGACCGGCGACTTCAGGGGAACACCCGCATCCATGAGCGCGAGCGACGTGCCGCACACCGTTGCCATCGACGAGGAGCCGTTGCTCTCGGTGATCTCCGAGACGACGCGTAGCGTGTAGGGGAACTCGTCCGGCTTCGGGAGCTGCGGACGGATGGCGCGCCAGGCGAGCTTGCCGTGGCCGATCTCGCGCCGGCCGGGCGAGCCCATGCGGCCGGTTTCACCGACGGAGTAGGGCGGGAAGTTGTAGTGGAGCAGGAAGCGCTCCTTCTTCGTGCCCTCGAGGCTGTCGACGTACTGCTCGTCCTCGCCGGTGCCGAGCGTCGCCACCACCAGCGCCTGCGTCTCGCCGCGCGTGAACAGCGCCGAGCCGTGCGTGCGCGGCAGCACGTGGACCTCGGACAGGATCGGACGCACGGTCTCGAGGTCGCGCCCGTCGATGCGCCGCTTCGTCTTGAGGACGTCGCCGCGCATGATGTCCATTTCGAGCGCCTTGAAGGCGTCCGTCAGCAATACCTTCTCGCTCGGCTCGTCGGACGCAAGCTCGACGCCCTCGAGCACTTTCTTCTTGGCTTCCGCCACGAGATCCTGGCGCTTGCCCTTCTCCTTGGTGGAGAAGGCGGCCTTGAGGAGATCGCCGGCAATCTCGCCGACCTTCGCCTTGTACTTGCTCTTGTCGGGGATCTGGATGTCCCACGGCTCCTTGGCGGCCTTCTCGGCGAGCTTGATGATGGCGCCGATCACCGGTTGCATGTGCTTGTGGCCGAACATGACGGCCTCGATCATCAGCGCCTCGGGAAGCTCCTGCGCCTCGCTCTCGACCATCATGACGGCATCCTGAGTGCCGGCCACGACGAGATCGAGCTTGCTCTCGACCATCTCATCGATCATCGGATTGAGGACGCACTCGCCGCCGATCACGCCGACGCGCGCCGCGCCGATCGGGCCGAGGAACGGCAGGCCGGAGAGCGTCAGCGCCGCCGACGCGGCGACCATGCCGACGATGTCGGGATCGTTCTCGAGGTCATGGGAGAGCACGGTCACGACGACCTGCACCTCGTTCTTGAAACCCTCGACGAAGAGCGGACGGATCGGGCGGTCGATGAGACGGCTGGTCAGCGTCTCCTTCTCGGTGGGGCGCCCCTCGCGCTTGAAATAGCCGCCCGGGATCTTGCCGGCGGCATACGTGCGCTCCTGGTAGTTGACGGTGAGCGGGAAGAAATCGATGCCGGGCTTCGGGTTCTTGGCGCCGACGACGGTCGCCAGCACGCTGGTCTCGCCGTATTGCGCATAGACGGCCGCGTCCGCCTGACGGGCCATATGCCCGGTCTCGAGCTTGAGCGTACGCCCGCCCCATTCAATTTCCACGCGATGAATATCGAACATCTTTGTTCTTTCGTTCTATCTCTGTTTCATGTCTCTTTGATGCGCGGCATCCTTAGCACGAATGCCGACGGCGCCGCGAACCGAAAAGGTCTGCGACGCCACGAGTGCTTCCGGAAAGGTGGGAACCGGGTTTCCGACACGAAGCACGGGTCGAGAAAAAGTCCTCACATGCGCGAACGTCCGGAGCCGGAAGGCTCTGCCATCGCCAGCCCAAGAGAGGCACCGATCAGCGGCGGATCCCGAGCTTTTCGATGATCTTCTGGTAGCGCGCTTCGTCCTTGCGCTTCACGTAGTCCAGAAGCTGGCGGCGCTGGCTGACCATCTTGAGCAAGCCCCGGCGCGAATGGTTGTCCTTCTTATGCGCCTTGAAATGCTCGGTGAGGCCGTTGATGCGCTCGGTCAGGATCGCGACCTGCACCTCCGGCGAGCCGGTATCGTTCGCCTTGGTGGCGTTGTCCTTGATGAGCTTGGACTTGGCTTCCGTCGTAAGCGACATCGGGGTCTCCTCTAGGGTTGGAGGGCCGCGCCGCGCGAGCGGAGCAGGCCGGAAAACGGCCATGGCCGGGATGTCGTCCAGCCAGGTCGCAACAAACCCGTCCGCAGCTTCGGGCCCGGACGGGATGGCGCTTTATACACATTCACCGGAACGGCGCGAGTTAAAAAATTACGCGTGAAAAATCAAATAGTTGCATCTCTTGCGTCGGCCTGAAACCCGGCCGAAGGAAGCACCGAAGGGGCTGGCTGCCCAGCACGGATCCTCCCCACGCACCCTACCCGCCGAAATTGAACACCCGCGTCGGGTGCAGCGCACCCCGCTCGATCTCGCCCAGCGCCACGATCTGCCCCTTCGACATGGCATAGGCCGCGCCTCCCAGGACAGGCGCATCGCGTCCCCGGATCAGGATGCTGCGCCCCTGCGCGAGGTTCGCCGCATCCGAGGGGCTGACGTTGACCTCGAGGATGTCCCCGAGCGCCATCTCGACCGGCAGCAGGAACGGCGAGAGATCCTCCCCCGCCTCCACCGCGTCCTCGATCTCGTCGAGCCCCACCGCGTTCTCCTCGCTGAACGGGCCGACACGCGTGCGCCGCAGCGCGATGACATGCCCGCGGCAGCCGAGCGCTCGGCCCATGTCACGCGCGATGGCCCGCACGTAGGTGCCTTTGCCGCAGCGCGCCTCGAACACCGCCGTATCGCCGTCCGGGACGTCGATGAGGCGCAATTCGTCGATGACCACGGGCCGCGCCTCGAGCACGACCTGCTCGCCGTCGCGCGCCAGCGCATACGCCCGCTCGCCGTCGACCTTGACCGCCGAGAATTGCGGCGGCACCTGCAGGATCTCGCCGACGAACTGCGGCGTCAGCGCCTCGATGTCGGCCACCGTCGGACGCCCCTCGCCGGTTGCGACGACTTCGCCCTCCGCATCGTCGGTCGCCGTCTCCGCGCCCCAGCGCACGGTGAAGCGATAGACCTTCTCGCCGTCGACGGCGAACGGCACCGTCTTCGTGGCTTCCCCGAACGCAATCGGCAGGATTCCGGTCGCGAGCGGATCGAGCGTCCCGGCGTGCCCCACCTTCTGCGCGAAGAACAGCCGCTTCAGGATGCCGACCGCGCGCGTCGAGGTCATCTCGAACGGCTTGTCGAGCGCCAGCCAGCCGTGAACGGGATTGCCTTTCTTGCGTCGTGCCATGGGAGCTCTTCGGAGGGATGGATTCGAATGCGAGACGTCTCAAGGGGAAGGGGTGTCAGTCCTTCTCCACGTCGCGGCGCACTTTCTCGCTGTGCAGCAGCCGGTCGATGCGCGAGACCTCCTCGAAGGTCTCGTCTTCACGGAAGCGCACCTCGGGCGCGACCCGCAGATCCACCGCATGCGAAATCTCGCCGCGAATGAACTTGCTGTTGCGCGCCAGCGCCTCGAGGACGATCTTCGTATCCTTGCCGCCGAGCGGCATGACGTAGGCGGTCGCCAGGCGAAGATCCGGCGACATGCGCACTTCCGTGATCGTGACGACATGGGAGGCCAGCACGTCGTCATAGATTTCGCCGCGCGCCAGCATCTCCGCAAGCTTGTGACGGATCAGCTCGCCGACGCGCAACTGCCGCTGCGTCGGCCCTTTGCCGTGCTGAGGTTTTTGTCTGGACATTTTCGTTTCCTACCGGGATCGAACCGGCACGAGGCAACGCCTCTTTGCACCTTTGAGAGTTTTCGGCTGCGAAGCAGCCGGGGAGCAAGGCGACCCGTGACGGGTCACACCCCCGCGGAGGGCCAGGCTAAGGCGGCGTCGCCGCCTTAGCCTAACAGGCCCGTGAGCGCTTAGAGGCTTCTCTGGATCGTCTCCACCTGGAAGCACTCGATCTCGTCGCCCTCGCGGATGTCCTGGTAATTGGCGAAGGCCATGCCGCATTCCTGTCCGGCCGGCACCTCCTTCACCTCATCCTTGAAGCGCTTGAGGATCGACAGCGTGCCCTCGTGGATGACGACCTTGTCGCGAAGCAGGCGCACCTTGGCGCCGCGCTCGACCTTGCCTTCGGTCACGAGGCAGCCGGCGACCTTGCCGACCTTCGAGATGTTGAACACCTGCTTGATCGACGCGTAGCCGAGGAACACCTCGCGCTTGGTCGGCGCGAGCAGGCCCGACATGGCCGCCTTCACGTCATCCACGAGGTCGTAGATGATGCTGTAGTAGCGGATCTCGATGCCCTGGCCGTCGGCGGCCTGCTTGGCCTGCGTATTGGCGCGCACGTTGAAGCCGACGATGACGGCCTTCGACGCACCGGCAAGCGCGACGTCCGACTCCGTGATGCCCCCGACGCCCGAGTGCACGACGCGGGCCTCGACCTCATCCGTGCCGAGCTTCTTCAACGCGCCCTGAATGGCCTCGACCGAGCCCTGAACGTCACCCTTGATGACAAGCGTGAAGTCCTTCTTGCCGGCCGCATCCTTGAGCGTCTGCATCATCTGCTCGAGCGTGCGCGGCGTACCGGCCGAGCCGAGCGTCTCGCGACGCTTTCTGATGCGATAGTCCGTGATCTCGCGGGCGCGCGCCTCGTTCTCCACGACCGCGATCTGATCGCCCGCTTCCGGCGCCGAATCGAAGCCCAGCACCTCGACCGGAACCGAGGGTCCGGCGATGCTCACGTTCTTGCCCTGATCGTCGATCAGCGCACGCACGCGGCCCCAGGCCGTGCCGGCGACGACGATATCGCCGAGATGAAGCGTGCCGCGCTGAACGAGGACGGTGCCGACGGGGCCGCGCCCGCGCTCGAGCTTGGCCTCGATGACGATGCCCTCGGCCGAGCGATCGGGGTTCGCCTTGAGATCGAGCACCTCGGCCTGCAGGTGAATGGTCTCGAGCAGCTTGTCGAGGTTGGTGCCCTTCAAGGCCGAGACCGGCACCTCCAGCGTCTCGCCGCCCATGCTCTCCACGACGATCTCGTGCGAGAGGAGATCGGTCTGCACGCGCTTCGGATCCGCCGCCGGTTTGTCGATCTTGTTGATGGCGACGATGATCGGCACGTTCGCGGCCTTGGCGTGATTGATGGCTTCCACCGTCTGCGGCATGACGCCGTCATCGGCTGCCACGACGAGCACCACGATGTCCGTCACCTTGGCGCCGCGGGCGCGCATGGCCGTGAACGCGGCGTGGCCGGGCGTATCGATGAACGTCACCTTGGCGCCCGACGGCGTCGTCACCTGATAGGCGCCGATGTGCTGGGTGATGCCGCCGGCCTCGCCGGAGACGACGTTGGTCTTGCGGATGGCGTCGAGCAGCGACGTCTTGCCGTGGTCGACGTGGCCCATGATGGTGACGACGGGCGCGCGCGGCTTCTGCGCCTCCTCCGTGTCCTTCTCGCCGATGAACCCGGTCTCGACGTCAGCTTCCGACACGCGCTTCGGCGTGTGTCCGAACTCGGTGACGATCAGCTCCGCCGTGTCCGCGTCGATCACGTCGGTGATCTTGTGCATGGCGCCTTCCTTCATCAGGAAGCGGATGACATCGACGCCGCGCTCCGTCATGCGGTTGGAAAGCTCCTGGATCGTGATCGCCTCGGGGATGACCACCTCACGCACAATCTTGTCCCTCGGCTGCTGGATGCCCATCGCCTTGAGCTTTTCGCGTTCGCGCTTGCGCTTGAGCGACGCCAGCGACCGCTCGCGCTGCTGCTCGTCGAGGGCGTTGTTGATGGTGAGCTTGCCGCGCTCGCGGCGCTCCTCGACGGACGGCGCCTTGACCGGCACGCGCACGAGCTTGCCGCCGCGCTTGATGGCCCGGCTCTCCTCGTCCTCCGTCTCCACGGCTGCCGGACGCGGCCGCACATCCTTCGAGATCTTGGACACCTCGCCGGCGGCGGCACGATCGGCGACCGGCGGCGCGCTGGCCGGACGCGGCAGCTCGATCTGCTTCGGACGCCCGCCCTCGCGCGGCGCAAAACGCGTGTCGAACGTCGTCGGCCGCGCGCGCGGACCCGGAGCGGGACGTGCGGCATCCCCAGCCGGACGCGCCGCGGAACGCTCAGGTGCGGACGGACGCGGCGCGGGCTCGGGGGCCGCCTGGGGCGGCTGAGCCGGGCGCGCGGTGTCCTCGGCCACAGGTGCCGGCGGGGCGGCCGCGGGAGGCGGAGCCTCGGCCGCGCGCGCGGCGTCAGCCGCACGCTGCTCCTCGGCGCGCTGCGCGTCTTCATGGGCCTGCTTGCGCGCCTCGGCCAGCGCGCGCGCACGCGCATCGCGCTCCTCGGGCCGCAGGAGATCGGCTTTCCCCGTGTCGCCTCGCACGTCGGAGCGCCCCGGCGCCCGGGCCGGCCTCGCCTCGACTTTGGGCGCGGCCGGAGCGGCGGGACCCGGCGCGTCCGCAGCCGTGGCTCCCGGAGCCGCGAGCTTGCGCGTCTTGCGCTTTTCCACCACCACCGACTTCGAGCGCCCATGGCTGAAGCTCTGCCGGACGTGGCCCGATTCAACGGTGCGCTGGAGCGAAAGCGGCTTGCGTCCGCCCCCGGTCGTCGTCTTGTCGGCAGTATCCTTGGTTTCGCTCATTCGATATCCGTTTCAAACCTTCGGTTCCTGGGCCTTTTCCGGCCCACTGGATGCAACAGAGCCCGACCGGTAGCGGTCAAGCCGCTCGGCCTCTCGCAATAGCCGCTCGGCGGCTCCGCCGTGTATGAGGGCAGCATGTACCACATTTGACCGCCCCATGGCCAAGCTCAATTGTGCTGTCGAGAGACTGGTTACCATAACCGCTTCGCGGCCCTTCGCGCGGGCGACGGCTGCAAACTTGCGCGCGAGCTTTTCACGCCCGCCCTCCGCCGCATCCGCCCCCTGGAGCAGGCCCACGGCCGCACCCGACTGCACGAGCTCGTCGACCTGCTGGAACCCCGTCGTCACCAGCCCCGCCTTGTTGGCGAGGGCGAGCGCTTCGAGGACCCGTTTCTCGAGAAGTCTCTCGACGTGATCGGGCAGCGCCGGATCCGCCTTGACGGACCTCTTGAGGCTCCTGGCGAAGACGTTGGCGCCGACCGCCCGCCGAACCGTCGCCTTGTCCGCCTTGATCCACACCCCGCGGCCCGGCAGCTTCCGCGCCAGATCGGGAACGACCGATCCAGCCGGATCGGCGACGAAGCGGATCAGCTCGCCGGGCTCGAGCGCCTCCCGCGTCGCCGCGCAGAGACGCGCCCCGCCGCTCTCGCGAACGGCAGGCTCGGCGTCATCGATCTGGCGGCGGCGGTCAGCCAATGCCCCAAAACCTCCAAAGCGTGTGCGGGCCGTGTCACGGCCTCAAGCGTCCGAAGCGGGGGCGGAAGCTTCCGCCTCCTCGCCCGTGTCCTCGGCCGTCTCCGTCTCGTCCTCCGCCGGCGGCTGCAGGTCCTCGGCCGTGATCCAGCCCGCAAGCACGCGCGCCGACATGATCATGTCCTCGGCCTCCTTGCGGCCGGCCTCGAAGCCGTCGAGCACGCCCTTGTGCCGCACCGGCTCCACGTCCTTGTCCTTCGAGCGCTCGGTCCAACCGATGAGATCGTCGGTGGCGCAGTCGGCGAGATCCTCGAGCGTCTTGATGCCGTTCTCGCCGAACGCGACCAGCATCGCCGTCGTGACGCCCTCGACCTTGGCGAGATCGTCCGCGACGCCGAGCTCGCGCCGGCGCGCATCGCGCTCCGCCTCGAGCTTCTCGAGATACTCGCGCGCGCGCGTCTGGATCTCGCTCGCCGTGTTCTCGTCGAAACCCTCGATGTGCGCGATCTCCGAGAGATCGACGTAGGCGACCTCCTCGACGGAGGCGAAGCCTTCCGTCACCAGCAACTGCGCGATCACCTCGTCCACGTCGAGCGAATCCATGAAGATCTGCGAGCGCTCGGCGAACTCCTTCTGGCGCCGCTCGCTCTCCTCCTGCTCGGTCAGGATGTCGATGTCCCAGCCCGTGAGCTGGGAGGCGAGGCGCACGTTCTGGCCGCGCCGGCCGATGGCGAGCGAAAGCTGGCTCTCCGGCACCACGACCTCGATGCGGTTCGAATCCTCATCGAGCACCACCTTCGACACTTCCGCCGGCGCCAGCGCGTTGACGATGAAGCTCGCCGCATCGGGGTTCCACTGGATGATGTCGACCTTCTCGCCCTGGAGCTCGTTGACGACCGCCTGCACGCGCGCGCCGCGCATGCCGACGCAGGCGCCGACGGGGTCGATGGAGCTGTCGCGGCTGATGACGGCGATCTTGGCGCGCGAGCCGGGGTCGCGGGCGACCGACTTGATCTCGACGACGCCGTCGTAGATCTCCGGCACCTCCTGCGCGAAGAGCTTGCTCATGAACTCGGGACGCGCGCGCGAGAGGAAAATCTGCGGGCCGCGCTGTTCGCGGCGCACGTCATAGATGTAGGCGCGGATGCGGTCGCCGTAGCGCACGTTCTCGCGCGGGATCATCTCGTCGCGCCGGATGATGCCCTCCGCGCGCCCGAGGTCAACGATGACGTTGCCGTACTCGGCCCGCTTCACCGTGCCGTTGACGATCTCGCCCACCCGGTCCTTGTACTCGCCGAACTGCCGGTCGCGCTCGGCTTCGCGCACCTTCTGCACGATCACCTGCTTGGCGTTCTGCGCGGCGACGCGGCCGAAGTCCAAGGGGGGCAGGCCCTCGGCGATGAGGTCGCCGACCTTCGCATCCGGGTTGCGCCGCCGGGCGTCCTCGAGCGTGATCTGCGTCGCCTCGTTCTCGACCGTATCGACGACTGCGAGCACGCGCGCCAGCCGCGTCTCGCCGGTCTTCGGGTCGATCTCGCAGCGGATGTCGTTCTCCGCGCCATAGCGCGATTTCGCGGCCTTCTGGATCGCGTCTTCCATGGCCTGGATCACGATCTTGCGGTCGATCGTCTTTTCCCGCGCGACGGCATCCGCAATCTGCAGAAGCTCGAGCCGGTTGGCGCTGATGCCTGCTACGCCTGCCATCGTTCAGAGATCCTCCACGTCGTCGGTCTTGAGTTCGTCCGGATCGGCTTCGACGCCGTCTCCGAGTTGCCTGTTGACTTTGCCGGCCGCCTTGGCGCGGACAAGCGCCTCGCGAATGAGCTCGTCCGTCAGCACCAGTCGCGCGCTCGCGATCAGCCCGACCGCGAGCCCGATAGTCTTGCGACCCTCTTCGCCGAGGTCCACCTCTACGAGCGCCTCGCCGTCCTCGAAACCCTCGAGGCGCCCCCGGAAGCGCTTGCGCCCTTCGATCGGCGCCTTGAGCTCGATCTTCGCCTCCGACCCTGCCCAGTCGACGAAGTCGGACGGGCGCACGAGCGGGCGATCGATGCCGGGTGAGGAGACCTCGAGCCGGTAGCTGTCGGTCACGATGTCCTGCACGTCGAGCAGCGGCGAGATGGCCTTCGAGACGGCTTCGCAATCGTCGATCGTCATCGAGCCATCCGGCCGCTCGGCCATGATCTGCACCGTCTTGCCGTCACGACCGGATATTTCGATACGCACGAGGCGGAATCCAAGACTGTCGAGCACGGGCTCGACGAGCTGGACGAGATCCGATGCGAGTCCGGTCTCCTGGATGAAGCGATCGCGGGGCGCGATCTCGTTTGCGCTATGCATGCCGATTTGCTTCCGGCCGCCTGGAAAGCTGCCAAAACAAAAAAGAGCGGACCCTTGCGGGGCCCACTCTCAGAGTTGAGATGATCATGAGCAGCCGGACAATACGTGACGACGCCAGTCCTGGCAAGCGTCTTTGGGCGGGGCCCGACGGCCGGCCGGTCTCAGGGCCCGGCCGGATCCGGCGCAGAGACCTTGTGAAAGCGGAAGAAATAGCAGCGCCGGCCCTCCCGGCCCGCCTTGGCCTCGTACCGGGTCGCCGGCCAGTCGGCGGCGCGCACGCGCCAGTCCGCGGGCCCCTCGGCCGCCCAGCGGAAATCGGAGCTTCCCTGAACGGCAGCCAGCGCGGTGCGGGCATAATCGCCGATGTCGGTGGCGAGCCTGAGCTCGGCGCCTGGCGCCATCACCCGCGCCAGAAGGCGCAAAAGCTCCGGCGAGAAGAGGCGGCGCTTCCGATGGCGTTTCTTGGGCCAGGGGTCGGGAAACAGCATGAACACCCGCGCGATGGAGCGCTCCGGCAGCCAGCGAAGCAAGGGCCGCACGTCGTCGCCCAAGAGGCGAAGGTTGCCGAGCCCACCCTCATCGATCGCAGTGAGCGCCTTGACGATCCCCTCCTCGAAGGGCTCGCAGCCGATGAGCCCGACGTCGGGGTTGCGGCGCGCCTGCCAGACGAGGTGCTCGGCCCCGCCGAACCCGATCTCGAGCCACACGGCCCGCGTCCCGGGTGCAAAAAGCTCCACGGGGTCGCGCGGCCCCGGTCCGGACGGATCGACGCCAACCTGGGGCAACAGCGCCTCGAGGAGCCCCGCCTGGCGCGCGCTGAGCCCACGTCCCCGCCGCCGCCCGAACGAGCGGATCTCGGGGCGCGCATACACGGATTTGTCTCCTGCTCGATCCATGTCGCTTCCCCGGTGCGCCACGCAGCGGCCCGCCATTGCGGAAACATGTCTGGGCCCCGGCCGTCCATGCGAAGCATGGTTCCGCCATGCTGCCGGGGTGACGTGGGAGTTTGTGGCACTCGGCGGCGGTTTCCGACAACGTCACCCCGGCGAAGGCCGGGGTCCAGCCACGTGTGAACGGGCACGCGCACGATCCTACTACGGGCCAAGCCCAGGATGCTGCGCCCGCGGGGAGATCAAACCGCCTTCTGGATCGCGTCGGCGAGGTCGAGCTTCTCCCACGAGAACCCGCCGTCATTGTCGGGCTTGCGCCCAAAATGGCCGTAGGCCGACGTGCGCGCATAGATCGGCCGGTTGAGGTCGAGCTGCTGGCGGATGCCGCGCGGCGTGAGATCCATCGCCTTGCCGAGCGCGGCCTCGATCGCGCCCTCGTCGGCCTTGCCCGTGCCATGCGTATCGACATAGATCGACAGCGGCTTTGCAACGCCGATCGCATACGAGAGCTGGATCGTGCAGCGGTCGGCGAGGCCGGCCGCGATGACGTTCTTGGCGAGATAGCGCGCCGCGTACGCGGCCGAGCGATCGACCTTCGTCGGATCCTTGCCCGAGAACGCACCGCCGCCGTGCGGCGCCGCGCCGCCGTAGGTATCGACGATGATCTTGCGCCCGGTGAGGCCCGTGTCGCCGTCCGGTCCGCCGATGAAGAACTTGCCCGTCGGATTGATGTGCCAGACGGTCTCCTTGCCGATCCAGCCGTCGGGGAGCGCCGCCCGCACATAGGGCTCGACGATGTCGCGCACGTCGCTCGAGGTGAGATCCTCGACGATGTGCTGGTGGGAGACCACGATCTGCGTGACGCCGACCGGCCGGCCGCCCTCGTAGCGCACCGTCACCTGGCTCTTCGAGTCCGGGCCGAGCTTGGCTGCATCCCCGTTCTTGGTCTTGCGCGCCCGCGCCAAGTCCTCGAGAATCTTGTGGGCATAGTAGATCGGCGCCGGCATCAGCTCCGGCGTCTCGCGGCAGGCATAGCCGAACATGATGCCCTGGTCGCCCGCGCCTTCTTCCTGGTTAGTCGGCTGCCGCGCATCGACGCCCTGGGCGATGTCGGCCGACTGACCGTGCAGGAGCACCTCAATGTTGCAGTTGGCCCAATGGAAGCCCGCCTGCTCGTAGCCGATGTCGCGGATGGCCGAGCGCGTGATGTCCTCGATGCGGGCCACGGTGACGGAGCGGGGTCCGCGGTACTCGCCGGCGATGACGACGCGGTTCGTGGTGGCGAGGGTCTCGCACGCGGCGCGGATCTGCCACGGATCGAGCCCTTCGGCGATTCCGTCGCGGAAGAAGGCGTCGACCACCTCGTCCGAGATCCGGTCGCACACCTTGTCCGGATGTCCCTCCGAAACGGATTCGCTCGTGAACAGAAATGACTGGCGTGCCACGTGATCCTCTCGATCTCGCTCTGACCCGCAGCGAAGCCCGGCTGCGGATTGGGAAAGAAGAATGACGGACGGGAAGCAGCGCCGGGCGCGCGGCCCCTCCCCAGGGAAAGCCGCGGCACGTCTTGCCGCTTTTGCCGACCTCGGTCAAGCGGCCGGCGTCTCGAGAGCTTGCGATTCGTGGACCGGGATGCGGCCGGAAACAGACCGGCCGCTCCTCAGCCGAGAGGATCCTCGCCGCCGAGCGCGCGCACCAGCTCCACGACGGATCGGCGCACGCGCGCATCCGCAATTTTCACGAAAGCCTTGTTGAGCTCGAGCCCCTCGCGCGTGGACAGGAACTCGATCACATAGGTCTCGGTCGGGCGCTCGCCGAACCCCGGCGCCAGCGTCTCCTCGACGAGGTCGGACGGAGCCTCGTCGTAAAAGAACTGTACGGGCACGCCGAGCACGCGCGACAGGTCGAACAACCGGCTCGCCCCGATCCGGTTGACGCCCTTCTCGTATTTCTGCACCTGCTGGAACGTGAGCCCCAGATGCTCGCCGAGTTTTTCCTGGCTCATCCCGAGCAGCATGCGGCGCAGCCGGACGCGCATTCCGACGTGAGCATCGATCGGATTTGGCTTTCTCGATCCACGCTCGGTCTCGACGTCGTCCTCGATTGCATCTTCCTTCGGCATCAGCTCACGCACTCCCTGCCCATGACGCACGCTCGGAGAGCGTCCTATGGACTTCGCTGCTATGGATCAATATTTTACCCGGATGAAAAGAAATTTCATACTACATAATCGAAGGAATTGCGAGAATTTCACAACCAAAAGAAGTATATTCCCGACTCCTATACCATTTTAACGCGATACATCCTTCGCGCGTGGAACAGCATTCCACCGACCAAAGATATAAACGATAGATGCGAACAACAGGGCCATAAGAAGAAAAACACTATCGCCAAGGGCGGCATAAGGGGAAAAAGCCCGCGCCACGGGAAGTGGAGAGTCCAGGCTCCCCCGTTCGTTCATGCCGAGCATCACGAGGGCTCGGCCGCTCGAATCCACAACCGCCGAGATCCCATTGTTGGCCGCCCGCACCAGCGGAACGCCTTCCTCGACCGCCCGCACGCGCACCTGATGGAAATGCTGGCGCGGGCCGGTCGTATCGCCGAACCAGCCGTCGTTCGTGACGTTGACGAACAGCTCCGGGCGCTGCGCGCTTGCGGCACCGACGCCGGGGAAGACGGCCTCGTAGCAGATGAGCCCTCCGAGCGGAGGAAGCCCCGGCACCGCGAGCACCGGCCGCGGCGTGACGCCGGCCGAAAACCCTCCGCGCCGTCGCGTGAGCTGCTCGAGGCCGATCGCCTCGAGCGCGCCCTGCCACGGCAGATACTCGCCGAACGGCACCAGATGCGTCTTGTCGTAGACGGCTTCGAGGGCGCCCGCGCCGTCGAACGCCATCAGGCTGTTATAGGCGCGCTCGGGGCGTCCGGCGAGGTCGCCGCTGCCGGACCCTTCGCGCCTGAGCGCTCCCGTCAGCAGAAACGCGCCGTCGGGGAGCATTTCGCCGATGGCCGCAAGCGCCTCGGGATGCTCGAGTGGCAGGAACGGCATCGCCGCTTCGGGCCAGATCACGTGCGTGATCCCCGCGAGGCCATCCTGCCGTCCGGAGGCGTCGGTCTTCGAGAGGGCGATGTGATCCTGGAAGATCGCGGCCTGCTTCTCCGGCTGCCACTTGTCGCGCTGCGGAACGCTCGGCTGCACGATCCGGATCTTGACGCCGTCGACGGTGCCCACCGGCGCCGTCGCAAGCCACGCCATTCCGTAAGCGGTCAGAAGTCCTAGCGGAACACCGGTGATGGCCAGCGCCCTGAGGCCCGCCCTGCGCCGCAACCGCCCGCGCGAGGCCTCGGCCATCAGGACCAGCGGAGCTGAGAACACCGGCACCGCGACCAGCGTCAGGCCGTAGATGCCGAGCAGGCTCGCGCTCTGCATGAGGACGAGCGGCCAGGTCAGCGCGTAGCCGAGCACGTTCCACGGGAAGCCGGTCAGGATATGCCCGCGCAGCCATTCCGCCGCGGCAAGACAGAGCGCCAGCACGAGGAGCCGCCCGACACCCGGCCGCCAAACCATTACCGCCCCGGCCGCCGCCCCCGCCCAGAAGAGCGCCAGCCCCGCCGGCATTGCCGATACCGCGAGCGGCAACAGCCAGCCGAACTTCTCGGACTCGACCAGGAACGCTTCCCCAATCCAGAACAGCCCGAAAAGAAAGTAGCCAAGCCCGAACCACCACCCCGCGCCGGCCGCCGCGCGCACGGCATCACGCCGCCCCCCCGGACGCGTTGCCGCATCGTCGATGAGCCAGACCAGGACCGGGAGCGTGAGGAAAAGAACCGGGGCGAGGAAAAACGGCGCGAGCGCCAGGTTCGACAGCGCCCCCGCCGCGAACACCAGCCCACGCCGCCGCCAGCCGCAGGCCGACCTCACCGTGCGCTGCCAATCACCGAGGAGATCGCGCGGCCCCATTGCGGCTCAGCCGGCCGCGCCGCTGCTGCTGGCCGACGGCACGTGGATCTTGAGCCGCTTCACCCGCCGCGGATCGGCGTCGAGCACCTCGAACTCGACCCCCGATGCCGGGTGGCGGATCAATTCGCCCCGCGCCGGCACGCGCCCCACGATCGTGAACACAAGCCCGCCGAGCGTATCGATATCCGCCTCCTCCTCGGGCGTGAGCAGCTTTCGCCCGAGCCGCGTCTCGAGCTCCTTGACCGGCGCACGCCCCGACGCGACGAGCCCGAGCTTCGGATCAACCGCGATCAGATCCGCCTCCTCCTCGTCGTGCTCGTCCTCGATGTCGCCGACGATCTGCTCGACGAGGTCCTCGATCGTGACCAGCCCGTCCGTGCCGCCGTACTCGTCGACGATAAGCGCCATGTGGACGTGGGTGGCCTGCATGCGCACCAGAAGGTTCATGGCCGGCATCGAGGGCGGCACGTAGAGCACGGGCTTGCGGATCTTGAGCACGGCGATCGGCCGGCTGAGGTCGAGGCGGCTGAGATCCGGTTTGCCGTCGGTGGTCCCGGGCGCCCTGGCACCCGCCGGGTCGGCCTTGCCGCCGTCGCCGCCGAACATCGGCCGCTGCTTGATGGGATCGCGCAACGCGCGCCCGGCGACCTCCGCCGAGACCCAGCGGAAGAGGTCCTTGATGTGCAGCATGCCGCGCGGGTCATCGAGCGTGTCGTGGTAGATCGGGATGCGTGAGACGCCCGATTCCTCGAACAACCGGATCAAGGCGCCGAGCGTCTCCATCTCCTCGATGGCGATGATGTCGGCGCGCGGCACCATGATCTCATCGACGCGCGAGGCCCCGAACCGCAGCAGCCCCGAAAGCATCTTGCGCTCTTCGGGCGAGAACCCGCCCGTCGCCTTCGCCTCCTCCTTGACCAGCACCTCGAGCTTGTCGCGAAGCGTCGGCTGCTCGGCGAGCCCGAGCCGGGTCCAGAGATGCTGCAGCCAGCCGCTCGCGCTCTCACGGATCGTGCGCCGCTCGGTGCCGTAGGTTGCGTCGTCCATCTGGTCGTTGTCGCTGCTCATGGGGCTGAAGGGGTCTGCTCCTCGCCGCCATAGGGATTGGCAATGCCGAGGGAAGCGAGGACGGCGATCTCGATGCCTTCCATCTCGTCGGCGTCCGCGTCCGTTTCGTGGTCGAAGCCGAGGAGATGCAGGAGACCGTGGACCACGAGATGCTGGAGGTGATGGGCGACGCTCACGCCCTGGTCCGCCGCCTCCCTCTCGAGGGTTTCCTGCGCGAGGACGATGTCGCCGAGCGCCGCGCATGGCCCCGGCGCGCCGAAACTTTCAGGCGCAGGAAAGGACAGCACGTTGGTGGGCTTGTCCTGGCCGCGGAACTGGGCATTGAGCGTCCGCACGGTCTCATCGTCGCTGAGCGCCACGCAGGCTTCTGCGGGGGCGTGCGTCGCAAACCGCCGATCGGACGCGAGCGCGCGGGCCGCGGCCGCGATCAGGGCATCGCGCTCGCCGAGCCGCGACCAGTCGCCCGCCTCATGCAGGATGTCGAGGCTGAGCCAGAGCGGTGCCTCAGCCGCGGCGCCCACACGTCGCTCCCCGAGACGTCGCTCGCCCAGACGTCGCTCGCTCGGACTTCGACTGTCCGGGTCTCCGGGCATGTCAGGGCGTCCTCGTCCCGGCCGAATCGTAGGCCTCCACGATCCTGGCCACGAGGTCGCGCCGCACGACGTCGGCCCCCGTGAAGCGCACCGCCGAGATGCCCTCGACGCCGGAGAGAAGCCGCACGGCCTCCTCGAGGCCCGACGTCATGCCGGGCGGCAGATCGATCTGCGACGGGTCGCCCGTGACGACCATCTTCGAGTTCTCGCCGAGCCGCGTCAGGAACATCTTCATCTGCATGCTCGTCGTATTCTGCGCTTCGTCCAGGATGACGAAGGCGTTGGCGAGCGTACGGCCGCGCATGAAGGCGAGCGGCGCGATCTCGATGATGCCGCTCTCGAGGTCCCGCTCCACCTTCTCGGGCGGCAGCACGTCATAGAGGGCGTCGTAGAGCGGCCGCAGATAGGGATCGACCTTCTCGCGCATATCGCCCGGCAGGAAGCCGAGCCGCTCGCCGGCCTCCACCGCGGGGCGCGAAAGGATGATGCGCTCGACCACCCCGCGCTCGAGGCACTGCGCGGCAAACGCCACGGCGAGATAGGTCTTGCCCGTGCCCGCCGGCCCGATGCCGAACACGAGGTCTGTTTTCTCGAGCGCGCGGATATAGGTGCTCTGCGCCGGCGTGCGCGCCTTCACGGCCTTGCGCCGCGTCGCGATCTGCGCCTGCCCGTCGGATGGCGCCGTATCCTGCTGGCGCGCGTGGCGGATCAGGCCGTCGAAGTCTCCGGGGCCGACATGCTGCCCCTTGGCGGCGCGCACGTAGAGCTGCTCGAGAACCTCACGCGCGATGTCGCACGCCGTCTCGGGGCCGGACAGGATGACCACGTTGCCGTGCGCGTGCGCCTCGATGCCGAGTCGATCCTCGAGAAGGGCCAGATTGGCGTCGAATTCGCCGAGGAGGCGGGTGAGATGGCGGTTGTCCTCGAAAGGCACAACCACGCGCTTGCTCTGAATGGGAGATTTAGCCACTCGCCTCCGACCTACTGCCGTCTGGCCGCGCATTGCTGTCAATCGTCTCGTCTCCTGAGACCGCCGGGGCGGAAGGGCGCCCCGACCAACCGACCTAGCATAGGGACGAATTTCGCCGAATCAACGCTCCGCCCACTCGCAGAAAGTTAACAGGTTCACGATTGTCCGCATATGACGCCCGAGAGACTGTTGGGCTCGGCCGTGCGGATCTCCACATCAACGACGTGCCCGATGAGGGCGGGGTCGGCCACCGCATGCACGAGTTGCAGATAAGGCGAGCGCCCGACGAGCTGCCCGGCATGCCGCCCGACCTTTTCGAACAGCACCGGAAGCCTTTTGCCGACGCACGCGCCGTTGAAGCGCCGGTAGCCGGCGTCGATCACCTCTTGCAGGCGCTCGAGACGCTGCCGCTTCACCTCTTCGGGCACCTGCCCGTCCATGGTGGCGGCCGGCGTGCCGGGCCGCGGGCTGTACTTGAACGAGAACGCATGTGCGAAATCCGCCTCCCGGACGAGCGCCAGCGTCGCCTCGAAGTCCGCGTCCGTCTCACCCGGAAACCCGACGATGATATCCGTCGAGAGGGCGATATCGGGCCGGCCCTCTCGGATGCGCGCGATGAGGGCGAGATAGTTCGCCGCCGTATGCTTGCGGTTCATGGCGGCGAGCACGCGGTCGGCGCCCGACTGAAACGGCAGGTGCAGATACGGCATCAGCTTGCCCTCGCGCGCGTGCGCCTCGATGAGAGCGTCGCTCATGTCGCGCGGATGGCTCGTCATGTAGCGGATGCGCAGGAGCCCTTCGATGGCGGCGAGCCGGCCGATGAGCCCCGCCAGCGTCGTCGACGCGCCGTCCAATCCCTCGCCGTGGTAGCCGTTGACGTTCTGGCCGAGCAGCGTGATGTCGCGCACGCCGCGCTGGACCAAGCGCTGCGCCTCGTCGACGAGCGAGGCGACGGGCCGCGAATATTCCATGCCGCGCGTGTAGGGCACCACACAGAACGTGCAGAACTTGTCGCAGCCCTCCTGCACCGTGAGGAAGGCCGTCACCGCCTTGGCGGTTGCGCGCTCCGGCAGCGCCTGGAACTTGTCCTCGTCCGGAAACGCGGTCTCGACGAGCGCCGCCTCTCCGCCCCGGAGGCGGCCGAGCAGCTCCGGCAGGCGATGATAGCTCTGCGAGCCGAGCACGAGATCCACCGCCGGCGCGCGCCGCACGATCTCCTCGCCTTCGGCCTGCGCCACGCATCCGGCCACCGTGATCAGCGTCTCCTTGCCGCCCTTGGCCCGCGCGCTCTTGATGTCGCGCAGCCGCCCGAGGTCCGAATAGACCTTCTCCGCCGCCTTCTCGCGGATGTGGCAGGTGTTGAGGATCGCAAGGTCCGCGTCGTCCGGCGTGTCGGTCTCGACATAGCCTTCGGCCGCGAGCACCTCGCTCATACGCTCGGAATCGTAGACGTTCATCTGGCAGCCGAACGTCTTGATGAACACGCGCTTCGCCGCCGGCGTGGACCCGTCCGGCTCCGCCTGCGGGCTCGCCTCGTCGAAATGCGTTTGATCGAGATCGTCCAAGAGGATGCGTTCCCGGCTGTCCGGCAGTCTCCCGTGCGTCAGGGCCCGTACCACACTTCGCCCCTCGGCGCACCTTTTCCTGTTGCATTGCAGCATCGGGCCGCCGTTTTGTCCAGCCGTCACGCGGCGATAGCCCAAACTCCTCACACGTCGACCGCCCCGCCCAGAAGCGTTAACACTCTGAGCAGACCGGCCGAATCGAATTAGCGGAACATCGCGCTCTTGCGTGCGGGCGCCGCCGCTATGCGGTCCTCCGCCGCAGGGGTCGTCACGGCAATCGCGGCTTCCGCAGGGTAGCTCCGCAGCAGACGCACCACGTTCTCCCGGACCTCCGCCTCGCTGCGGCGCGCAAGATCCTTGCGGTCGGTGAACGCCTCGAGCGGGATCGGGGCCCCGATCCGGATGCTGACGTCGAGCGGCCCCGCCTTGAGCAGCGCCCAGGCGTGACTCTGCATCTCCATGTCGCCGAACCAGCCGACGATCGGCCGCGCCCATCGGCTGAGCGGCACGCCGTGCAGCCGCGTGTAGACGAGCGACAGCGTCTGCACCACGACGGCCGGCGCGTCCCGCGTCTCGGCCGCCGACGCCTTTGCGGACGGCTTTGCGGCAGCGAACAGCGACGTCTTGAACGGCAGCACGCGGTTGCCGTCGCTCGACGTTCCCTCCGCGAACAGCACCACCGTATCGCCGCCGGCGAGCCGCGCCATGATCTCGTTGGTCGTCGCACCGACCGCGCTGCGCCGCTCGCGGTCGACGAACACGCTGCGCTGCAGCTTGGCGAGCCACGACACGAACGGCCAGTGCGCAACCTCCTTCTTGGCCACGAACGACAGCGGGGCGACCGCCGACAGCACGGTGATGTCGAGCCACGACGTATGGTTGGAAATGAGCAGCACGGGCTGGTCGCGGGCGACCGCCCCGTCGATGTCGAGCTTGATGCCGAACAGCCGGCAGACCTGGCGGTGATACCAATGCGGGAAGCGCCGCGCGCCAGCGGGCGATACCTTGAGCAGCACGGCCTGCACGGGCATCAGCGGCACCGTCAGCGCGAAAAATCCGGTCAGGATGGATACGGCTCTGAGCGTTCCCATGGCGTCCGGCCTGTCCCCACCCACTTAGCTCCGGCGCGGCGTCTTCTTGCGGTCGATCGGCTCGCCATAGAGCTCGAGCCGGTGCCCGACCAGCGCATAGCCGAGCTCGCGCGCGATCTTCTCCTGGAGCTTTTCGATCTCCGCGCTGTGGAATTCGATCACGCGGCCGGTCCCGATGTCGATCAGGTGGTCATGGTGTCCGCGCGTCGCCTCCTCGTAGCGCCCGCGCCCGCTACCGAACGCATGCCGCTCCAGGATGCCTTTCTTCTCGAGCAGATTGACCGTGCGGTAGACCGTCGACAGCGAGATATGCGGATCGACCAGATGCACGCGCCGGTGCAGCTCCTCGACGTCCGGATGGTCGCGCGCCTCCGACAGCACGCGCGCGATGACGCGGCGCTGCCCGGTCATGCGCAGCCCGTGCTCGGCGCACAAGACCTCGAGCCGGGAGAGACCCTCTTCTTTCGAGATCATCGTCACGCGCGTCCGGTCCAGGATCCCGCGGCACCGGCGGCAACCGTGGCGAGGGGTGTTCGACGGAAGGTGAGCCCGGAGTCCATGACGGCGCCTAAAGCTTGAGGGATAAAGTCACCGCATCGACGGCCTCTCCGCCCGGTCGCGCATAATAGCCGCGCCGCAGCCCCGTGCCGAGGAACCCGACGCGGCGGTAAAGCTCCATGGCCGCGTCGTTGTCGGCGGCCACCTCGAGGAAGAGCGTCTTGGCCTCCGCCCGCTGCGCGGCGCGCGCGACGCCTTCGATGAGACGCCGGCCGATCCCCTTGCCTTGCCAGTCCTTGGCGACGCCGACCGACAGGATCTCCGCTTCGTCGGCCGCGAGCTGCGCCAGCACGAACCCGACGCACGTCTTGGGCACACCCCCGACCATGGCGAGGAAAGCCGTCGAAGCCGGATGATCGAGCAGCCCCCGCACGCTCTCTTCCGGCCAGGGCGGGGAGAAGAGCTCCGCATGCAGCCGCGCGACCTCGGCCGCCTGGTCCGGCCCCGCCCAGAGCAGCGATACGTATTTCGGATCGAATGCGCCGCCGTCGCTCATGATACCTCCGTCGACCCCCTCGCGAGCGAGGCTCCATGCTGCGGCTTCGCATCCGGCGGCCTGAGATAGAGCGGTCGCGGACGCTCCGGGCCGGCCGCCACCGCCGCGTCGGGAACATGCCGCACGTCGGGCATCAACTCTGCGAGCCGCGCCGGGACGACATGGCCGCGATCCCGCGCCGCCGCCGCCACCAGCTCGGCTCCCGACCCGACCGCGATCGCCGACCGTCCGGCGAGCCGCCGCGCGGCGTCCGACGGCGCAACGAGCGCCGGAGCGCCAAGCGGTGTCCAGCCGGGACCCTCAAAACATTGAAAGTAGATCTCGTCGCGACGTGCATCGACCGCGACCGCCAGCACCTGGCCCGCAACCTCCGCCGGGATGTCGTGGGCCGCCGTATAGGCCATCACCGCGAGGCTCGAGAGCGTGCCGATCGGCGCGCCGGTGGCGAGCGCAAGGGCTCGCGCCGCCGCGATGCCGACACGCTGACCGGTGAAGGTGCCCGGCCCCGTTGTGACGACGATGCGGGCGATCTCCCGGTAATCGAACGGCGCCTCCGCCATCACCTCGCCGATCATCGGCGTCAGGCGCTCGGCATGCCCCCGGAGCAGCCGTTCGAAACGATAGGCCCCCGCGACGCCGTCCGGCGTATGCCAGGTGGCCGCGGCCGAGCAGGCGGCAAAGCAGGTATCGAAAGCCAGCGTCGTCATGGCCCGGAGAATAAAGCACGATGGGAATCGTGCAACGCGCGCGTTCAGCCCGCCCGGCTGGGAGCGTCGCCCGGCGCGCCAGCGCCGCAACGCCTCGACGCGCAACGCCAGGTC
>WBZR01002131.1_pt1 | contig 21587 bp, 16 predicted proteins | sample 5204231 | NCBI WGS metagenome assembly WBZR01 (sample SAMN12412403, study PRJNA552823) | activated sludge metagenome | isolation source: activated sludge from anammox sidestream of wastewater treatment plant... | place: USA: Virginia | collected 2017-08 | reverse complement strand
GCTCATCTCGATGCCGATGCCGACGAACTTGCCGCCGGTGCTCTCGCGGAATTCCTTGAAGCTCTTCTTGTCGAAGTACTGGCTGTGCGGGTCGAGGCCCGCGACCATGCCGGAGATGGCGTCGGAGATCAGCTTCTTCTCGTCGACCGGCTCGACATAGTCGGTCTTGATCATCCCGAACACCGCGGCGAGCTGCTGCAGCTCCTCGAGCGGCAGCGGCGCGAGGTTGCTGCGCGCCACCGCGCTCAGCTGCATCGTCGTGAGCGCACCGGCCAGCGCGCCCACCGCGAGCAGACCGACGACCTTGATCTTCGCACCCATCGTGTGACGCGCCTTTCGACAAAGCTGAACCGGCCCGGGCCGGGCCGCCTGGTCAGCGGCTGGTCAGTATAGGGCCGGCCCCCCGCTTGGATGCACCGCCGGGGCGCGAAGTTGCACCGTGAATGGAGGTGTCCGGGCCGCGGCCGTGGCGCGCATCACGCCGGCGCGCGCGCGAAGGTGACGACATGGTCGACCTCGGCGCGGATGCCGATCCACTCGCCCACCTGGTGGTCGTGGTGCGAAGGCACATGGGCCAGCACGACCGTGCCGTCGGCCAGGCGCAGCGCGTAGAGGAATTCGGAGCCGCGGAAGGCCTTGCGCTCGATCAGCGCGCGCACCGGCGAGGCGTCGTCGTGCACGATGTCGTCGGCGCGCAGCAGCACGTCGCACGCGCCGTCCGGGTAGGCGCTGGGCAACGGGCAATTGGCGGCGTCGTGCAGCTCGCCCAGCGCCGTCTGCACGCAATGGCCGTGCGCGCAAGGCACGATGCGCGCCGGCGCGAACACGCCATGGCCGATGAACCCGGCGACGAAGCGCGTGGCCGGCCGGTGATACAGCGCGTAGGCCTCGTCCCACTGCTCGAGGCGGCCGCTGTTCATCACGCCGATGCGGTCGGCGACGGCGAAGGCCTCGAGCTGGTCGTGGGTGACGAGCAGCGCGGTCGTGCCGCTGGCGCGCAGGATGGCGCGCACCTCCTGCGCCAGGCGCTCGCGCAGGTCGACGTCCAGGCTGGCGAACGGCTCGTCGAGCAGCAGCAGGCGCGGTGCCGGGGCCAGCGCACGCGCCAGCGCCACGCGCTGCTGCTGGCCGCCCGAAAGCTCGTGCGGCGCGCGCGCCTGGGCGCCTTCCAGCCCCACCAGCTCGAGCATGCGCCGCACGCGCTCGCCGCGCTCTGCGCGCGGCGTGCCGGCGATGCCGAAGGCGACGTTGTCGGACACGCTCAGATGCGGGAACAGCGCGTAGTCCTGGAACACCATGCCGACACGGCGGGTCTCGGCCGGCAGGTGGATGCGCCGCGCCGCGTCGGACAGGATCTGTCCGTCGATCGCGATGCGGCCGCGGTCCAGCGGCTCGAGGCCGGCCACGGCGCGCAGCAGCGTGGTCTTGCCGCAGCCCGAAGGTCCGATCAGCGCACCGATCTCGCCTCGGGCGAGCGCGAACGAAACGCCGTGCACGGCCCGGCGCCCGGCCGGCGCGCGCGAGTATCGGACCGAGGCGCTTTCGAGCGTCAGGAACACCGCGCGATGATAATCGAGCGAAAGAGAATGCGTACGATTCCCATCCGGCCGATTCCGCCAGCGACGGGCGCAGGCGTCGACCCGCGTCGCCTGGCGCCGCCGCGATGATGCGCGCGCTGCTCGCCGCCCTGTGCCTGCTGCTCGCGCTGCCGGTGCTGGCCGTGCTGGCCGCCTGGTTCAGCTTCGATGCCGCTGCCTGGCATGTCCTGCGCGAACAGGCGCGCACCGTGCTGCCGGGCTACGTGCTGCAGTCGACGCTGCTCGTGCTGGGCACCGGCGCGGGCGTCGTGCTGCTCGGCACGGCCACCGCGGCGGCGGTAGCGCTGGCGCAGTTCCCGGGACGGCGCTTCTTCGAATGGGCGCTGCTGCTGCCGCTGGCCATCCCCGCCTACGTGCTGGCCTATGCCTGGACCGATGCGCTGCAGTTCGCCGGGCCGCTGCAGACCGGACTGCGCAAGGCCTTCGGCTGGCGCGGCGCGCTGTGGCCGGACGTGCGCAGCCTGCCCGGCGCGGTGCTGCTGTTCGTGCTGTGCCTGTACCCCTACGTCTACCTGCTGACGCGCGCCGCGCTCGGCGAGCGCGCCGTGCGGCTGATCGAGGCGGCGCGTCTGCTCGGCGCCCCCCTGGGACGCCGCGTGCGCGAAGTGGCGCTGCCGATGGCACGACCGGCCATCGCTGCCGGCACCGCGCTGGCCCTGATGGAGGTGCTCGCCGATTACGGCGTCGGTTCGTACTTCGGCCTGACGACCTTCAGCACCGGCATCTACAAGGCCTGGCTGGTGCTCGACGATCGCGTGGCCGCCGCCCAGCTCGCCTCGCTGCTGCTGCTCGTCGTGGCCGTCGTGCTCGCCGCCGAGCGCGCGGCGCAGCGCCGGTTGCGCTGGGCGGCCAGCCGCGCCGACGCGCCGCACGCGGCCGACGCGCGCCTGGCGCCGCTCACGGGCGCCGCCGCCTGGGGTGCCACCGCACTGTGCGCCTTGCCGGTGCTGCTGGGTTTCGCGCTGCCGGTGCTGTGGCTGGCGCGGCTGGTGTGGGTGCAGGCGCGCACCAGCGAGTTCGGGCTGCCGCTCGAGCGCTTCGCACAATGGTCGGCGACGAGCCTGCGGCTCGCCGCGCTGGCCGCGCTCGGTGCCACGCTCCTGGCCTGGGCGCTCGGCCACGCGCTGCGCGGCCGCCGGGGCCGCGTTCTGCCGCTGGCCGCGCGCACGCTTTCGCTGGGCTACGCGGTGCCGGGCGCGGTGCTCGCCGTCGGCGTGCTGATCCCGCTCGGCTGGCTGCAGCGGCTGTGGCCCGATTCGGGAGCGGCGGCGTTGTTCACCGGCACGGCGGCCGGGCTGCTCACCGCCTATCTGGTGCGCTTCACGGCGGTGGCGATGCAATCGATCGAGTCCGGCTACGCACGCGTACCGGCCAGCGTCGACGAAACGGCGAAGCTGCTCGGCGCCGGGCCGCGTCGCGTGCTGCTCGCGCTGCATCTGCCGCTGCTGCGGCGCTCGCTGCTGGCGGCATTGCTGCTGGTCTTCGTCGACGTGATGAAGGAGCTGCCGGCCACGCTGGTGCTGCGGCCATTCGGCAGCGACACGCTGGCGGTGGTGGCCTACAACCTGGCGCGCGACGAACGGCTGGCCGAGGCGGCCCTGCCGTCGCTGGCGATGGTCGCCGTCGGGCTGCTGCCGCTGCTGCTGCTCAGCCGCGCAATGCGGCGCTGACGCGGCCGCCCGCAGCGCGACAACCCGTCGCCGGCGCGAAGTCGCCGGCCCTGCCCCACTCTGCCAACCCTGCCACGGGCGAGCAACCCTGCCGCCCGGCCACGCCTGCGCAGGCCTACAGCGCGCCGGCCGCGCAGCCGAAAAGCCGGGCACGGACCCGTGCCGCCGCTCGGGTCGACCCGCAGGCCGCCGCCATGCTCGCAGACCTGATCGCACCGAACGACGACCCCGACGCCGAGCGCTGGGCGCGCCAGCGGCGCGCGCCGCGCGCCTGCGACCAGGCGCTCACCGGCACTGCGCGTCGCTGGCTGCGCCAGCTGCCGCCGCGCCGCCGGCCGCTGCGCCTGTGCGTCGCCCATCCGCGTGTGGCCAACCGCATCGCCTGGTGCTGGGCCGACATGGGGCTGTCCGAGCAGGTGCTCGAAGACCTGCTGGTCGACCGCCGCGGCGGCCGTCGCGGCTTTGCGCCGGCCATCGTGCGCGAGCTGCGCCGCCTGCGCGAATACAACGCCCAGCACCGCCGCGAACCACGGTCCGAAGGGCTGTGGCAGACCCTGGGCCGGCTCAGCGGCCTTGCCTAGGAGCGTGGGCGGCACGCTCAGATCCAGCGCCGCACCATGCTGCGGTAGCGCGTCCAGTCGGCGCCGAACTTGCGCTCGAGCACGCGCTCCTCGGGCAGCACCTGATAGCGCGTGATGTACGCGACGAAGACGACCGGCCCGAGCAACGCGAGCGGCGCCGCCAGCTCGATTGCGTAGGCCAGCAGCAGCAGCAGCAAGCTCAGGTACATCGGGTTGCGCGTGAAGCGGTAGATCCCGTGCGTGACGAGCACCCTTGCCCGCTCGGGCCGCATCGGGTTGATCGTCGTGCCGGCACGCCAGAAGGCGAAGAACGCAGCCAGCGCAATGGCCGCGCTGCTGAGCGCAACGACGACGGTGGCCATCGCCCGCAGCGAGCCGGTCTGCACCTGCGGCGCAGCCTGCAGGAACAGCCCGCGCATCACGAGCGCGACGGCCAGCGTCACCACCGGCGCGGGGATCTTCGCTTCGAGGGCACGCAAGGCGGCGGCACCGGATCGATTTGTGGGCGTGGCGGCAGCGCTCGCGGCGGCGGCGCCCTGCCGAAGGCGGGCAGCATACCAAGTGCGCGCCGCCGTGCTCAGCGCGCCGCCGTGCTCAGCGCGTCGCCAGCACGCTGCGCACCAGGGCTCGGCTGTAGGCGCCGGCGTCGGCCAGCCGCGGCGCGAGGGCCCGCACCAGCGCAGCACGCCCCGCGGGATTGCCGCGCGCAAGCTGCACCTCGAGATCGATCCCCTGCTCGGCGGCGCCGAACTCGAAGCCCGGGTCGCTCACGTAGCGCGCGGGCAGCGTGGCGGCCAGCGTCGCGTCGAGCGCGTCGGCCGCGGCGGCGGCCCGACGCGCGGCGCCGCTGCGCGCGCTGTCGTCGTCGTACTTCGGGTCGGCGGCGGCGTCGCCCAGTGCCTCGGACAAGGCGGCGGCCGGCGCCGGGTCGCGCCGCGCAGCCCACAGCACGGTGCGCTGGAAGTTCTCGAACGCGAGATGGCGGTTCGACACCAACGTCACCGCCTCGTCGCGCAGGCGCGGCCAGCCGGCCAGGTGCAGCGTGTTGATCCACAGCATGCGCACGGTGCCCACGCCGGGCAGCACACGCGCGTGGTAGGGCTGCGCGAGATCCTGCAGGTAGTGCATCGCCCAGCCGGCGAAGCGCCAGCCCCAGTAACCGTGGCCGCTGCGCAGCGCGTGCTCGGCGAGCGTCTTCCACAGGTGGATGCGGTATTCGGGATAGGTGCGCTCGAGGAAGCCGGCGGCGAGGTAGACGATGCGCGACTCGTGGAAGAAGCCCATGTGGAAAGGCGCCTGCGTGCCGAAGGCCAGCGCCGGGTTGCCGAAGGGCTGCGGCCCGAAGCCGTAGGCCCGGCCCTGCGGCGTGCCGTTGTCGGACCACAGGCCGATGTCGAGCCCGTAGTCGGGTTCGTCGGACGCGCTCGTCACGATCTCGAGCGGCCGCACCGGCTCGCCCGCGCGCAGCGCCACGAACGGCGTCGCCTCGAGCGTGCTGTCGTGCGGCAGCGTCGTGACCTCGCGCGCGGCCAGCGGCGCGCGCCCGCTGTCGGGCTCCCCGATCGCGCCGCGCTGCACGAAGAGCGCCAGCCGGGCATCGGGCGCGATGCGCACGGCGGCGACGAAGCGGCGCCGCAGCTCGGCTCCGTCGGCCGCGCCGGCGACGCGGTAGCGCAGCGCGTCGGGACGCGCCGCGTAGGCGTGCACATGCGCGCGCGCCCAGACTTCCTCCTGGTCGAGCACCTGCTCGAGGCGCGCGCCCTGCGCGACGAGGAAGGCCTCGAGCGGCTCGGCCGGCAGCGCCGGCAAGGCGGCGAATTCGGGCAACGCGCGCAGCGCTGGAGCGCTGATCAGCGCGTGGTTGCTCCAGGCCAGCGCGGCCGCCGGCACGAGCAAGCCCAGCGCCAGCACGGTGCGCCGCAAGCCGCCGGCGAGCCGGCGCAGCAGGCCGCCTGCGGCCGCGCCCATCGGATCTCCGGCGGCCCGGCGCGACAGCCCGCCTGCGGCCCGGCGCGACGGCGCGCCTGCGGCGCGACGCAAGCGCTCGCGCGTCGTCCGAAGCCATGGCGCGTGCGCCGAGCGGCCCGCTCCCCCGGGCGCGGGCTGCATGCCCGCGCGCCGGTCGATCAGCGGCGCCGGCGGCCGTGGCGCGCTGCGGCCGCGCGGCGCTTCAGCGGCGCGCAAAGCGCCCCTCGCCGTCGGCCTCGACGCGGCCGGCGGCGAGCAGCTCGTCGAGGTGCTGCTCGATGGTGCGGCGTTCGGCGTATTCGATCCACAGGTCTTCGTAGCCGGGCGGGTAGATGAGGCGAATCTCGGCCAGCTCGTCGATCGTCTTGGGCCCGTCGGCCAGCATGCCCAGCAGCCGCTCGCCGCGTTCGTCGATCGTCGCCGTGTACGCCGTCAGCGCCTGCAAGAAGGCGCTGCGCTCGGTGTACACGCCGCGATGATGCGAGGTCACCCAGACCTGCGCCGGCAGCTCGGCCACGCGCGCCAGCGTGCGTCGTGTGGCCGCCAGGCTCGAGCTGGCGTCGGCATAGTAGGGGCCGAAGCTCGTGAGGTCGATGTCGCCGAGGAAGGCCACGCCTTCGGGCTCGACCAGCAGCACGCAGTGCCCGGCGGTGTGGCCGGGCGTATGCAGCGCACGCACCCGCGTGCGGCCGAGCTCCCACAGCGCGCCGTCGCGGTAGCCGACGGCGTCGGGGCGCGGCGCGTAGTGGAACTCGCGTTGCAGCTTGGCGAGCATCGGATCGCCCAGCTCGCGCGACAGGCCGTAATGCCGCAACAGCGCCGGCCAGCTGCGCACGGCTTCGAGGTCGTCCTCGTGCGCCTGCACGAGCGCACGCGGCAGCCGGTGCAGCCCGGCCATGTGGTCCTCGTGCGCGTGGCCGAGCAGCACCAGTTCGGCGGCATCGAACTCGGGGCCGATGCGGTTGGCCACCAGCGGCGTGTCGAACACGGCGCGCGTGTCGCTGCCGCGCACGACGACCTGGTTGCCGTCGGGGTACTTGCCCGACTTGTGGCCCAGGTAGACGCTGACGCGGCCGAAGTCGAGGCGGGGGATCGGTTCACTCATCTGCGGGGGCTGCGCCTGCGCGTTCGCCATCGGAGGCCGGGGATGCGGGCGATATTACGGCGAACCCGACACGCCGCTTCGCGTGCGGTCTCTAGGAGCGTGGGCCGCCCCTGCGGCCGGGCGGCGCGCAACGCGCATGGCCGGCCGGCCTGGCGAGCTGCCCGACGGGCGCCGGCGTGGGCGTGCAGCGTGCCGGCGCACGCCGGCTGGCGCCACCGGCTCAACCGCTCCAGCGATCGAAGGCGCGCGCGCCGGCGCCCTCGCCCCACAAGTCGATGCGCACCGGCGTGCCGGCATGCTCGGCCGCGGCCGCCGGGCCGCGCACGTAGCCCAGGGCGACGCAAGCGCCGGCCTTCGGACTCCAGCCCACCGAGCTCAGCTCGCCCGCCACCTGGCCGTCGATCTCGATCGCCTCGCCGCCCCAGGCGTAGACGGCCGGGTCGTCGAAAACGAAGGTGAGCAGCTTCTTGCGCAGCGGCTGGCCCCGGGCCGCGCGCAGCGCCTCGCGGCCGATGAAGCCGCTCGCCTTGTCCAGGCGCACGCCGATCGTGAGCCCGGCCTCGAACGGCGTCTCGTCGGGCCCGAGCTCGGCACCCCAGGCGCGTCGGCCGGCCTCGATGCGCAGCGCGTCCAGGGCGTAGTAGCCGGCGTCGCGCAGGCCGAGCCCGGCGCCTGCCTCGTGCAGCGCGAGGTAGACATGGCGCGCCACCTCGACCGGCACGTACAGCTCGTAGCCGGGCCCGCCGACATAGCTCATGCGCGCGGCGCGCACGCGCGCATGGCCGAGGTCGATCTCGCGCGTGTGCGCGTGCGGCAGCGCCTGCGGCGACAGATCGTCGGGGCTGACGCGCGCGAGCAGCTCGCGCGCCTTCGGGCCCATCACCGAGAGCACGCTCGTGAGCGCGCTCACGTCGCTGAGCACGGCGAACTCGTCGGCCTCGATGTGGCGGCCGATCCAGTCGGCGTCGCGCACCGGCTGGGCAGAGCCGGTGACGAGCAAGAAGCGCTCGGGCGCCAGCCGCATCACCGTGAGGTCGCTCTCGAAGCCGCCGCGCTCGTTGAGCAGCGCGGTGTAGACCATGCGGCCCGGGGCGACGTCGATCTCGTTGGCGCACAGGCGCTGCAGCACGGCCAGCGCGTCGCGGCCCTGCAGCAGCAGCTTGCCGAAGCTGGTCTGGTCGTACAAGGCGACGGCCTCGCGCGTGGCACGCTGCTCCGCGATCATCCAGTCGAGCCAGCCCGGCCGGCCCAGCGTGGGCGGCGGCCGCGTCGCGCCGGCCGGCCTGAAGTAGTTGGCGCGCTCCCAGCCGTTTCTGCAGCCGAACTCGGCGTTCTTCGCCGCCAGCAGGTCGTACAGGGGCGAGGTGCGCAGCGGCCGCATCGTCTCGAGCTCCTGGCGCGGCCAGCGCATCGCATAGTGCAGGCCGAGCGTCTCGCCGCTGCGTTCGGCCAGCGCCCTGCGGTTGGCCATGAAGGGCCCGAAGCGGCGGATGTCGACGTCCCACAGGTCGACGCTGGGCTCGCCCGCGGCGATCCACTCGGCGATGAGCCGCCCGGCGCCGCCGCTGTTGGCGATGCCCGCCGAGTTGAAGCCGGCGCAGACATAGCAGCCCTGCAGCTCGGGCGCCTCGCCGAGGATGAAGTTGCCGTCGGGCGTGAAGCTCTCGGGGCCGTTGAGCAGCATCTTCACCTTGGCCTGCTCGAGGCAGGGCGTGCGGTGGATGGCGTTGGTCATCAGCACCTCGAACTGCTCCCAGTCCTCGCCCAGCAGCTGGAACTGGAAGCTCGCCGGCACCGGGTCGACGCGCCAGGGTTTGGCCTGCGGCTCGAAGCCGCCCATCACGAGGCCGCCCACCTCCTCCTTGTAGTAGATGCAGCCGTCGGGGTCGCGCATCACCGGCAGCATCGGATGCACGCCTTCGATGCGGTCGGTCACGAGGTAGAAATGCTCGGCCGCGTAGAGCGGCACCGTGACGCCGGCCAGCGCGCCGAACTGGCGCGCCCACAGCCCGGCGCAGACCACGAGCAGCTCGCAGCGCACCTCGCCTTGCGCCGTGCGCACGCCGGCAACGCGCGGGCGCTGCGCGCCGCCCGCGCGGAGCACGCCGGTGACCTCGACGCCTTCGAGCAGCCGCGCGCCGCGCTGGCGGGCCCCCTTGGCCAGACTCATGCACAGGTCGGCCGGATTGGCCTTGCCGTCGCCGGGGATCCAGATCGCGCCTTGCAGATCGTCGGTGCGCATCAGCGGCCACAGATCGCCGGCTTCGCGCGGCGAGATCAGCTGCACCTCGACGCCGAAGCTGCGCGCCAGCGCCGCTTGGCGCCTGAGCATCTGCATGCGCTCGGGCGTGCGCGCGACGTTGACGCTGCCGCAGCGCTTCCAGCCGGTGGCCAGGCCGGTCTCGGCCTCGAGCGCCGCGTACAGCTCGATGCCGTAGCGGCTCATGCGCGTCTGGTTGCGGTTGGGCCGCATCTGCCCCACCAGGCCCGCGGCATGCCAGGTCGTCCCGCTGGTCAGGCGGCCTTGCTCGAGCAGCAGGACGTCGCCGATGCCCAGCCGGGCGAGGTGGTAGGCGGCGGAACAGCCGGCGATGCCGCCGCCGACGACGACGACGCGCGCGTGGGTGGGCAGATCCTGGCTCATGGCGACGGACGGCAGGGGAAGACGGAAGCGACCCGGCGGCAGCGCGCGCGTCAACCCAGCCGCAGCGCCATCACGCCGGCCACCACGGCCAGCGTGCCGAGCGCGCGCTGCGCCCCGAAGCGCTCGCCGAGCATGAAGGTGCCGAGCAAGGCGGCGAACAGCACCGAGGTCTCGCGCAGCGCGGCCACGCTGGCCAGCGGCGCACGCGTCATCGCCCACAGCGCGATGGCGTAGGAGCCGATCGAGGCCGAGCCGCCCAGCGCCGCCAGCGGCCAACGCCGGCGCGCATAGGCCAGCGCGGCGGCGCGCGCCGCCGGCGCGCGGCGCAGCCACACCAGCAGCGGGTAGGCGATGCCGTCGAGCGCGAACAGCCACAGCACGTAGCACCAGACCTCGCCGCCGACGCGCCGCTCGGTGCGCACGCCCAGCCCGTCGACGAAGGTGTAGAGCGCGATGATCGCTGCGTTGGCGAAGGCGAAGCCGAGCGCCTTGCGGTGGTGCAGCGCCTCGCCCGGGTGCGCCAGGCCGACCAGCGTCACCCCGAGCGTGATGGCGAGCACGCCCGCCCAGGCGCCGGCGCTCGGCGCCTCGCCCACCACCGCGGCGCTGCCCAGTGCGACGAGCAGCGGCGCGAAGCCGCGCATGATCGGATACGTCATGCCGAGCTCGCCGTGCTGGTAGGCGCCGGCCAGCGCGATGTAGTAGCCGATGTGGATCACGAGCGAGCCGGCGATGAAAGGCCAGGCCTCGCGCGCCGGCAGCCCGACGGCCAGCGCGAAGGGCAGCGCCACCAGCGCCCCCATCAGGTGCACGAGCGCGGTGTCCAACGGCTTGTCGCCCGAGCTCTTGACGAGCGCGTTCCAGCCCGCGTGCAGCAGCGCACCGCACAGCACGGCGGCCACCACGGGCCAGCCGAGCACCAGCGGCTGCGCGGCGCCCATCACGCCAGCAGTTCGTCGGCGGCGGTCAACGGGTGGCCGAGCGCCTGCGCCACGGCCGCGCAGGTGACGCGGCCGGCGCAGACGTTGAGCCCGTCCCTCAGATGCGCATCGTCGCGCAGGGCCTGGCGCCAGCCCTTATCGGCCAGCGCCAGCACGAAGGGCAGCGTGGCGTGGTTGAGCGCGTAGGTGCTGGTGCGCGGCACGCCGCCGGGCATGTTGGCCACGGCGTAGTGCACGACGCCGTCGACGACGTAGGTGGGCGCGGCATGGGTGGTGGCGTGCGCGGTCTCGATGCAGCCGCCCTGGTCGATCGCGACGTCGACGACGGCCGCGCCCGGGCGCATGCGCGCCACCAGCTCGCGGCTCACCAGGCGCGGCGCGGTGGCGCCGGCAACGAGCACGGCGCCGATCACGAGGTCGGCGCGCAGCACATGGTGTTCGATCTCGCGCCGGTCGGCGTACACGGTGGCCGCACGCGCGCCCAGCTGCAGCTCGATGCGGCGCAGCGCATCGATGCTGCGGTCGAGCACCACCACCTGCGCGCCGCTGCCCACCGCCATCTGCGCCGCGTTGCGCCCGACGACGCCGGCGCCGAGGACGACGACGCGCGCCGGCGGCACGCCCGGCACGCCGCCCAGCAGCACGCCCATGCCGCCTTGCGCACGCTCGAGGCAGCGCGCGCCGACCTGCAATGCCAGGCGCCCGGCCACCTCCGACATCGGCGCCAGCAGCGGCAGCCCGCCGCCGGGCTGCGTGACCGTCTCGTAGGCGATGCAGGCGGCGCCGCTGGCAAGCAGGTCGGCGCACTGCGCCGGGTCGGGCGCCAGGTGCAGGTAGGTGAAGAGCACCTGGTCGGCGCGCAGCCGGGCGCGCTCGGCCGGCTGCGGCTCCTTGACCTTGACGATCATCTGCGCCTGGTCCCAGACCTCGGCGGCCGCCGCGGCGACCCGGGCGCCGGCGCGGCGGTAGTCGTCGTCCGCGGCACCGATGCCTTCGCCGGCCGCGTGCTCGACCACCACCTCGTGGCCATGCGCCACCAGCTCGTGCACCGATGCCGGCGTCAGGCCGACGCGATGCTCGTCGCTCTTGATCTCCTTCGGAACGCCGACTCTCATCGTCATGTCGCCTTTCGCGCCGTGGAGCGCGGCCATCGGAACGGCCGCGCCTTCACCCCGCCGGCTCGTCGAAGCCGGCCAGCTGCGACTGGCGCAGCCGCGTCGCCGCCAGCACGCCGGCCGACTCGAGGATGGGGTAGGCCACGCCGCACAGGTGCGAGTTGATGCGCTTGAGCTCGCTGATCAGGTCCAGGTGCAGCGAGCTCGTCTCGATGCTCTGCGCGGTGTTGTCCTGCAGCCGCGCGATGTGGTTGGCGGCGTACTCGATCTCGAGGTCGCGAAAGCGCGCCTTCTCCTCGAGCAGCTTGCGCGCGTCGCGCACGTGGCCGTCGAGGAACACGCTCATCGCCAGCCGCAGGTTGGCCAGCAGCCGCTCGTGCAGGTGGGCGATCTCGGTCAGCCCGGCCTCGCTGAAGCTCAGGCTCTTGCGGATCTTCTTGGCTTCGACGTCTTCCAGCACGCGCTCGATGATGTCGGCCACCTGCTCCATGTTGATCGTGAAGCTCACGATGTCGGTCCAGCGCCGGCCGTCGCGCTCCGAGAGCGCCTCGCGCGAGATCTGCGTCAGGTAGAACTTGATCGACGCGTACAGCTCGTCGACCTGGTCGTCCATGCGGCGCAGCCGCTCGCCCAGCGCCAGATCGTTGCTGCGGATCACCTCCATCAGGCCGCGCAGCATGGTCTCGACGACGTCGGCCTGGTGCAGCGCCTCGCGCGCGGCGCAGGCGATGGCCAGCGAGGGCGTGCCGAGCGCGCTCGGGTCGAGGTGGCTGTGGCGTTCGTCGACGCCGCGCCGCGGATCGGGCAGGAAGCGCGTCGCGAGCCGGCCGGCGGCGCCGGTGAAGCCCACGCAGACCGCCGCCAGCGCGATGTTGAACGCGAGGTGGAAGCCCACCACCTGCTGGTGCACCTCGCCGATCCAGCGCCCGAGCAGCTCCTGCGCCTCGGGCAGCAGCGGGATCGCGATGGCCGTGCCGACGAGCTTGAACACCAGGTTGCCCAGCGGCACGCGGCGCGCCTGCGGCGCCTGACCGGCGGTGGAGAACAGCGCCAGCACCGCGCTGCCGACGTTGGCGCCGATCACCAGGCCCAGCGCCACCGACACCGGCACCATGCCCGAGGCGGCCAGCGTGGCGGTGAGCAGCACGATGGCCAGGCTCGAATAGGCCAGCACCGTCAGCACGGCGCCGACGACGATGTCCAGCAGCACCTCGTTGGGCAGCGAGACGAGCAGCGCGCGCACCGCCGGCGCCTGCGTCAGCGGTCGGGTGGCGCCGACGATGAGCTGCAGCGCCAGCGTGATCAGGCCCAGGCCGATCAGCACGCGGCCCAGCTGCCCGGCCTCGCTCGCCTGGCGCGAGATGTAGAGCACGACGCCGACGAAGATCAGGAGCGGCGACAGCCACGACAGGTCGAACGCGTAGACCACCGTCATCGCCGCCGTGCCGATGTCGGCGCCCAGCATCACCGCCAGCGCCGCGGCGGTGGTGACCAGCCCCTGCGCGGCGAAGCTGGCCAGCATCAGGCAGGTGGCCGTGCTCGACTGCACCAGGCCGGTGACGGCGAAGCCGGCGCCCACCGCCGTCAGGCGGTTGCGGAACGAGCGCGACAGCACGTTGCGCAGCCGCTCGCCGAGCAGCCGGATCATGCCCGTGCGCACGATCGACGTGCCCCACACGAGCAGCGCGATGGCGGCGAGCAGGTTCAGCAGATGGAGCATGCGGCGATCAGACCACGCGGCGCAGGCGCCGTCAGACCCAGGGCAGCGTGTAGGTCTTGAGGTTCGTGAAGCTCTTCATGGCCTCCTGCACGCCTTCCTTGTAGCCCAGGCCGGAATCCTTGATGCCGCCGAAAGGCGTGAGCTCGAGCCGGTAGCCCGGCACTTCGCGCACGTTCACGCTGCCCACGTCGAGCTCGGTGACGAAGCGCGTGATGTAGTCGAGCCGGTTCGTGCACACCGACGACGACAGGCCGAAGGCGGTGCCGTTGGCGATGCGGATCGCCTCGTCGATGCTGCCGAAGGTGACGATCGGCGAAACCGGGCCGAAGGTCTCCTCGCGCACCAGCGTCATCTCGGGGCGCACGCGGTCGAGCACGGTGGGCGCGAACAGCGCGCCGTCGCGCCGGTGGCCGGCCAGCACGCGCGCGCCCTGGGCCAGGGCCTCGTCGACGCGGCTCTCGAACAGGCGCGCCGCCGGCTCGTCGATCACCGTTCCCATCTCGACCTGCGGGTCGACCGGGTCGCCGTAGGCATAGGCGCGCGTCTTGTCGACGACGAGGTCGGTGAAGCGCGCCGCCACCGCCTCGTGCACCAGCATGCGCTTCACCGCCGTGCAGCGCTGGCCCGAATTCTTGTAGCTGCCCTGCACCGCCAGCGTGCTCGCCTCGTCGAGGTCGGCGTCCTCCATGACGATGATCGGGTCGTTGCCGCCGAGCTCGAGAACGACGCGCCGGTAGCCCGCGCGCGCTGCGATGGACTTGCCGATCGCCACGCCGCCGGTGAAGGTGACGAGGTCGACCTGCGCGCTGGTGATCAGCTCGTCGGCGATCTCGGCCGGATCGCCGGTGACGACGCTCAGCATCTCGGGCGGCAGCCCGGCCTCGTACAGGATGTCGGCGAACAGCAGCGCCGACAGCGGCACCTTCTCGCTCGGCTTGAGCACCATGCGGTTGTTGGTGGCCACGCTCGGCACGACCTTGTGCGCCACCTGGTTCATCGGGTGGTTGAACGGCGTGATCGCGCTGATGGCGCCCGGCAGCGGCTCGCGCAGCGTGTGCACGCGCCGCCGGCGCCCGTGCGGGGTGATGTCGCAGGCGAAGGTCTGCGCGTCGTCGCGCAGCGCCTCGTTGGCGCCGAACATCAGCACGTCGGCGACCCGGCCCGCCTCGTAGCTGCTGTCCTTGAGGCTCAGGCCCGACTCGGCGGTGATGAGCGCGGCGATCTCGCCCGCGCGCGCGCGCACCGCCGCGGCGGCGCGGTTGAGGATGCCGGCGCGCTCGGCGCGCGTGAGGCGGCTGCGCCAGCCGGCGGCGATGGCCAGGGCGCGCCGGACTTCCTCCGGCGTCGCCTTGGGCACGGTGCCGACGACAGCGCGCGTGAACGGATTGCGGACCTCGATCACGCGGTCACCGCCGCGGTCGGCGCCGACTTTCGCGCCGGCGATGCGCAGGGCTTCGATCTTCATCGTCACTGGGCGTGGTTGAGCGCGAGGTCGAAGGCGTCGAAGTTGCGCCAGCGGCGCTGCCTGTCGAGGCCGTCGATGCGGCGGTTGAGGACGAGCGGCACGCGCTGCTCGGACAGGCCGCCGTGCGAGCGCAGCGGCCGCTCGAGCGCGCCCAGGTCGTGGCGCGCGGCCGCGCTGCCGAGCACCACCGAGCGCTCGCTCACGACGACGAGATCGCCGATGCGCTCGGCCGGCAGCTCGAAGCGCTCGGCCGCCTGCGCGCGCCCGAGCACGAGCTGCACGCCGCGCAGCTCGGCCAGGCGCGCGGCCAGCGCCGCGCCGTCGGCTGCGGGCGGCAGGTAGACGGTGGCGAACGAACCGAGCGCGCCGTGGTGCACGACGTAGGGGTCGGTGATCGGCAGGATCACGCGCGCGGCGGCCGGGCCGAGCCAGGCGTCGAGCAGATCCTGCAGGAAGATCACGTCGGGCGCGGCATCGAGCCGCACCTTGGCGTTCATGCCGTGGTCGGCGGTGAGCGCGATCACGCAGCCCATGGCGTCGAGCCGGCCGAGATGGCGGTCCATCATCGCGCAGAACTCGTTCGCCTCGGGCTCGCCCGGTGCGTGCTTGTGCTGCACGTAGTCGGTGGTGCTGAGGTACATCACCTGCGGGCGCACGCCCGCCGGGCGCTGCATCAGCTCGACGCCGGCGGCGAACACGAATTCCGAGAGCGCCGCGCTGTAGACGTCGGGCAGCGGCAGCCCGACGAACGCGAGCAGGTCGTCGATGCCGTTGTCGGCCAGGGTCGCGGTGTCGGCCTTCTCCGAGGAGAAGCACTGGTTGGCGCCCATCGGCAGGCCGTGCCCGAGCAGCCGCCTGAGCTTGTCCTTGGCGGTGACGACGGCCACGCGTTGCCCGGCGGCGGCCAGCGCCGCCAGCAGCGTGGGCGCGCGCAGCCACTTCGGGTCGTTCATCATCACCTCGGTGCCCGAAGCGGGGTCGTACAGGTAGTTGCCGCAGATGCCGTGCACCGCCGGCGGCACGCCGGTGACGATCGACAGATTGTTCGGATTGGTGAAGCTCGGCACCACGCAGTCGGCGACGAGCGCGGTGCCTTCGGCCAGCACGCGCTTCATCCAGGGCATGCGGCCGGCGAACACGGCCTGGGCGATGTAGTCGGGCTCGCAGCCGTCGACGCAGACGACGACGACGGGCTGCTTGGGCAGGCGGTAGCTTCTAGCGTTGACGTCGAGCACGCGGGGCTCCGTTCGCGTCGGGGGCGGCGGCGGGCGCGGCCGCGCCCTGACGCCTGAGGTGGTTCTTCACGGTGCGCTCCTTGCTTTCCATCACGTGGTCGAACATCGCCCGGCCGGCGGCCTCGGCGTCGCCGGCGGCGATCGCCCTGACGATGGCGCGGTGCTCGCCGGCCGAGATCGGCATGAGCCAGCCGTCGGCCAGGTTCAGGCGTCGAAAGAGCGACAGCTCCTTGATCAGCTTGCGGTAGATCTCCGTCACCTTGCGGTTGCCGGTCATCTCGACGAGCCGATCGTGGAACTGCAGGTTCAGCAGGTGGTAGCTGCGCGCGTCGGCCGCCTTCACGGCGCGCTCCATCGCGTCGACCATCGCCCGCACCTCCTTGAGCTCGGCCGGCGCGATGCGCGCGGCGAGCTGGCGGCCGACGAGCTCGTCGAGCGCGGCGCGCAGGTCGAAGATCTCGATCGCCTCGTCGATCGGGATGTCGCGCACGAAGACGCCGCGGTTCTTCTCGGTGCGCACGAGGCCGGCCTGCTCGAGCATGCGGAAGGCCTCGCGCAGCGGTCCGCGCGAGACGCCCAGGCGCGCGGCCAGCGCCATTTCGGTGAGGCGGGCGCCGGGCGCCAGCTCGCCCGAGAGGATGAGCCGCTCGAGCTCGGACTGCACGACGCTGGCCAGCGAGCTCGTCTGCAGCAGCGCGATCGTCGGGTGCGCGCCGGCGGCCGCGGGCGCGCCCGACACGCCGCCCGGCCACGCCGGTACCGCTGCCGCGCCGCCCCGGGTCTTCATGGATCGGATTGGAGCGCTGGCCGGGGATGTTGTCAACAATAGACAAACTACCGTTGACACCTCCGGCCGGCCCGTGCAGCATGCGCGCCACCTCGTCGGCCCGCGCCCGCTTGCCGGCCGCCACGGCATCGTCGAGGGTCGTCTTCCCCAGCCACAGGAACAGGAGCCGCCATGCGTTTCACCCCGACCCTTGCCGCGATCGCCCTGGCGCTGGCCGGCGCCGGCGCATCCGCCCAGAAGACCCAGCTTCTGGTCTACACCGCGCTCGAGACCGACCAGATCAAGGCCTACCAGGACGGCTTCGCCAAGGTCGAGCCCAACATCGAGATCAAGTGGGTGCGCGACAGCACCGGCGTCGTCATCGCCAAGCTGCTGGCCGAGAAGGCCAATCCGCAGGCCGACGTGATCTGGGGCGTGGCCGCCTCGGGCCTGGCGCTGTTCGACAAGCTCGGCATGCTCGACCCCTACGCGCCGCTCAACCTCGACGCCATCATGCCGCAGTACCGCGACAAGAAGAACCCGCCAGCCTGGTGGGGCATGGACGTGTACGGCGCCGTGGTCTGCTTCAACACCATCGAGGCGGGCAAGCGCAACATCCCCAGGCCCGAGACCTGGAAGGACCTGCTCAAGCCCGTCTACAAGGGCCAGGTCGTGATGCCCAACCCGGCCTCCTCGGGCACCGGCTACTTCGACGTCGTGGCCTGGCTGCAGATGTGGGGCGACGACAACGGCAAGGGCGGCGGCTGGAAGTACATGGACGGGCTGCACGACAACATCGCGCAGTACACGCACTCGGGCTCCAAGCCCTGCAACATGGCCGCCGCCGGCGAGTACACGGTGGGCATCTCGTTCGAGTACCGCGGCCACAGCAACAAGAGCAAGGGCGCGCCGATCGACCTGGTGTTCCCGAAGGAGGGCCTGGGCTGGGACCTGGAGGCCTTCGCGATCATGAAGGGCACCAAGCACCTGGCGGCGGCCAAGAAGCTCGCCGACTGGGCCAGCAGCAAGGACGCGATGATCCTCTACGGCAAGAACTTCGCCGTCACCGCGCAGCCCGGCGTCGCACCCAAGCTGGCCAACATCCCGGCCGACTACGAGTCGCGCCTGATCAAGATGAACTTCGACTACGCGGCCACCAACCGCGAGCGCATCCTCGCCGAGTGGAACAAGCGCTACGCCGCCAAGTCCGAGAAGCGCTGACGCCCACCGCCCGCGCCGCCCGACGCTCGTCCGGCCTGCGGCAGCGCGGGCGCGGCGGCCCGGCGGGCGGGCGCCCCCCCGCCCCATGACTGCTGAACTCTCGCTCGAACTGCGCGGCATCCACAAGGCCTTCGGCACGTTCGTCGCGCTGCAGCACATCGACCTCGAGGTGCGCCGGGGCGAGTTCATGTGCTTCCTCGGACCCTCGGGCTGCGGCAAGACCACGCTGCTGCGCGTGATCGCCGGGCTCGAGGCGCAGACGCGCGGCACGATCGTGCAGAACGGCCGCGACATCTCGCGCCTGCCGCCGGCGCTGCGCGACTACGGCATCGTGTTCCAGAGCTACGCGCTGTTCCCCAACCTGAGCGTGGCCGACAACGTGGCCTACGGCCTGGTCAACCGCCGCCAGCCGCGTGCGCGCATCGCCGAGCGCGTGCGCGAGCTGGTGCGTCTGGTCGGCCTGCCCGGCAGCGAGGCCAAGTATCCGGCGCAGCTCTCGGGCGGCCAGCAGCAGCGCATCGCACTGGCGCGTGCCCTGGCCACCGCGCCCGGACTGCTGCTGCTCGACGAGCCGCTGTCGGCGCTCGACGCGCTCGAGCGGGTGCGGCTGCGCCAGGAGATCCGCGCGCTGCAGCGCAAGCTCGGCGTCACCACCATCATGGTCACGCACGATCAGGAAGAGGCGCTGTCGGTGGCCGACCGCATCGTCGTCATGGACCACGGGCACATCGAGCAGATCGGCACGCCGCGCGAGGTCTATCGCGAACCGGCTTCGCCCTTCGTCGCCGACTTCGTCGGCAAGGTCAACGCGCTCGCCGGGCGCGTGCGCGCGGGCCGCCTGCAGCTGGGCACGCTGGAGTTCGGCGCTGCCGGTCCCGATCGCGAGGTGCGCGTGTACCTGCGCCCCGAGGACGTGCTGGCGCGGCCGCTGGCCGAAGGCGATCCGCATGTCTTCGACGCGCGCATCGAGAAGATCGAGTTCCTCGGTTCGTTCTGCCATGTGCAGGTGGCCTCGCAGGCCCTGGCGCCGCAGCCGCTGATGGTCTACCTCTCGCTCAACTTCCTCGCCGAGCAGCAGCTCGAGGTCGGCTCGGAGCTGCGCCTGCGCCTGCTGCACGAGCGGCTGCGGGTTTTCTGATGCCGGCGCTGCCGCTGAGCGCGAGGACGCGGCCGCTGCGGCTGCGCGCACACTGGACCGACGGCGTCGGCCACGCCGCCGTCGTCGCCATCGTGCTCGCGCTGCTGGCCTTCCTCGCGCTGCCGCTGGCCAGCATCCTGCGCCAGGCGCTCGAAGGGGCGGACGGCCGCTTCGTCGGCCTGGCCAACTTCGTCGACTACGCGCGCACGCCGGCGCTGCTGCAAAGCGTGTGGAACAGCCTGTGGGTGGCCGCCGTCGTCACGCTGGTGGTGGTGCCGGTCGCCTTCGGCTTTGCCTACGCGCTGGCGCGTTCGTGCCTGCCGGCCAAGGGCCTGTTCCGCGGCATCGCGCTGATCCCGCTCATGGCGCCTTCGCTGCTGTCGGCGATCTCCCTCATCTACTGGTTCGGCAACCAGGGGCTGCTCAAGAGCTGGCTGGCGCCGTTCGGCATCGAGCAGATCTACGGCGCGGCCGGCATCGTGCTCGCCGAATGCCTGGCGATCTTCCCGCACACGCTGATGATCCTGCTGTCGGCACTGACGCTGGCCGACGCCCGGCTGTACGAGGCCGCCGACGCCCTGGGCACGAGCACGCTGCGCAAGTTCTTCACGATCACGCTGCCCGGCGCCAAGTACGGCCTCATCTCGGCGGCGCTGGTGAGCTTCACGCTGGTGATGACCGACTTCGGCGTGCCCAAGGTCATCGGCGGCAGCTTCAACGTGCTGGCCACCGACGTCTTCAAGCTCGTCATCGGCCAGCAGGACTTCGCCCGCGGCGCGGTGGTGGCGATCGTGCTGCTGGCGCCGGCCGTGTTCACCTTCACGGTCGACCATTTCGTGCAGCGCCGCCAGACGGCGATGCTGGGCGCGCGCGCCGTGCCCTACCGGCCGCGGCCGGCGCGCGGCTTCGACACGGCGATGACGCTGTACTGCAGCCTGGTGAGCGCGGCCATGCTGGCGATGCTCGGCATGGCCGTCTTCGCCTCGCTCGCCACCTTCTGGCCCTACAACCTGGCGCCCAGCCTGAAGCACTACGTCTACGGCCTGGTCGACAACGAGGTCGGCACCGGCTTCTTCAACAGCCTGCAGATGGCCGCCGGCACCGCCGCGCTGGGCACGGCCGTGGTCTTCGTCGGCGCCTACCTGCAGGAGAAGACGCGCGGCCTCGTGCTGGCGCGCAGCGTCCTGCGCATGCTGGCGATGCTGCCGATGGCGGTGCCGGGCCTGGTGCTGGGCCTGGGCTACATCTTCTTCTTCAACGAGCCGGCCAATCCGCTCAACGGCCTGTACCACACGCTGACGCTGATGACGCTGTGCACCGTGGTGCACTTCTACACCACCGGCCACCTGACGGCGGTCACCGCGCTCAAGGCGCTGGACAACGAGTTCGAGGCCGTCTCGGCCTCGCTCAAGGTGCCGTTCTTCAAGACCTTCTGGCGCGTCACGCTGCCGATCTGCACGCCGGCGCTGGTGGACATCGCGCGCTATTTCTTCGTCAACGCGATGACCACCATCTCGGCCGTGGTCTTCCTCTATGCGCCCGAGACGCGGCTGGCCTCGATCGCCATCCTCAACATGGACGAGGCCGGCGAGCTCAGCCCGGCGGCGGCGATGGCGGTGCTGATCGCCGCCGCCTGCGCCGTGGCCACCGTGCTGTTCACCCTGCTCGGCCAGTGGATCGATCGGCGCACGCAGGCCTGGCGCAGCGCCGCGCGCTGACCCCGTTACCGAAGGACCGACATGGACCGCGACGCCATCCTCCTCACGCCCGGCCCGCTGACGACCACGCTGCGCACCAAGCTGGCAATGCTCAAGGACTGGGGCAGCTGGGACGCCGACTTCAACGCCGTCACCGCGCGCGTGCGCGAGCGCCTGCTCGACGTCGTGCACGGCCACGACAGTCATGTCGTCGTGCCGCTGCAGGGCAGCGGCACCTTCAGCGTCGAGGCGGCGGTGGCCACCGTCGTGCCGCGCCAGGGCCATGTGCTGGTGCCCGACAACGGCGCGTACTGCAAGCGCGCCGCCAAGCTGACGCAGATGATGGGCCGCCGGGTCAGCGTGCTGCCGGCGGCCGAGGAGCGACCGGTCGACGCCGCAGCGGTCGACGCCGCGCTCGCCGCCGACGCCTCGATCACGCACGTGATCCTGATCCACTGCGAGACCGGCACCGGCGTCGAGAACCCGCTGGCCGAGGTGGCGGCCGTGTGCGAACGGCGCGGCAGGGGCCTGATCGTCGACGCCATGTCGAGCTTCGCGGCGCTGCCGATCGACGCACGCAGCGTGCGCTTCGATGCCCTCGTCGCCGCCAGCGGCAAGTGCCTGGAAGGCGTGCCCGGCATGGGCTTCGTCTTTCTGCGCCGAGCCATCGTCGACGCCTGTGCCGGCAACAGCCAGAGCCTGGCGATGGACCTGCACGACCAG
>WBZR01002130.1_pt1 | contig 21588 bp, 13 predicted proteins | sample 5204231 | NCBI WGS metagenome assembly WBZR01 (sample SAMN12412403, study PRJNA552823) | activated sludge metagenome | isolation source: activated sludge from anammox sidestream of wastewater treatment plant... | place: USA: Virginia | collected 2017-08 | reverse complement strand
AATGACGTTTCCACGGCCGTCAATGGCGACACCAAGCTGTTCGAGCATTCCCTTCTTCTCGGGGCCAAGGAAGCCCATAGCAAGAAAGATCAGGTCGACGTCCTCTTCGAACTCCGAGCCAGGGACCTCTTTCATGACCTGGCGGCCGTTCTCGTTCATCCACTCAAGGCGAACGCCGTGGAGCTTCTCGAGAACACCGCCCTCGCCCGACAGCGATTTCGTGAGAATGGCGTAGTCCCGTTCCCCTCCTTCTTCGTGGGCTGAAGTGACCCGGTAGATCATCGGGTACTGTGGCCACGGCTGGTGTTCGGGACGGCTCAGCGGTGGCTTCGGCAGTAACTCGTACTGGAGGATCTCTCTTGCACCCTGGCGGATTGCCGTCCCAAGGCAGTCGGCACCAGTGTCACCGCCGCCAAGGATAATGACTCGCTTGCCCCTGGCGTCGATCTTGCCGGGCACGATGTCGCCGGCGTTCTCCTTGTTCTGCTGCGGCAGGTAGTCCATCGCGAAGTGAACACCATCGAGGTCGCGCCCCGGTACATCGAGGTCGCGGGGTATGGTTGAACCCCCGGCGAGTAGCACGGCATCGAACTGGCTGAGGAGTTCACGCGCATCGATATCCTGGCCGACATTCGTGGAAGGCTTGAAGATCACTCCTTCTGCCTCCATCTGGACCAGTCGGCGGTCGATGACATGCTTCTCCATCTTGAAATCCGGGATGCCGTAGCGAAGCAGCCCGCCAATTCGGTCAGCGCGTTCGAATACCGTGACCGAATGCCCGGCCCTGGCAAGCTGTTGGGCGGCTGCGAGACCGGCTGGCCCCGACCCAATGATCGCGACGAGTTTGCCAGTCCTGACGGCAGGCGGCTGCGGCTTGTTCCAGCCCTCGGCCCAGGCGCGTTCAACGATCGTGTACTCAACCTGCTTGATAGTGACCGGGTCACTGTTGATGCCGAGGACGCATGCCGTTTCACATGGTGCCGGGCAGAGGCGGCCGGTGAACTCCGGGAAGTTGTTCGTTGCATGGAGGCGGTCCATCGCGTCGCGCCACAGTCCGCGGTACACGAGATCGTTCCAATCGGGGATGATGTTTCCGAGTGGGCAGCCCTGGTGGCAGAACGGGATACCGCAATCCATGCACCGCGCCGCCTGGTCGCGCAGCTTCTGGATCGGCCATTCTTCGTAAACCTCGAGCCAGTCCTGCTTGCGCTCCTCGACGGGTCGTCGAGGAGGCAGCTGGCGCGTGAACTCCATGAAGCCGGTTATCTTAGCCACGGGCGGCCCCCACCATATCTCCCTCACCTTCGGCATGCTGGAGCGAGGCGCGGCGCTGCTCCTGGAGCACGCGGCGGTACTCATTCGGCATGACGCGCACGAACTTCACCGCCAGGGCAGGCCAGTCCTCCAGGATACGGCCGGCGACGGTGCTCCCTGTGTACTCCCGGTGCCGCTCGAGGAGGCCATGGACCAGTTCGAGGTCTTCCTCCTCTTCGAGTGCCTCCAGGCTCACCATCTCCATATTGCAGCGATTGGCGAACGTGCCGTCTTCATCGAAGACATACGCCACACCACCGCTCATACCTGCGGCGAAGTTGCGGCCAGTCTTGCCGATAATCACCACCCGGCCGCCGGTCATGTACTCGCAGCCGTGGTCGCCGGTGCCCTCGACAACCGCGGCAGCGCCCGAATTCCGCACGCAGAAGCGCTCACCAGCGACGCCGCGGAAGAACGCCGCCCCACTCGTAGCCCCATAAAGGGCAACGTTACCGATGACGATGTTCTCCGCGGCCACAAACGTCGAGCTCTTCGGCGGAAACACGACGAGCTTGCCGCCGGAGAGCCCCTTGCCCACGTAGTCGTTCGTATCACCTTCGAGCCGCAGGGTAATTCCCGCGGGGAGGAACGCCCCGAAGCTCTGCCCGGCCGAGCCTTTGAACGTGATATCGATGGTGTCGTCGGGCAGGCCCGCAAAGCCATGCCGGCGTGTGAGCTCGCTGCCGAGCATCGTACCGACGGTCCGGTTGACGTTGCGTATTGGCAGGTTGAGGCTCACCGGCTCACGCCGTTCGAGTGCGTTGGCAGCGAGCCGAATCAGCTCGTTGTCGAGTGCGTTCGCGAGGCCATGGTCCTGGTCAGCTACTTTGCGGATGGCGACCGTCTCATCGACCTCGGGCCGGTAGAGGATGGCCGATAGATCGAGGCCCTGAGCCTTCCAGTGGTCGACCGCACGGCGCATGTCCAGGAGGTCGCTCCGGCCGACCATCTCATCGAAGGTCCGGAAGCCCAGCTGCGCCATGTACTCACGCACCTCTTCGGCAATGAAACGGAAGAAGTTCACGACATGCTCGGCCTTGCCTTCGAACCTGGCGCGGAGCACCGGGTTCTGGGTGGCGATACCCACCGGGCAGGTGTCGAGGTGGCAGACGCGCATCATCACGCAGCCCATCACGACGAGCGGTGCCGTTGCAAAACCAAATTCCTCAGCTCCGAGCAGGGCGGCGATTATCACATCGCGGCCCGTCTTCATCTGGCCGTCGGCCTGGACAATGATGCGGTCACGAAGCTTGTTGAGAACGAGTGTTTGCTGAGTCTCGGCGAGGCCAAGCTCCCAGGGAACACCTGCATGCTTGATCGAAGTCAGCGGGCTGGCACCCGTCCCGCCATCGTGGCCCGAAATGAGGACGACATCGGACTTCGCCTTTGCAACCCCGGCCGCGACGGTGCCGACGCCAACTTCGGCTACGAGCTTCACGCTGATCCGCGCCCGGGGGTTCGAGTTCTTGAGGTCGTGGATGAGCTGTGCGAGGTCTTCGATCGAATAGATATCGTGATGTGGGGGCGGGCTGATGAGGCCAACACCCGGCGTTGCATAGCGCACCGCGGCGATCCACGGGTAGACCTTCTTGCCCGGGAGTTGGCCGCCTTCGCCGGGCTTGGCACCCTGGGCCATCTTGATCTGGAGTTCATCGGCGTTCACCAGGTACTCGCTGGTGACTCCAAAACGGCCAGATGCAACCTGCTTGATCGAGCTACGGCGCGAGTCGCCGTTCTCCTCAACCGTGAAGCGGCGGCGATCCTCGCCACCTTCACCGGTGTTGCTACGGCCCCCAATTCGATTCATCGCGATGGCGAGGGTTTCGTGCGCTTCGGCGCTGATCGAGCCGAACGACATTGCGCCGGTTGCGAACCGCCTAAAGAGGCTCTCCGCCGGTTCGACCTCGTCGATTGGGACAGGCTCCCGGTCGGGTTTGAACTCGAAGAGTCCTCGGAGTGTGGCCATCCTGCGGCTCTGGTCGTTTACCAGCCTGGTGTACTCGCGGAAGATCTCGAACTGCCCGGTGCGTGTGGAATGTTGGAGACGGAACACCGTATCCGGGTTGAATAAGTGGTACTCCCCATCACGGCGCCACTGGTACTGGCCACCCCATTGCAGCTGGTCGAGACCGCCCTCCTGGGTTGGGTATGCACGCTGATGGTGGGAGAGTGTCTCGACGGCGACCTCATCGATACCAATGCCGCCGATGCGCGAGACCGTCTTCGTGAAGTACTCGTCGATGATCTGCTCGCTGAGCCCGATCGCCTCGAAGATCTGTGCGCCGCGATAGCTATGGATGGTGGAGATGCCCATCTTGGACATCACCTTGACCACCCCCTTTTTCACGGCTTTCAGGTAGTGCTTCTGTGCCTCGTCGATCGGGATCGAAACGTCCAGGAAGCCCTCGCGCTGGAGCATGTCCAGCGAATCGAGTGCCAGGTACGGATTGATTGCGCCGGCACCGTAGCCGATGAGCAAGGCGAAGTGGTGGACTTCGCGCGCCTCGCCGGTCTCGACAATGAGGCCGACCTGGGTACGCTGCCTGGTGCGGACAAGGTGGTTATGGAGACCGGCGACCGCGAGAAGCGCCGGGATGGGGGCATTCGCTTCATCAACCCCCCGGTCGGAGAGGATGAGCACCTTCGCCCAGTTCGCGATGGCGTGTTCCGCCTCATCGAACAACGCGTCGAGGGCGGGCTTCAGCCCGGCCGGGCCGGCCTTCACCGGGAAAACCATGGGCAGTACGGCCGGGCGGAGAGCGTGATCGCGGATCGACCGGATTTTCGCAAGCTCATGGTTATCGAGGAATGGCGACTCGAGGCTGATGAGGTGGCAGTTCTCGGGCTCGGCGTCGAGCAGGTTACCCTCTGGCCCGATGACGGTCTTGACCGAGGTGACGAGTTCCTCGCGGATAGCATCGAGCGGCGGGTTCGTTACCTGGGCGAAGAGCTGCTGGAAGTAGTTGTAGAGTGGCTGTGGCCGGTCGGAGAGCACCGCAAGTGGCGTATCCGTGCCCATTGAGCCGATCGCCTCTTCGCTGTTGATGGCCATCGGCGCAATCACGTACTTGAAGTCTTCGATGCTGTACCCGAAGGACATCTGGAGCTTCTTCAGGCGTGTGTCGTCGGGAACCGCCGGCGCCTCGGTGGCCGGGATGGAATCGAGCGGGATGAGGTTCTTCTTCAGCCACTCCGCATAGGGGTGCCCCTCAGCGATCGTGGACTTGAGTTCGGCATCATCGATGATCCGGCCTTCCTCGAGGCTGACGAGGAACATCCTGCCGGGCTGGAGGCGCCCCTTCTGGAGAATCCGCTCGGGCTCGATGTCGAGGACGCCAACCTCTGAGGCCATGATGACCAGGTCGTCCCTGGTCACGTAGAAACGGGACGGGCGCAGGCCATTCCGATCGAGCACGGCCCCGATAGTCTTTCCATCGGTGAAGGCGACCGAGGCCGGGCCGTCCCAGGGCTCCATGAGGCAGGAGTTGTACTCGTAGAACGCCTTTTTCTCGGGGCTCATCGAATCATGCGCCTGCCATGCCTCGGGAATGAGCATCATCATTGCGAGCGGCAGGGAACGGCCCGAGCGGACGAGCAACTCGAGCGCCTGGTCCAGGCTGGCGGTGTCGCTCCCATACTCATCGATAACGGGGAGGATCTTCTTGATGTCGTCGTAAAGCGGCGACGCCATCAACGCCTCACGGGCGGTCATCCAGTTGCGGTTCCCGCGGAGAGTGTTGATCTCCCCGTTATGGGCCAACATCCGGTAGGGATGTGCGAGTTCCCAACTGGGGAACGTGTTTGTGCTGAAGCGCGAGTGGAACATCGCCAGCGCGCTGATAACGTGCCGGTCACTGAGGTCGGGGAAATACTCGCGAAGTTGTATGGCGGTGAGCATTCCCTTGTAGACGAGAGTGCGGCAGGAGAGGCTCGCGAAGTAGAAGTACTCGGAATCCGGGATACCCCAGCGATCAACGGCCTTCTCGAATCGCTTCCGAATGATGTAGAGCTTCCGCTCGAAGTCGTCATCGGTTTCGAGTGCATGACTGCGGCGAACGAACACCTGGTGCATCGTGGGTTCGACCGCCAATGCCGATGCCCCGACGGATGCATTGTTCGTCGGCACGGGGCGCCAGCCGAGCAGATGCTGCCCTTCCTCCTCCACGATGGCGGCGAAGAGCGCCATCGCCTGGGAGGTTGCTCGCGGGTCCTGCGACCCAAAGAACAAGCCGGCCCCATAGTGGCCGGCTTCGGGCAATCGGATACCGAGTGCCGCACACTCTCGACGGAAGAACTCGTGCGGAAGCTGGATGAGGATGCCCGCTCCATCACCCGTATTCGCTTCAGAACCCGACGCACCGCGGTGATTCAGGTGCTCGAGCGCGGTGAGCCCATCGTCGACAATCTTGTGTGAACGTGTCCCCTTCAAATGGACGATAAACCCAACCCCGCAGCTGTCATGTTCGTTCGCGGGATCATAGAGACCCTGGGCGGACGGCAGACCTGGTGCAGCCATGACAATCCCCTCTAAGACCTCCCCTCAGGCCAGACTCCGGGAATGCTAAACGCCGCGGTAGCTGCTTCTGTTGGCAGCGCACCGCTTGTGAAAAGAATCCCAAAGCTCGAAGAACAAGAGGGTGAGGGGCCAGTATAGCAGCGCCCCAAAGGGCCCCGTCGAGACTCGAAACACAAGCTTCATAAACCTCAAGGGCAGGAGAAGAAGCTCACGACAGGACGGATTCTGCGACCCCGTATACTGGCGGGAGCCACCGCGAGGGGACGGTATGACTGAACAGTATTGGACTCCCGAACGACTCGAAGAGGTTGTCAGCCAACGCGCAAAGACGCTCGGGCCAGCGGTATGGGCAGCAGCACAGCCCGATGCTCGCCCCGTCATCTCTTTCGGCGGGGGCCTGCCCGATATCCCGTCTCTTCCCGGCGAGGTCCTCCTCAAAGCGGCGCATACCGTCATCGATCGCGAGCAGAAGGAGGCGCTCGAGTACGGCGGGACCTTCGGCCCGTACCCACTGAGGACCGCGATTGCCGAACGCTCCAGCACGATCGAGGGTATCCCGGTAGGACCAGACCAGGTGATCATCACCTCCGGTTCGGCCCACGCCATCGGTGTCGTCTGCGAGGTCCTCCTGGACCCGGGCGACACCGTGCTCGTCGAGAGCCCGAACTTCCCCGGCAGCATGCGCACCTTTCGCACCTTCGGCGCGGAGCAAGTCGCCGTTCCGATGGATGAATACGGGATTCGCACCGATATCCTGGAAGAGCAGTTCCAGCGGCTTGCCGACGAGGGCAAGCGCGCCAAGTTCGTCTACATGATCCCCACCCACCAGAACCCATCCGGCTCCACGCTGGACCTTGCGCGGCGCGAGCGAGTGCTCGAACTCGCCCGCCGATTTGGCACATTCATCCTCGAAGACGACGCCTACGGCGAACTCTGGTTCGAGACCCCGCCGCCACCCTCCATCTTTGCCCTCAGTGGCGGTGAGTTTGGCGTGAAGGTCTCGAGTTTCTCGAAGATCCTCGCCACCGGACTGCGGCTGGGCTGGACACTCGGGCCAGCATCGCTCATCAGCCGGATGGCCTCGGTGCGCTACGACATGGGCACCTCACCGTTCCTCGGCCGGGTCGTTGCTGAAACCATCCGTAATGGGGATCTCGACCGCCATATCGAGAATCTGCGCCGCATCTACCTCCGCAAGCTGGAGCGGGTTGAAGCTGCAATTGATCGCTACTGCCGCGAGTACTGCACATACGCACGCCCGCAGGGCGGTTTCTTCCTCTGGCTGGCACTACGCCCAGGGATGAGCGCTCGTGATGTGCAGCTTGCCGCCCATGAAAAGGGCGTCCTCGTTGGCCAGGGGCCACAGTTCTTCGCTGACCTGCAGGCCACGAACCATCTCCGATTGGCCTTCAGTTATGTCGCGATCGAGGATATCGAAGAGGGTGTCCATCGCCTTGGTGAGGCGATGGCCGAAGTCGCCACGCAGACCGCCGCCAGGTGACCTGCTCAGCGATCAGGTAGCGTTCGACATTCCTCTCCGTGCGGCCCACAATCGCGCCCCAGGGAGGGTGCCCCCATGCACAAAGCCAGCGTTGGAGATGTCGAAGTCATGGCGCTCATCGACGCGCCGATCCTGATGGATCCGCGGCATTTCATGCCTCAGTACAGCGACCAGTTCCTTGCCGAGTTCGGCTCGGGCGCGGATTCGCGGGGCCTCTTCCAGATGGCAGTCACCGTGTATCTCCTGCGTTCGGCGGGCAAGACGATGATCGTGGATACCGGTCTTGGTAACCGGCGGCGCCCCGGCTTTCCCCCGGGGAAGCTCGACTACTCGCTGCATGAGGCGGGTATCGATCCGTCGGAGATCGATATCGTCCTCAATACGCACCTCCACATCGACCATGTGGGCTGGAACACCGTCGACGATGAGGATGGGACGCGGCGCGTTTTCTTCCCCAACGCCCGGTTCGTATTCCAGCAACAGGAGTGGGACTACTGGATGCAACCGGAGTTCCTGGAGCAACCGTCGAACGCCCATCTCATCGAGTGTGTACTTCCCCTCCAGGACAGCGGGCGGATCGACTTCGCAACCCACGAGACTGCGATTGATGAGCACATCACCTTCGTCCCGACACCAGGCCATACGCCCGGCCATGTCGCTGTCGGAATCATGTCGGCCGGTGAACGTGCTGTGATCATCGGCGACTCGAGCCACCATCCCGCCCAGCTCATTCACCCCGATTGGTCGCCATCCTTTGATTCCGATCCCGTCCAGGCAGCGATGACCCGCGACAGGATGTTCGATTGGATCATCGACGAGGACCGGATGATGCTCGGGGGACACTGGGAGCATCCGGGTATTGGCCGGCTCCGCCGGCTCAACGGGAGGCGGGTGTTCGAGGCGTTGTAACGCAACAGGGGTTGCCCGGCCACGATGAGCCCCTGTAGCGTGCACCCATGAGCGTTGCCCGAGCACTCCTCCTGGCGGCAATCCTCGCCACCGCTGTTACCGTGCCCGGTAATACCCTCGTTCGAACCTCAGCCGCGACAACCATCGGGATCCTCGTCACGAGCACCGCTTCGACCGGCGGCGCCTGCCCCGACACGGCCAACTGCACGCTCCGAGCGGCAATTGCCCTGGCAAATGCAGATGCCTCCGGCGTCCCGGTAGTCATTTCGTTTGCAGCGAGTGTGTTTCAGCCCACGTCGCCATCGAGCATCCTTATCAGCACCCCCCTGTTGCCACCGATTTCCCGTGCCAACGTCACTATCGATGGCTCGAACGCAGGCGTCAGAATCCTCTGGAACGGCCAGGACGTGAGTAGTACGCCGGACGGAATAGTCCTCATGGGCGCAGATAACGCTGTGTACGGGCTCGAGATCGGTGGCTTCCGAGGTGCCTGCGTCGCTGCCAGGGCGGATCGGGCAATCATCGGTGGCGACCCGGCATCGGGCCAGGGAAATCTGATTGGGTCGTGCGGAATGGGGATCGAGGTTGCCGGCCCAGGCGCAACCGTGAGCGGGAACCGGATTGGTTTCACGGCCGACAACCAGGCCTCGCCAGTGACAACCGGCATTCTCGTTGTGGCGCCAGGTGCCGTCGTGGGCGGTACGACGGCTGCAGAGGGGAATGTCATCGGTTACACCACAACGGCCATTCGAGTCGGCGGGCCGGGTGTGGCGGCATTTTCTGGCACGACGATCGGCAACAACAGGATGGGGCGCGACCCCGCCGGCCAACCGGCGCAGATCGCGACGGGGGTCGATCTTCGCCAGCCATCGTCCGGGACCACTGTGGTTTCGAACCGGATCGCGTATGCCGGTACCGGGATTTCGGTCGCGGCAGACTCGGGCAGCGTCTCGGTGACAGGAAACCGGTTTCAGAGGAACGAGTTCAGCAGCCTCGCTGGACTGGCTATCGATCTCAACGCCGACGGCGTGATGAACCCGAACCACGACGGTAACTCCGGGGGTGCCAATCATCTTCGCAACCATCCAACGTTCACACGGGCCGTTCAGTCGCGCATCAATGGAACGGTCGGCGCCGATTGCGGAGGGTGCGAGGTACAGCTCTACCTCGCCGATCACCGGCCGGGGAGCCCCAACGACTACGGCAGGATTCTCGTCGCCGGGGGCATGACGAACGCTGACGCCAGCGGGAACTTCGCCTTCGACAACCCGGCCGTTACCCCGGGCCAGTGGGTCACCGCACTCGTGACCGATAGCCAGGGCAACACCAGCGAGTTCGGACCGAGCACCAGGGTGGGCGCAGGGGTAGCCCAGTGCGGCAATCTCCAGCTCCTGCCCGGATGGAACCACGGCGGCTACTTTGGCCCCGAGCCCGTGGTCCTCGGGACCGCCTTCCCCGCGAGTGGTCCCGATGCCGGACGGGTGGATGCGATCTACCAGTACGATTCGGCGACCGGGCAGTACACACACTGGATTTCAGGCTCCGGTGTCATACCGACACTCCAGACACTGGAACCCGGTGAGGCATACTGGTTCCTCGCGAGTGGGACCGTGACACTCGGCACCGGTTTCTCGCTCTCGGTCCCACTGCCGGTCTCACTCAGACCCGGATGGAACGACGTGGTTTACATCGGTGCAACAGCGGATATCCGCGACGCGCTGGCGTCTATCGCGGGGAAATACCGGGACGTGTACCGCTGGGATATGGCCGGTGATTCACCAGGCTGGCAGGTCTTCGGGGATGGCACAGAGCCGCCCTGGGCAAGCGACTTTCACGACCTCGAAGCGTGTTCGGCCTACGAGATCCTCGTGACGGAAGCGGCCTCACTCACGCCCCTCCAGCCCTGACCCGTATACTCGGCGTCTCGAGTTTGAACGCTTCCCACCTGGAGGACCTCCGATGGCCATCGAAATACGCCCATGCCGCGATGCTGAAGAGATCGCTCGTTTTCACGCGCTCGAGAGCTACGTTTTTGCCAATAACGATGGCTTCAGCACCGATAGCGCACCCATGGACCCCGGTTGGACAACGTGTGCATTCGTCGATGGCAAGCTGGCGACCACGCTCGGTACGCTGCCGTTCACCGTGCGGCTGAACGGCAGCCCGGTGGCGATGGGAGGGGTGACGGCAGTCGGAACCCTCCCCGAAGAGCGGCGCCGGGGCTTGCTCCGCCAGGTGATGCGCGAAGCGCTCTGCACGATGCGCGACCACGGCCAATCGTACGCCATCCTGTGGGCATCGATGGCGGCCATCTATCAGCGGTTTGGCTACGGGCTCGCGTCGTCGCGTGTGCGCTACAGCTTCGATCCGCGCTTCGCCAGCTTCGAGCGACCAGAGCCCGGTAACGGATCGGTTACCCTCACGCCAGTTGCGGACGCCTTCCCCATAATCAAGCAGCTCTACATCCAGTGGGCCAGCCCCCGAAACCTGCATATCCACCGGGCGACTCCACTCTGGGAGATCGACGTTCTTCGTGCTAACCCAAAGACGCTGCAGGTCTACGTCGCGGTCTATCGCAATGCTGACGGCGAGCCGCGCGGGCACGTGGTCTATACAACGGCGGAGGGCCCGCAAGATGGTCCCGGACCGAACCAGGTGCTCGACGTCAAGGACTTCATCTGGCTTGACCTCGAGGCGTACCGCGCACTCTGGGAGTACCTCCGCCGCCACGACCTTGTCGGGAAGATCCAGATGAACGGCGTGGTCGGGGAAGACGACCCCGCGCCTGATCTCTTGCTCGAGCCGCGGGTGCTCAACCGGCGGACCACCGACGGTATCTGGATGCGTGTCGTCGACGTTGAGAAGGCCGTACCGCGCCGCCCCCTCGGCAGCCGTGGTGAACTCACCTTTGCGGTGAGCGGAGACGACATGTGTCCGTGGAACAACGACACGTTCCTCCTCGAAACCGACGGAACGACCACGGACATCCGGCGCAGTGACCGCGCCCCATCGCTGACGATGCAGCCGGGTGCGCTCGCCACGTTGCTTGCAGGGCACCGGTCAGCGACACACCTGGCGCGAGCAGGGAGGATCGAGGCCGTCTCGTCCGAAGCACTGAGAATCGCCGACGCGATCTTCGCCACGGAGTACCCGCCAAACTGCCCGAACAATTTCTAGCGTGGAGAAAGCAGTTCACGGACGCGGGCAAGGCGCTCGATTGAGCCGAGCACCTGCGGCTGCTCGTTCGTTATGTGCCGGACGATGACGTCTGTAAAACCGAGTTCGCCACACGCCACGAATGCAGCACCCACCTGTTCGGCGTTCCCGGAGACAAGTGCCGCGGGGTCGAAACCGCGGTAGCCACGGGCGACGATTGGACCGCAAACCGCCCTCACATCATCCGCGTCGGAGCCAACGTACACATCCCGCCGGATGGCGATAGCTGCCGGGGTCCGTCCATACGCTGCGCACCGTTCCCGATAGTAGGCCATCCAGGTACGAGCCTCTTCGATCGTCAGCTCGGGGCCTGCGAGCCAGGCATCACCCATCCGGGCCGCCCGGTCAATCGATGCAGCGACGCTCCCTCCAATCCAGACTTCAACTGGCTCGGGAGGAATGGGGGAAATTCGTGCGCCCTCCGCCCGGTAGCGCTTCCCGGTGACATTCACGGTCTCACCCGCGAGCAGGCGGCGGATCATTGTGAGGCTCTCTTCGAAGCGCGATGGCCGGTGCCGGATTTCGACTCCCATCGCGGCAAACTGGTCCCGGCCAACACCGAGGCCACACTGCATGATGAATCGTCCTCTTGCGATCGATGCGAGTGTACCGATCTGCTCCGCTACCAGTACGGGGTTCCATAGCGGTAAGAGGAACAGGCAGCCTGCCGGATTGTCGTTCCACTCGGCCAGCAGGCGGCCAAGCATCGGGGTGTTCTGGAAGTAGGGAGACGCCATGCCGTGGTGGTCACCGACAAATAGGGAATCGAGCCCGGCGTCCCGGGCGGCTGCTGCACGTTCGGTCATCATCCTGGCAGCAGCCCGCACATCACCACGGGGATAGGAACTCGTCAGCGAGATACCGATGCGCATGCGATCGACCCTAACCTTCTCTGCCCGGTATACCCTCGAGGATGGGATTAGAATTGCCCGGGAGCGGCCCCCGGTAGGCGCCTCCGTTGGGTTGCGTGGGAAGCGGCGTACCATGCGTGGGGCTGACCGGAACCGTGCCCGTTTGCGAGGGTCCTGGTGAGGGCGAGGGAGGCCTCTTCGTTGGAGTCGGTGCCGGGGTGGATGGCCCCGGCGTGGCAGTCGGCGAAATGGTTGGCGTCGGCGTGATCGTTGGCTCGTTCGTCGGGGTTGGTGTGGGCAGGGCCCTCGTTGGCGTTGGCTGCACCCGAGTTGGTGGGGGCGCGGTCGTAGGAGTCGCCGAACCGCCTTTGCTCGAGTCGTCCCGGATGAGGATGAGCGCAGCAGCGACACCGGCACCCAGTGCGAAAAGGACCGCCGCAATGATCGTTGCAAGCACCGCACCGTTCGTCCCCCCGTCCCGGCCAGGGGGTGGCAAGGAGACCGTGCCTCGGGGTACGCGCTGCGTATGGCGCCGTACGGGAAAACCTTCCGGGCGCGGGGTGCGCTCATAAGCGGCAATCGCGGCCGCACCAGGCCCGGTAACTTCACCAGGGCCTGCCTGTCGGGCAGGCCGGTCGGCCGGGATTCGGCGGAGTGCGTTTCCGAACTCGCCGGCCGACTGATAGCGATCGCCCTGGCCCAGTGCCAGCGCCCGCGCAAGTACCGATTCGACTTCAGCTGAGATGCTGCGGTCGAAGCTTCGAACCGGTGGCGCTGGTATCGCAAGTCGCTGGCCCGCTACCGCGGCGGGGCTGGAGCCGGCCCACGGAAGGCGGCCGGCAAGCATCTCGTACAACGTCAATGCCAGGGAATAGACGTCGGAGCGCGGGTCGGCTGGCGCGCCCTGGATAACCTCGGGGGCCAGGTAGGCGATGGTCCCGAGAATATCGCGCACCTCCTGGGGTGAAAGCGTCCGGCTGAGCGTTTCCGCCACGCCGAAGTCGGCGAGCTTCGGTACACCCTGCTCCGAGATGAGCACGTTCTCGGGTTTCACATCGCAATGGATGACATTCTGGTCGTGCGCATATTGGAGGGCCGCAGCGATCTGTGTCGCATAGCGAACCGCCTCGCCTTCGGGCAGGCGCTGGCGGGCATCGAGGAGTGCACGCAACGGGTATCCGTGGACGTACTCCATCACGATGTAATGCCGCCCGGCGAACGTGCCGGTGTCGTACACCTGGACGATATTCGGATGTTGCATCCGCGCGATCAGCCGGGCCTCACGTTCGAATGAACTGACCAGCTCCCCCGCCTGTTCGCCTGGAAGGACATCGCGGAGGACCTTGACCGCTACCCAGCGGCCGAGTCGCTGATCCTCAGCGAGCCACACCTCCGCCATACCGCCCGTTCCGATGAGCCGTTCGAGGCGGTATCGTGAGTCGATGACATCCGCAGGCTTCACGAGAGGTTGACGCTCCGCGTCGATCCTGGCGGGTTCGTATCGCGGGAACGCAACCTCGAGCTACTGCTCCTCGGGGGCAGCGCGGCGTTCATGCTCGTCGCCTGGCGCGCACTTGCTGCAGCCGGGTTCGCCATGCCGTCCTCCTCTGAGCGGATCCTAACGCAATTCTTGCTCTCGGCGCTGGCCGGGCACATCGGCCTGCGCCTCCTCGCCCCGCGCGCTGCCGGCCAGCCGTATGCAATCTGCCTGCTGCTCTGTGCGATCGGGCTGGTGTTCATCACCCGGCTCGAGCCGGACATCGCCCAGAACCAGGCGAACTGGATCACCCTCGGCATCGTGTTGATGGTGATGACCGCCGCCGCCGGACGCCATTACCCGGTCTTGAGGCGGTACAAGTACACCGCTGCACTCATCGCATTCCTCCTCCTCATCGCGACCGGACTCTTCGGGACCACCATCAACGGCGCCCGGCTATGGTTCACTGTTGCGGGCCAGACCGTTCAGACCACGGAACTCATCAAGCTCTTCCTCGTGGTTTTCATCGCCGGATACCTGGCCGATGAAGCAGGCGTTCTCGCATCACCGCGGATCCGTTTTGCCGGGCGCACATATTCCGCACTTCCCTACGCGATTCCATTGCTCCTCACACTCTTCGCCGCGATCGCCGTCATCGCCCTGCTCAAGGACCTCGGCCAGATCGTGCTCCTCATCATGCTCGCGATGGCGATGGTCTACGTGGCGACCGGACGGATGCTCTTCATCGCCGGCGGCGTGGTGCTGCTGGCGTGTTCGCTGGTGTTTGGCTACTTCGCTTTCAACCACGCCCGCACCCGCATTGATGTCTGGCTCGATCCGTATGCACACCCCGACAGTTCCGGCTATCAAACACTCCAGAGCATGTACGCCCTCGAGGCCGGGGGAATCACCGGCGAGGGTCTGGGGCTGGGGCACCCCGATGTCATCCCGATCGTCTCGACCGACTACATCTTCAGCGCAATCGCCGAGGAACTGGGCCTCGGCGGAGCGCTCGGCGTCGTGCTCCTCTACCTGGTGCTGCTCTATGCAGGCTTTCGGGTCGCCCTCGCGGCCCGCGATGACTTCGGCCGGCTGCTTGCGGCCTGTATCTCGCTGCTCCTCGCCATCCAGGCGGCCGTCATCATCGGGGGCAATCTGCGGGTCATCCCCACAACCGGGATTACGCTCCCGTTCGTCAGTTATGGCGGGTCGAGCCTGATCGTCAACTCCATACTCGTCGGCCTGCTCCTGGGAATTTCGAACCGCAGCCGTGCCCTTCAGGCCTGAAACTTCAGCAATACCGCGCCAAGGCTGATCTGCTCTCCACCGCGAAGGGCCACACCGCGGCCATCAACCGGGCGGCCATTGACCATCGTCCCGTTTGTGCTCCCAAGGTCAGCGAGTCTCCAGCCATCGCGAATCCGTTCGATCTCCGCATGGCGCGTCGAGATTGACGGGTCCGGGAGCACGATCCCGTTCGATGACTCACGTCCTATTGACATCACCCCGGCAACAGCAAACTCAGCGCCCGCCGCGAGCCCTGTCTCCCCAGGCCGGAGTAACACGAGGCGTGGCCCACGAACGGTGGCGCGCGCTCGCGGAGCGATGACGTTGGTCACTTGCACTCCCGAGTGCATGGTAAGCGCAACGACGAGCACGAAGAGGAAGATGATGCCGATAAGGCCCAGCCGCAACACCAGCAGCTCAGTCGGTGCACTCATTCGGCCTGCTCCAGCCAGAAACCCAGTTCACCGATAGTTACCACCACCCGCGGTCCCATCGCCACTTCCGAGTACCGTTCACCTTCCACCATTAGTCCGTTCCGGCTCCCGAGGTCACGCATCACGATGCCGGAGGCGGTCCAAATGATCTCGGCGTGCCGGCGCGATACGGCAAGATCGGCGATCACGAGGTCATTCCCCGGGCCCCTGCCAATCGTGAATGGCGTGTGCGTCAGGCGAACCCGGGTCTCATCGGTCATCGCAAGCATGAGGTTGCGGTGACGGGTGATGCGCCGGGTCGCACCGGGAGGAGCCGCCTCAACCTCGTGACTCGTGTCCGAAAATCGTGCCGTAACGGTCGGGACGCCCTCCGTTGCCGACTCATTCAAGACGAATGCGATCGAACGCTCACCGATACGTGCCCAGTGCCGGGCACTCTCCAGGTCGTCGAGCATCGCGTCGAGCTCACCCCGGAGGTTGAGGAATGAGCGCCGGTACGTTGCGAAGTCGGCAGGATGCAGCACCACGGTGTAGTCATTCGCGACGATACCATCAGCGAGACTCCGTTCAGCCGCCTCGCTCACATGTTGGAGGATTTCCAACGGGTGCAGTCCGCCACCACTCATCTTGCGCGCCGTGAGTTCGAGCAGCCGCTCCAACCGGGGCCCACGCTCCTCCATCATCTCCCCAGCGCCGCCCGAAGCACCTGCCCGGCGATTGGTGATGCCACCTCTCCGCCACGCCCGCCGTTCTCAACGACAACGGCAACCGCAATCACTGGCTTCTCCGCGGGAGCGAAGGCGATGAACCACGCGTGCGAGACTCCCGGAGCGCCGGTCTCGGCGGTACCGGTCTTACCGGCAACGTTCACCCCGGCGATACCGGCGCCATTCGCCTGCCCGTTCGCGACCACGGCGACCATCATGTCGCGGATTTCAGCAGCGATTTCGGCAGGAACGATGCGTTTGCCCGACGGTGGTTCGAGCCTCTCCACGACAGCGTTTCCATCGAGCGCTTCGTAACCGAGGTGCGGGCTCATGAGCACACCACCGTTTGCGATGGTCGAAGCAACGACGGCCATCTGCAGTGGCGTCGCGAGCAGCTCACCCTGCCCAAACGCCGTTGTGGCGAGCAGCACCTTCGACTCTTTCGTTCCGGGAGCGTGAATCTGCGTCGGCGCGGTGTCGAGCGTGAACGGAAGGGCCGAACCGAAGCCGTAGTCCTGAGCAGTTGCCTTCAGGCGGTCCCAGCCAAGTTCGACGCCAACCCTGGCGAAGATAGCGTTCACCGAGAACGCGAACGCATCACGGAACGGGTAGGTGCCAGTGCCCTGGGGAACATTGGTGCAGGAGATTGGGAAGCCATCGATGACGATCTCCCCCGGGCAAGTGACTGTCGTGTCGGGAGTGACGACCCTGTTCTCGAGGGCTGATGTCGCAGTCACCGTCTTGAACGTTGACCCCGGCGGGTACTTTCCTTGCGTCACCCGGTTCAGGAGTGGGGAACTCGGGTCCTTCAGGAGGTCCTCGCCCTTTGTCTCCAGTGCTCCAGGGTCGTAGGTAGGCACCGAGACCATGGCGAGGACTTCGCCATTGCGCGGATCGAGTGCGATGACCGCGCCCTTGCGCGCCCCAAGGGCAGTTGCTGCTGCTGCCTGGATCTTCTGATCGATGGTCAGCCGCACGTCGAGGCCGTTCACCGCGGTGCGGCGAAACTCTGCATTCAGTGCTGCCCGCCACGAAGCCCCGGTCTTCCCGCTCAGCAGGTCATTGAAGGCAAGTTCAGCGCCCTGCGAGCCATAGCGGGGGCTCAGGTAGCCGAGGGCGTGGGCCACGGAGGCGTCGGTGTAGCGGCGTCTGCCATCGGGGAGCGAGACGGCGAGTTCGTTCCCTTCCCGGTCGAGGATGCGCCCGCGATGAGGATCTTCGAAGGCACTAAGGACCCGCGGGTTCTTTGGATCCACCGCAAGATCGGTACGGAACACCTGCCAGTAGGCCAGGGCGCCAAAGAATACGAGCAGGCCTGCGAACGAGACTACACCGGTCGCACCCAGCCGCCGTTCGAACTGCCGAGGAGGAAGCACACAGGTATTGTACGGCAGTAGCAGTTCACGCCCGGCTGGAGCCGTTTTCGGGATGAGCAGGCCCGGGCCAAGTGCAACGAGGCGAGGACGTAACGTCCTCGCCTCGTGAAGGTCGGCTTGGCGTCAGGTCTAGCCGCGCGGAAGGCCCAGGCCGCGGGTCGCAATGATGTTCCGCTGGATCTCGTTCGAGCCAGAGTAGATCGTTGACGGGACCGACTGCAGGTAGGACTCCGGAATGTTCCCGCCGAGTGGAGCGTTGGGCTGTTCGGGCACGAACTGGCCGGCAAGACCAAGCATGTTAACGCCGAAGTTGTAGATGCGCTGGCCCAGCTCGGACTGGTAGATCTTGACTACGGACGCTTCGTAGTTCGGTACCTGGCCCTTCGCCTGGATGTAGCCAATGCGGTAGCCAAGGAAGCGGCCAACGTTGTTGGCGATGACGAAGTCCGCGAGCTTGGTGCGGTACTTTTCCCGCCGCCAGGCAGAACCGTCCTTGAGGTTCTGGGTCAGGCCTTCAAGCACCTTCTTTTGCGATGCTGTCGTGCCGATACCCGAGCGCTCAAAGTCGAGCAGGGTCATGCCCACGTACCAGCCACGGTTCTCTTCGCCCACGAGGTTCTTGGCGGGGACCCGGACATCCTCGAAGAACACCTCATTGAAGTGGTGGCGGTTCGCCATGTTGATGAGTGGCCGGATGGTGAGGCCGGGTGTGTTCTTGATGTCATCGATGAGGAGGAAGCTGATACCACGGTGCTTGGGCGCATCGGGGTCGGTACGAACGAGGCAGAACATCTGGTTCGCGCGGTGACCGCCGGAGGTCCAGATCTTCTGGCCGTTGATGACGAAGTCGTCACCGTCGCGGGTGGCGCGGGTGGTGAGGCTTGCGAGGTCGGAGCCAGCCCCCGGCTCGCTGTACCCCTGACACCAGATGTCCTCGCCGCTCGTGATGCGAGGGAGGTAACGCTTCTTCTGCTCCTCATTGCCATGAATGATGAGGGTGGGGCCGATCATGCCGACACCAAAGCCGCGGGTGCCCGTATCGGGAGCCCCGAAGTAACCGAACTCCTCGTTGAAGACCATCTGCTCATAGATGGAGGCGCCGAGGCCGCCGTATTCCTTCGGCCAGGCGGGGGCGATCCAGCCACGCTTCCCGAGCTCTGCATTGAACGCCTTCGCAAACTCGAAGTCGTCCTCGGTACGGCTTCCAAGCGCTTCACCGCCTTCACTGCGGTTCTTGAGTTGCGACTGGAGGAATGACCGCACTTCCGTGCGAAGCTGCTCCTCCTTTTCCCCGAATCGAAGTTCCACGAGCATCTCCTGTCGGGCCAGGCACGACACCCATCGTGCAGGCCCACGTCGTCCATTTTCCGCATTCTGACCCGTTTCGGCCGTCGCATCAAATCGATAGCGTTTGCCGGTCGTGGCTTTGTCATCCTGCGGCCAAATGAGCCATCCGAACCGGCAAACCTGACGGGTGCCTCCCCGGTTCACGGGAGCGAGTCACCTGCCCATCCGATTTCTTCGACTGCCGAATGGGTGAACGTGTACGACGGACTCTGAACAGCTTGCGCGTCCAGGGCTTCCAGCCTGGCGGGAGCAGGAAACTTCACGAGTGGGGATGTACGATGCGGCCACGAATCGACTCGAAGGGGTGTGCGCATGAAGTTCGAAGATATCAAGACGGTCGGCTGCCTCGGTGGTGGAATCATGGGTGGGGGAATCGCACAGGTCCACGCAATCGCTGGCTACAACGTCGTCATCCGTGACATCAGCGACGAGGCGATCGCCGCGACGCGACATGCATTGTTCGATGGAAAGTGGGGCATCAAGCGAGCCGTAGAACGCGGCAAGCTGGGGTTCGATGAGGCCGTCGCGGCGATGGCTCGCGTGAGCTTCAGCACCGATATGGCAGCGCTCAAGGATTGCGACATCGTGATCGAGGCAATCCCCGAGAAACTCGAACTCAAGCAAGAGGTCTTCAAGGAGCTTGATGGCATCGTCAAGCCGGAGGCTATCTTCGCCTCGAACACGTCAGGCTTTTGCATCGAAGAGGTCGGCCGCGATGTCTCGGAGAGCCGCAAGCCACTCTTTGTCGGGATGCACTACTCGAACCCCGTCCCAACGATGAAGATGCTCGAGGTCATCTATACACCGCAGACCAGCGAAGAGACGATCGATGCGGCCCGGCGGCTTGGCGAGGTAACGGGTAAGGCCGTCTCACTTGTGAAGGACACTCCCGGGACCTATGGCTTCCTGCTCAACCGAATCTTCGGTGCTGCCTACCGGGAAGCACGGCTCATCGCTGACCAGGGCATCGCGACGAAGGAGGACATCGACAAGGCGATGATCACCGGCCGGAACTGGCCTTCGGCATTCTTTGGGAGCAGGGGTGGTATTGGCAAAGAGTGGTGAGCCGGGGCCAGGGAGATGGGCACGAACCGTCGCATCCGTCTCCCTGGCTGGCAGCCAAACGGAGGAGATTGTTGCTGATCACGGTCACGCTTTGGCTCATGACCGGCCGGCCGCCACGCAGGTGGGGCACCGTGACACGGAAGAGCCCCGGACTCCGCGAGAATGGCGTCATCCGAGCATCTGCTCACTCACCGGGCCATTGATATGGCGTTCTCGTCACCAACTCCATCGGAAAGGGTGCCCGCGGGATGGTCCGAAAACTCCTCGTCGCGAACCGCGGTGAAATCGCTATCCGCATCATGCGTGCGGCGGCCGAGCTTCGAATCCCAACCGTCGCCATCTACTCCCCGGACGACGCGGGCTCGCTCCACGTGCGAAGAGCCGATGAGGCACACATGCTCACGGGAACCGGCGCTGCCGCCTACCTCGACCTCGGCCAGGTGGTCTCGGCAGCCAGGGAGTACGGTTGCGATGCCATCCATCCCGGCTACGGTTTCCTCAGCGAGAATCCGGCTTTGGCGGACGCATGTGCCACCGCCGGCATTGTGTTTGTCGGGCCGCAAGCCGAAACGCTGGAAATCCTCGGCGACAAGACCAGGGCACGGGCATTGGCGGTGGAACTCGGTGTACCTGTGCTCCGTGGATCTGACGGGCCGGTTACCGTCGAAGATGCCCGCGATTTCCTTCGCTCGCTCGGCGAAGGTGGCTCCATGGTCATCAAGGCAGTCGCTGGAGGCGGCGGCCGCGGGATGCGCATCGTCTCCTCGCTCGATGAGGTAGACCACGCGTACACCCGTTGCCAGTCGGAGGCTCTTGCAGCATTCGGAAACAGCGCCGTGTATTGCGAAGAGCGGATGGTGAACGCTCGTCACATTGAAATCCAGGTTGCTGGCGACGGTACGGGTGCAGCGAGCCACCTCTGGGAGCGAGACTGCACGATCCAGCGCCGCCACCAGAAGCTCGTCGAGATCGCGCCATCTCCGGCTATCTCTGAGTCGCTGCGGATGAAGCTCACTGCCGACGCCGTTCGCATGGCCGAACACGTCCGCTATCGCAGTCTCGGGACCTTCGAGTTCCTGGTTGAAGCGACACCAGGCGCAGAACGATATGCATTCATCGAAGCCAACCCCCGGTTGCAGGTGGAACACACCGTGACCGAGGCAGTGCTCGGGACTGATCTCGTGCAGGCCCAACTGCAAATCGCGGCTGGTGCATCACTCGAAGAAGCAGGGCTCAATCAACCCGCCATTACACGGCCACGCGGGTTCGCCATCCAGCTCCGCATCAACACCGAGACCGTCGATCGGGATGGCAATGTGCGACCGTCGGGCGGGACGATCACCGCTTTCGAGTTGCCTTCTGGCCCCGGCATCCGCGTCGATAGCTGCGGGTTCACGGGCTTCAAAACGAACCCGAGCTTCGACTCACTCCTCGCGAAACTCGTCGTCCAAACGAGTTCGCGGCGATTCGAAGATGTGGCGGTGAAAGCCTATCGCGCCCTCTGCGAGTTTCATATCGAGGGTGTAAATACCAACCTCTCATTTCTCCAGGCGCTCCTCCAGAACGACGATTTCATCGCAGGCCGCGT